>Ga0214921_10000787_pt1 | contig 56606 bp, 44 predicted proteins | sample LL1505_MetaG_FD_177992 | JGI IMG/M metagenome (GOLD analysis project Ga0214921, IMG submission 177992) | Freshwater microbial communities from Lake Lanier, Atlanta, Georgia, United States - LL-1505 | ecosystem: Environmental > Aquatic > Freshwater > Lake | place: USA: Georgia | collected... | reverse complement strand
ATAGTCCTCAACGACTCCCTGCGTCTGCGCGTGCCCACCGACCGACTCCGCCGAAAGTGCTAAGCGCCTACGAGTTGAGGAGGCTTCGGGCTCCCCGTGTCCCGCTCGCCGGCGTATTTGACCAGCGGAGCCATGGATGGCGCAGCGCAGGCAAATCCGAGTGAGCCGTAGCCTGGAGGGCGGAGGCGAACGTCCGGCGACGGGATATGGGGAGCCCGAAGCCGGCGTCATTGAGATCACGCCAGTTCAGGCGTTGAGATATTCGTCGAGTAGTTCGCGGAGCAGGTCGGTGTCGGGTTCGATGCCTGTCCAAGTGTGGAAGTCGATCGCCGTCTTCGCGCAGTGGATCTCCAGGCCGTCGATCGTGCAGGCACCGTGCTTCTGGGCGGCGGCGATGACGGGCGAGGGCTGCGGCACGAGGGCGAAGTCGGCGACGACATGATCCTTTCGCAGGCCCGTGAGCGTGAGCCGGGCGTCGGCGGGTATCGCCGACACCACGATGCCAACGTGCTCCGGCACCATGAGCTCAGCCTGCCAGGGCAGCACGGCTGCGGGCGCGCCGTCGACGCCTGCCAGGGCTTCCACCAGAGCCGTCGCAGCGTCGGGCGTGCGGTTGCAAACGAGAAGGCCGGCCGCGCCGGCCAGCGAGAGCTCGAGTGCTGCGGCCCGGGCTGCCGGGCCCGCGCCGATGAGCAGCACGGCTTCGCCGGACGGGTCAGCGTGGGCCCGAAGCGCCTCGAGCAGCCCGCGGCCGTCGGTCATGTGGCCGACGAGCCCGGTCGGCTGCCGCTCGACGAGGCTCACAGCGCGGGAAAACGTGGCGGTGGGCGAGAGCGCGACGAGATGCGCGGCCGCCAGACCGCGGAGCGGGCCGGAGAGGAGGCACCCGCGAAACCCCATTGCATCGATGCCTGCGAGTGCCGCGGCGATGCGGTCGGGGGCCACCTCGAGGGTCAGGAATCGCCAGTCGAGGCCGGCCTCCGCGAGGGCGCGTTCGGAGAGATACTGCGCGGGATTCCCGGCAGCCGGGCAGCCCAGAAGGGCGATGATCTCCTGGAGTGCCGGGCTCGTCATGCACAGAGATCCGCGTCGCTTGTCAGACCGTGACGCTCGTGGCCGCGACGAATCGCGGGTCGGTGCGGATCGGATCGAAGTCCGGCTCGACCTCCGTGAGGTCGCGAAACCGGCCATCGATCGCGATGGCCCGCGCGAGATGCTCGATCGCAGCCTGCACGCGTCCGCCGAGCGACAAATAACAGGAGAGATTGTAGTGCAGGATCGGCTGCTGCGGAGTGGCTTCGAGCCCCCGCTCGAGCACGCCGATCGCATCCTCGAGCCGGCCGAGTCGCTTGAGACACCAGCCCATGCCGAGCCAGGCCTCGAGTTTGTCGGGGTCGTGTTCCGTGACGGCCTGGAGCAGATGGAGGGCGTCTTCCCAGCGGCCCAAGGCCCGCAGGGCCTCCCCCTCGAGCATCTTGGTGCCCGGCAACGACCGGGTCGGCTCCGGGATTTCGCCCAGAAGACTGAGGGCGCGTTCGAGGAGCCGGCGGGCCGATTCGGGCACCGGACGGTCGGTTTCGACGAGCAATTCGCCGAGCTCGATGTAGCCCGTCGCCTGCCTGAGAATGGCCTGCCGACGAAGCCTGGTCATGGCGGTCATGGAAACGCCTCCTGTCCCAGTGTAGGCCGCGCGGGACGCCCGGCCTGGCGCGGCCCTCTGGGAAACCTGTTGGTAGTACGCAGTTCGAGCCTTTTGGATCGGTAGGGGGGCGAGAATCAGGGGCGTTTTGCCCGGTTTACCAGGCGGAGCCTGAGCCGGCTACGGAATTTCGGGCCAGGCGCCACTCCTTCAATGGAGACGATACAGAAGCCCGCCTGGGTGGGCCTCGATTCCCGCGCCCCACTGGAATGCCCATCATGCGTCTGACGCTTCGCACGCTCCTGGCCTGGCTCGATCATGTGCTCCCATCCGACGAGCAGAATGAACTGGCCATCAAGGTGGCGGCGAGCGGCCCCGCGCAGCAGCTTGTCGCCAGGATCCGGCAGGTCGTCGAGCGGCCGACGATCCCGGCACCGCGGGCCGATGGGCGGGGGCTGGGGGCCAATCCGAATTCCGTAGCCGAGTACCTCGACAACTGCCTCGTACCCGACCGATTGGAGGCGTTCGAGCGAATCTGCATCGAGTCCGACATGCATCTGGCCGAGGTTGCGGCGTGCCACGAGATGCTCGCCACACTGGCCCACACTCCCGGGGTGGCGACGTCGCTGGATTCCGCCGGCCGGCAACGCCTGCTCGAGGCGATGGGGCATCACTCGACGACCGTGTTTGCAGATCTCGAGCGGCGCGAGGCGGTTTCAAACGCACGGGCCGTGCGATCGGCGATCGAGGCGGCACCCGGTCCGGCAGCGGTGCCGGCCCGCCGCCGGGCCTCCCGGGCGGCATGGGCGGCCGCGTTGGCCGCGGTCGCGCTCCTCCTGGCGCTCGGGGTGTTTTTGGTCGACGCGATCGGCCGTTCGCGCGGGCGGCGCGGCGCTGCCGGAGCCGTGGCCGGCGTGGCCTTAGACGCGGCGGGTGCCGCACCGGCGATCGAACACATTCCCCCGGCTGCGCCCGCCGAGCCGGCAAGTCCGCCGACTCCGCAGGCAACCGCTGCGGTGCCGGCGGAGCCCGCGACGGAACCGCGCGCCGTTCCTGAGGCCGATGCGCCGGCAGCGGCGCCTGTGATCGCCGCCGTGCCCCAACCAGACGCACCGCTTCCTCCTGCCACCGCAGCGGTCCCCGCCGCAGCGGAGCCTCCGCCGTCGCTGCCACGGGTGCCCCAGGGAGACGCCCTGGCGATCGCACCGCCGCCTGCGGCCGCCGCAGCGCCGCTCGAACCAGGATTACCGGCCCCCGCGGCGGCTCCCGGGCCTCCGGATCGAGCCGCGATTGGAGCGGTGGAGAGCACCGGCCTCGTCATGCGTCGCACAGTGGTGCAGGGAAAGACCGTCTGGACAGCGCTCGAACGCGGCGCGGTGCTCGGCCCGCGTGAGGACCTGATCGTGCCCTTCGGCTGTCAGCCGGATGTCACCGTCGGTGGCATCACGATCCGACTGTTGCCCGCGACACGGGCCATCGTCAGCGCCGACGGCGGCGGCGGACCGCGCCTGGAGGTGGTGTTCGGCAGGGCTCTCGTCCGGGCTGGCCGAAGCGATGCACAGGTCGGCGTCGTCGCGGGCGGACTCGAAGGCACCATCATCGCCGGACTCGACGGACAGGCGGCCATCGCCGTCGACCTCGACCGCGCGCCCGGCTCCGATCCTGCGGTCGAGGCTGCGCGGGTGCGAGTGAGTGTCGTCGCCGTCAACGGCGGGCTCGTGTGGCGGCAGTCGGGCCGTGCGGCGGACGGTGAACTGCGGCCTCTCGCGGGGCTTGCGGCCGAGGGCATGTTCGACGCCCGGACGGCGATCGCCTGGGAGAGCATTGCGGCCGGCGTCGGCACGGTCGCACGCCTCGATCCACTCCCGGCGTGGATCGAGGCGCCGCTGCCAGTGGACAAACTCGAACGCAACGCCGCCGAGGCGCTGGCTGCGCGGCTTCTCGAGACCGGTTCGCTCGACGATGCACTGCGCGACCTCGCTGCCGATCGGCGGGTCGAGAATCGGATCCTTGCGGCTTCGACACTCGCCCTGACCGGCGACTTCGACTCCGCCGTCGATTTGTTGTGCACCGAGGCGGTCGGCCGGCGGCTCGAGCAGAAGCAGTGGTCGAAGCTCGAGGCCGACGTGGTGCCGCTGGCACTCGCACGAGGCGCCAACGCCGCCGCGAAGCTCCGTGCGGCCTTCGAAACGCGTGGTCCGCACGGCAAGGCCGACACACTCTTCACGATGGCCCGCGGCTTTGGCGATCCCGAACTCGCGGCCGGCGCCGCCGCTGACCTCGTCGCGGCACTGGAGGATGGCGATCTCGTGGTCCGCCGCTATGCGTTCAAGTGCCTGTGTGACGTGGTGCGCCCGGCGGGGGTCGATCGCCTGCGGTATCGGCCCGACGGCCTGCCGGAGCTACGCCGTGAAGGGGCGGCGTGGTGGCGCGGCCAGTTGCAAAAGGGTCTGATTCGGCGCCCCGGGGCCGCGTGAGCGGCGCGGTTTGTCGAAGCGACTGCGCGGGTGATATGCTTCATCGTTTCCGTCGAGGAGCCTGTTTTTCCATATCCTCAGCCCAAGAAGGAAGCGATCGGGTGCAAATCAACGTCTCGGCCAGGCATGGGCAGCTCAGCGCGGCATCGCAGTCGAAGATCTCGGCGAAGGTGTCGCGGCTCAAGCGGTACTTCGACAGGATCACCGCCCTCAATGTGACCGTCGACCTGGGCAACGCCGAACTGCCGGAAGTCGAGATCGTGGCCTCCGCCGAGCACTTCCACGACATGGTCAGCCGTGAGCATTCCGGGCAGCTGTGGAGGAGCGTCGACGGCGCCGTTCAGAAGCTCGAGCAGCAGCTGCGGAAACACAAGGAAAAGGTCCGGGACCACAAGCACGTGCAGTCGTCGCGCCGCGATTAGCGGCAGCGCAGTTCGGATCCCGCCCACATCCCCACCCCAGAAGCCCGACCGCATGAAGTTCTCAGATTTTGTCGCCACCGACGCCATTCGGTCCGATGTCGAAGCGGGCACCAAGCAGGGTGTGATCCGCGAGATGGCGGAGGCGCTCGTCGAGGCCGGGAAGATCGCGCCGGCGGAACTCGAGGGCATCGTCAAGGCGATCATGAAGCGGGAGGAACTCGGCAGCACCGGCATCGGTCGGGGCGTGGCCGTGCCGCACACGAAGCATCCGAGCGTCGACCGTCTCGTCGGCACCGTCGCTGTGAGCCGTAAAGGAATCGACTTCGAGAGCCTCGATGGCGAGCCGGTGCACCTCTTGTTCCTGCTCGTGTCGCCGCCCGATCGTCCGGGCGACCATCTGCGGGCGCTTGAAAACATTTCGCGGCAGTTGCGCGACGACGACTTCTGCCGCCGTTTGAAGGCCTCCGCCACCCCTGCCGATATCGAGCATCTGCTCGAGGAGGCCGACAGTCACGGAGTGGTCACGTGACAATCCCAGAGACCGTGTCGCGGGAGGTCGTGGTTGGCATCGAGCAGGGCTTGCACGCCCGGCCGGCCGATCTCGTGGCCCGCGAGGCGCGCAAGTGGCAGTCGCGGATTGAACTCGTCGCAGAACGGCAGCGGGCCGACGGCAAGAGCATCCTCGACCTCCTGACGCTCGCGGCCGAGTCGGGCACCCGGCTCGTCGTCGAGGCGACGGGGCCGGATGCCCGCGAAGCCGTCGAGGCCATCGGCCGGCTCTTCGACCGCAACTTTACCGAACAAACTTGATCACGAACACCAGACCATGAGCCCACGTCCGGCAGCGCAGCCGAACACGATTTCCGGGCGGCCCGACCGCCGCCCATCACCGACCGACCGAGACCGAACCCCAAAGAAGGAGCAGCACGAAGCCGCCTGGCGCGAAGCCGTGCAGGGCCGTTGATCGCAGGCATTCCGCCTTTCGGCGGGTGTTGCGTGATCCCCCTGTCCATGGCCCCCGCTGCCGGCGAGCTGGACTGCGCCCCCCATGTTGAAACTCCAGGGCATCGCCGTATCGCCCGGCGTTACGATCGGCGAAGCGCTCGTCCTCGACAGCGAGGGCTTTCGCATTCCGCGCCGCTTCGTGGAGCGGAGTGCCGTCGATACGGAGCTCGAGCGGCTCGCCAACGCCGTGGCCGAGACTGCCCGGGAGATCGAGCGGAATCGTGATGCGATCCGGGCCGAGCTGGGCGAGCAGTATGCCGCCATCTTCGACGCCCATCTGGCGATGCTGCACGACGAGCGGCTTCAGGGGGAGCTCACGAGCGCCGTTCGCGACAAGAACTGGTGGCCGGAATACGCGGTGAGCCGCACGCTCCGGCGGTATGCGAAGGTGTTTCAGAGCCTCGACAACCACATCGCCCAGCGGGCCCACGACATCTACGACATCGAGAAGAGTCTGCTCCGCAACCTCCTGGGGCAGCGGCGCGAGACGCTGGCGGCGATTTCGCAGCCCGTGATCGTGCTCGCCCACAACCTCACGCCGAGCGAGACGGCGAACCTCGATCGCCGGTTCGTGAAGGGCTTTGCCACGGAACTCGGAGGCCCCGGCAGCCACACCGCGATCGTGGCGGAGGGGCTCGAGATTCCGGCCGTGGTGGGGCTGGGGCCGTTTCTGGCCGACGTGTCGGGCGGGGAGCCTGTGATCCTCGACGGGCAGCAGGGCGTCGTGATCCTCCAGCCCGATGAAGAGACGATCGCCCGCTACAAGCTCGAGCTCGAGGCCGCCCGCACCGTGGCCGCCAAGCTCGACACGCTCCGCGACCTCCCGGCCGAGACGCTCGACGGCGTGCGCATCCAGCTCACGGGCAACATCGAGTTTCCAAGTGAGGCCGAGCAGTGTCTCTCGCGCGGCTGCGACGGCATCGGGCTCTACCGCACCGAATTTCTCTATCTGACGAGCCGGCGGGAGCCGACAGAAGAGGATCACTTCGCGGCCTACAGCGAGGTGGTGCAGTCGATGCACGGCAAGCCGGTCGTGATCCGCACGCTCGATCTCGGCGCCGACAAGATGCGCACGGAGACCACGCCCGAAGAGGAGCGCAACCCATGCCTGGGCTTGCGGAGCATCCGGCTCTCGCTCCGGCAGCTGCCGATGTTTCGCACGCAGCTGCGGGCCATTCTGCGGGCGAGCGCTGTGGGCGACGTGCGGGTGCTCTTCCCGCTCGTTTCCACGATCGTCGAATTGCGGCAGGCGCGGCTCGTGCTTGCCGACGTGATGGAGGATCTTGCCGAGCACGGCATCGCGTTCAACCCCAAGATGCCCGTGGGCATGATGGTGGAGACGCCGGCCGCCGTGATGATGCTCGACGCCTTCATCAAGGAGGTGGATTTCGTCTCGATCGGCACCAACGACCTGATCCAGTACACGCTGGCGGTCGACCGTGGCAACAAGGAGGTGGCAGATCTCTACAACGCCTGCGATCCGGCGGTGCTGCGGCTCTTGAGCCGCTCGCTCGACGTGGCGCGGGAGGCCGGTGTGCCGGCCAATGTCTGCGGTCAGATGAGCGGCAGCGTGATGTACACGCAGCTGCTTCTGGGGCTGGGCCTGCGGCAGCTGAGCGTGCCGCCGAGCGCCATCCCGGAGGTGAAGCAGGCGTGCCGAAGTGTTTCGGTCGCCGATTGCCGCGAGATCGCCGCACGGGCGCTCCAGATGGACAGCGCCCGTGAGGTGAAAGCTTTTTTGCGCGACCAGATGCGTCGCCGGCTCTCGGAGACCGTCGGCTGACGGCGTCGTCCACGGAGGACGCGAGAGCCCCGAGGAAACCAGAAAGGAACGACGATTCATGAAGCAGGAAATGCTGATCAACGTGTCGCAGCCGGAGGAGTGCCGGATCGCGATCATGGAAGATGGAGTGCTGGAGGAGCTCTATGTGGAGCGGACCAGCCAGGACAATCTCGTGGGCAACATCTACAAGGGGCGGATCGTCAACATCGAGCCCTCGATCCAGGCGGCGTTCGTGGATTTCGGGGTGGGCCGCAACGGCTTTCTCCACATCAGCGACGTCGAGCCGCAGTACTACCGCCAGGGCGGCCTCGATCCCGACAAGGCCTTCGACGCGGAGCCGCCGAGCCGGGGCGTCGAAGCGGCGGGCGACGATGACGCCCGGCAACGGGCGGCCACGAAGCGCAAGCCGCGGCTCGGCGACCGCCCCCGGGTGAAGCCGCCGATCCAGGACGTCCTGCGGCGCGGCGACGAGGTGCTCGTGCAGGTGATCAAGGAGGGCTTCGGCACGAAGGGGCCGACGCTCTCCACCTACATCTCGATCCCCGGTCGCTACCTCGTGCTCATGCCGCCGCTGGGCCGCGTCGGGATCTCGAAGAAGATCGACGACGAGCGCGACCGCCGCATCCTCCGCGACATCATGCTCGACCTCAAGCCGCCGAAGGGGGTGGGCTTCGTGGTGCGCACGGCCGGCACCGAGCGGACGAAATCGGAGATGGCCCGTGACATGGCCTATCTTCTCAATCTCTGGAAGAGCATCGTGCGCCGGATGCGGAAATATTCCGCGCCGATCGATATCTACCAGGAAAGCGACATGATCATCCGCACGATCCGCGACATGTTCACGGAGGACGTGGGGCGGATCCTGATCGACGAGCCGGCCGCGTACGAGCGTGCCAAGGAGTTTCTCGAACTCGTGATGCCGAAATACGCGGAGCGGCTCCATCTCTACGAAGGCAAGGAGCCGCTCTTCCACCGCTACGGGCTTGAGGAGGAGATCGGCAAGATGTATCAGCGCAAGGTGCCGCTCAAGGGTGGTGGGTCGATCGTGATCGACCAGACCGAGGCGCTCGTGGCGATCGACGTCAACTCGGGCTCCTTCCGCACCGAGAAGAGTGCCGAGGAGAATGCCTATCAGATGAACCTGATCGCGGCCAAGGAGATCGCCCGGCAGCTCCGGCTGCGTGATCTCGGCGGTGTGATCGTCAACGACTTCATCGACATGCGGAAGGAGAAATACCGCCGCGGCGTCGAGAAGGCGCTCCATGAAGCGATGAAGCGGGATCGGGCCCGCACGAAGATCCTGCGAACGAGCCCGTTCGGCCTGGTCGAGATGACCCGGCAGCGGATTCGGCCGTCACTCCGGAAGAGCATTTTCCGCGACTGCCCCACCTGCACGGGTACGGGCATGGTGAAGACGGCCGAGAGCATGGCGATCGAGGTGATGCGGACGCTGCAGCTTTCGGCGAGCCGCGACGATCTGGCCCGCCTCAACATCACGGTGCACGACGAGGTGGCCACCTGGATCAACAACCGCAAGCGGCGGGAGATCACGCAATTTGAGGACCAGACCCACATCCAGCTGCACGTGGACGGCAAGGATGGCGTGTCGCCGGAGCACCTCGTGTTCGAGGCCTGGGATTCCACGGGCCGGAGCGTGCGGTTTCCGTAATCGGCAAACATGCCCGTCGGGCCCGGCGAGTGGCGGGTTTTTCGGCCCCCACTCGACCGGGCACCGGGCGGTTGGTACCCTGCGAGGCTCCCGGATCCAAGAGTGACAGAACCCATGGCCAAGACAGCTACCGCCGACACCGCCGCCACCATGGCGGGCTCCGACCACCTCTACGCGATCGTCGCTGACGGCGGCCGCCAATACCGCGTCATGGAGGGTCAGGAGATCGAGATCGACTTCCGGCACCTTCCGGCCGGCAGCGAGATCGTGTTCGACGAGGTGCTCGCCGTCAGCGAAGCCGGCAAGCTGAAACTCGGGAAGCCCACCGTGAAGGGCGCCAAGGTGAGTGCCGAGGTCGTGGGCCTCGTGCAGGGCGACAAGATCTTCGTGCAGAAGTTCCGCCGGCGCAAGAACTACCGCCGCCGCACCGGCCACCGCTCGGTCGGCACGAAGGTGCGGATCGCCGCCATCAAGGCCTAGCCCGTGGGGCAAGCGTCCCGCTTGCCTCTGCTCAACTCGCCCAACGCGGCGTCGAAGCCGGCGGTACGCTGCTCCATCGCCGAGGGCGATCGCTAGGCTGCTTCACGGGAAGTCTCGGCATCCTGCCGAACTTCCCTTGGCCGGCCGCCGCCGGCTGGTCCGCACCCGGCCATCCGGGCCTAGCGCTGTCAGGGAAGCCGCGTATCTGCCCGTCGGCTCTTCCGCATCGCACCGACCGTCTCCGCCGCCTCCCCTTTCCCGTGGAGGAGGCTTCGGGCTCCCCGTGTTCCCGAGACGGCGTATTTTACCAGCGAAGCCATCTTCACGCGAACACCCGGCATCGTGCCGCTGTTCGCTTGGCGGGCCTCCGCCCGCTGGTGCAAACCCGGGCCTCCGGCCCTGACGTTCGTGTGTGGGAGCCGAGCTTTGCTCGGCGACCGTAAGCCGTCGCCGACGCCGGGACGGCGGCGACGGCGCGACACTCGCCAGGCGCAGCGCAGGAAAATCCGAGTGAGCCGTAGCCTGGAGGGCGGAGGCGAACGTCCGGCGAGGGGATACGGGGAGTCCGAAGCCGGCGCGCGATCGACGACAGACTACAACCCCAGCCCGGCCAATGGGCCGCCACGGGTGCAGAGGGCGTCGACGGCGGCCGTGACGGCGGGGTCTTCCTCGACCGGCGGCGCGTGGTGGGGCTTGAGGCGGGCGTCGATCACGAGCGGGCCGCGGCAGCCCCAGTGTTTGTGGTGCGTGACCGCGTCGACGCCGTGCACGTCGGCGGCCGGATTCGAGCGAGTGAACGTCACCCAGAGAAAGTTCTCGAGGGAGGCGGCCGTGAAATCAGCATCGTCCACGATCACGATGAGTGGAAAGCGCCGCAGCGGATGGTCGGGGCCGATGGCGGCGCAGAATCGATCAATGTCGTGCGACCACGTGGGCGACTGGGATGAGGCCCAGATCGCCGCGTCGCTCGGAGCGTCGAGCCGGGGGCGGGGCTCGATCCGCGGGCCTGCGACGGCGACGACGCCCGGCAGGCAGACGCATGGATTCGCGAAGCTGTCCGGGAGGCTGATGCCGGCCGGCATGTCGCGCGGCAGGTCGCGGATCGCCGGGCCGCGGGCGGCTACCACGAGCTTCGAGCCGGCGTTGAGTCCGGTGCCGGAGTAGTCGAGCGTGTCGATCGTCGTCTCGGTGTGGAAGTGGCAATCGCGGCGCCAGTCGGATCGGGCGAGCAGGTGCACGAGGAAGGGAGCGACGTCGTGCGCGTCGAGGCCCGGGGCATCGTCGCCGGCGATGATGAACAGATACTTGGCCAGCGACAGTTGCCCTTGGCCGAGGATCGCGGAGGCTTGTGTGAGCAGTTCGGCCGGCCGCGTGGAGGGCTTCCAGGGCAGGTAGCGTTCGCTCCCCACGGCGAGCAGCAGCGGATGGACGCCTGAGGCATCGACGGCATGCACGCTCGACACACCGGGGAGCACCGTGGGAATCACCGGCCCGGTGAGCTCGTGTACGAGCCAGCCGAAGAGCGTGTCTTCCTGTGGAGGCCGCCCGACCACGGTCACCGGCCAGATCGCTCCCTCCCGATGCCAGACGTGATCGACCCGCATCACGGGAAAGTCGTGCTGCCGCGCGTAGTAGCCGAGGTGATCGCCGAACGGCCCCTCCGGCTTGGTCGCACCCGGATGCACCGTGCCCTCGATCACGAAATCCGCATCGGCGTAGATCGCCGGCCGCCCCTGCCGACGGATCATCGGGATTCGGTGGCCGGCGAGCACGCCGGCGAACGTGAGCTCCGAGAGCCCTTCGGGGAGCGGCATCACCGCCGAGACGGCCAGCGCCGGCGAGCCGCCGACGAAGATCGCCACCCGGAGCGGCTCGCCCCGGGCGAGGGCCGCCGCATGATGCACACCGATCCCGCGGTGGATCTGGTAGTGGAGCCCGACTTCCCGATCGTGCTCGTAGGCGTTGCCTGAGATCTGCACGCGATACATGCCGAGGTTCGAGTGCTTCGTGCCCGGCCGGTCGGGGTGTTCGGTGTAGACGGCCGGCAGCGTGATGAACGCGCCGCCGTCACCCGGCCAGCCGGTCACCCGCGGCAGACGGGAGAGCGGAATCTCACGGGCCAGCACGGGGCCGGTGCGGACGCTCCGCGGCAGCATCGAGAGGGCGTCGTAGGGCGACCGCCAATATCGCCACGGCCGCTGCAGGGCCGCCGCCGGATCGATCTTGAGCTCCACGAGCCGCTTCACGTGGTCGAGTGAGTCGGTGAAGATCCGCTCGATCCGACGCTGCGTGCCGTAGAGGTTGACGAGCACCGGAAACGCCGAGCCCCGCGGCTGCGTGAACAGCACGGCCGGTCCGCCGGCCCGAAAGAGACGGCGCTGGATTTCGGCGATCTCGAGATGGGGATCGACCGGATGGTCGATCTCCACCACCTCCCCCTCGGCCCGCAAGGCCGCCACGCACGACTGCAACGATCGGAATCCCATACTGCCTGCGTTCAGGTGACGGCCGACGAAACCCGGTAGACTACGCCCCATAGTTATAAGCAGGCCGCACCGTGGGGTGGCCTGCAGGCTTTTCGTGGAGGTTCGAGATGGTGGTGCTCAAGAGCACGTATGCGGGAGGACTCCGCTGCCGCGCGGAGCACAGTCCGTCAGGCGCGACGCTCGTGACCGACGCCCCGGTCGACAACCACGGCAAGGGGGAGAGCTTCTCCCCGACCGATCTCGTGGCCACGGCGCTCGGCGGCTGCATGATGACGGTCATGGGCATCGTCGCGGAGCGGCACGGCATCGAACTCGCAGGCATGACGGCCGAGACGGAGAAAGTGATGACGGCGGCTCCTCCGCGGCGGATCGCGTCGCTCCGCACACGGATCACGATCCCCTTGCCGCCGGATCATCCCCAGCGGTCGGCGCTCGAGCAGGCCGCCCGCGCCTGTCCGGTCCACAAGAGCCTCCATCCCGAGATCGATGCCCCGGTCGAATTCGTGTGGACGGGCTGACGGCCGTCGGGAGCAGTGTCGCGATGCGATCGCCGATCCGGATTCGATGGGCGACCGCAGTCCTGCTGCTGGTCGGCGCGGCTACGGGCACCGAGGCACACGAGCCCGGTCCCGCGCTGACGGTGAGGCGGATCGCGGCCGGCTCCTGCATCCGCCAGGACAAGCCCCAGCCGATCTGGCGGGCGGTCGCCGACTTCGCTCCCGACGTGCTCCTGCTGCTCGGAGACACCATCTACGGCGACACTGAAGACATGGCCGTGTTGCGGAAGAAGTACGGTGTCCTCGCAGGCGACCCGGGCTTCGCCGACCTTCGCGGCCGCGTGCCGATGGTGGCCGTGTGGGATGATCACGACTACGGCGCGAACGATGCCGGCAGCGACTATCCGCGGCGGCGCGAATCACAGCAGGTGTTTCTCGACTTTTTCGGCGTGCCGGCCGACTCGCCGCTGCGGACCCGGGAGGGAATCTATCGCACGCTCGTCGTCGGTCCGCCCGGCAGGCAGGTGCAGTTCATCTGCCTCGACACGCGGTTTCACCGGTCCCCGCTCGCCTCGATTCCGCTGCTGGAACGCGTGCCGGGCGAGGGGCCGTACCTGCCGACCGACGATCCCGCCGCGACCGTGCTCGGCGCCGAGCAGTGGCGGTGGCTGGCCGACGTCCTCGCGGAGCCAGCCGAGGTGAGGGTCGTGCTTTCGAGCATCCAGGTCGCCGCGACGGAGCATCACTGGGAGCAGTGGGGCAATTTTCCCGCCGAGCGGGCCCGTCTGATGCGTACGTTCCGGGAGTCCGGCGCCACGGGGCTCGTCGTCGTGAGCGGCGACCGCCACAGTGCCGAGATCAGCCGCATCGCCCCCGCGTCCGACGCGCTTCCCTACCCGCTCTACGATCTCACGGCCAGCAGCCTCAACCAGCCGAAGGGACCGGGCACACGCGAGGAGCCCAACGCCCATCGCCTGGGCCCCCGGTACCGTGACCCAAACTTCGGCACGCTCAATATCGACTGGGACGCGCCGGCCGGGCCGGCGTTGACGCTCGCCATCCGCGACGTGAACGGCGGCGTCGTGCACGCGGAGCAGGTGCCTCTCGCCGACCTCGCCCCGCCTGCCGCGTTGCCATGACGTGATCGTGCAGGACGGGCGTCCAGCGTGCCTCGCCCGCCTCGCCTCCGCCGATCCACATCGCCCCCGAGCATCGAGCCGGGTGATGCTTCATGGCAGGATGCGCAGGCCGACCGTCGTGTTGAGGTCGAGCATGGCGCGGCGATGTCGGAGCAGGGCGTCGCGCAGGCTCTGCACGACGTCGCCGGCCGTGTCGAGATGATCCTGCAGATCGTCGGCATCGATCTGGCCGGCGGTGAACTCGGCTAGTTTCCGCTTCGCGAGCGCTACGGCGCGCGGCACGACGTCGCGTTCGAGCTGTTCGAGAGCCTCGCGCGACCGACGGTATTCCCGCTCGGCCAGCCGCACCTCGGCCGCCACGCGTCGCTCGAGCGATGCGAGCTCGAGCCGCGTCTGGTTCATGTTGCTTTCCGCACGGGCGATATTGCCCTGGTTGCGGTTGAAGATCGGCAGCGCGAACGTGAGGCCCACGGCCCACGAGCTCGCGCTCTCCTTGCCGTAGGGGCTGTTGTCCTGGATCGTGATCGGGTCGTAGAAGAGGAACACGTCGTCGAAGCGGTTCGCCCGTTGCAACGCGACTTCCGCCCCTGCCCGGTCGATACCGAGCCTGGCCGCCCGCAGGTCGGGGCGGCAGCGGAGCGCGAGCGCCGAGAGGTCTTCCGCCGTCGGCGGTGGAGGGAACTCCGTGCGGAGCGCCCCCTGCGGCTCGATGCGGGCCGTCTCCTCGACGGGCAGATTGAGCAGCACGCCGAGCGACTCCCGGGCGTCGTCGTAGGCCTCGGTCGCATCGCCCAGGGCGCTCCGGGCCCGCTCCAGCGCGAAGGCGGCGTGATCGAGGGCGTCGGCGATCCGCGGTTCGGCCGGAGTGGCGGACCGACGCAGTTCCCCGAGGAATCCCTCCTGCCGGCGCACGGTCGCGGCAGCTGCCAAGGCGTCGATTCGCGCCGCCTGGAGCGCGACGTAGGCCCGGCCGACGGCGTCGATCTGCCGTCGCGAGACGTCCTGAAACTGCGCCTCGAGAGTGGTGCGGGCCATGCGGGCCACGACCGTCCGTGCCTGCCGCTTGCCGGAGAGGTCGAGTGGATAGGTGATGTTGAGGTCGTATTGTGTGGGGCCACCGGGCCGCGCGTCGTTGAATCGACCGTAGGGAATGAACTGGGTGTCCATGTAGACGAGCGGGTTGGTCCGCAGGCCCGCCGTGAGGATGTCGGCGTCGGCCTGCGTGAGTTCGTGGCGGAGCGCACGGATGTCGAGATTCGCCGCCATCGTCCGTTCGATTGCCGCGTCGAGCGTGAGCCCGTCCGCGAAACCCGCGTCGTCGAGCACCGAGAGGTCGATGATCACAGCCGGCCCGGGAGCGGTCGGCACCAGTGTCGGCGCGGGTAGCGATTCGGGCAGTTCGAGGCCGCGGGTGGCCGTGATGCTCGACGCTGCTGCCCGTGTGCGGCCGCCTTTGGGCAGCCGTCCGGTCCGGCGCCTGCCGGCCGAGATACCTGGCGCCGTGCCACCGCCGGGCCCGGCGAGGTCCATGCTCGGGGCAAGAGCGCCGGGCCCCGGCCCGAGCGCGGGTTCGACGGAGCCGGGAATCGGGCCGAGGTTGGGAAACTCGAGGATCGCTGTTCGTTGGCCACCCGCCCCGTCCTGCTGCGCGCGGGCGGATGGCGACGGCAAGGCACAGGCCGCGGCGCAGGCCAAGGCCGTCGCCAGGCGTCGCCAGGTTCGCTTGCCGCGCATGCCCGTGGTCCTTTCCGCAGACGCAGTGCTGTGGCTCCCCGACACCGGCGTCCCATCCGCTATCATCGGAAAGGCCACGGCAACCGCTTCATCTTCACGGATCGGTCAGGTCGGTGGCCATCACTCGCCCCTTGTGCAGCTTGCCCCGTCTCTTTCCACGACTGTTCGATGGCCGACCTGTTCTCCGCATCCCGCGCCGCCAACGTCGCCCGTGCCGCGCCCCTGGCCGCCCGCATGCGGCCGCGGCGGTTGGCTGATTACGTCGGCCAGAGCCACGTCGTGGGCCCGGGCACGCTCCTGCGGCGGCTGATCGAGGCCGATCGCCTCGGCTCGGTGATCCTGTACGGTCCGCCCGGCGTCGGCAAGACGACGCTCGCCGAGATCATCGCCACCGAGACGAAGCGCCGGTTCGTCGAACTTTCGGCAACCGCCTCGGGCGTGAAGGATCTCCGCGACGTGCTCGACGCGGCCCGGCGGCGGCTGGAGGACGACGGCCAGCGCACGTGCCTGTTCGTCGACGAGATTCATCGGTTCAACAAGTCCCAGCAAGACGTGCTCCTGCCCGACGTGGAGAGCGGTGTGATCGCTCTGATCGGTGCGACGACGCAGAATCCGTTCTTCGCGCTCACCACCGCCCTCGTGAGCCGCAGCCGGATCTTCGAACTCGAAAGCCTGACGCCGGCCGATGTCGCCTTGATCGTCGAGCGGGCCGTCGCCGACCGGGCGCACGGGCTCGGCGGTGAGCAGGTCACGCTTCTGCCCGAGGCCCGCGACTTTCTCGTGGAGACCTCCGATGGTGACGCCCGGCGGGCGCTCGGTGCGCTCGAGATCGGCGTGCTCTCGAGCCACGAGCGGCCGCTCGTCTTTACGCTCGCGCTCGCCCGCGAGAGCGTGCAACGCAAGGCGATCGCATATGACTCCGGCGACACGCACTACGACTGCGCGAGCGCCCTCATCAAGAGCATCCGCGGCAGCGATGCCGATGCCGGGCTCTACTGGCTCGCACGGATGCTCGCGGGGGGCGAGGATGTACGGTTTCTCTCCCGAAGACTCGTGATCCTCGCGAGCGAGGACATCGGCAACGCCGATCCGCAGGCGCTGCTGATCGCCGTGGCTGCGATGCAGGCGACGGAGTTCGTGGGGCTGCCCGAATGCCGGCTTACGCTCGCGCAGGCCGTGACGTATCTCGCGCTCGCCCCCAAGAGCAACGCCTGTACCACGGCGATCGGCACGGCCATGAGCGACGTGCGCGAGAAGCGGGTGATCCCCGTGCCGCGGCACCTGCAAGACAAGCACTACGCCGGGGCGAAGCGGCTCGGCCACGGCCAGGGCTACGAATACTCCCATGATGCTCAGGACGGAATTGCAGCCCAGGACTACCTCGGCGTCGAGAAGCGGTATTACGAGCCGACCGACCGAGGCTTCGAACGGGAGCTCTCCGAGCGGCTCGCCGAGATTCATCGCCGGCTGCGGGAAGGGGAGGCCTGACGTGCGGGCCGTGGTGCAGCGGGTGCGCGAGGCGACAGTGACGATCGGCGGCGACGTGGCCGGTCGGATTGAGATCGGACTGCTCGTGCTTGTGGGCGTCGAGGCCGGAGACGCGCCGGCCGATGCCGACTGGCTCGCCGAAAAGGTCGGGGGCCTGCGGATTTTCTCTGATACTGCCGGCAAGATGAATCTCGACGTGCGCGAGGCAGGCGGCCGCGTGCTCGTGGTCAGCCAGTTCACGCTCCACGCGAGCACGAAGAAGGGCAACCGCCCGAGCTTCATGGCCGCCGCACGGCCCGACGAAGCGATCCCGATGTATGAGCGGTTTCTTGCCGGAGTCGAGCGGCTGGTGCCCGGGCCGGTGCCGCGCGGCGTGTTCGGGGCCGACATGCAGGTGGCGCTCGTCAATGACGGCCCGGTGACGATCGTGATCGATTCCCGGCGGCGGGAGTGACGGACCGGGTGGACGGCGAAAAAACTGTGGTAAACTGCGATTTCACGGTGGCTATAGCTCAGTTGGTTAGAGCACTAGATTGTGATTCTAGGGGTCGCGGGTTCGAGTCCCGTTAGCCACCCATTTTCACGCCCGCAGGGCCATCCATGGCCCCTGCGGGCTTGAGCGGCTGCGGGGCAAGCGGTAACGACCCGCATTCGGAGCCGGCGGCAGGCATGCTCGAGGGTGTGTTCACGCAAAGCATCGGCATCGTGCCGATCTTTGCTTGGCGGGCCTCCGCCCGCTGGTGATGACCCGGCCCTCCAGGCCTAGCGATGCTTCGTCCTCAACGACTCCCTGCGTCTGCGCGTGCCCACCGACCGTCTCCGCCGAAAGTTCCTGGCGCCTATTAGTTGAGGAGGCTTCGGACTCCCCGTGTCCCGGGAGCCGGCGTATTTGACCAGCGCAGGCAGGATGCCGGAGCGCAGGCAAATCCGAGTGAGCCGGAGCCTGGAGGGTGGAGGCGAACGTCCGGCGACGGGATATGGGGAGCCCGAAGCCGGCACGCCCAACGAAACGATCCTCCTGACGATCGTCAGTTACTTGGTGCCGAGGTCAAGCTTCTTCCACGTGCGGGCCTCGAGCTTGTCGCGCGTTGCGGGCGAGATCGGGCCGTTGTTTTTGAACGTCAGCGATTCGAGGCCTGGGAGGGCTGCGATCTTCGCGAGGCCGGCGTCGCTGACACCCGTCTCGCGGAGCGACAGTTCCTTCAGTGCTGGCAGCGTGGCGATCACGTCGACCGTGGCATCGGTCATCTTCGGCAGGCTCCAGATGTCGAGCGACTCGAGCCCCGTCACCGTCCCGAGGTTCCGCAGCCCATCGTCACCGACGGAGGCGAGCTCGTGGAGCGTGAGCCGCTCGAGGGCCGGCAGGTCGGCGAGCACCGCCAGGCCCGTGTCGCTTACCTCGGGCAGGTCGCGGAGCGTGAGGCGGCCGAGTTTCTTGAGCGGCGCGAGCGCCCGCACACCGTCGGAGCCGAATCCCTGGCAGCGGAAGATCTCCAGCGATTCGAGCGTGCCGATTCGGGCGAGCGCCGGTCCGGCAGCGTTCGTGATCGCGAAGTCCTGCATCAGGACCGCGGCGAGCGATCCGCTCGCGGCCAGCCGCTCGATGCCGTCGTCGGTGACGGCCGTGCTGCGGTGCTTGAGGGCTCGCAGCTTCGGGAGTTTGCCCAGCACGTCGAGCGTCATGTCGCCGGCCTCCATGTTGCCCCGGAGGTCGAGTACCTCGAGCGCCGGGAGCTTGGACAGCCGACGGGTGTTGAGGTCGTTGAACCGGTTCTGCAGGAGTCCCAGCCGCTCCAAGCGATCCAGGCGTGCGATCCACTTGAGCGCCGCTCCCGTCATGTTGGCGTTCGACGACAGGTCGAGATCGACGAGGTTGGGGAATGACGCGGCGATCGTCTCCACCGCGGCGTCGGTGAGCGAGCTGTTGGTGAGGGCCAGCGTGTCGAGGTGCTCAAGGCCGGTGAGCGACGCGACGGACGCGTCGTCGAGGCTGCGGCAGTTGTGAATCTGCAGTTTTTGCAATGCGGGAAGGCGGCCGATCGCCGCGATGTCGTCGGCGGTCAGCGGCGAGCCGTCGGCGATCACGATCTCCGTCAACTGACGGGCGTCGCCCGTACCGCCGTCGATGAACGAGCGCTTCGCCCCGACCGTCTCGAGCCGCTCAAGCACGGCGGCCTCGTCGGCCGGAGCCGAAACACCCGCGGCGCCGCAGAGCACCGCCGCCATCACAAGCGGCCAGCGCCAGGAGATCGATCCGTGCACGGCACGACGCATCGCATTTCCTCCCGGCGGTGTCGCCGCATTCAGGTGTCGAGCGTGTAGCCGGCGGGATACACCGGCTTGATCAGTTCGGCAACGCGGGGCGTCTTGAGCGCAGCGAGATTCGTCACCTGGAGGTTTTTCGCGTCCCACTCCACCTTCTCTCCCCACTCGCCCATCGCGCCGCCGGGGCCGCCCTGCGAGGCCGCCCACACGGCGAGATTGCCAAGCAGGATCGTCTCGGTAAGCGGGCCCGCCCTGTCCACGAAGTTCGATTTCGCGATCTTCGGGTCGCCCGCCTGCTTGGCGCGGAACAGTTCGAACATGTTGTCGACGTCGTTGCCCTTGCCGGTGTCCTCAGCGGGCTCGAAGTCGGCCTGCACCTTCTCCACGCCCTTGAGTTCGTACGTCCCGCAGTAGTCGTCGCTCGAGTAGAAGGCCCCCTTCTCGCCCACGACGAGCACGCCGCTGTCGGCCACCGTGTCGATGCCCCATGTGGCGAAGATCTCGGCCGGCGGTTTGTTGCCCTTGCGGTCGTACCACCAGAACGGCAGCGCCGGTCGCTCGGCAGTCTCGGGAAACTCGAACTTGATGATCGAACTCGCCGGGAAGCTGTCGAAATCGTGGCCGGTGGTCCGGGCGACCACCGACACCGGGTCGCGCAGGCCGCAAGAAGCGAATGGCACCGTCAGCATGTGGCAGGCCATGTCGCCCAGCGCGCCAGTGCCGAAGTCCCACCAGCCGCGGTGCTGGAACGAGTGGTAGAGGCCCGGCCAGTATTCACGAGAGGGAGCGACGCCCAGCCAGTTCTTCCAGTCGAGCCGCTCGAGGGCCGTGGCGACCTCCTGCTGCTTTTTCTTGACGAGGTCGGCGACGATGTCCGCCACTTCCCCGGCCGACGTCTCCGCGTCCTCCGCCTCGTTGACCTCCGCCATCGCCTGCGCCTGGTAGGCGCGGATGTTCATGCGGCGGCCCGGGCCCTGAGCCCAGACGGGACGGTTCGACCAGGCGTAGACCTCCCGCAGCGTGCCGAGCACGCCGGAGCGGATCTGGGCGATCGCCTCTCGCGACGATGCGAACGCCGTCCCCTGGTTGCCCATCTGCGTGCACACGCCGGTCTCGGCAGCGACCTTCGCGAGCAGACGGGCCTCGTAGATCGTGCGGGTCAGTGGCTTTTGCGTGTAGCAGCTGATACCGAGCCGCATCGCGTCGAGCGTGGCCGGGGCGTGCATGTGGTCGGGCGTGCTCACCGTCACGATGTCGATCTTCTTGCCATGCTTGGCAAGCAATTCGCGGTAGTCGGTGAACTGCTCGGCGGCCTTGAACTTCTCCCCGGCCCCTTTGCTCTGGAGCGTCTTGCGGTCGACGTCGCAGATCGCGATCACGTCGCCGAACAGCGCGGCGTTGTCGGAGTCGCTGCCGCCCTTGCCGCCGACGCCGATGCAGGCCACGGTGGGCCGCTCGACGGCGGACTGTGAATAGGCCCGGCGGGTGCCGGCGGCGACGAAATAGCCGGCCCCGGCCAGGCCGGAGGCACCCAGGAATCGACGGCGGGAATGGCGGGGCACGGAAGGCTCCTTTCGTTCGACGCGAGAATGACCGCGGGAGTTTGACGGGCTCCACAAGCACCGGTATCAAACACTATCCCCGGGGTTCGACGCTAGCCACCCCGCCCCCGACACGGAGAACATTCCATGATCCTCGGCAAGCTCTGGAAGGCGCTTTCGGCGCAGATGAACAAGATCGCCAACTTCTTCTGGACGGCCGATCCGATCGCACAGTTGCAGTATGAGTACGACAAGGCCGTTGATCAGATGAAGGAGGGCCGCGAAGGGCTCGAGCAGTATCGGGCGCTCGTCGAGCGAGTCACGCGGCAGGTGAACGGCGACCGCGACCACGTGGCCAAGCTCGAGGCCCAGGTGAAGGCCTACTTGCAGATCGGTGAGCGCGACACGGCGAGCAAGTTCGCCCTCGAGCTCCAGCGGGCCAAGAAGGAGCTCGCGGAGAACGAAGCCCAGCTCAAGCTCCACGAGGCGGCCTACGGCAACAACGTCACCAAGATCAAGCACGCCACGAAGAAGCTCGCCGACCTCAAGCAGAAGATCCAGAAGTACGACGCCGAGCTCAAGCTCAGTCGGGCCGAGGCGGAGCTGGCGAAGTTGGCCACGAGCTTCAACTTCGACATCACCACCGATTTCGGGCAGATCGAGGACGTGATCCAGGACAAGATCGGCCTCAATCGGGCGAAGGTGCGTGTGGCAGCCGATCTCTCCGGTGAAGGGCTCGAGAAGATCAAGGCCGAGCAGACAGTCGAGAAAAACATGGCGGAAGACGCCCTGCGTGAGTTCGAGATTCAGATGGGGATGGTGACGCCCGAGACGGCTGGTGTGAAGGCCGACGACAAGGAGCTCGGCACGGAGCGGGCCACGCAGAAGCAGACCTGATTCCGGCGACCTTCCCCTTCGACGCTGCAGCCCCGAGGAGGGTATCCGTGGCCACTGTTTCCCCACGTTCCGCCGCTGAGCCAGCGCCGGCGCTCGGCACTTCATCGGGGGTGGGCAACGCCTCGTTGCCGGCCTGGTGCCCCGCGTGGGCCGAGCGACTTGCCGATGCCTATCTCTCCGGCACCAGTTGCATGTTCCTGCTCCATGGCAACGTGCGGGATCTCGTGCCAGTGGCGCCGCCCGGGGCCGATGCGACGAGCGGCTGGGCGACCGTCAACGATTTTCTCGCCCGCGAGCTCTTCGGCCGCTGGGACATCGTGCTCGCCTACGACGTCGGCAAGGGACTGAGGCCGCTCGCCGGCCCCGACCCAGCGCGGCTGCGGTCGATGGCGCAGTGGCTCACGGAGCGGCTGGGCAACGCGGCATCGTGGCCGCGCGAGCCCGACGCCGCCATCAACGCGATCGACGCCTTACTCGAGCGCAACCTGCTCGAGGCCCCGGAGCAGCGCAAACGAATCGCGCTCGTGCTCGACTACGCCCAGTATCTCGCGCCTCCCGGCGACGCGGCGTCGGCGGCCCGTGGTGCGGCTGCCCGGCTGGTCCGCATGCTGGCGTGGGCCACCAATCCGCTGCTGCGCCGGGTGAACGTCGCCATCGTGCTCGTCACCGACTCGATGGCCGAGATGCACCCGCATCTCGTGACGAATCCGGCGGTGACCACGATCGACATCCCCCTTCCAGACGCGGCCGAACGCGAGCGATTCGCGTTGGCGGCGGCGACGGCAGCCGGGCTGCCTGCTGCCCAGCACGACGCCGTCAGGCGGGCGGCGGCGCTCTCGGGCGGCCTCTCGCTCGAAAGCCTGCGGGCGGTGATCACGATGTCGGTTCGCGAGGGGACGGCCGTCGATGGCCCCGAGTTCGCCCGCATGAAGAAGGATCTCATCGAGCGATCCTGCCACGGGCTGGTGGAGTTCGTGCAGCCACGGCTGACGCTCGACGCCGTGGCCGGCCACGCCGAGGCGAAGCACCGCCTGGAGGCGGATGCACGGGCGATCAAGCGGGGCCAACTCGAGAGTGCGCCCATGGGCTACCTGATCTGCGGGCCGGTGGGCACCGGAAAGAGTTTCATCGCCGAGTGCTACGCCGGGAGCGTGGGCATCCCGTGCGCGGTGCTGCGAAACTTCCGCAGCAAGTATGTCGGCGAGACGGAGGCCAACCTCGAGCACGCGCTCGACGTCTTGCGCAGCCTCGGGCCCGTGGTGGTGATCATCGACGAGGCCGATGCCGCGCTTGGCAATCGAGAGCAGGGGGGCGATTCGGGCACACAGGCCCGCGTGTTCTCGATGATCGCCCGCCAGATGGGCGACACGCGCTATCGTGGCAAGATCGTCTGGATGCTGCTCACGAGCCGGCCCGACATGCTGCCCATCGACCTGAAGAGACAGGGCAGGGCCGAGGTGCACATTCCGCTCTTCTATCCGCACGACCAGGCGGAGATGGACGCGATGTTCACCGCGATGGCCCGCAAGTGCGGCGTGAAGCTGGCGCCCGGCCTACCAGGCCCCGTCGATCTCGCGCTCGGCCTCTCGGGTGCCGACATCGAGAGCGTCGTGCTCGCCGCTCGGCGCAAGGGCCTCGACCGCGCGGCCGATGCCGGCACTCAGGCCCCCGAGACGATCTCCGCCGACGATCTCCGGGCGGCGCTCGACGACTTCATGCCGAGCGCTCAGGGCCTCGAGAAAGAGCTGCAGGAGATCGCGGCGGTGCTCGAGTGCACCGAGAAGCGATTTCTGCCCGACCGCTGGAAGGAGCAGGTGGCGAAGCCCGGCGGCCGCGCCCACCTGCAGGAGCGGTTGGCCGCGATCCGCGACATCGTCCGCTCCTGACCGCCGCCCCATTCGACAATTCGTGTGTCCCGACCACCCCTGACAACCTGAGGAGCCCCACGATGGCCAAGTCCGCCGGAAAAACCCCCTGGTTCGATGCCGCGAGCGATTCGCCGCTGCTCGCCGAGTACGCCCGCAAGCTCGATTCCTTTCTCGACGTCGTGGCCGACGGCCGCGTCGATACGAAGGAACTCGAGGAGCAGGAGAAGCGGCTGGTGAACCTGATGAAGCAGGTCGAGCCGCTCCTTTCCCCCGAGGCGCATGAGAAGGTCACGGAGCTGCTTTGCGAGGTGACGGCCTACGACTTGATGAACACCTTTCACATGGCAGGCAAGGCCCGGCCGCAGGTGAAATTCCGGGGTTAGTTCACGAAAACCCTCGGCATCGTGCCTCGGTTTTCTTGGCGACCCTCCGGTCGCTCTCGAGAGCCGGGCCTCCAGCCCGGCAGCGTTTCGAAGCGCCTTGCAGCGTCAGCCGGTGCCAGGCCGGCACGCCGTATGCAAAACGTGCCAGGCCCGGAGGGCCGGGTGGTAACCAGCGGGCGGAGGCCCGCCAAGGGAATTTCGGCAGGATGCCGAGAATTCCCTTGATCTCAGTCCAGCCAGTCCTTCTCTTCGAGCCGCTCGGGTGTGTAGGTGTCGGTGACATAGCTGATGTCCTTCGAGATCAGCGACTCGACTTCGAGCTTGAAGCCGTTCTCGAGCATCGTCTCGATTTCCTTCTGCCAGCCCTTTTTGCCTGCGAACCACGGGTAGGCCGCGATCTGCTTGGCCCGCTTGATGTCGGTGTCGTTGAGCGCGATCTGCACGCTCTGCGAGAGCTTGCAGCGGTCGTAGTCACGCGACCGGATGCCGAGGAACCGGGCCTCGGGGATCGCCATGCGCTTCGACTCGTAGGCGAGGTTGATCGAGCCCTGCTTGAGCACCGAGTAGATGTAGTAGCCCCAGGGATCGTTATCGAGCAGGCAGTAGACCGGGAGTTTCAGTTCGTTGTGGAGCCGGTAGAGCATGCGCCGCACGCCGCGGGGTGGCTGGCCGCCGCCGTGCGTGAGCAGGCAGTTGTGCTTCCGCCAGAATTTGTCTTCGTTGAACCGTCTCCAGACGGTGTCCTTCTCGACGTGGAGGATGAACTTCGCATCGCACGACTTGAACTTCACGATGTCGGCCTCGACGATCGAGGGGATCGAGTAGCCGCCGGATCCCATCCGGGAGCAGTCGATCTCGTCGCCCGAGTCGATGAGCGTGATCGGCCCCACCATGCCGCCCCGGTTGCTCGCGTAGACGTGCAGTTCTTCGCGGAGGCTCTCGAGCGTCACTTCGAGGTCTTCGATGATCGGGTCGCACTCTTCCTGGGTGGCGAAGGTCTCCTCGCGGGTGCCTTCGATCGTGTGCTTGAGAAGGTAGTAGAGACCTCGGATGCTCGTGGTCTTCTGCTGATCGATGAGGGCCTTGCAGCCCGTGGCCACGAGCAGCGTCTGCATGTAGCTCTTGGCCTGGGAGAGATTGAAGAGCTGGCGGCGGTTCGTCTGGCCGCCCATCTCGATGATCTTCCGCGACTTGTTGAAGCGGACGTTCGAGAGGCTACGGGTGGGGATCTCGAGGTGTGGATCGCGGCGCTTCTCGGCGGCCGCCGCCACCTCGTCGGCCAGATCGACGATCAGACCGAGGGTCTTGGCATCGATCGGTGGCAGCTTCGTCGCCGCCTTGGGGGCTCGCTTCGTCTTCGTCGCCATGGATCGTCCGTCGGAGTGGAATACCGGAAAAGCCGGCATCCTACCCTCACGTCCGAGCGGAGGCTAACAGCGGACGTCGTCGGCACGGCCCACGGCGTTCATGCGGCGGAGGAAGTGCGGGCCGTCGGCCGGCAGCGCCGAGGATTTGTCGGCCGCCCGGTCCGGCGTCCGTGTCTGCGGAGCCCGGAAGAACTCGGCGATCCGGCCCACCACTGTCCGCTGTTCGGCAGGCTCGAGTTCCGGAAAGATCGGCAGCGCAAGCGTCGCCTCGGCCGCCTGTTCGGTGTGCGGCAGGTCACCCTTGGCCCACCCGAGATACTCAAAGCATTTCTGGAGGTGGAGCGGCACCGGATAGTAGATTTCCGTGCCGACCTTGCAGGCCGTGAGGTGGGCGCGCAATGCGTCGCGCTGGCCATCGGCGACGCGGATCACGAACTGGTTCCACACGTGGCGGCCCCGCGACTCGTCGGTCGGCACGGTCACCCGGCCGTCGAGGTCATACTGGGCGAACATTTCCATGTAGCGGGCGGCATTCGCCTGCCGCGCCGACGTCCAGGCGTCGAGGTGTGGCAGTTTCACCCGCAGAATGGCCGCCTGGAGCGAATCGAGACGGCTGTTGATGCCGACCACCTGGTGGTAATACCGCGGCTCCATGCCGTGCACCCGCAGCAGCTTCAGCTTCGCGGCGAGATCATCGCGGGTGGTGGTGAGGAATCCGCCGTCGCCGGCCCCACCGAGATTTTTCGTCGGATAGAAACTGAAACAGCCGACGTCACCGAGCGCGCCTGAGCAGCGGCCGTGCCACGTCGAGAGGATCGATTGTGCCGCATCCTCGACGACCGGCAGCCCTGCCCGCGCCGCGATCGGCAGCAGGGCGTCCATGTCGGCGGTGCGCCCGAAGAGATGCACCGGTACGATGGCCCGTGTCCGTCGACTGATCTTGCGCTCCACGTCGGTTGGATCGATGAGGTAGGTCGTGGGGTCGATGTCCGCGAAGATCGGCACGGCGCCCAGGCGCGTGACGGCGCTGGCCGTCGCGAAGAACGTGTAGCTCGGGAGGATCACCTCGTCGCCGGGGGCGATGTCGAGCGCCATGAGCGCGAGCAGGAGCGCGTCGCTGCCGGATGCGCACGAGATCGCGTGGGGCACGCCGAGGGCACGGGCCAGTTCGTTTTCCAGATCGTTGACGTCGGGGCCGAGGACGAACCGCCCGGTGTCACAGACGCGGTCGAGCGCGGCGCGGATTTCCTCCCGCAAGACGGCATACTGCCGGTCGAGGGCGAGCAGCCCGACCGCCGGCAAGAAGCCAGCCGCTTCGGGGCTGTCGTCGGTGGCGTGGGAGTGCTTCGCGGGCGCGCCGGTGGACGGTCGTTCGGACGTGGGGCGAATCATGATGGACGGTTCTCCAGGGCGTGGGCGGCATGACGGCCCCACGGAGTCGAGCCTGCCTCGTATGCCGCCAACGCTGACCAAATCGTCACGACCGTTCCGTCCGCTCCAGTCATTTGTCCGTATCCTCGGATTCGTGGTCCGGCGGCCTTTTTTCCCGCCAGAAGCACAGAAAGCGGGGAATAGGTGAGGTTTCGAGGGCCCGTCAATGCCAAGCGTGGCAGAGGCCGTCACGAGCCCTATCCGGGTGGTCTGGGGAGGACGGGACGGTCTGGGGGAGGCCGGGCACCAGGGGCAGGCGGGTGGCAAAGTTTGACATCTGCCTGTTTCGGACCATAAATTCCGGCCTTCCAGGAGCCCTGCGGTGCGCACTTGTTGAAGTGTTGGCCGGCGGCAGAAAGGTGGAGTTCGGCGTTGCCACGGGGCCATGGGGCCCAGCGACGCCAGTCGGATGGCACCCATAGCGGTCATCGATCTGGGACAGATCGCCCAGCGTCTGGGGCTCGTTCCCGCCGGCGTCGTAGCCGCGGTGCAACTGCTCGACGATGGGAACACGGTTCCTTTCATCACGCGGTATCGCCGTGACCAGACCGGCGGTCTCGACGAGGTCGACGTACGGCGCATCGCCGACGCGATCCTCAAGGCCCGCCAACTGGCGGATCGCAAGCAGACGATCCTGAGAACGATCCAAGGGCAGGGGAAGCTCACCCCGGACCTGGCGGCACGCATCGAGTCGGCCGACAGCCCGAAGCAGCTCGAAGACCTCTACCTGCCGTTCAAACCTCGCAAGCTCTCGCTCGCCGAGATCGCCCGGCAGCGGCGCCTCGAGCCCCTGGCGCGGGAGATTCTCGCCGCTGATCCGCTCGCCGCCGATCTCGACAAACGGGCCGCGGATTTCATCGACGCCGATGGGCAGGTGGCCACCGCTGCCGATGCCTTACTCGGGGTCGGGCACATCATTGCGGATGATTTCAGCGAACGGGCCGATCTGCGGCAGCGGCTGCGGGACATCCTCTCGCGGAAGGCCCAGCTCAAGAGCCAACGTGTCGAGAGCGAGGGCAAGGCGCTGTCCAAGGACGAAAAGCACTTTCGCGACTATTTCGACTATGCAGAGCACGTGCAGCGGGTGCCCCCGCACCGTGCGCTCGCGATCAATCGTGGAGAACGGGCCAAGCTGCTCAAGGTGCGGATCGACGGGCCGACGGACGAGATGCAGGCCGTCGCCGAGGGGATACTCGTGCCTGAGGGGCATCCTCACGCCGACTTTCTGCGCGGCTGCGTTCGAGACGCGCTCGCACGCCTCGTGCTCCCCGGCCTCGAGCGGGAAATCCGGCGCGAGATCACCGAATTCTGCGAGTCGCATGCCGTCGAGGTGTTCGCCCGCAACCTGCGGAATCTGCTCCTCCAGTCGCCCGTGGCCGGCCGGCGGGTGTTGTCGCTCGATCCGGGCTTCAAGAGCGGCTGCAAGGCGGTGGTGATCGATGAATGCGGCAATCCGCTGGATCACGCGGTGCTGCACATCATCGGCCAGAAGGAGAAGCGCGAAACAGCCGCGCGCAGGATCGTGGAGCTCGTGAAGGCCCACGCCTGCACGATCATCGCGGTGGGCAACGGCACGGCGGGCCGCGAGACGGAAACGCTGGTGGCAGAGCTTGTCGGCGGTGAGCTCAAGGAGCTCGACGTCGGCTATGTGATCGTCAACGAGGCCGGCGCCAGCGTCTATTCCACGAGCGCCTATGCCCGCGAGGAACTGCCCGCCCACGAAGCCGCCGTGCGGGGTGCGATCTCGATCGGCCGGCGGCTCCAGGATCCGCTGTCGGAGCTGGTGAAGATCGAACCGGCGAACATCGGCGTGGGCCTCTACCAGCACGACGTGAAGGCCCGCCATCTGCACGCCTCGCTCGACGCCGTGGTGGAGAGCTGCGTGAATTACGTCGGAGTCGACGTCAACACGGCCAGCCCGGCCCTGCTGCGCTACGTGTCGGGCCTCAACCAGACGACCGCCCGTGGTCTCCACGAGTGGCGGGCGAAGAACGGCCCCTTCGTGTCGCGGCAGCAGTTCCTCGAAGTGCCCGGGTTCGGCGAAGCAGCCTTCGTCCAGGCGGTGGGCTTTCTCAAGATCACCGGTGGCACCAACCCACTCGATGCCACGTGGATCCACCCGGAGAGCTATGCAGTCGCCGAGCAGGTGCTCGCACGGCTCGGAGGAACGTCCGAGGACCTGATGAACAGGCCACAGGCCGCAGCCCTTGCCGAGAAGGCGGCGGAGCTCGACCTGCCGGCCCTGGCAGGGGAGCTGGGAGTGGGCCGCCTACTCCTGGCCGACATCGTCGAGCAATTGGCTCGCCCCGGCCGTGATCCGCGCGAAGACCTCCCCAAACCCTTCTTCAAGAAGGGGGTGCTCAAGCTCGAAGACCTGGAAGTGGGCATGGAGCTCATGGGGTCGGTGCTGAATGTCGTCGACTTCGGCGCGTTCGTCGATATCGGCCTCCACGACAGCGGGCTCGTGCACATCAGCCAGCTCTCCAGCCGCTTTGTGCGCGATCCGCACGACGTGGTCACCGTGGGCCAGATCGTGCAGGTGTGGGTGCTCGAGATCGACAAGGCCCGCCGCCGCGTGGCGCTCACGATGATCGAGCCTGGCACGGCGCGGCAGCAGCCCGCCCGGCGGGATGGCCGGCCGGAGAAGCACGACAAGCGGCCCGCCGAACAGGTGGCGAAGCCACGCCCGCCCAAGCCACCGCGGCAACGGGAGCAGCGTCAGGCCCCACGTGAGCCCCAGACGCGTACGTATGTGGCCAAGCCGGCGAAGAAACCAGCCAAGCCGCTCACGGAGGCGATGCGTGAGGGGAAGGAGCCGCTACGGACGTTCGGCGACCTGAAGCAGTTCTTCGACAAGCGCGAGTCGGGCGACGGCGCCAACACCGCCGACTAGCATCACCTCGCTTGAAACGGCCTATCGCTCGCGGAACGTGATCCGGCCCTTGGTGAGGTCGTAGGGAGAGAGTTCGACCTTCACCTTGTCTCCCGGGACGATGCGAATGAAGTTCTTCCGCATCTTGCCGGCCACGTGGGCGTTGACGATGTGGCCACCGGTGATCTGCACGCGAAATCGCGTGTTAGCGAGGGCCTGGGTGACGACGCCTTCGACTTCGAGTGCTTGTTCTTTTTCCGCCATGAGTGCCTTGGTGCGAGGACCTGCCGCGAGGATGCTTCTTCGGGGATCGTATCGCGGCGGCTATGGCCCGTCCAGCCGGTGTCACTCGTCGCCGGCAGCCTGCGGTGCCGACCCCGACGCCTTCCACTTGAGATAGGCGTCGAAGAACCCGTCGAGATTGCCGTCGAGCACGCTCTGGAAATTGCCGACGTAATGCCCCGTGCGCTGGTCTTTCACCCGCTGGTCGGGGTGCAGGAAGTAGTTGCGGATCTGCGAGCCGAATCCCGTCTTGGGCTGTTGCTTGTAGCGGGCGAGCTGCTCCGCCTCGCGCTTCTCCTCCTCGACACGGGCGATCCGAGCCCGCAGCATCTTGATCGCCGTAGCCCGATTCTTGTGCTGGCTGCGTTCGCTCTGGCACTGCACCACGATGCCGGTGGGGAAGTGCGTGAGCCGGATCGCACTCGACGTCTTGTTCACGTGCTGGCCGCCGGCGCCGCTCGCCCGGAAGACATCTTCGCGGATGTCCTCGTCGTTGAGCTCCACCTCGGTGTCGTCGTCGGCGATCTCCGGGGAGACGTCGACGGCCGCGAAGCTCGTCTGTCGCTTGCCTTCGGCGTTGAACGGGCTGATGCGTACGAGCCGATGAATCCCCGTCTCACCCTTGAGATACCCGTAGGCGAAGGGCCCGCGGATGGCGACGGTGGCGCTCTGGATGCCGGCCACGGCGTCGTCCTGCCGATCGAGCAGTTCGATCGCGTAATCGTGCTTCGAGGCCCAGGCCGAATACATGCGCAGAAGCATTTCGGCCCAGTCGTTCGCATCGGTGCCGCCATCCCGTGCGTTGATCGAGACAAGTGCATCGGCGGCGTCGTGCGTGCCCGAGAGCAGCGACGTCAGCTCCAGGGCTTCGACCAGCTTTTCGAGCCGGTCGGTCTCCTGGGCCAGTTCCCCTTCGAGGGCCTGGTCTTCACGGGCGAGTTCCTCGAGGGCCTCGAGGTCGCTCCCCACGGCGAGGGCCTCGTCGAGCGGCTTGAGCACGGAATTGACGCTCTTCAACTCGGCGACGGTGGCCTGGGCTTTTTCGTTGTTGTCCCAGAAGCCGGCCCGGCCCATCGCCTCTTCGATTCGCGCCGCAGACTGCTTGCGACCGCCCCAGTCAAAGAGAGTCTCGAAGTTGAAGGAGACGAGTGCGGATCGTTGCGGCGCGGTTGAAGAGAGCTGTATCCATGGAAAGAAGTCTACGAGGGATGCCCGAATCCGAGAAGCCGCGGGGTCGAAGCCGCCGTCAACTGCAATCAGACGCGTTCGATTCGACTGCCGGGCAACCGGCGGACGAGCCGGCGTATTTCGAGGACGCTGACGGCCGACAGCGCCTGCGATGCCGAGAGGTTCGTGGCTTCGACGATCTCGTCGACCGTGGCCCCACCCCGGCCGACCGCGTCGAGCACCTGCCGCTCGAGTTCGGCGAGTTGCAATTCGGCCGGATGGCTCACCGGCGTGCCGGCGGCAGTGGTGGCGGTTTCGAAGAGCGGGCCGAATTCGCCGAGGATGTCGTCGATGCAGCCCACGAGCGTGGCGCCATCACGGATCAGCGCGTGGCAGCCGCGCGACATACGGGAGTCGATCGGGCCGGGCACCGCAAACACCTCGCGGCCCTGCTCCGCGGCGAGCCGGGCCGTGATCAGTGCGCCCGAGCGATCGGATGCCTCGACGACGACGGTGCCGAGGCACAGGCCCGACACGATGCGGTTGCGTTGGGGAAACAGCCCGGCATGAGCTTCCGTGAGCGGCGGCGCTTCGCTGATGAGGGCACCGCTCTTGATCACGTCGAGTGCGAGGTCGGCATGCTCGGTTGGATAGACATTGAGCACTCCCGTGCCGAGCACGCCGATCGTGCGACCGCCGGCGGCGAGCGCGCCGCGATGAGCGGCTGCGTCGATTCCCCGGGCGAGCCCGCTGACGACGGTGTAGCCGGCCCGTGCCAGGCTGCCGCCGAGCTGCTCGGCGACTTTGAGCCCGTAGGGTGTGGCATGACGGGCACCCACGACGGCCACGGCAATCGCATCGGCCGGCAGGAGGGCACCACGCACGAAGAGCAGCCCCGGCGGATCGTCGATTCGCCCGAGAAGCCCGGGATACGCCGGCGTGTCTTCGAGAATGATGTCGACCGCGTGCTTTGCGCACAGGGCGAGCGTGTCGTCGGCCGTGCGGTCGCGGGCCAGGGCCGGGATCGCTTCGGCGAGTTTCTTGCCGACCTTCGTGATCGACCGCAGCTCGTCGGGCCGGGCGGCGAACACGCCCGCCGGTGAACCGAACCGCTCGAGCAAGAGCTTGCGGTAACGGGAACCGACGCCGGGCAGACAGGCCAGCCGCACGTGGTCGCGCAAGGTGTCGAGGTCGGGGGACGTGAACATTTGTGACGTTGTACAGCCCAGCGCAACGAACGTCAACCAACGCGACTGTGGCGTCAGGCCCGGAGGGCCGGGTCAGCACCAGCCGACGGAGGTCGGCCAAGGCACGTTCGACAGGATGTCGAGACTTGCCGTGAACTAGCCGGCTGCTGCCTTCAGCTCTGCCAGATGCTGGGCCGTGTTCACGAGGCGATCCCAATTCTGTTCGACGTATTCAGGCGGGCCGCCGATCTGGGCCACGACCTCGGCCACCTGCTCGGTGGGCACCATCTCGATCGCGTCCCACGGGCAGACCTTGAGATCGTAGGGGTTCGACTTCTTGCCCGGGATGTGCACGCAGACCTCACAGCCCACGCACCGCTCGATGTCGATCTCGCACCAGCTCTGGAGGTTGTGATACTGGTCGTATTGCTGCACCTTCAGGATGCAGTCGACCGGACAGACCTCGAGGCAACTCTCGCAGCCGGTGCAGTTGTCGGCGTTGATGACCGCGAGTTCCTTGGGCAGCTTCTTGCGGGGGCCGGCTTTTGCCATGATGAGTCAATCGGTTGGAAGGTGGGCAATTCTTCAGGACACTGTCATCGTAGCCAGTCGATCCGGGGCGACCAAACGGCCATTTTGCCGGGCCGAAAAGCGTTTGCCGGCCGCCTACACCGTCTCGCCCCGGACGAGATCCTCGGGAGTCTGCCGGCGGCGGACGAGCCGGGCCGTGCCGCCATCGACGAGCACCTCGGCCGGGAGCGGCTTCGAATTGTAGTTGCTCGCCATCACGAACCCGTAGGCCCCGGCGATCTCGATCACGACGAGGTCGCCCACATGGGCCGTCGGCAGCGCCCGCGTGGCCACGAAGCCGCCGTCGGTCTGCGTGAAGATGTCGCCCGATTCGCACAAGGGGCCGCCCACGGCCACCTCGTCCATCTCGGCCGACGGCGTGCCGTCCTGCGGGCAGAGGCTCATCGGATGGTACGACCCGTAGAGCACCGGCCGGGCGAGCGTGTTGAAGCCGGCATCCACGAGCAGATACTTGCGAGATCCCTGCTTCTTCACCGCCCGCACCTCCGTGATCACGAAGCCGCTCTCGGCCGTGAGGTAGCGGCCCGGCTCAATTTCAAGCCGCAGGCGGTGGCCGAAGCGATCCTCGAGCCGCCTGCGGGCGGCGTCCCAGAGCGTGAAGTAGCCCGACAGGTCGGCGTGCACCTCGCCTGGCTTGTAGGGCACGGGCAGGCCGCCCCCCGCCGAGATCGTGGTGAGCGAGCGGCCGATTTCAACGGCCACGCGCTCGAGGGCGCCTGCCACCTCGGCGAGGTGCGCGAGGTCGGTGCCGCTGCCGATGTGCATGTGGAGCCCCGTGACGGCGAGCCCCGCCCACTCTGCGCGGCGGAGCACGTCGGGGATCTCCTCGTGCCAGATACCGTGCTTCGAGCCCTCGCCGCCGGTGTTCGTCTTCTGGCTGTGGCCGTGGCCGAAGCCAGGGTTCACGCGGACCGTGACGCTCGCCCCGGGCACGCGCGCGGCGAGTTGCTCGATCATGTCGGCCGAGCCGCAGTTCACATGGATGCCGAGCGTGGCCACGGCATCGAGGCTCTCGCGGTCGAAGATGTCGGCTGTGTAGACGATCGGGTGCACCGGCGGCAGCCCGTCGGCGCCGATGGTGGGCGTGGCATGCGCCGAATAGCCCGCGGCGAGGGCCCGGTGGATCTCGCCGGTGCTCACGGCATCGACGACCACGCCTTCGCCGCGCATGAGCGCGAGCACGGCCAGATTCGAGCAGGCCTTCTGGGCGAACCGCACGGTGTCCCAGGCCGCGAGATCCCGGCAGCGCCGGCGGATCATTTCGGCGTCGTAGACATACAGCGGCGTGCCATGGGTGCGGGCGAGGTCGGCGACGCTCGCGCCGGCGATCGTGTGGCGAATCATGGGCTCGAGGCCGGATTGGCCGGGGCGTGCGGCGGTCGTGGACATGATGGATGGAAAAAAAAGGGGGGGAGCGAGTCAGCGAGGCAGGGGGATCGGGAAGCCCGGCGGTACGTCCGGCAGCGGGATGCCACCGGGGCCGACGGGCCGTTCCGGGGCTGCCATCGCGGCCCCGGCCTTGAGTGCGCCCGAGTCGATCGAGAGCCGCGTGGCGAGGCCCCGTTCGATCGGCGTGACCCGCAGCGCGACCGCGCCACCGCCGGCTTCGCGGGCGGTGGCCCCGGCCTTCGCCGCCTGGCCTTCACGGCCCAGCGTGCCGACGTAGTCGAAGACGGAGGCCGCATTCGCTTCGAGGGCTGCGATCGGAGTGGCATCGGCGATCGGGCGGCCGCTGGCCGCGAGCGCCGCTTCGGCCCGCGCGGCGGCGTCGCCACCGGCGAGCACGACCGCATAGTTCGGCGCCACGGCGAGCGTCAGGTCGAGCGACTTTCCGATGCGCGAGGCGAGTTCGTCGTCGAATACGTCGACCGAGATCGTGTGCAGTGTCGCGGCTCCGGCCTTGCCGACGTCGAACCGGGGTCTCACCCCTGGCAGGGCTGCGTTGCCACCTGCTGAAAACGCCTGCTTCACCTGCTGTTCGAGCGCCTTGCCATCCTTCACGCGCACGCTCGCCGTCACCTCCGGCAGCGGCTTGTCGCGCGCGGCCTGGCTCGTGTCGACCGCGAGCGCGGCGTCGATGCCGCCTGCTGCGAGCGTCGCCGCGAGGAGGTCGTAAACGAGCCTGGAGACGGTGCGTGTGAGCGGATCGTCAGCCTCGCGAGGGAGCGTCTGATCGAGCGCCTCGAGGAACTCCGCGCGGGCCTCGTCGGGAATGGCCTGCGCGATGTAGCCCCGCAGGGCGGGCCGCTCGCCGGCAGTGAGTGGAGGCGTGCCCGCGGTGAGCGTGCCTCGGCCCGCGGCTTCGAACGCGGCGGCCGACACGGAGCCAGGCAGGGAGACCGCCCGATTTTCCAGGAATACTTCCCCGGCGGTGTCGTCGATCCCGAAGCCAAGCGAGAGAGCCTCGGTCTGCCGCAGGCCTCCGAGCGCCGCCTTCAGGGCCCCGGGGTCCATCGGCTGCCCCTGCGCCGCCGACGCTGCCGCAGCCTGATCGAGCGCCGCCTCAAGCTGCTTGCGCACGGCATCCGACATCCGGCTCGGAAATGCCTCGATACCCACGGTGTAGGTCGTGGCGAGGGCCGCGAGAAGCGGCGCGGCGTCGGTGGCTTCGAGGGCCGAGGGCGCGATCACGGCCCAGCCATCGCGGTTGGTGATCGAGAGCTTGATGCCACTGGGGAGCGTGACCCGGCGGACGTCGCCGTCTGTCGTGGCCGGGCCGACGATCCCCTGGAGCGACGTAAGCAGCTTGTCGAGGTCCGTCACCGGCACCAGGCCATGGGCCGCGAGGTCGGTGCCGTCGCTCGTGACCACGATGCCCGCCGGCCGCTTCACGTCGAGCCCCGTGAGGCCGCGGCCCTGCGTGGAGAGCATGAGGAGCGACTCCACCATCGCCGCGAGGCCGGGGTTGTCGATCTGCCTGCCGAACCACCCGAGCTGCTTCTTCAGATCCGCATAGCTGTCGACGGCGGCCACGGCGAGCACCTGCCGCTCGGCCGCCTGGCCGAGCCCCGCCACGAAGAGGGATGCAGCCGCGAGCAGGCCGGAGACCGAGCGACTGCGAAACACACGGACACGAGTCGGGCAACGCATGACGAACTCTCCAGGCTCAAAGGATCGCGCGGGGATCAAGCAGGGATCAAACGCAACAGTTTACCAGTGCCCGGCAAAAACCTGTATTCTCCCCCGGATATGGAGCCGCTGCCACCGCATTTCGTGCTCGACCCTGCGCCCGTGCGGCGACCAGTGCGGTTGCAGGCGCTGCTCTTTCTGGCCACCGCGGCCACGACCTTCGCCGCGGGCGTGGTCGGCTGGGAGCCAGTCGTGCTCGGCATCGATGCCGACCTCGCCGGGCAGATCGCCGCGCACTGGCTCCGGGGCCTCGTCTACATGGCGGCGGTGCTGGCCGTGCTCGGCGCGCACGAAGCGGGGCATTTCATCGCCGCCGTCGTGCATCGCATTCCGGCCACGCTGCCACTCTTCATTCCAATGCCAGTCTTGCTCACCGGCACGCTCGGCGCGGTGATCGGCATGGAAGGGTCGCGGGCCGACCGGCGACAGCTCTTCGACATCGCCCTTGCCGGGCCGATCGCCGGGCTCGTGGTGGCCCTGCCCGTGCTCGCCGCGGGCATGCTCACGGGGCAGGCCGCCGCTGTGAGCCCGTTCGCCACGTCGCCGGTGGCCGCCTGGATGCAGGCCGTGCTGCGGCCCGACCTCGCGGCCGGCACGAGTATCGCGCCCAATGCACTTTTCATGGCCGGCTGGGTGGGCCTGCTCGTGACGGGGCTCAACATGATCCCGGTGAGCCAGCTCGACGGCGGCCACGTGAGCTACGCGCTCTTCGGCCGGCGGGCGCACTGGCTGGCCCGTGGCATCCTTCTGACCGCGATCACCGCGATCGTGGTGCTCGGCCGCTACAACTGGATCGCGATGGTGGTGATCGTGGCCTTGATCGGCACCGACCATCCGCCGATCCGCGACGACGGCCGGCCGCTCGGCCTCGGCCGCACGCTGCTGGGCCTGGCGTCACTGCTGATCCCGATCGTGACGTTCATGCCCGAGCCGCTGCTCTTCGAGTGAGCACGCTGCTCACGTCATGCCTGGTGGCAACGTCGCCAGCCAGGCGGCCAGGGCGCCTGCGTTGAGCGTGAAGTTGGCCCGCCACGTGGCCGGCTTGAAGCCTTCGCGTCGGGCGTTGAACGCCGCATGACGGGCGCCGACGGCCGCGGCCGCGCATAGGAAGCAATCGGTGTAATAGTGGGGTGAATGGAGTTCGATCACCGACAGGGGAAGCCGGCCGAGGCAGAGCAGCGACAGGGCCGCCCCGTGCGCCCCGGCGACATGCGTGGCCCGTGAAAATAGCAGCCGCTGCTCGTCGAACGGGAGCCTGCCGGGGTCGACGAATTCGTAGCCGAGCCGCCGGAAGCAGCGGTCATAGATCTCGGTCTCGTTGTCGAGCCTGCGATCCACACACTGTGCACCCCGCGACACGAACAGCTTGCATCCCGGCAGCGCGTTGGCCGAGGGAACCCGCAGCCGCCTGAGAAACCGGATCGACTCCGGCGTGGGGCGACTCCAGGGGATGCTCGGGTAGGTCGGGATCACGCCCTGCGTGAACCGATGCACGGTGCCGCCTGGCAGGGGGCGTGGTTCGACGCCGAGCAGTTGCAGGGCCTCGAGTTGCCAGGCGTGGATGGCATTGAAGTAGACGGCGTGGTCGGCCGGCGTGACGCCGTGGAGTTCGGCAACGGCCAACTTTCCGAGCGCGTCGTAGAGGAAGTGATAGAACGCTTCGTCCCAGGCGCATGACAGAATCAGAGCGGGCTCGTCGTGCACGGTCTGCGGCAAGCCGCGTGCCGCAGTGGCCTCTTGGCGAACCGACTCCGGTGAGCGTTGCCGAATCGAGCGATCGATCGCGGGAGATACGATCCGATCCCAGGACTTGGTCATGAACACGAGTGGATCGGCGGTGACGAGGAACTCGCCACGAAGGAAGCCGTGGCGGTGCGGCGCGCCCTGCGCCCGGGCGGCGGCGGAGGGGTGGACCACCGTGCCGGACGTCGGCGGGGTTGGCGACCGTTGCCCGGGCTCATCCATCCGGCTGGCGTGGATGTCCTTCCAGCCCAGGCCGACCTGTCCCAGGTGCTGGAACAACGTCTGCGCGTCGCGCCACGGGCCGGGGATGTCGTTACCGAAGGGGCCGGCTGAGTGACCCGGGAAGGCGTGGGGCTTGCGGCCGCTCCGCGTGGCGATCTCGTGCGCGGCGAACACGTCCTGCACGGTCGCTCCATCGACGAGCTTGAACGCTTTGTAGCCGCCAACGGCGACGAGCAGGCGAAACACGTCGACGTCGTGGGCTTCGGCGGAGATGTAGTCGGGCGTGATGCCGTGCGCGAGGAGCTCACGGAGGATGACGGCGTCGGAATGCTCGATGTCGATCTTGATGTAGTGGGGTGGACCGTATCGCGCGACGATGTCGACGACGTGCCGTGCGGGCAGCACCACCTCCGTGAATTCGTCGGCCCGTCGGGGAGACGGGCGGGGCAACTGGCTGAGGACGTTGTTCGCGCGATGCACGAAGAACGGCGTCTCCGTCAGGCCGCGTTCCGCCACGACGACGACGTTTTCGATCGCGAGCCGCCCGGCGGCGACCTCGGCCGGAAACCGGTCCTCGATCTCGCGGCAGAGCGCCGGATTCGCCTCGACAGCCACGACGAGATCCGCCTTCTCGAGGTAGTAGGGGATGTTGCCGCCGGCATTGGCCCCGAAATCGTAGATGACGGTCTTGGTGCCCATGAGACGTCAGTGATTCCGGGAGCAGGCGTGGCAAAACGGTGGAAACCACGACCAGTATCAGAAGCCGGGGAACAGGATGCCATCGGGGTCGCGGTTCGACTGAAACCCGCTTTCGTTGACGGGGGTGGCCAGGTGACCATAATTCATGTGTTCGCAGCCTCGCCCTGCCCAATACGGCCTGACCCCGGCCGCACCAAGGAGGATTCCCGTGAGCATCGCAGCCAACTCGGCAGCCCAGACCGCGGTTCCCAACTTCGTGGAACTCGAAGACCCCGATGTCTGGGCCGCGATCGCCGCGGAGCAGACCCGCCAGGCCGAAGGCCTGGAGATGATCGCCAGCGAAAACTTCACGAGCCCCGCCGTGATGCAGGCGGTTGGGGGCGTGCTCACCAACAAATACGCCGAGGGCTACCCGGGCCACCGCTACTACGGCGGCTGCGAGTTCGTCGACAAGGTCGAGGACCTCGCCCGCGAGCGGCTCAAGAAACTCTTCGGGGCCGAGCATGTCAACGTGCAGCCCCACTCCGGCAGCCAGGCCAACGCCGCCGTCTACATGACGGCCATCCAAACCGGCGACACGGTGCTGGCCTTCGACCTGGCCCACGGCGGCCACCTCACGCACGGCATGAAGCTCAACGCCTCGGGCGTGCTCTACCGCTTCGTGCACTACGGCGTGCGGCGCGACAATAACCTGCTCGACTTCGACCAGGTGGCGAGCCTCGCGCGAGAGCACAAGCCGAAGCTGATCGTGGCCGGGGCGAGCGCTTATCCGCGTGAGATTCCGCACGGGAAGTTCGCCGAGATCGCCCGCGAGGTGGGGGCGAAGCTGATGGTCGACATGGCCCACTACGCCGGGCTCGTCGCCGCCGGCATCCACGACAACCCCGTGCCGGTGGCCGACTTCGTCACGAGCACCACGCACAAGACGCTCCGCGGCCCCCGCGGTGGCATCGCGATGTGCCGGGCCGAGAACGCGAAGATGCTCGATCGCTCGGTGTTTCCCGGCCAGCAGGGTGGCCCGCTCATGCACGTGATCGCGGGCAAGGCGATCGCGTTCGGCGAGGCCCTCAGGCCAGACTTCAAGGCGTATGCGAAGAAGGTCGTCGAAAACGCCCGCATGCTGGCAGCGGAACTCGCCCGCGGCGGCGTGAAGCTCGTGAGCGGCGGCACCGACAACCACCTCATGCTCGTGGACGTCACGCCGCTGGGCATCGGCGGCAAGCTCGCCGAGGAGACGCTCGACCGCTGCGGCATCACCTGCAACAAGAACATGATCCCGTTCGACGAGCGGAAGCCGATGGACCCCTCCGGCATCCGGCTCGGCACGCCGGCGCTCACCACTCGCGGCATGGGCACCGACGAGATGAATCAGATCGCGGCCTGGATCCTGCGGGTGCTCAAGAGCCCGGCCGACGAGAAGCTCGTCGCGGCGACGAAGGCCGAGGTGGCCGACCTCGCCGAGCAGTTTCCCGTGCCGGCTGCGAAGCTCGAAGTGGCCGACAGATGAGCCGCGTGGTGCGGATCGGCCTCGTGCAGTCGGCGTGCACGCCTGCGCGTGAGCACAACGTCGCCCAGGCCCTCACGGGCATCGCCGAGGCGGCCGCCGCCGGAGCCGAGGTGGTGTGCCTCCAGGAACTCTTCGCCGGCGAGTATCCCTGCCAGGCCGAAGACCACGACAGGTTTCGCGAGGCGGAGACGGTGCCCGGGTCGCTTACGGAGCTGCTCGCCGCCGCGGCGAAGCGGCACGGCGTGGTGCTCGTAGGGAGCGTGTTCGAGCGCCGCACGCCCGGCCTCTTTCACAACACGGCTGTGATCTTCGACCGTGACGGCTCGACGGCGGGCGTGTATCGCAAGATGCACATCCCCGACGACCCACACTACTACGAGAAGTTTTACTTCGCGCCCGGCGATACGGGGTTCATGAGCGTGCCCACGAGCCGGCTCAAGGTGGGCCCGCTCGTGTGTTGGGACCAGTGGTATCCCGAGGCGGCTCGGCTCACGGCGCTGGCCGGGGCCGAGGTGCTCTTCTATCCGACGGCGATCGGCTGGCTCGACGGCGAGGAGAAGCTCCACCACGAGCAGTATGAGTCGTGGGACACGATGCTCAAGAGCCACGCGATCGCCAACGGCGTGTTCGTGGTCGCGGTCAATCGCACGGGCCGCGAGGGTGTCTTGCGATTCTGGGGCGCGAGCGTGGTCTATGCGCCCAACGGCCAGCGGCTCGTGAAGGCAAGCCACGACGCGCCCGAGACGATCGTGGTGGAGTGCGACCTCGAGCGGATCGAGTGGTCGCGGACACGGTGGCCGTTTTTTCGCGACCGGCGGATCGACGCCTACGGCGGGCTGCTCCACCGCTGGGGCGGCGCATGATGGCCGCGATCGCGCCACACTACCGCCTGCCGGCCGAGTGGGAGCCGCACGCGGCCACGTGGCTTGCCTGGCCCCACCGCAAGGCTACGTGGCTCGGCGACTTCGCCGTGATTCCAGGCGTCTTCGAGCGGGTGGCACGTGTCATCGCCCGCTACGAGCCGGTGCGGATCGTGGCCACGGGCGCCGTGCTTGCCGATGCCCGCGCTCGGCTCGACGGCGTTGCGAATATCGAGTTCATCGATCTCCCCACGAACGATTCGTGGCTCCGAGACACGGGGCCGGTGTTCGTCGTGCCACGCGAGGCCACGCCGGGCGCGAAGCCCGCCGCCGTGGTCTGGGGCTGGAATGCGTGGGGTGGAAAATATCCACCATGGGATTTCGACGCGGCGCTCGGCCGGGCGATCGCGAAGCGGCTCAGGCTCGCCGTGATCGACGGCGGGCTCGTGCTCGAAGGGGGCGGCCTCGAGACCGACGGCGAAGATACGCTCCTCGTGAACCACCGCTGCATCGAAGACCCGGCGCGAAACCTGGGAGTGTCGCGGCTGCAGCTGGAAGCGATCCTCTGTGACCGTTTGGGGATCGGGAAGGTGCTCTGGGTGGGAGGCGAACTCGCCGGCGACGACACCGACGGCCACATCGACCAGTTGGCCCGGTTCGTGGCGCCCGGCCGGGTGGTGGCCGCTCGGCAGCCCGACCCGCTCGATCCCAACCATGCCCCGCTCGAGGCCAATCTCGAGCGGCTGCGGGGCCTCGTCGATGCCCGGGGCCGGCGGCTCGAGGTGATTCCGCTCGATATTCCGCCGCGGTTTGCCTTCGAGGGGACGCAGCTGCCGGCGAGCCACTTGAACTACGTCGTCGGCAACGGCTTCGTGGCGGTGCCTGTGTTTCTCGCGAGCACCGACGATACGGCACTCCGCATGCTCGAGGAGTGCTTTCCGGGGCGCACGATCGAGCCGGTCGTGTGCACCGAGCTCGTGCGCGGCCGCGGGGCGCTGCATTGCATCACGCGGGACGAGCCCTCCCCAGCCTCTGCCTCTGGGAGAAGGCCGGGGTGAGGGTGCCCTGAAGGACACTCGATTTCGCTTCCAAGCACCCGGCCGGCGGCCGGCCGCTGCCCGTGGGAGAGACGAGATGGCACACGCTCGCCGAGTGTCTGGTGTTTTGGCCTTGCCTTGCTCCGGCATCGTGGGTCACGATCTGGATTCCGAACGAACATGTTGGAGGAACTGACGGATGGAACAGCTTGCAACGGTGTCGCAGGGATTCGTGTCGCTTCTTGGCCGGCTGATGATCGCGGCCATCTTTTTGGCGAGCGCCGTGGGCAACAAGATCCTCCAGTTCAAGGCCACGGCGGCCTACATGCAGCAGGAGGGGGTGCCGCTGCCCACGCTCGCCCTCGTGGGCGCCATCGGTCTCTTGCTCCTCGGCGGGCTGTCGCTGATCCTCGGTGCCTGGACGCGGATCGGCGCGTTCTTCCTGCTCGTCTTCATCGTGGCGGCGACGTATTACTTCCACGACTTCTGGAAGTTCGCCGATCCCACGCAGCAGCAACTGCAGACGATCCAGTTCATGAAGAACATGGCGATCGGCGGGGGCCTGCTCTCGCTGATCGCCTTCGGCGGCGGCCCGTGGAGCGTGGACGGCTGGATCGCAAAGCGGCGCGAGGAGGTCGAATCGGGAGCTCCCGCCGCGAAGCCGCGCGTCACGGCGAAGATGCCGCAGCAGGGCTGACCGTCCGTGGTAAACGCCCTGCAGGGCCTGTTTCCACTTGGTCGACCGCAGGGAACGCCGAGGGTTTCCTGGGTCGACGATCGCCGCATCGTGCGGCGGCAGGATTGGTGCACAGTCTGCTGAGGCCCTCAGCGCCGCCGGGAGTGACGTGCACCGGTTGTTCGGGCCTCGGCGTCGATCGCCAGGGCGACGAGATCGCGACGGTGACCGTGCGGGGCGTCGTCCCGATGGCCGAGCGTGTTCAGGCCGGTGGGTGCGGCTCCCGCAGGCGAGAGCACCTTGATCGCGAGTTCGTAGGCCCCCGTCGCGCCGCCTTTGCGGGCCTGCAGGAAGCTCGAATAGACGACGTTCGGGAATCCCGACACGCCGATGAAATAGGTTCCCGTCAGCGCGGCCCGGAACGAGAGGTAGCTGTCGAGGCTGCCCCGGGTGTCGTCGTTGCGGGCAAACTCCCGGCCTGAGGCGTCGAACAGTCGCAGGTAGCTGTCGAGCGTCGAAGAGCCGGGGAGCGTCCGGGCATCGACGTCGACGATCAGCGTTTGGCCGGCACTCAGGACGACCCGATAGAGATCGACATCGCGGCTGCCCGCGGGGCCGTCGCCGATCTGGGCGATGATCCGGGTGGGGGCGGTCACCGGCATCGCAGTGGCGCGCGTGTCGCCGGCATCGACGATCTCTCGTCGCGGAGGCGACGGCGCGGGGGTTGGCACCGGAGCAGGAGCAGGAGCAGGCCTGGATACGGGAGCGGGAGCCGTTGGAGGCACAGGTGCCGGTGGAGCCGGCTGGACAGGCAGCGGCGTGGGCACGCCGAGTCGCTCGAGGGCCCCCGCCGCATTGAGCAGGCCCCCGGTGGCCACCTTGCCCGCGAACGTCGCCGTAGGTGTCGCGCCGTCGAGGATCGCCGCACGGATCTGGCCGGCCGAGGCGCGAGGAGCCGCGGCGGCGAGTAGGGCGATCGTGCCCGTCACGTGGGGTGCCGCCATCGAGGTGCCGCTGTACCAGCCGTAGGTGCCACCGGGCAGCGTGGAGTAGATACCGGCACCCGGCGCGACGACATCGACCGACGTGGCACCGAAACTCGAAAAGCCGGCGAGCGCGTTCATCCGATCACTCGCCGCGACCGCGATCACCGAGGGATCGGCAAAACTCGCCGGGTAGGATGGGGCGAGGTCGTTGTCGGAGGCGCTGTTGCCGGCGGCAGCCACGAACAGCACGCCGGCGTTTCCCCCCGCCGCGATCGCCGACCGCAGGGCGAGCGAATTGGCCGCACCGCCCCAACTGTTGTTCGTCGCGACCACGTTGATGCCGAAGTCGCGCCGCATCATCGTGGCGTAGTTGATCGCGGCGATGGCGCTGCTCGTCGTGCCCGAGCCGGAGCCGCTCATGAACTTGAGCGGCATGATCGATACCTGCCAGGAAACGCCTGCCACACCGATCCCGTTGCCGCCCACCGCGCCGATCGTGCCCGCCACGTGTGTGCCGTGGCCATTGTCGTCCATCGGATCGGCGTCGCCGTTGGCGAAGTCCCAGCCGTGGACGTCGTCGACATACCCGTTGCCGTCGTTGTCGCGGTTGTCGCCCGGGATCTCACGGGGGTTTCGCCAGATGTTCGTGGCGAGGTCGGGATGTGTGGTATCCACACCCGTGTCGATGACCGCCACGACGACGGATCGTGATCCCGTGGTCGTGTTCCACGCCGAGGCTGCGCGGATGTCGGCCCCCGGTGTGCCGCCGGACTGGCCCACGTTGCGGAGGCCCCAGAGTTGGTCGAATCCGGGGTCGGCCGGTATCGCAGTCGTGCCGAGCGCAAAGTCCGGCTCCACCGTCGCCACCGAGGCCGTCCGGCCCGCCCAGGCCAGCACGCCCGTGATGCTGGCCCCGGGGGCGGAGAGCCCGTAGAGCCCTTCGCCGAGCGGCCGGACGCGCCACGCCGTCGGCAGATTGAGATCAGAGGTCGTTGCGGTCGCGGAGGAGGCCTGCACGATCCACGCGTCGCGGGCGACGTCCACGAGGCGGCCGCTCCATTCGATCCGGGTGGTGGCCGGGGCGGCGACCTCCAGATCGGCCGCCAGCAGGAACCGGGATTCGAGTCGTTCGACGTCGAACAGGCGTGCGAGCCGCCTGCGGCTGTGACACGAGCGGACCATGATGGCCGCCTTTCCAAGGTTCACTTCCCTTGCCCTCCGGCATTCTTGCGGACGTGTGCGGCCGCGGGCGATGGCTCCATCCACCCGCGCGCAGATGCCGGGAATTGCTGCTAGTCTTTTAGCCCGGGCGCCGTGAGACAGTTGGTGCCGCGGTATCTCGAGGAGTGCCTGCGATGGTCTTTCCCGTTGGTGACGACAACTCCGACCGGCGGTCGTTCCCGTTCGTCACGATCGCGCTGCTCGTCGCCAACGTCTTCGTGTTCGTCGTCCTCCAAAAAATGGGGGCTGATGAAAACTTCACGCTCGCCTACTGCCAGGTGCCGGCTGAGATTCTCTCCGGCCGCGACGTGGTCACGGAGCCGTCGACCCGCGAGATCGCCGTCCAGGGTCAGGTGATGGAGGTGGCTGTGCCAGGCCTGAAGCCCACGCCGATTCCCGTCTGGCTCACGCTCTTGACCGCGATCTTCATGCACGGCAGCCTCATGCACTTGGCCGGGAACATGTGGTTTCTGTGGATCTTCGGCGACAACGTCGAAGACGACATGGGGCACCTGAAATACCTGCTCTTCTACCTGGCCACGGGGATCCTCGCGTCGCTGGCGTTCGTGGCCTTCAACGCCACCGGTGAGGCGGCCCTCACGCCCTGCCTGGGGGCGTCGGGAGCGATCTCCGGCGTGCTCGGCGCCTACCTCGTGCTCCACCCCAATCGCCGCGTGAGCGTGATCCTCGTGCGGATGATGGTCGATGTGCCCGGCTACGTGGCCGTGGGCATCTGGTTTTTGTTTCAGGTGATCAGCGGGGTCTTCGACTCGAGCGGCGGCGGGGGTGGCGTCGCCTATTCGGCCCACGTGGCCGGCTTCGTGGCGGGCATGATTCTCGCGAAGCCCATGAGCATGGGGCACGTGCGGGAGGGAGCCGATCCGCTCGTCGTGCTCAGGCGGCGAATCGGCTGAGACGGGGGGAAACCGTCAGGCCGCGGACGTGAGCCCCTGGCGGTTGGTCGTGAGGCCACGTGCCCGCAGCCGGTCGACCCATTCCTGGTTCGTGAGATACCAGGCCACAGTCCGACCGATTCCGGAAGCAAATGTTTCCCGCGGCCGCCAGCCGAGCTCGGCGGTGATCTTGCCGAAATCGATGGCGTAGCGCCGGTCGTGGCCGGGGCGGTCGGTCACGTGCGTGATCAGCGACGTGCAGGGGCCGTGCGGCAGGCCGGGTCGGAGCCGATCGACCTCCGCACAGATCGTGTGCACGATCTCGATGTTGGCCCGTTCGCAGTCTCCGCCGACGTTGTAGACCTCGCCGACGCGGCCGCGGGCAAGCACGGTGCGGATCGCATGGCAGTGGTCGGCCACATAGAGCCAGTCGCGCACCTGGCGGCCGTCGCCGTACACGGGCAAGGGTTTGCCTTCCAGGCAGTTGAGGATCATGAGCGGGATCAGTTTCTCGGGAAACTGATAGGGCCCATAGTTGTTCGAGCAGTTCGTGGTGAGCGTCGGCAGGCCGTAGGTGTGGTGGTAGGCCCGCACGAAGTGGTCGCTCGCGGCCTTCGATGCCGAATAGGGAGAGTTGGGCGCGTAGGGCGTCGTCTCGGTGAAGTGGCCCGTCGGCCCGAGCGAACCGTAGACCTCGTCGGTCGAGACGTGCAGGAAGCGGAACGCATCGCGCTCGGCGGCGGGCAGGGCCGACCAGTAGCGACGCACCTCCTCGAGCAGGCGAAACGTACCGACCACGTTGGTTTCCACAAACGCACCAGGCCCGTCGATCGATCGATCGACGTGGCTCTCGGCGGCGAAGTTCACGACCGCCCGGGGCCGATGGGCCTCCAGGAGCGAGCGCACAAGCGCCGCGTCGCCGATGCTTCCCTCCACGAACGCGTGCCGGGGCTTGCCGGCGATAGTGGTGAGCGAATCGAGATTGCCGGCATAGGTGAGGGCGTCGAGATTGACGACGGCGGATGGCTCCTCGGCGATCCACTGCCGCACGAACTCGCCGCCGATGAAGCCGGCGCCGCCGGTCACGAGGATGGGCTGCATGAGATCCTTTCCAGTTCAGGGCGGGAATCGGCAGACGCCGGATTCGAGGGCGATCGGGCGACGCGGCCGCTCGCCTGCAGGTAGTCGCGCACGCCCTCGGTCCAGGCAGGCAGGCGGGTGCCGGTGATGGCGGTGAACCGGCCCGTGTCGAGGACGCTGTACCGCGGCCGGGCGACCGGCGACGGATATTCGTGGGAGGCGATCGCTACCACCTCCATCGGGAGGCCGGCCTGACGGAAGAGTTCAGACGCGAGCCCGAACCACGACGTCTCCCCCGCATTCGTCACGTGAAACGTGCCCTCCGCGTGCGCCGCCAGGAGTCGGAGAATGCCGAGCGCGACGTGGGGCACGTAGCTCGGGGTGCAGATCTGGTCGGCGACCACGCGCACGTCTCGACGGGTCGCGGCGAGCGAGAGCATCGTGTCGAGGAAGTTCCGCCCCCGCACCGGGCCGTTGGCCGCCGCCGAATACAGTCCGCAGGTGCGTACCACGAGATGGCGAGGGCAGCCGCGGGCGGCTTGTTCCCCGGCCAGTTTCGAGGCGCCGTACACGCTCAGGGGGGCGGGGGGATCGTCTTCCAGGTAGGGCCGTGAGCGCTGTTCGTCGTGGCCGAAAACGTAGTCGGTGCTCACCTGCACGAAGCGGCTTCCCGTCGCTGCACAGGCCCGTGCGAGGTGGCCGACGGCGGTCGCATTGACGGCAAAGCAGCCGTCTGGATCGCGCTCGGCGGCATCGACGGCCGTCCACGCCGCACAATTGATGACCGCCGCGGGGGTGAGCTGCGAGATCGTGGCGTGAACGGCATCCGGATCATGGAGGTCGAGATCCGCGCGGGAAAGCGGCACGGCGGACGAGCCGAGGAGGCGCACCAGTTCGCTGCCAAGCTGGCCGCCGGCACCGGTGACGACGACCGAGCCCAGGGGAAATGCATGCGGGGAACTGGTCATGGATGATCGAGTTGCAGCTGGGCTGGAACCGCAGGCCTGAAGCGAGGGGATCGCTCGGAAAATTAGCAGTGGTGCGACCGTGGCACCAGTGGAATTCCCCGCGATTTGCCCGGGCCGCCCTGTCGCCGCAGGTTCACTCGCCGGACCGGCCGAGCCGGGCGAGATGACGGTCGACGAGGCCGACGTCGTAGGTGCCGAGGCCGGCGAGTGCGGTGCGAACGGCCGCCAGCGACAGGCCGTAGTGGTTGACACGAAACAGGCCCACTTTGAGGAACGGCACGCCGGCGGCGAGCAGCCGGAGGGGAAACAGTTCGCTCGGGTTGTGGGGTCGGCGGCGGGCTTTCTTCATGTGCCGCCACGACCGCCGCGGTTCGGCGACGGCGACGTGCGGGCGGATCTCCGCCCAGGTGGCGACGCCCCGGCTTCGCGCGTCGTAGAGCGCCGCCATGCGAAACCCCGCCCGCAGGAAATGCTCGGTCATCCCGAGCTCATACCGATCGATCACGTCGTCTTTGCAGGCCTGAGGTTCGACGGTCCGCCAGAAGTCGGCGAATGCGGCCGACTCCAGGAGCGGGCGCCGCATCACGAAAAACCACGACTGCACGTGCGGGCATGACGTGCGCCCGCGCCGTTTCGTGCCCTGTTCCGAGAGGCACATGCCCCAGAAGTCGGCGGCCGCGATCCGTGGGTCACGAAAGACGGGCCCGAGGTCGAAGAGCGGGCCGTAGACGCTGTCGTTGGCGCAGATGAGCTCGTCGTAGTCGCCGACGCGGGCCAGGCTCTGGATGCCGTCGCGCCAGCTGCAGAAGTCGTAGCCGACGTTGTCGCGCGTGATGAAGTCATCGACGCTCGAACGCAACGCGTCGGGCAGGCGGGTCGCAGACGCCGAGACGACAACGAGCCTGTCGACGAGCGATCGATAGGCGAGGATGGCCTGCACCACATGCGGGTCGAAGATGCCATCGCGGTCGTAGTGGGCAAAGACGAGTGCCCGAGTCATGGGTGATGCCAGCATGCGATGCGGAGCTCCGGCAGCGCCGTGCAAGGCTCCCGCGGCGGATTGTGGCAGGCCTGCCGGCCGCGTCGCCATCCCGGTCGCCGGCGGGCTGGACGGTCTGCGCGGGATGGCGTAGTTTTGCGGCGGTTTGCCGGGCAGACGCGAACAGGAGTCCTATGAACGTTGGCCGAAAAGTCGCTGAATTCGTGGGCCGGATCCCCGGGCTCAAGGGGGTGGCGACCGCCGTTCAGCTCGCCCTTCGGCGGCAGCGGGCCCGCCAGCGCAAGGGGCTCGGCCATCCGACGATCCCCGCATCCTGGGTGCCCCGGGGCACCCGGCCCCATGTGATCCTCGTCGGCCACGAGGCCACCCGCAGCGGCGCGCCGATGATCCTGCTGCGGCTGGCGAAGCACCTGAGCTCGACCGCAGGCGTCGGCTGCCGCGTCGTCCTTCTGGCGGATGGTCCGCTGCGGGAGGATTTCGCGGCTGTCGCGCCCACGATCGTGGTGCCCGCCGTCGTAGACGTGTTCGCCGCCCTCGCCGACGTGCTCCGGCATTCGGCTCCACCATGTGTCGTCGTCTGCAACACGATCGCCACCGCGCGGGTCGCCGAGCAGTGTCGCCTGCAGGGCGTGCCCGTCGTGGCCTGGATCCACGAGACGTCCACCGTGATCGACGAATTTTTTGGCGGCCGCAAGACCGTGCAGCGCATGGCACGCGCGTCGCGGCAGATCGTCTGCCCGTCGCAGCTCGTCGCCACGTCGCTCACCGAAGCTTACGGCATCCCTCCCGCCCGGATCTCGGTCGTGCCCTACGGCATCGACGCGCCGCCGGCCGCCATGGATCGGGCCGAGGAACGCCGGTCCGTGCTCAAGGACCTCGGCCTGTCGCCCGAGGCCTGCGTCGTGCTGGCCTGCGGCCGCGCCGAACAGCGGAAGGGCGTCGATCTGTTCGTGCAGCTGGCCGCCAAGGTGGTCGATCGGAAGACGGCGGCCGGGCACGACGTGCACTTCGTGTGGGTGGGGCGGTGGGACGACCAGGCGAAGCCGTGGGCACAGCACGACGTCCGGCAGTTGGGGCTCTCCGAATGCCTGCACTTCGTCGGCGAGAAGAAGCATCCGGCGAGATACTTCGCCGCGGCCGACGTGTTCGTGATGCCGTCCCGTGAGGAATCGTGCGGCATGGTGGCGCTCGAGGCGGCCGCTGTCGGATGTCCGGTGGTGTCGTTTGACGGGGCGGTCGGCGCCGCCGAGATGCTCTCGGACGAGGAGGCCATGTTCGTCCCCTACCTCGACGTCGATGCGATGGCGGCGGCCGTTCGCGAGCGGCTCGACCGCGGCCGCAGGCCGGTCGGAGCAATCCCGGTTTTCGACCGCTACCCGTGGTCTCGGTGTCTCGACGACGTGACCGAGGCCGTGCGGAGTGCCGTGGAGACGCCGGCGACGGGCAGGGCGGAGGAGCGGTTCGCCGCGCCACGCGGCGGCGAGGTGTGGAAGCAGGCCGACGGCTGGGCCGTGCTCGTGATCGCCTACGGACCGCCCCCGATCCCGGGCGTCGGCAAGGTGGAGGGCACCGGCCTGCGGAGCTGGGGGCTGGCGGCCGCGGTCGCGCACGCCGTGCCCGGAAGCGATGTCACGCTCGCGATTCCCGCCTGGTACGACCTGCCGTCGATGCCCGCCGAGTTCGCGGGGGTGCGCATCGCCCGGTGGGGCCACGACACCCTCGCCGAATTGATCGCGGAGCACGACATGATCGTGGCCAGCTACTGCCTCGGGGACGATTCGGTGCGGATCGCCGACGCCGTGCTCGAGCATCAGGTGCTGGTCTGGGACGCGTACGTTCCGATCCATATCGAAGTCTGCGCCCGGCGCTCGGCCAATCGACATGGCGAGGCCGAGGCATTCGAGCGCGACCGGCGGATCTGGGAGACGTGCCTCAAGCGGGGCGACTACTTCCTCTGTGCGACCGAGGCCCAACGGCTCTATTACATGGGCGTCTTGGCGGCGATCGGCCGCATCAACCCGGTCACGTACGACGACGATCCGGTCCTGATCGTGCCCTACGGCATCCACGAAGCCGAGGCCGTGCCCGCGAAGCGGCCGTGTTCGGACCTCATCGCCGCCCCCGGCGCATGGAAGATCCTCTGGTTCGGCGGCGTCTATCCGTGGTTCGATATCGGGTGCCTGCTGGAAGCCGTCCGGACGCTGGCCGAGAAGCACGCCGTTGGGCTCGTCATCGTCGGGGCCAAGAACCCGTTCGTGCAGCACCCCGATTTCGAAAAGTGCTACGAGCGCATGATGAAGATGATTGAGGATCCGGCGATCCGCCCGCTCGTGCATCTCGTCGACTGGGTGTCGTTTCACGAGCGGGGTGATTGGTATCTCGATGCCGACCTGATCTGCTTCGCCAATCAGCCGGGGATGGAGAACCTGCTGGCCTGGCGGACGCGGGTGGTCGACTACCTGTGGACGCGCACACCGCTGGCCACGAACGGAGGAGATCCCTTGAGCGAGGAAATGATCGCGGCGGGGGCGGCAGTGCGCGTCGATGCCACCGATCCGGCGGCGCTGGCCGCCACGCTCGCCGCCTCCCTCGGTGATGCCACGAAACTCGCCGCCATGCGGAAGGCCGCCGACGCGATTCGGGAAAAGTACCTCTGGAGCAACGCCATCCGTCCCCTGGCCGACGTGCTCCGGGGCGCGCGGGTGGGGTGAGTCGGGCGCGTGAGCGTCGTTTAGGGCGCCTTGGCCAGGTAGAGCCCGATCCATTCGTCGCGGATCGTCCGGAGGTCGGCTTCCGCGTCCCGAAACCGCCCCAGGCAGGCACGAATCAGATCCGCGTCGAGAAGATCGACGCAGTGGCAGCGTGCGAGCAGATCGGGCAGCGCGTCGGGCGTGCGGATCGGCCGTTCAACGCCATGTTTCTCCCGGGCTTTACGGCGGTAATACCCGATCTCGTGATGCCGCTGCATCACTTCCAGCCGCCGGGTGTAGTACTCGCGGACGAGTGCCTGCCGGGTCTCCTCCTCCGCCGGCCCGCCCTGGTGCAGCGTCGCCCGCCGTCGCGTGTCGTCCTGCGGCTTGCGGGCCACGACGGCGAAGCTCGCGGCCAGGCAGCGGGAGGTGTAGTCGTCGAAGCCGTCGAGCAGGGGGCTGCCCGGGGAAAGGTCGCGGCGCATCTCATCGAGCACGTCGCCGAGCCGCATGCCGAGCAGTCGCTGCTGGAGATCGGCGGTGAGGTAGCCGAGATACCGGTCGATGGCCATCGTGACGGTCATCAGCGGGCTCGACGATTCAGGCACGTAGGATTCGAGGAGGTCGTAATCGCCGGCCAGGTGCGTCTCCACGGCCTGGGGCGTCATGTTGTAGAAGTGGCCGGGAAAGCCGTGGTAGCCCTGCATGAAGGCGGTGTCGATGCGGAAGGTTCCCCCCGGCTTGAGCACCCGTTTCACCTCGGCGATCGCGGCCCACGGGTCGTGGAGATGCTCGAAGACGGCGCCGGATTCCACGTGGTCGATCGTCGCGTCGCGAAACGGCAGTGCCTCCGCCTCGCACACGATGTCGACGTTCGGGCAGGGGAGCACGTCCATCGAGATCACGCGCGGGTCGCTCGACGGCACGTCGCCCGAGCCGAGGTGCAGGATCACGGCATCGGGGCCGGCATAGCGGTCGCCGGGAATGAATTCACCGATGTTGCGCGAGACCTTGTTGTCTGGCGGTGGCGCGAGATGCCAGTCGAGAATCGTGCGGACGAGAATCGGCTTGCCGTTCACGAGCGGGTAGGTCTCTCCCGCGGGGCTCACGAGCCCCTCGCCCTCCCGTGCGAGCTCTGCCCCCGACCGAGGGCAGCGGAGCAGCGGCAGCATCCGGGCGACGTCCATGTGCGCTCCTCGTCGGGCCTGTCAAGCACATCGCCCACCGGGATGAATCCGGTGGGCGACGGCCAATTCAAATTGTCAAACGCCCCCGCTTACGGCAGCGGGTCGATGTCGAGAGCCGGGACGCCGGTCGAGGTGTTGATCACACCGGTCGTGTTGCCGGCCCACGACACGCCGATCACGGTCGAGCCGGCACAGTCACCATTCGCGAGCAGGCCGATCACATTGCCCTGGATCGAGGTATTCGTCATCTCGAGCGACTGGGCCGCCGCCAGCAGCACGCCCGCCCCGCCGCCGGCTTCGCTGGTCGTCCCGGCGAACGAGCTGTTCTTCACCTGCGTGCCCGTGAGCAGGCCATTCGCGTTGAGGCCCCACACCTGCGAGCCGCTCACAATCGCCTGGTTGATCACCAGGCTCGTCGCAGCCGAGAGCGTGATGCCCGTGGCTGCGTTGGTGATAAAGGTCTGCGTGATGCTCGAGCCGGTCAGCGTGCCGCTCGCAACGATACCGTCGCGGAAGTCGTCCGTCGAAGCATCGCCGCCGCCTACGATCCGGTTGTCTTCGCCGACGCCGGAATTACCACCGATCACGGCGTTGGTCGCATTCACGAGTTGGATGCCCACCCGGTTGTTCTCAAAGTCGTTGTCATACACCGTCGTGCCCGTGGTCGTGCCCGTGGCATACAGGCCAGCGCCCGTGCTGTCTTCCACGAGGTTGCCCGTAATCGCCAAGCCGGCAGCATTCGCCAGATAGATCCCATGGCCAAGGGCTCCGAGCCCGCCCGATCCCGTCACGGTGTTGCCCCGGAGTTCACTTCCGGTGAGCGTGCCCGACGCGTTCACGCCGAGGAACTCAGCGCCGGTGATCGTGTTGTCTTCGCCGAGGAAATCCGTCGCGTTCTCGAGCGTCAGGCCCGTCGTCACGTCTGAAACGTCGGTGCCCTTGACGCTCGATCCCGTCGAGGTGCCGATCACATGGATGCCGTCGCGGTACACGGCATTGGCCGCATCACTGCCGCCAATCACGACGTTGCCATCGTCCTCGCCCAGGCCGCCGATCACGGCGTTGGTGGCGTTCATCAGCGTGATGCCGACGCGGTTGCCGTCGAACAGGTTGTCCGTCACGGTCGTGCCGGTCGTATCGCCCGTCACGTACAGGCCCGAGCCGAAGTTGTCTTCGCCGAGGTTGTCGTACACCGCCAGATTCTTGGCATTGTCGAGATACATGCCGTGGCCGAGGCCGCCGCCGATGCCCGTCGTGCCGAGGACATCGTTACCGTGGAACTTCGAGCCCGTGAGGTTGCCCGTCGCGTTGAGCCCGAAGAACGTCGCGCCATCGATCAACGTGCCGGTGATCTCGATGCCCTGGGCATCCCGCAGAATCACGCCCGTGGAGGTATCGAAGATATCGGTGCCCGTGATGCTCGAGCCAGCCGAATTGCCAGTCACGAGGATGCCGTCGCTGAACTCGCCCTGGAACGGGTCGCCGCCGCCGATGATCGTGTTGCCCTCGTCTTCGCCCAGCCCGCCGAATACGGCGTTCGTGGCGTTCTCGAGGAACATCCCGATCCGGTTGTCGGTGAACAGGTTGCCCTGTACGACCGTGCCCGACGTGTTGCCCGTCGCATAGAGGCCGGCGAGCGAACTGCCGTCGACCTCGTTGCCGCCGATATACACGTTGCGGGCATTGCTCAGATAGATGCCGCTGCCGAGATACGGACCGTCGCCGGTGTTCGTCACCGTGTTCGAGCCGATCTCTGTGCGGTCATTGTTGCCCGTGACGCTGATGCCGTACTTCAGGCTGGAGTCGATCACATTGAAGGCCACGATCATTCCAGTGGCCTTCGAGAGCGAGATGCCGATCGTGTTTTCAAAGAACTCGTTGGAGGCGACGAGCGTGTTCGTCATCGTGCCCGATGCCGAGAGGCCCACCGGGCTGCCGCTGATGAAGTTCGGCGAGTCTTCACCGTAGCCGCCCACGGTCAGGTTCTTCGCCGACTGCAGCGCGATGCCAACCTTCGTGTTGTCGATGAACTCGTTGCCGCCGACGTAGGTGTCGGTCAGGTCGCCCGAGCCACGCAGGCCCTCGTTGTTGAATATCACGGTGTTGCCGAGCGAGCCTTCCGGCAGAGCAAACGCAGTCTTGACCGGCGCTTCGCCGTAGCCGAACGTCAGGCCGCGGACGCTCGCGAGCGTGGCCCCGGTGAGGTTGTCTTCGATGAGGTTGCCCTGCACGTAGGTGCCATAGCTGTCGCCCGTGGCCCGCACGCCTTCGCCATTATCGAAGATGTGGTTGCCGAAGTCCTCGCCAGGAAAATCCGAACCTGGGCCGCCGACCCGGAGGCCGAGCGCCGAGGTGATCATCACGCCGATCGGATTCTCGGAGATCTCGTTGTTAACGACCTGGCTGTTGTACGTCTCACCGTACGCGTACACGCCGGCCTTGCCGTTGCGGCGGATCGTGTTCACGGCCTCGTCGCTCGAATAGCCGACTGTAAGATCCTCGCCGTTATCGATCTCGACGCCGTAGTTGGCGTTGGAATCGATCTCGTTGCCGATCACGGCAGCGCTGGCGATGCCAAAGGCATATACGCCGGCGTTGCCGTTGAGGTTGATGAAGTTGATATCGCTTGGGAACTCACCGCCAACGTCGACCCCACGGAGGTCGCCGAGCACCACGCCGTTGTCGTCATTGCGTTCAATCGTGTTGCCGGCGACGCGTGACTCACCAAAATCGCCGTCACGATCATAGCCAAGGAAGTCGCCGTTGGAGATGTCGACGCCGTCGTCGCCATTGTCGCGAATGATGTTGCCGAGGACTTCGAAGTTGTAGTCTTCGCCGGGGAAGGCTCCGCCTCCCAACCCGTCGATACGCACGCCGTCTCCATCATTCTCGTAGATCTCGTTGCCTTCGATCACGCCGTTCGTGGTGAAGAAAGAGACGCCGTCGCCGTCATTGCGCTTGATGATGTTGAACGAGACGAGCGCGTCCTCGCCACCGGAAAAGTCGATGCCGTTACTGCCGTTGTACTCCACGAGGTTGTCGGTGATCTCGACGCGGTCGCTTGCGTCCACATTGATGCCATGGTTCGTGTTATCGTGGATCCAGTTGTTCTCAATGAGGACATCCTGGCTCAAATACACGTAGACGCCGTCGCTGCCGTTGTTGGCGATCTCGTTGTCGACGACCGTGACATACTGGCTGGTTTCAATGCCGACGCCATCGTTGACATTGCGGACGATGTAGTTGCCGAGGCCGTCTTCGCCGATATCGACATTGAGGCTGCCCACGATATCGACGCCGTTGCGGCCGTTGGCGGCAACGTAGTTCGCCTGGATGGCGACGCCGTTGCCGTTGATCACCTGGATCCCGTCGTTGCCGTTGCCGAAGTCGTTTGGCGAATCCTCGCCGACTGGATCGCGGCCGACGAAGTTGCCCGCGATCAGGGCGCCGGAGAGATCGCCAAAGCTGGCGGCCCGAATGCCCTCGAGGTGGATGCCGTCAACCTCGTTGCCCACAATGACATTGCCAAGAATCTCGATCCCCTGGACCGCGCCGGTGCTGGGCGCGCCTTCACCGGTGGCGAGCACGCTGATGCCGCTGCCGGCGGTCGAATCTTCGCCGTTACCAAAGATGTAGTTGCCGAGCGTGATCGCATAGGGGTTGGGGGCGCCGGGCACGTTGCTGAAGGTGAGCGTCGTCACATCGTTGACCTCGTCATACGACACCGACTCCACGGTGCGCGTGATCAGCGTGGCGGTGGCGACATTGGTCGGATCGACCACGTAGGCCAAGCCGATTTGCTGGCCGGGCAGGATCGCCGCCCGCGCGTCACCGTCGGTCGTGACCGTCGTGGCCGTCACGTCGGCGATCGGCAACACGTCGCCGATCTGCACAGGATTCCCTTCGGTCGACGAATCTTCGACGTAGATGCCGTGGTTGGAGTTCTCGACGATGTTGTTCGAGAACACGAGCGTGCCGTGGGAGCCGGTGACGATGTCGATGCCGTTGCCCGCATCCTCGCCGTTATTGAACACGATG
>Ga0214921_10000786_pt1 | contig 56612 bp, 32 predicted proteins | sample LL1505_MetaG_FD_177992 | JGI IMG/M metagenome (GOLD analysis project Ga0214921, IMG submission 177992) | Freshwater microbial communities from Lake Lanier, Atlanta, Georgia, United States - LL-1505 | ecosystem: Environmental > Aquatic > Freshwater > Lake | place: USA: Georgia | collected... | reverse complement strand
CGTTAGCAAACATGCAAGATGACTGACGGGAACGAAAATACTACTTGGGAAAACCAATGCCAACGCTCAAAGCAACAGTTTGGCAAGCTCTTACACACAGGCAAACGCTTCGCTTGCCAAACACTTGCTTTTTATCCAACACACCGTATTCATGGGTACAATATCATACACACTGACAATAAGTTTCTTCCTCCTTAGACTTGAAAAATGAATGAAAATTGAAAATTCCAGAAAAATCCAATAAATTTAACACTTATGAAAAAGACAAATTTCTTAAACAAAATTATCGGAGCGGTCGGTTTGACCATTCTAAGCGGACAAATCTCCGCTCAACAGACTTATGTAAATAAGGAATGGGATGTTTATAGTGGCAACCCAGGACAATATGATTATGTTTCTACAGCTTTAGACCCAAACGGTAACTTAATTAGCATTTCGAACAACCAACCAAATGGGAATTCAAATATTTTTCTCAATTGTATTTGCCCAATTGGAAATGTTTTGTGGCAGGAAAACTGTACAAGTTTACCATTGGTCGAAGACTATGGTGTAGATGTAAAAGTTGATAATTTTGGAAACAGCTATACATGTGGAGCCAAACATAATGGTAACAATTATGATTACTACATTGCCAAATACTCGCAAACGGGAGTATTAATCTGGGATTATCAGTATAACGGTATTGGAAACAGTGATGATGCTCCTTCTGCCTTAGTGCTTGATGCGAATTATAATGTCTACGTCACAGGCTCAAGTTACGGCACCAATACTTACACTGATTTCGCAACACTTAAAATAGATGGAGCCAATGGAGCGTTAATTTGGGAGTCACGTTACAACTTCAATAATAAGCCAGAAGTTGCAACAGATATTAAAATTGACGGTACTGGAAATGTTCTTGTTTGTGGAGCATCTGCACAAAATTTCTTCAATTCTGATTTTGCTGTAGTTAAATACAATGGCAGTAATGGAAATCAAATTGCGGTAAAAAGACATAACTCACCTGGTAATGGTTATGATCTACCTTCCGAAATGGTTATTGATGCCAACAATTTTATTTATGTACTTGGAACATCAAACAGCAATCTGCCAAATAAAGACATAAAACTTATCGCTTACGACCCCTCCCTGCAAATACAATGGACAGAATACATTGATAAATCAGGTGGTTCTGACGAGGGTTATGGCATAACGCTTGACTCAAATGGTGATTTGATAATCACCGGTTATTGCACTAAATCAAGTGGTGGAACAGATTGTGTGACTGCTAAATATGCCCCTTCTACTGGAAACCAAATCTGGATAAACGAAAAAACGGCTTTGGTTGACACTCAAACCTCCAAAGGAAGAAAAGTAAAAACGGATAGTAACGGTAACATTTATGTAACAAGTGAAGCCGATATTAATGGCACAAGAGATTTAGTTACCTTTTCTTATGACAGTAATGGACAACTTCGTTGGGAGAAATCCTTCAATAATCCTTCAAACGGTAGCGATAACGCTTCAAAAATATTAGTCAATAATGAATCTATTTTTGTAACCGGCAAATCCAACGACGGAGGTATTGATAACACAGTAACAATCAAATACGCAACTAAAGAGAAACCTCTAGATCCTGTAACTGATATTAATGGAAATCAATACGTTGATAACGAGTTGTTGATACGCTTTGACACATCTGCCGTAATAAAAGATGTGATTGATAAGAAAGATTTCACATTCGGTATTCTTTCAGATTTTGTTAAACCCAATGTCCTCAATGAACTTGAATTGAAAACAGGTTTTTCTTGGAAAAGCCTGAGTACCTTTAAGATATTCCTGCGTATGACGACAGCGGATTCAATTTCAATAACCCGTCTTGGTGATACAATTCGTTTAGATGATTTTTGGGCAACACTTTCAGTTTATATACCTGTAGAATACAACGAGCAACAAATAGCGGATAGCATTTCAACACTCTTTCCATTGATTCAATATGCAGAAAGAGATTTTTTCTCAGAATTTCATTCAGCTCCGAATGACGCACTGTATTCTTCGGAAATGATTGGACTCTACAATCCGCTGAATGGAATTGAGGTAGAATCTGCTTGGGACAAACAAGTCGGACAAACTTATACAAAAGTTGGGGTTTTCGATACAGGGATAAATTGGCGACATGAAGATTACGGTGACGGAACTTCATCTGGAACAAAAGTCGTTGGAGGATGGGATTATTATAACAATGTATCTCCTTTTTCACAAGTTGAGCCTGATCTTGATGGTCACGGTACAGCAACATCAGGATTAATTGGCGCATTGCGCAATAACAACATTGGAATTTCAGGTGTAGCAGGTGGAGATGTTCAAGCAGGTAATACGGGCTGTCAACTTTTTTCAATGGCTATTCCTATTTCAGGGCAAGTATCCCATTCGACATTACATTCGATTGCCGCGCCTGCCATAGTAGAAGGGGCATCATATAACCCAAGCACTGGTTATGGTTATGGCCTTCATATTCAAAATCATAGCTGGGGAACACCCACCAATACAAATGTTCTGAAAGAGGCAGTGAAATCATGCTATCAAAACAACTGTATTTTTGTGGCTTCAAGTGGTAATGATGGCAACGCCACCATTAACTATCCAGCTACATATAAAGATGAATGGGTCTTAAAGGTAGGTGCGAATGACGGAACCGGAGACAGAGCTTCCTTTTCCACTTATGGAAATGATTTGGATGTTTTAGCACCTGGAACCAATGATTTATATATGGTTCTGGATAACACGAATAACAGCGGATATATTGATCTCGTTGAGGATGTCGATATATATGGAAATCCCGTTTTTCTTGACATTAATGGGACCTCCTTTGCTGCTCCTTTGGCAAGTGGGGCATGTGCCCTTTTGTATAGTGAACACAATACAAATAATGGTTATCCCAATAATCTTGCACCTGAGGATATGGAAGCATTTATTAATAGCTTTAAAACCGATGTGCCTCCCGCGGGTTATGATCAAGAAACAGGCCACGGAAGAATTAACACAAACTACGCTCTTGAAAAACTGATGTTGCCACAATATTTTGTAAAACATTCTGGAGGTCAAAACAACACTACAGCTATCCCTTCCTATAACAATCAGGTTATTGTCGCTAATAATATAAATGGAGTTGCGGCAGGTAGTTACTGGGCAGATCGCTATCAGGTTACAAATACATTTCTTGATATTTTTGCACCGACGCAAACGGTAATAAGCCATTGGCCACGTAATAGTTCAAGCGTTGGCGTTTCAGCGGCAAATCCGATAACTGGTGACACGTATTTCTCATATACACCTACCATTAGTCAAAATGTGGCATCGGTTACAACTACTACTTTTTGCTGGTTTATTACCACCAGTACTAACAGCCAGACTGTTAATAAATGGATTCCTGCTGCACCGAGTCAATTAAGAACAGCTTATTCATTATATGTAAAGGATAATGCTGTTACCGGAATTGATGAGGCTGAATTGGAGAGCGGATTTAATATTTATCCAAACCCATCTAATTCACAAATTACGATTGATTATTATCTTTTAACTGAAACTGATAGTGAAGTTGCAATTTATGATGCTACAGGTAAATTAATCGCTCAGCACACTTTAGAAAACCAAAACAGTGGGAATCAATCAGTCACAATTAACATTTCACATTTAGCTGATGGGCTTTATTTGTGCAATCTAAAAGTTGGTGATCAGATTGTTTCAAAACGAATAGTTAAAAACTAGGTCATGAAAAGTCTACATTTCATATCCTTAATTCTTTCGATGGTTTTAGGAATGATTTCTTGTCGAAAAGACAAGGTCATTCCTACTCCTTCGGGAGATGGAGAATGTTATTCTTTTGGTGAATTGCCACCTTTGAATTATTTCTCAAATGAACGTTTTCAGTACCAAACGCCCTATTTTAATCCGAATAACGACAATGAATTTGTGTTTAATTACAAAGATTTTGAGTTGGATGAATATAAGTTGATGAAATACAACATTCAAACGGGTGTAAAAACTGTACTTGTTGAAAATGTAAAAATTATAAGTCAACCCAAATGGAGCAGAAAAGGCTGGATTGCGTTCGACAACGTGTTCAATCAAAATTATCAAATATGGGTTGTCAAAGACAATGGGGATAGTTTAATTCAATTCACAACAAATGTAGCCAACCTCTTCCCCGTATGGGATGCAGTTGGTGATTGTTTGTTTTGGCAACATTCCCCGGTTCTAGGTATTCCATCCTATTTTCTAAAGCGAGATTTATTTGGTACTAATTTAGACACTGTTTTGAATTCAAACGACCCAAGTATGGGATGGGTAACATACAACGATGTCACGATCGATAATCTATTAATTTCTAAAACCATCATCGGAAATCAAAATCATATCGGTTTTACAAATCTTAATAGCCCAAATTTTGTTAGTCTTGTTAGTCTTGACAATTTGAATTTGGTTGGACTGGAGGGATTGTGCTGGTCAAAGAATAGTCAGACGGCGTATTTTACTATCTATAAAAATGGACTTTATAAATTAAATGTCAATAACGGTACATATACGAAGCTGATCTCATTTTGTGATAGCAAAAGATATAAAAGCATATCCTGTTCTTCTGATGGGAAAAAACTAATTGGAGAACGAATAGATTCATATCTGGTAAAAGATGGGGATGGGAATCCCACAGGTCAGATTATGGAAAAATCACACATCTATATAATTGATCTCGAAACTTTAAAAGAAACTAAAATAAATTTGGAATAATGAAATTTCTAACAGTCTTGCTTCTTTTCCCATTAATTGGATTGGCTCAACATCAAGGCAAATTTTCCTTTGAATTTGGTGGTGGTAAAAATACCTTTTCTATGGCACGTTTGAATCAATATTATGTTAACTCCTTTGCGATAAAAAATAAGATGCTAGAAGAAGGAATTTCTTCAGGTGATCACTTTTTTATTGGATTAAAATATCGACCAAACACATTGTTCGATTTTGGTTTGTATGGAAATTATCAATTTGGGAAAACATCTGGCAAGCCCGAGTTCATTATAACTGACGATTTCGGACAAGCAATAGGAACAAGAGAACTCGATTTCATTCTAAAAACAGAAGCAATTGGATTTGGAATATCGAGTTGCTGGTATATCAGCCATTTCCTTAAGTTTCACGAAAAAGAAAGCAAATTCCTTAATCGTTTTCACATGGGGGTTGAATTAAATGCAGGCATTGGATTTTCAAAAGCCATTGTTGATTTAAGAGACCCTGAATTAGCTTATGCTTCTTCTTATGAGTATTTTACTTCGAGCGATTTTCAAGGGCAAGTGAGCCTGAAATTTGAATATGATTATCTTAAATCACCCATTATTAGTTCAATTGGAATCAAGGGTGGATATCAATATTTTAAAACAAAAACTTTAAAGAGCAGGCAAGGAAACGATTGGATTGTACTCGGAGAATATCCTATTAATTTGGATTTTTCTGGATTTTTTGGCACTCTATTTATGTCCATAGGAAAATGAAAAGGAGGAAGAAACTTATTTCCAACGCTGGAAATGCACATTTGCAAAGCCGCACAAGCCAATCCTCAATTCAAAGCTTTGCAAATGAGCATTCCCTCCGACACACGAAAAAACCACGATTTGCTAACATGCGCTAAGCTTCATGGGGCAACAATTATATCCGAGAAAATGCCCCACGAACGTCTAGCGCAATCCCGTTAGTGGCAATGCAATTGGAATAATTTATAGAACTTTGATATGAAAACGATTTTTATACAACTTCTGTTATTATTTATTGGCATTAGTAGTATTGATGCTCAAAATTATGCTGATTCTCTTGATTTAAATCTTACCGAACTATATAAGAAATCAAATCTGCCGGGATTTAGCTTAAGTATAGTAGATAATAACAATATTCTTTATCAGAAATGTTTTGGTTATTCAAATAAGGAAACCCAAATCCCATACTCCAATAAAACAATCCAACCCATTGCCTCAATAAGCAAAACATTTATTGCTGTATCAGTTATGAAAGCAATTGAAATGGGCTATTTTACAATGGAAACAAATATAAATGATATATTGCCTTTTCAGGTTGTAAACCCTCATTTCCCTGATGAATCATTAAAAATAAAACATCTTGTTACGCATACCTCAGGAATAACAGATAAATTATCGAATTATATAAGGTCTTATTATTTAACTGGCAAAGCTGACTTTGCAAATAATAAATATTCCTTTTTTGAAAAGATATATTTAAAAAAAGTAGCAAAAAATAACCGAATGGAGCTTGGTATATATTTAAAAGAAACTCTTTCAAAGGAAGGTAAGTATTATAAAAAAAAATGTTTTAGTAAAAATAAAGCGGGAGAGGCTTATGAATACAGCAACATTGGAGCAGCACTTGCAGCATATATAGTTGAAATAGCCTGTGGAAAACCATTTAATGAATTTACAAAAGAATATATCTTTACTCCGCTTGAAATGAATTCAACATCTTGGGAGAGTTCACAAAAGGATATTGCTAACAATGCTATTCTATATTCAACGAAAGGCTCCCCTTTACCAACTTATTCGTGTAGTAATTATCCAGATGGAAATTTAAATACAACTTCAACTGATTTATGTAAATTTCTAATTGAAATGATAAAGGGAAATAATAAGCAAAGTAGCTTAATTAGCTCTGAATCATATATTACAATGTTGAGTCCACAATATCAAAGGTCTGCAAGTAAAAAACAAGGAAATGAAGAAATTGGGATTTTTTGGGAGCTGACAAAAAAAGGCTCTATTGGTCATACTGGAAGTGATGCTGGGGTAACAGCATTTATGTTTTTTTTTCCTGATAAAAAAGTAGGTATGTTACTTGTGACAAATATAGGAGGTGATTCAAATAAGGGCTTAATCGAACAACTTTTATCAATTTGGAAAACTGGACTTAAATATGCACAGCCACTAACATCGAACTAGCGCAATTTTCCATACATTTAAACCGTAAGGCCTGAGGCTATAAGCGGTAGGTCTAAAGTAATTCCAATCATACGCCAATCCCCAAACCGTTAGCGGTCAGCTCAAAACAGAAATCAATAAAAAAGCAAAATGAATATAACAATCATAGGAGCCTCGGCTGGAATAGGATTAGAAACAGTAAAAAGAGGATTAAATAGAAATCATTCGATAACGACCCTTTCTCGAACTGAAATTAAAATAGAAGAGAAAAAATCGTTAAATATGATACTTGGTGATGCAACTAATAAAGCTGACTTAATAAATTCTATCCAAAACGCAGATGCGCTAATTGTAACATTGGGGACCGGTAAGAATATGAAAACTACTACCCTTTTTTCAGATTTCGCAAAATTAATTATAGAAATACATAGGGAGAACAAAATAGATATCCCATTTATTTTTGTCACAGGATTTGGAGCTGGAGAAAGTAAAAATTATGTTTCTTGGCTTGTAAAGATGTTTTTAAAATATTTTTTAAAAGACGTTTATGCTGACAAAACTAAAATGGAAGAAATTATCACTAATTCAAATCTGAATTGGACAGTTGTGAGGCCAGGAAGGCTATTAGACAAGGAATTGACAGAAAAATATCGTGTTGAAAACAAATTATTCAAAGGAATTCAATTAAGCGGAATTAATAGAGCTGACGTAGCAGACTTTTTAATAAAACAAGCAGAAAATCAAACTGAATTAAAAAAGTACATTGCTATATCTGAAAGATAAAATAAAAGCCGAACCGCTAACAGAACCTACAAGAAATTGACGGTTCAATGCTTCGCGTAAAAGTTTAGTGGCGGCATCAACATTCGTTCTCCGCATCAATCCGCCTCGGCGGATGGTAAAAATCGCCACCTTCGCCTACACGCAAACCGTTAGTGTCAAACCTTTAACAAGGCAATAGTTCTATCAATAGTCTTATTCTTATCTTTGTGTGTGCAAAATAAGAGGCTATATATCATTGGTGGTTGTAATGGTGCTGGTAAAACAACAGCTTCATTCAACATACTGCCTGATATTCTGCATTGCAGAGAATATGTGAATGCAGATGAAATAGCGAGAGGAATATCTCCTTTTCAACCTGAGAAAGTTGCCATTGATGCAGGAAGGATTATGCTTCATAGAATTGAAGATCTATTGGATCAGGGGGAAGATTTTGCTTTTGAAACAACGCTTTCTACTCGAAGTTTCAAGGGAACAATTGAAAGAGCAAAAGCCAAAGGCTATTCGATAACTCTGATATACTTTTGGCTTGAATCGACAGAACTAGCAATAAAACGAGTTCAAACAAGAGTTGAAGAAGGTGGGCATAACATTCCAACTGATACAATCGTACGACGTTATTATGGTGGTCTTAGAAATCTCTTTAATTTATATCAAAATATTTGCGATTTGATATTGCTGTATGATAATTCAAAGAGTAATCCAGAATTATTATTTGAGAAATCGATAGGTAATTCTGAAATAATTTATAACAAAGATAAGTTTGGTCAAATTCAATTGATGTTATCATGAAAAATTCTGAATTAAAGGAAATTCGCGATCGAATAATAGAAGGAATGAAAATTTCAGCCCAGAAATTCATTTCTAAAAAGAAAAGCTTAGGTCAGAAAATTGTGGTTAGTGAAAACGGCAATATTCAGGTCATTGAAGCCAATGATTTGAATTAGAATATAACGTCAGCCACAAACAGCAGTTTTGCTAAAACCAGGCACTGTAGCACACTTAAGACATCCGTTTTTCTTGTTAAATTCATCCAATCTAAAGCATTTCGTTTCCCAATTCCGCTCATCGCAAAGCTGAGGATTAGATGCAAGCGCACCGAGCGACACCAACCAACACAATCGGCACGCTAAACAGCGACATTTTGACTACCTTAACCGACAATCATTTAAAGACGAATCTAATGTTGCGAACAAAATATTTACTGACCTTGATCATACAACTTTTTCTATTTACAATTTCAAATGCTCAAAAGACCGTAACGATTTCAGGAATTATTAAAGATAAAAATAGTAAAGTTGTTTTGCCTTTTGCCCACGTAGTTTTGAAATCAGAAAAGGACAGCACTTTTGTAAGCGGGACCGTCACCAACGAAGAAGGTAGATTTTCTATTTCAAAAGTAAACACAGGTGATTACTTTTTTGAAGTTTCATATGCCGGCTATAAAACAACAAAACAATCGCTGTTTGTTGGTAATCTGACAGAGTATCTTGACATTAAAACCATTGAGATAGAAGAAAAATCAACATCGCTTGAAGAAGTTGTTGTAAAAGGAAAGACAGCCGAGCTAAGTGAGAAAATGGATAAGAAAACATTTTCTGTCGCAGATAACATCAGTCAAAGTGGGGGTTCGGTTTTACAAACCATGCAAAATTTGCCAGGCGTAACAGTTCAAGACGGAAAGGTTCAATTAAGAGGTAATGATAGAGTAACCGTATTAATTGATGGCAAACAAACTGCATTAACTGGTTTTGGAAGTCAATCGGGTTTAGACAACATTCCTTCTTCGGCAATCGAAAAAATAGAAATTATTAACAATCCTTCGGCAAAATATGATGCAAATGGAAATGCGGGCATCATCAATATTGTAATGAAGAAAAACAAACAAGAAGGTTTCAATGGAAAAGTTGGTTTCACAACTGGATTGGGTTCGTTGTGGGTTAGGAAAGAAAACCTGCCAACCATTAGACCACAATATCAATTTACACCTAAAATAAATCCATCCTTATCACTTAACTATAGAAAAAATAAGATTAACGTATTTTTTCAAGCAGACAATCTTTATACACAAACCCTAAACAAGAATGAATTTGTGACAAGAACGTATGATGATGGTACCATTATTAATCAGCAATTAAAGAGAAATCGAAATACCAACTTTTTTACTTCAAAAGTGGGGGTTGACTGGCGTATAAATCAAAACAACACACTTGCTATTTCAGCATTATTCGGTAGTGAAAAAATAATTGACAGAGGCGACCAACCTTTTTTTAATGCAGACAATTCAGTACGAAAAAGATTGTGGCAGTTTTTGGAGGACGAGCTGAAAACAACGGCAATGGCAACTGCCACCTATCAGCATAAATTTAAACAAGCAGGTCATTTATTGAACATTGGGTTTAATTATACATTTCATAGAGAGGATGAAAAATATTTTTATGACAACTATTTACCCACAACAACCGGAACAGATGCTTTTAAATTATTATCGGACGAGCAAGTTTATGACTTTAATTTTGACTATATAAAACCTTTGAAATACGGTCGAATTGAAACAGGCATAAAACTTCGCAATAGAAATATTCCAACTAATATGCAATTTATTCCTGGAGTAAATTCAGTTTTAGACACCAATGCAGGTGGTTGGGCAACTTACAAAGAATTAATACCTGCCATTTATGGAAACTATGTCTTTGAAAACAAAAAATGGGAAGCAGAATTGGGATTGAGAATAGAATATGTGAAAATTCAATATGATGTAAATCCCAATCACAACACTTATAAAAGTGATGGATACAATTATACACAGCCATTTCCTAATGGAAGATTAGCATACAAAATAAACGATCGCAATAAAATTTCAATCTTTTATAACCGAAGAGTTGACAGACCGAATGAGGTGGATATAAGAATATTCCCAAAATACGATGATGCCGAAATTATTAAAGTTGGAAATCCTGCGCTAAGGCCACAGTTTACAAATTCATTTGAACTTGGTTACAAAACAAGTTGGGACAAAGGGTATTTTTATTCTGCTGCTTACCATCGATTTGCAGACGGAACCATTACCCGAATTTCGATCATTGCCCCAAACAGCAATTTGATATACGCTATATTTCAGAATGCTGGTAGAAGTTATAATACTGGTTTAGAAGTTGTTTTGACACAAGAAGTAGCAAAATGGTATTCCTTTAATTTAAACCTTAATGGGTATCACAATCAAATCAATGCTTTTAGTGTTGAAAATAAATATCCAGTTCCAACTACTTTTTCCGCCGACAAACAAGAAATTATTTCAGGAAATATAAAACTGAATAACACTTTTCATTTGCCTAAAAACTTTGACGCACAATTAACCGCAATTTATTTGGCTCCGGATATTATTCCGCAAGGAAAAATTGCCCAACGTTTCTCTTTAGACCTTGGCATTAAAAAGAGTTTACAAAAGGGGAAAGGCGAACTCTTTTTGAATGCAACTGATATTTTAAACACGATGATTATCAAAAAAGAAATTCAGGGTCAAGGTTTTAATTACATTAGCACCGATTATTACGAAACACAAGTAATAAGACTTGGCTATGGTTATAAATTTTAACAGAACGGAAGCCCAAAAAAGGGCAGCAAGTAACACGGGTTTGGCAAAAGTGGCGTCATAGTGCTTCGTAGGAAAGTTCTTCCTATATTTGAAATTGGGTTCTTCGTATGAAAGTAAGTGCTAAAATCGCCAACTTCTTGTAGCTGCAAAACGTTCAAACCAAGCGGACACAAAACACAATTGTTGTATCTTTGGACAAAACCTTATCCCGATGAAATTATTCCTGACGTCAATTTGTTTTATCTTGTTTTCAATCTTTGGTTTTGCCCAAACTCCGGAAGGCATCAACTACCAAGCAGTCATCCGAACCACCTCAGGGTCCTTGGTGGCCAATTCAACGGTTGCCATCCGCGTTCAAATTAAACAAACTTCATCAACGGGTACCGTAGTATATGCCGAAAGACAATCTGTTGCTACCAACCAATATGGTTTGGTAAATTTTGTGATTGGTTCGGGTACCATTCTTTCAGGTACGTTTTCATCTATCAACTGGGCAACCGGAAATTATTGGGTGAGTTTAGCGGTTGATTTTTCCAATGGTACCAACTATGTTGACTATGGATCTCAACGTTTAATGAGTACACCCTATGCTTTGTATGCCAAAACAGCAGGCGTACAACTCAACCAATGGAGATACGGCGCTGTTGCACCTGCGGCGGCATTGGGCAATGTAGGAGATTTTTACTTAGATACAGCTGCAGGAAATGTGTATTACAAATCTGGAACGACCACATGGACACTTACAGGAAACATTAAAGGTCCAACAGGCGCTGCGGGTGCTCAAGGTGTAGCCGGACCTACAGGAGCAACGGGTCCTGCGGGTGCTCAAGGGGTTGCTGGCCCAGCGGGTCCAACGGGATTAACGGGATTAACGGGCGCAACCGGTCCTGCGGGTGCTCAAGGGGTTGCTGGTCCAACGGGTCCAACGGGATTAACGGGCGCAACCGGTCCGGCGGGGGCAACGGGATTAACGGGTCCTGCGGGTCCGATTGGATTAACCGGTCCTGCAGGACCAACAGGTGCTACAGGTGCTCAAGGGCCAGCGGGCGCAACGGGATTAACGGGTCCTGCTGGTCCGATTGGATTAACCGGTCCGGCAGGACCAACAGGTGCTACGGGTGCTCAAGGGCCAGCAGGTGTTGCCGGACCAGCAGGCGTAGGAAGTTTTACACATTACCTTGGAGAAGCATTTGGCGGAGGAATTGTTTACCATTTATGGAAAGACAATCTGGGACAAGAACATGGTTTGATTGTAGACATAAACGATTTAAGCTTGAATGAAACCTGGAGCAACATTACTGGAAACCAAGTTGGTTCTGCCCAAAGCACTTGGAACGGATTGGGAAATAGCAATGCCATCGCAGCCCAGCCCGGGCATGTAAGCAGCGCAGCCTCTCTGTGCTTAAATTCAACCAACGGAGGTCAAACCGATTGGTACCTTCCTTCCATTGATGAATTATCCGTCTTGTGGCAAAACCGCTTCATCGTAAACAAATCACTTTCTTCGGTGGGAGGTTCTACGCCCTTACCCATTACAGGTACACTTTGGAGCAGCACAGAATGGAACTACATGTACGCTTGGATGTTTGGATTTACGGATGCAAGTACCTCCTTCGCTGTGAAAACAAATGCCATGAGTGTTCGCGCGGTTCGTTCATTCTAAATCACTACCCACCTGAGAACAATCCTACAATGCATTGAACCCATGGGAAGCATAAACCAAACCATAACATCCATCTTCGAACTTTTCAATACGCAAGGAGAAGATATGTATATCGGTGAACCGGTTACAAAGTACCAACACATGGTTCAAAGCGCCTGTATCGCGCAAAACCTTGGCTACTCAGATGAGTTGGTCATCGCCGCCCTCTTGCACGACATCGGTCACGTATGCGTTGAATTGACGCCGGAAAATGACATGGATGGCTTTGGCGTTAAAGACCACGACAAAGTAGGGGCAGCTTTTTTACGTGCATTCGGATTTTCAGATTTGGTAATCTCCGCCGTAGAAAATCATGTAGATGCAAAAAGGTATTTGTGTACCACTGACAAAGATTACTACAATCAGCTCTCTGAAGCCAGCCTGGAAACGCTAAAATTTCAAGGGGGATTGATGACCGAAGCGGAGATTTTAGATTTTGAAAACCATCCTTTTTTTATCGAAAACATTCAAATCAGAAAAATTGATGAAATGGCTAAAGACCCACACATGAAAATTTCACCCGTAGAAAGCTTTGAAGAAATCCTCCATAATCACCTAACCACCCACGCATGAAAGCAGTTTTTGCCATATTTCTCGGAGGAGGCGTCGGCAGCCTTGCCAGATTCTTCCTAGGTAAATGGGTGAATGGGTTGCATTCTTTCACTTTTCCCTTGGGAACATTCATCGTCAACCTTGTCGCCTGCCTATTGATGGGTTTCATCATTGGCCTGGCAGAATACAAACAATGGCTTTCTCCTACTTCAAGGCTTTTTTGGACCGTTGGGGTTTGTGGTGGATTTAGTACCTTTTCCGCTTTCAGCAGCGAATCCCTCACCCTGCTTCAACAAGGCCAAAACCCCAGTTTGATCCTCTATGTTTTGGGAAGCGTTTTACTCTGTTTGACAGCAACCTTTTTGGGAATCTTTCTCGCTGAAAGAATGTAAACCCATTTTGAACTTTTTCCGATTTCTTCCTATATTTGCACCGCACTTATTCAGAAAGACGGAGGGATTAGGCCCTTTGATGTCTTGGCAACCCGGTAAAGCAGGGTGCCAATTCCTACCTCGAAACCATTCGAGGGGAGATAAGCCAGGAAGCATCTCTTCCGTCCCAATGGGCAGTGCGTACGCTTATGGGAATACAAGACGAAATATCAAAACATCTTTTACTGCTTGACGGTGCCATGGGTACCCAAATTCAGTTGCTTCATCTTACCGAAGAAGATTATCGCGGCGATCGGTTTATGGACCATCCCACATCATTGAAAGGAAACAACGATTTGCTTTGCCTCACCCGGCCATCGTACATCGCGCGTATTCATCAAAATTACCTCGAATCGGGCGCCAACATCATTGAAACAAATACCTTCAATGCGCAACGCATTTCACTTGAAGATTACGGCTTGGCTGACATCGCATATGAATTGAACCTCGCTGCCGCGAAAATCGCAGTTTCTACGCGAAATGAATTCCAACAAAATCAACCAAAGGCAGCTCCGGCTTATGTTGCAGGTGCCATCGGCCCTACTTCAAAAACCTGCTCACTTTCGCCAGACGTTGAACGCCCAGAATTTCGGGCGGTAACTTACAACACACTAAAAGAAGCGTACCGCGAACAAATCGAAGGTCTCCTCGATGGCGGCGTAGATGCTTTGTTGGTAGAAACCATCTTTGACACCCTCAATGCAAAAGCTGCCTTTCACGCCATTTTGGATGTTCTGGAAGACCGCAACCTAAGTGCCATTACGAAGGAAAATCCCCATGGCGACATCGCAATCATGGCCAGTGGCACCATTACCGATTTGGCAGGAAGAACCTTAAGTGGTCAAACCGCGGCCGCTTTTGCTGTATCATTGGAACATGTGCCGCTTTTCAGCCTGGGATTCAACTGTGCTTTAGGCGCTGAACAATTACTGCCACAGGTATTGGCGCTCAAAAGTTTTACCAACGCACACCTCAGTGCCTATCCGAATGCAGGAATGCCCAACGCCATGGGAACCTACGATGAAAGTCCTGAAACCTTCAGAGATAAAATCGAGCCCTTCCTCAAACATCCTGAGTTAAGAATCATTGGTGGTTGTTGTGGTACCTCCCCTGCCCATATCCAATCCCTTTTTACGCTTATAAATGAAACGATTCCCAATGAATAACCCACTTTATCTTTCCGGACTTGAAGTGGTACGCATTGAATCCCAATCGAACTTCATCAACATTGGCGAACGTACCAACGTGGCAGGATCCATTCAATTTAAACGGGCCATCCAAGAAAAAAACTACGGACGTGCCATTGCCATTGCAAGAGAACAGGTAGAAAGTGGATCGGTGATTTTGGACATCAACATGGACGATGCGCTCATCGACGGCATCGAAGCCATGCGCATCTTTCTCAATTTATTGGCCGCTGAACCCGACATCTCGCGCGTACCGCTCATGATTGATTCCTCGAAATGGGAAATCATTGAAGCTGGATTGCAGTGCGCACAAGGAAAATGCATCGTAAATTCCATAAGCCTTAAGGATGGGGAAACGCTTTTCATCGAACGTGCGAAATTGACAAGAAAATACGGTGCCGCGGTCGTGGTTATGGCCTTCGATGAACACGGACAGGCAGACACCTACGAAAAAAGAATTTCCATTTGTGAAAGGGCCTACAACGTACTTACCCAAAAAGTAAACTTCCCTCCAGAGAACATTATTTTTGACCCGAACATTTTCCCCATCGGAACCGGATTGGAGGAGCACAAGCGTTATGCGATTGATTTCTTCGCGGCAACCGAATGGATCAAGGCAAACCTCCCGCACGCCAAAGTAAGTGGTGGGGTATCCAATGTATCATTTTCCTTTCGAGGGAACAATGTGGTACGCGAAGCCATGCACGCCTCTTTTCTCTACCATGGCGTTAAGGCAGGAATGGACATGGGCATAGTCAACACGTCACAACTCGCTGTGTACGACGAAGTGGACAAGGAACTCATGCAAAAAGTCGAGGATGTCATTTTCAATCGCAACGAGCAAGCCACGGAAGCATTGTTGGAAATTGCACAGGCCTACAGTGCCCCCAAAAATAAAATAGAAACCGTTGCTGCTTGGCGAAGTGAACCCTTAGCAAAACGGTTGTCCCACGCCTTGGTGCATGGCGTTACCGATTTCATTGAGGTGGACGTTCTCGAAGCGCTCAACCACTACCCTTCTCCACTCGCTATTATTGAAGGACCATTGATGGATGGAATGAACATCGTTGGAGATTATTTCGGAAGTGGAAAAATGTTCTTGCCCCAAGTGGTTAAGAGCGCACGTGTCATGAAGGCCGCTGTCGCCGTGTTGGAACCTCGAATCCTAGAAGAAAAAGCACGCTTTCCTTCCCAGCAGGTCGCGAAGAAAAAAATCGTTTTGGCAACGGTAAAAGGTGACGTTCACGACATTGGAAAAAACATTGTCAGCATTGTTTTGGCTTGCAACGGATATGACATCGTAGACCTTGGGGTCATGGTTCCCAACGAGGTAATCATAGAGACAGCCATTCGTGAAAAAGCCGATGCCATTGGCTTAAGTGGACTCATAACGCCCTCTTTAGAGGTGATGTGTGACCTCGCGGAGGACCTTTCAAGGAGGAAATTGTACTTTCCTTTGCTCATCGGTGGGGCAACCACTTCGCGTGTTCATACAGCCGTGAAAATTGTTCCCCGAACCCACATTCCTGTGATTCACGTGAATGACGCAAGCAAGGTCGTTCCTGCCGTAAGAAGCCTATTCAACCCAACCGAAAGCGAAGGGTATCTCCAAGGCATCAAAATGGAGTACGAAAAAGTTAGGTCACACTACGAAACACACCAACGAGAAAAACGGCGCATCCCCCTTGAAGCAGCGCGTAAAAATACCTTTATTCCCAAACAAGCTTTCACCCCAGTGCGACCCAAACAGTTGGGGGTTCGAAAGATAAAATTTAGCGTAGCAGAGGTCGCACAATACATTGATTGGACGCCTTTTTTTCAAGCGTGGCAATTGGCAGGAAAATTCCCAAACCTACTCACCGATGAAGTCGTGGGAGAACAAGCCACTTTACTTTACCAAGATGCTTTGAAATGTTTGTCAGCGTGGACAAAAGAGGATTACCATACCGAAGGTATTTTTGGATTGTTTCCAGCGATGCGTAAACAAGCAGACGACATACAGGTTTTTTCGAAAGAACTTTCCCCTTGCAACGAAGACGTTTGCTTTTTAACCTTACGTCAACAAACTGAAAAAGCGAAAGGCGCTGTTAACTATGGCCTTGCGGATTTTATATCTTCAGAGGAGATGGATTACATTGGCTGTTTTGCTGTAACCACTGGAAACTGGGCAGAGGAAATTGCCAAACAACACCAAACGGACCAGGATGATTTTCAAGCCATTCTCTCGAAAGCCATCGCCGATCGTTTGGCAGAAGCCACAGCGGAACTATTGCATGAAAAGGTCCGAAAAGAATTCTGGGGATACGCAAGCAATGAAGACCTTACCAACAGCGAATTAATTGCAGAATCCTACACCGGCATACGTCCTGCCCCAGGCTACCCCGCATGTCCTGACCACGAAGAGAAACGCACAATTTGGAAACTGTTGGCGGTGGAAAAAGAAATTGGCATAACCCTAACGGAATCCTTGGCCATGTATCCGTCTGCTTCGGTAAGCGGGTATTTTTTCGGACATCCAGAAAGCATGTATTTCGGATTGGGAAAAATCGAAATGGATCAAGTCGCAGATTACGCAGAACGTCGAGGGGTGTCTCTTGAAACAGCGAAAAAATTATTATCTCCTTTATTGTTTTAACATGAAAGTCACCCAACACCTCCAAGAAGCAAAAAGAACCTTGTTTAGCATTGAAATTCTTCCTCCACTCAAAGGGGAGAACATCCAAGAAATTTATGCCACCATGGATGCCATCATTGCTTATGAACCTTCCTTTATTGACGTCACCTACCATAGGGAAGAATATGTATTTAGAGATGCGGGAAATGGTTTGTTAAAAAAACACACCGTCCGAAAGCGTCCAGGTACGGTTGGCATCTGCGCGGCCTTGCTGAACAAATACCAAATCGATACGATACCACACATCATTTGTGGTGGATTTACGAAACAAGAAACAGAAGATGCATTGATAGATCTTCATTTTTTAGGCATTGACAACGTGCTTTTATTGCGGGGGGACGCCATCAAAAGTGAAGGAAGGTTTGTCGCCGAACCCGAAGGAAATCAATACGCAAAAGCCTTGGTACAACAAGTGGTGAGCATGAACCAAGGAAAATATTTAGACCCGGATTTAAGCAATGTCCAACACACAGATTTTTGCATTGGCGTAGCAGGTTACCCAGAAAAACACTTTGAATCACCCAACAACGAGATGGACATTCAAAATTTAAAAAGAAAGGTAGATGCAGGTGCAGAATACATTGTCACCCAAATGTTTTTTGACAACCAAAAGTATTTTTCTTTTGTCGAAAATTGCCGCGCTGCGGGGATCAACGTACCCATCATCCCTGGCTTAAAACCCTTAAGTACTTCCGCACAGCTGAACGTACTGCCACACTATTTTCACATCGACATCCCACAAGCGTTAACTGAACAGGTATTGCGTGCCAAAAGTAAAGAAGAAGTTGAGGCCATTGGCATCGACTGGTGTGTCGCCCAATCCAAGGAATTAAAAGACGCTGGTGTTCCTTGTTTGCATTACTATACCATTGGAAAGGTCAAAGCGATTGCAGAAATTGCAAAACAAGTATTCTAAAAACAAAACAAGAAGCCGGTTGTTTGGAACTTATAAACAACTACCATGGCAAATTATTTCGTCGTAGGCGCTTCTTCTGGAATCGGTAAGGAAATCACCGAACAACTCGCCGCAGAAGGACACCACGTTATTGGAACCTATCACAAGAACGAGGTCGAATCGTCAAATCCTAACATTGCATTTCATCCCTTGAATGGATTAGAACCTTTTCCTTCTTTTGACTTTTTGCCCGAGACCTTGGATGGAATTGTCTATTGTCCTGGAAGCATTCAATTGCGCCCTTTTGAACGCATCAAACCCGAAGATTTTGTAAATGATTTCAACCTACAGGTTTTGGGTGCCATTAAAACGATACAAGCATGCGCATCGCGATTGAAGAAAAGTGAATCGGCATCCATCGTGTTGTTTTCAAGCGTGGCTGTACAAACTGGATTTACCTTTCACACCCAAATATCCACATCTAAAGGTGCGATTGAAGGATTGGTAAAATCCTTGGCTGCTGAATACGCCCCGAAAATCAGGGTAAATGGCATTGCGCCCTCCCTTACGGACACACCTCTAGCCGCAACTTTGTTAAATACAGATGCTAAAAAAGAGGCAAACGCACAACGTCACCCACTCAAAAGAATTGGAGAAGCTGAAGACATTGCAAACATGGCAACCTTCTTACTTTCTAATAAAGCCAGTTGGATTACAGCACAAATCATCCATGTAGACGGTGGTATTTCCAGTTTGAAAGTTTAATTTCACGAAAGAAGCACCCACATTTTTTAGTAATTTAGTCATCGGATTTTCGAGACCTATTTTTGGGATTTTCCCCACGTTTTTCTGTTAGAGAATAGCATTGAAAGCCAATCCTTTGCGAAACTAAGAAACACAGACATGGAAAGACGACATTTTTTAAGACAAGCCACATGGATTTCCATCGGTGGATTGTTAATTCCCTCAGCGATTTCCTCAGCTTGCAGAAAAGAAGTTCTTTTTGAAGATGTTCAATACGATGGAAAAGTACTCATCATTGGTGCGGGCGCAGCGGGATTGTATGCAGGATACATTTTGAAATCTAAAGGCATAGATTTTCAAATCGTAGAAGCAAGTTCAACCTACGGAGGAAGACTCGGTAAACTCAATGGATTTGCCAATTTCCCAATAGACCTGGGCGCGCAGTGGCTTCACGGAAAGAACAACCTAATGGCCGACCTCGCAAAAAAATCAAATACAAAAATCACCTTAGACGACAGCGCTGAAAAATTTTGGTTCAATGGACAAAGGGTTGACGTCTTGCCGAATGATGTAGCCGCGTTGTTTGAAAGAGAGGACAATGTCCCTGACGTTTCATTTAAAGACTTTGCCACCCAAGAAGGTTTTGGCGATCAATACAAATACATTGTTGAGGGCATTGCTGGAGACTCTGGGGCCGCTGCGTCGAATATTTCTGCCTATTGGAAAATTCAAGAAGAAGAAAACTGGATTTCTGGAGACGAAGATTTTAAATTTCAAGAAACCTACTTTGATTTAATAGACACGCAAATCGCAAGTCAAGTAAGCGACAAAATCTTGTTGAATACCGCCATCACCCAGATCGATTATTCTCAAAATACCCTTGTCGCCAAGGACAGCAACAACAACACCTATACAGCGAATAAAATCATTGTCACGGTTCCCATCACCGTTCTTAAATCCAACGACATACAGTTTGTTCCTACCTTACCTACCGAAAAAACCCAAGCTTTTTCGAAAATAGGAATGGACGCTGGAATGAAAGTGTTTCTAAAATTTAACCAGAAATTTTACGATGAAAACCTCATAGGAGGAAGCATTTGTGCCGCATATGCCGACGACAGCATTGGAAAAATTCAAATCGACAATGTGCTATTGGCCTTTGTCATGGGAGACCAAGCCTCGTACTTAACGTCACTTGGCAGCGATGTAGCCATCACCAATGCCTTGCTTCAAGAATTGGATTTAATGTACAATGGTGCAGCAACCGCATCCTTTGTTTCTTCCCACGTACAAAATTGGACCACACATCCTTTCATCAGGGGAGCTTATTCTTACAGTACAATGGGCATGGGAGACGCAAGAACTGTCGCAGCGAAATCATTGGACAAAAAGTTATATTTCGCAGGCGAGGCAATGAACGTAAGTGGTCACCACCAAACCGTTCAAGGAGCCATCGAAACAGGATACAGAGAGGTGATCAATTTACTAAACGACCTTGATTTATGAGAAAGTTCACCATCTTCCTTGCCATGCTTTTCTTTATGAATATAGCAGCTGCACAAGAAATAAAAGCAGAGGTTTCCTACACCTATCTCTTTGCAAACCAATGGGACAAAGCGATTCAAACCTATAATTTCAGCAGGCCTTGGCTGGCAGAAAACCAACCTTTGTTCACGAATGGACTTAAGGTTTCTGCAACAAAAACGTACGGATCCTCAACACCGTTCAGTCATGGCTATTCGCTTTCTTATGCATATTTTGGAAGCTTGGCAGAAAATGAAAATGCGACCTTAAAATTGAACCTACATTTCTTGAAAATGGGTTATGTTTTACATTACGAAAATACAGAAAGAAGCCTACCGCTTTATGTTGATTTCAGTCTTTGCGCCAGCTCAAGTTTTCTCATGCGAAAACAGGACGGAACGCCTTTCATCTATGACGAGGCATGGTCTAAAGCTTTTGGAATGGGTGGAGAACTTGGATTAAAATTGGGGTATCGGATAAAGCCAACCGAGCGCTTTCAATTTTCGCCTTTCATTGAAATCGGTTGTACACCATTCTTTTTTTCACCCAACACTGAAGCGGTTATCAACCAAACCAAATCACTCGCCGGTAAACCTTGGACAGCCATGTTACATGCGCAGTCGGGAATCGCCTTTCACTTTAAGAGGTAGGGACAGAAAAATCTCAATGTACATTGATAACAGACCTTAAATAAATCGTAAATCAATCATTTTTTTTGCTTTTATGACCTGCGTCATAGTTACTTTGTGAGATTAAATGACCTTTGTAATAAAGAATAAACATTATGGACCAAGCGCACATACATTTACTGATAACACATCTACCCATTTTCGGATCCATCCTAGGCGCGTTGGTTTTGGTACATGGGATGTGGACAAAAAGCAGCGCAACCAAAATAGCCGCTTACCATGTTTTAATCCTATCCGCCTTAGGGGCCGTTGTAGCTTACCTTACAGGAGAAGGGACTGAAGAAACCGTTGAAAACATTCAAGGCGTTGCTGAAAATGCCATTGAAGCACATGAGGAATTCGCAATGTTTGCCTTGATTTCATTGATTTGCACGGGCATTGCCTCGGTACTTGGGGTAATCTTAACCCTAAAAAAATCATCCTTCGCGAATAAGATTTCCATGGTCATTTTGTTCCTTGCTTTGGTTGGTTTTGGCCTGGTTGCCAGAACGGGTTACCTCGGCGGAAAAATTAGACATACAGAGGTAGGCACAGGAACGCCACAACCCTCAAACCCCTCAAGCGATCACGATTGAATGAAAAATTAGCCACGCTGCTCATAAAATAAAACCGCAAAAAAAATGAATGGATTTCACACGAATATTGAAAAGGACACCCAAGAAAACAACAATTTCAGAAAGGTAATTTTCACAGGAGAACACATGCAATTGGTGTTAATGTCCTTGCTTCCAGGCGAAGAAATTGGCAAAGAAACCCACAATGAAATCGATCAGTTTTTCAGATTTGAAAAGGGAACGGGTACTTGTGAAATGAACGGAAAAACGCAAAAAATACAAGCCGGTGATGTGATTTTAGTACCCGCAGGTACCTTGCACAACATAAAAAATACGGATGAAGTCGAAACCATGAAACTTTATACGATTTATGCTGCGCCCAATCACAAGCCTGGCACAATTCACAAGACCAAAAAAGAGGCTTCGCTAAATGAAATTCATAAACATTAATTAATGAAAAATGTTTAGAAATTAATTCGGAGCGCTACGCTTTTTAAAATTAGTTTTTTTTTTACATTTGACGCTGAATGACAGAGCCCCATTTTGAACTCCCGTTCTTTACCAACCTATTAATTTTATTGGTGGCTGCGAGGATTTTTGGGGAAATCTTCGAACGCTTTAAACAGCCCGCCATGATTGGAGAAATCATCGCAGGAATCCTTCTAGGTCCAAGCCTTTTCAACTTAATTCACCGTACCGAAGACATCAAAGTAATTTCAGAATTAGGTGTTTTTCTTTTGGTAATTATGGCTGGACTGGAAATCAACATCGACGACATTTTGAAGTCCATGCGAGGTCGTAACATCATCATTTCTTTAATGGCATTTTTCATCCCAATTGGAGGAGGCATCGCCGTGGGTTATATTTTTAATCAAGACATTATGACCACCGTGTTCATAGGCTTGTGTGTTGCCATTACGGCACTTCCTGTGAGCATACGAATTTTGATGGATCTTGGGAAAATTAAAACTGAAGTCGGACAACGCATTATTTCGGTAGCCATTTTCGATGATGTTTTGGCGCTATCCATTTTAGGGGTTTTGTTGACCTTGAAGAACACTGACATGTCAGCGATTTCCATTCTTAAGGCTGGTTCTTTTTCACTTCTGAAACTGATCATCTTCATTACCTTGCTAACTGTCGCTTACTTTTTGATCAAGAAACTTTTGAAAAAAGGGAATTACATTCAAGAATCGTTAGACAAATTGGTTTCCTTACTGAAAGGAAAAGAGCCTTTGTTCGCTTTGTTTTTCGCCTTTGTTCTATTGTTTTCAACGATGACAGAGAATTTAGGACTTCACTTCATTGTCGGGGCATTTTTTGCATCCATGCTTATCAGTGAATCACTTATTGGAAAACACAACCTCAAAGCCATTGAAACCACGACCAGTAACATGGCCATGGGTTTCTTAGCTCCCATCTTTTTTGCTGGAATTGGATTGGAATTTAACATTTCGTCCATAGCCAACATCGGGCTGCTCCTCGCTGTCATTGCGGTTTCTTACCTGTCTAAAATTTCAGGAGGATTCCTTGGAGGCACCTTAGCCGGACTCAGTAAAAGAGCTTCTTTAACCTTAGGAATTGGATTGAACGCACGTGGAATCATGGAATTGGTCATCGCCAACATTGCCTACCGCGAAAAATTAATCAACCAAGAAGTCTTTTCCATCCTCGTCATCATGGGGGTTTTAACCACCCTTACGACACCTTTAATGTTAAAAAGAGCCTTCGGTAAGACGGATTGGAAAATCTTTAGGTAGTTTATTGCTTCACGAACGTTTCGCAATGCATCCCGTTTTCTCCTAGAAATTGTACTAAATAACGTCCGTTTGAAAGGGATGCTACGTCAATAACTTTGATTTCATTTCCATCCATGATGAAAGTCGATACCACGCGTCCCTCCATTGAAAGGATGTAGACTTCAGATACGAGGGTGTTTGCACCCATTTGAACATTCAACAAATTTACAGTTGGATTTGGGTATAGACGGAATGCGTTGTTTTTATCCAATGTTTCCACACCCACTTGGGATCCCACAGTGACCAATGTTGATTCTGTACAACCATTATCATCAGTTATGGTAATGTTATAAGTTCCTGAAGGAAGGTTATTTGCAGTGTATGAACCTCCGGACGACAGGATTTCATTTCCTACAGGATTTGCATTGACCGGTCCTGTCCAACTGATGTTGTATGGAGCCATGCCACCTGAAACCGTTGCTGAAAAAGTCCCATCTGAGCCCAACAGTTCATCGGTTGTACTTGTTGCAACGGTCAATTGGGATGGTTGCGTAATGGTAAAGTTTTGCGTTACAACGCATCCATTCGCATCTGTAAGGTTGACCGAATAAGATCCGGGTGCTAAATTGTTGATGTTGAAAGTGCCCCCCGAAACAAGAATATCGTTCCCAGGTGGGTTTCCGCTAATTGGGCCACTGTACGTTAGATTGTAGGGTGCATTTCCACCACTTGCTGTAACCATGGAAACCCCTTCGTTTTGACCAAAACATTGAATATTGGTAATTGCCGTACTCATTGCGATGGAAGAAGGTTCAGTAATTGTAACGGACTGATTTGCTGTACAGCCATTGGCATCGGTTATGGTTACCGTATAGGTTCCTGCCACCAAATTATTCGCGGTTTGTGTGTTCGCTGCATTCGGTGACCACACATAAGAGAAAGGTGCTGTTCCACCCGTCGCAGTTAACGTTGCAGAACCAGAAGCAATACCAGCGCAACTCACATTGGTTACAGAAGCCGTTGCAGTTATATTACACACCGGCACACAACCATTTGCTGGCGCTTGACTGTAATTAAATACCAAACTCGGGCAAAGGTACAAATATGGAATTCCACCATTCATTACCAAATTTACGCCTGGCTCATGGTAAATCCGATGGATTCCTCCGTTCATCACAATCGTTGCGCCAGTTTTCGCATATATCGTATCAATACCGCCCCCTGTTATCATGGTGGCTCCTGATTCAAGATATATTTTCATTATCCCTCCATCGCTATACAGTGTATCATTTTGACAAACCCATTGCGGCGTGAAACCGCCATTTACTACCTGATAGAAACTTACAACATTGGAATTCGAATAAAGTATTGGACCCGCAAGATTCGTTACACATGCTGTAGCCATGGCTTGACATCCTGCGGCGTCATTCACGACAACTGTATAACATCCCTGAGGAAGCATATTTAAGTTTTGAGTAGTACTTCCATTGCTCCACATAAAAGAATACGGCGCAGTTCCACCATTCACCGTTAGGTTTATCGTTCCATTGGGTCCACCACCCATGGCATTGTTTACCCCGGTGCTAAGCGACATATTGCAAGGTTGGGCGAGAAAGTTGAAATTAATCAAGGCAAAAAGGACGTATAGTGCGAGTTTAATTTTCATAATGTTAAATTTATGTTAACAAAAATAAGAAATAAACCGCTCAAAATCAATCTGTTCCTTTCGTTTACTTCAAATACCTAAAATCTTGGTCTTCCTTGATGGATTTTAAGGTTTCGTAAATCAAATGAATACAGCTTTCCACATCTTCCTTTCGAACCATTTCCACGGTGGTATGCATGTAGCGTAATGGTAGGGAAATTAATGCACTGGTCACCCCTTCATTGGAATAAGCAAAGGCATCCGTATCAGTTCCTGTGGCCCGAGAAACTGCAGCCCGTTGAAAAGGAATCTTATTTTCATTGGCTGTTGCTATGATTTGTCTTAAAAAGTTATTTTGTACCGCAGGACCATAGGTTAACACAGGTCCTTCTCCGGATTTTTGATCGCCGTTTTCAATTTTATCTACCATGGGTGTTCCTGTATCGTGACAAACATCGGTTACCAAGGCAACATTCGGTTTGATACGTTGGGCAATCATTTCGGCTCCCCTCAATCCGACTTCTTCTTGAACGGCATTTACGATGTACAAACTGAAAGGCAATGCTACTTTATTTTCCTGAAGTAAACGCGCCACCTCTGCAATCATAAAACCTCCCACCCGATTGTCCAATGCGCGACCGATGTAACGATTCTTGTTCAATACCATAAATTCATCCTCGAAAGTAGCAACACAACCCACATGAATCCCCAGGGCTTCCACTTCTTCTTTGTTGGAACAACCGCAATCCAGAAAAATATTTTTCATGCTCGGAGTTTCCTCCTTGGTGTGACGCATGTGTATGGCTGGCCAACCAAATACAGCCCTAACGATCCCTTTGTCTGTATGGATGTTTACACGTTTCGAAGGTGCAATCATGTGGTCTGAACCTCCATTTCTTCTTAGGTAGATGAATCCTTCCTTGGTGATGTAATGTACAAACCAGGAAATTTCATCCGCATGTGCTTCAATCACCACCTTGTAAGGTTTGCCAGGATTTAGAATTCCAGCAACAGACCCGTAATTGTCGATAATGAATTCATCCACATACGGCCGAATGTAATCCATCCAAATCGTTTGACCCGATGATTCAAAACCCGTTGGACTGGCATTGTTTAGGTATTTTTCTAAGAATTTCTCTGACTTCGCAGTGATGATTTTTTTCATGTTATTTCATTAATGTAATGTTCCCTTTTGTTATTTTCTCCAACCCTCCGTAGCAAACTACTTTCAAATAATAATCATATACATCTGGATCCAGTTTTTTTCCTTGGTAAATGCCATCCCATCCGATGTTGACATCCTCTGTCTCAAAAACCATTTCGCCCCATCGGTCAAAAACCCTAAAAATCAATTTCTCTACAAACAAGCCTCGAACGTATAAAATGTCATTGTTTTGGTCTCCATTCGGAGAAAAAGCATTGGGCACATATACATACGGAAGGTCGCAAATGATCTCGTACACCTTCACTTCCACAGTATCACTTACTGTACAAATCCCATCTGAAACATAGACCGTAAAAATCGTTGTGTTTTGTAAAGTAGCTGTTGTTTGTTGGCTGGTCGGGTTCGCACAAGGCGCTGCGGGTACCCATACATAGCTTGGATATCCTCCCGGTTGAACGCTTAAACTGACTTGTGCGTTGGGCTCAATCAATATGGGATTGGCACTTGCATCCACCAAAGCAGGATTGATGTAGGAAACCATAACATACGATGAATCTTCAATCACACAACCATTGGAAGAAGTTGCTTCCAGGTAAATGTACTGAGATTGAGGGGGTGTAACGGTAACGGAAGATTGTATGGACGAACCTTGGATGACATTTGATGGCGACCATTGATAGGTAAATGGATCTTGACTCGCATTGACGGCATTGAATACAACGGGGACATTCAAACAAACGGAGTCAGGTCCATTGATGCTGATCACATCCGTAAATACGGTCAACGAAACTGAATCCTGAAAACTACAGGGTCCATTGTTTACTTGTAGGTAATAAGTCCCGGAACTTGGCAACAAGAAATACAAACTTGAATCTTGCGTACTCGCATTCAAGGTGTCTGTAAAATTTGGATTGCTTGACCAAACAAACGAATTCACCCCACCAATGATTCCACTTGGCGCAAGGGTAAATGAGCTATCTGAGCAAAGCGTTATCGCATTCGGCAAGGTAAAACTCACCGAAGCACTCACTGTAATGGTTACCCCAAAGGTATCAGCGGCATTGCATACAGAATCGAAAACAATCAATTGCGTTTGGTATTGTCCTGGCTGGGAATAAGTAACCGATGGTTCAAAATTCACCGAATCTATTTGTCCATTTCCAAGGTTCCAATAAAAATTTGAGGTCAAGGTCGACGAATTGTTAAACTGCACGGTAAGTGGTGCGCATCCTTGGTTTGGACTGGGTTGGTAATTCGATACTATGGGAATGTCAAATTGCACAAAAACACTGTCCTTTCGATTGCAATATCCGTTGGTCACGGAAACATAATACCATCCTGGATTTGCACTGTTTAGCAAAAGCGTTGAATCGTTTGGATTGGCATTGATGGGATTGGAAAGATTTGCATTTTGGGACCAAATAAATCCTGTTCCCGTACCATAGGTTTGCAAGGTCAATAGGTACGGAGCGTTAGAGCAAAGGCTTAGCGTGTCAAACAAGTTGAACTGAATGGAATCATATACCGTAATGGTTGTAAATGCACTATCGGTTAAGGCGCAAACGCTGTCCGTAACATACAAATAAACATTGTAAACGCCAGGTTCAGTATAGGTAATGGTTGGACTGAAAACCGTGGTTGAGGTAACATTGTTCCCAAAATCCCACAAATAGCTATCGTTTTGTGATGAAAAATTGTTAAACGTAACTTCAAAATCTTCGCAACCCACCGATTGGCTAATGAAAAATTGAGCGGTAGGAATCAACTGGAAATCAAACTTGAACAAAAGGTTATTGCAATTGCTGCTGTTGTTCGAACTGGACCATGCACCTGGGGTGGTTGGGAAATCACTGTTACCCCCACATCCCCCACAAACCGATTGGTATACGACACCGTTTTTGTCAAAGCGACTTGTGCCTCCGTCAACATGTTCATGTGAAACGGGCCCACCCATGTAGGTTGCATAGAGCAAACTGTTAAAGTCATGTTCAATAACCATCAAATAAAAATCGAATCCCGTGCTGTTGGGTTGAAAGGCATTGGCGCTGATTGGCATGCCTGAAATGGGCACATTTTGAAGGATGTTCGCGCCCCATCCCGAAACGTAGATGTTTCCACAGATGTCAACCAAAAAAGCCGAAGGGGAAATGTTAATTTGGGAGCTGCCATTTCCAATGGTTCCGGAAGCTTGGTTCACACTTAGGTTATTGGTTAATTTAATGACAAACTGACTGGAATTTGGGTTGTAATAAGGGGCATTCCAAATCGGGAAAATCCCACCTACAGATTGTCCCAGGACAAATACGTTGTTCGTTCTGTCTACTTCAACAAAGAAGGCTTGGTCATAGTTTTGTCTCCCTAAATACGTCCCAGCGGTAATGGCATTTCCGGATGGATTCAATCGAATAACAAAACCATCGGATTTTCCCCCTTGGTAACTGCCCATCAATCCACCCACGGTACCGGATAAATTTGAGGATGACGTTCCTCCGCAAAAGAAAATGTTGGCATTGGTATCCACTTTCACGGAATAGCAAGCATCGTTTTTTGAGCCTCCGTAATACGATGAAAATTGCAACGCCGTAAAATTGGGATTCATTCTAAAAACTACCCCATCTTGCCCACCTGCATTGTTGTTTTGAAAAGGATTCATCGTCGGAAAATTGGCAGATCGGGTACACGAAGCAATCAAAACATTGCCAAATTTATCTATCATGATTTCACCCCGAAACTGGTCGCCATAGTTGGAAGTTAAGGAATCATATAACAGTGCGTTGTTATAAGGCAGGGATGCAATTTTATAATTCACACCATCGTTTGCGCTTCCGCCAACATACGTAGAAGCCAATAAATTTTGTCCATTTGCACTGACTTTGGAGACATACAAATCTGTGCCTTGTGCGGTAAAATATACCCCATTGAACAAAAAGTCTGCACCACTGACACCTCCCGCATGGTTGGGTTGAATGGCACCTGCTGTCGTGGGGAAATCGATGCTCGAGGTAGCGCCAAAAATGCAGATGTTGTCCGCAGAATCGCAAATTAAACTGTGTGCCGTTTCCGTTCCTTGAACCATGTTTCCACCCCCAAGGAAGGTACTCCAAAGCATGTTGGTACCCGTGGGATTGTATTTCACGATAAACACATCTGTAATTCCGTAATTTCCTTGAAGCGCGATAAAATTTGAATTGGGGTCATAGGTACCGGCTGCAGGCATTGGAAAATTATTACCAAATACAGTTCCCGCGGAAAAAGCACTTCCATTGCTGGAATAGGTCGCCGTCATACCAAAATTGTCTGAAAAGGCCCCGTTGTAGGTTGCAAAAACCAAAACAGGATCAATGATAAGTTCAAGGAAGGGATTGTAGGACCCCGTTTCAAAATACACTTTGTTGTCTTTCAAAACAAACTTTGACTGAACCTTTGTCTTTACACCGTCAACGATTTGATAAGCATAGGGCGCGTTTTCTGTAATGTGGCCTAAATCCGTGGTGATTTTAAGATTCCCATTCCTCAAAACAGTTATCTTCTGCTGACCTGCATACTCCATTGCTATGTCAGAAACCTTCCCGTTCGGTCGCACAATAAATTCATATTTGTGGGGTCCTTGACGTTTCTCAAAAGCAAGATCAACGGAAGGATACATGTTTTTTAACACAACCCTTTCGTAGCCATGGCATTCCTTTCCCCATTTGGTAGAATCCTTTCCCAGTAGATAATTGTGGTAGAAGGAGGTTTTGTTTTCAGTTAGAATTTCACTCGGACCGGTTGCATTTACAAAATTCACATGCACCAAAGATTCCTTCAATTTCAAATTTTCCGGCTTCTCCTCATGACCATGGGAATGGTTCATCGCGCTAAGGTCTTGTTGGTGGTAAATCAATTTGTGCTTTAACACCCAAATTTTCCCGCCTTCCGTTTCAGATTTAAAAAGAACCTCTGCTGGCCATTGCCCTTTGTTTTCAAAGAAAACTTGAGAAGTAGGGTTCGGCATTTGTGTCAATTTCCCTTTTTTCTGGGCATAAAACCCACCCACGAGGAGGGCAAAAAGAAGAAATAATGCGTGCTTCATCGTCTTAAAATTACACAAAATCCTATATTTTTTGATTCTCTCGATAAGATAAACATTGCCTTTAATCATTTTCGTAATTTTACCCTGTCCATTTTCAATACATAATGAATAGAATCACAGCACTTTTCGGAATTAAGTACCCCATTGTTCAAGGAGGAATGATTTGGTGCTCAGGATGGGAATTAGCCTCTGCTGTATCCAATGCTGGAGGCCTTGGTTTGATTGGTTCTGGATCCATGTATCCAAATGAGTTATTGCATCAGATTCAACAATGCAAAGCCAATACATCGCTTCCTTTCGGAGTGAACCTTCCATTGCTGTATCCCAACATTGAGGAACACATCAACACCATCATTGAACAGAAGGTACCCATTGTATTTACCTCCGCTGGAAATCCAAAAACGCATACAGCCAAATTAAAATCCCATGGAATCACGGTAGTACATGTAGTTTCCTCTTCTAAATTCGCATTAAAAGCCCAAGATGCAGGTGTAGATGCCATCGTAGCCGAAGGATTTGAAGCCGGCGGTCACAATGGAAGAGAAGAAACCACGACAATGTGTTTAATTCCTTCAGTCGCAAAAGCCGTAGAAATTCCCGTCATCGCCGCAGGAGGTATCGCCAGTGGTAAAGCCATGTTGGCTGCTAGGATCCTCGGTGCAGAAGGTGTGCAAATTGGAAGCAGGTTCATTGCTACCCCCGAATCCTCCGCCCATATCGCTTTCAAAAACAAAATCCTAAACGCCCAAGAAGGTGACACCAAATTGACCTTAAAGGAGTTAACCCCGGTAAGGCTACTGAACAATCCATTTTCTGAGGAAATAGAATCCCTTTACAAAAAGCATGGAACTGTGGAGGAACTGACCCAACTGCTCGGGCGAGGACGTGCGAAAAAAGGGATGTTCGAAGGAGATTTGGTGCAGGGAGAATTGGAGGTGGGACAAGTTTCTGCAGAAATCAAAGAAATTAAGCCTGCAGCAGAAATTCTTCAGGAAATCATCCGAGAATACAAAGACATTTTGGCGAACATCGGTCACCTAACATTTTAAAAAATTATGATACATTTTCATCGCTTCCAATTGGAGAATGGGTTAAAAGTAATCTTCCACCAGGACAAAACAACGCCCATGGCTGTTGTCAATACCTTGTTCGATGTGGGCGCAAGAGATGAATCTCCCAGCCAAACAGGTTTCGCTCACCTATTTGAGCACCTAATGTTTGGTGGGTCGGTCAACATACCTGATTTTGACGGTCCATTGCAACGTGCAGGTGGAAATAGCAATGCATTTACTAGCAACGACATCACCAATTATTTTGATGTGCTTCCTGCCAAAAATCTGGAGACAGCTTTGTGGTTAGAAAGTGACCGAATGTTGTCACTTGCGTTTTCAGATAAAAGCCTTGAGACCCAAAGAAGTGTTGTAATTGAAGAATTTAAACAACGGTACTTAAACCAACCTTATGGAGATGTTTGGTTGGAATTAAGGCCTTTGGCCTACAAAGTTCATCCTTACCAATGGGCGACCATCGGAAAGGATATTTCTCACATCGAAAATGCCAAGATGGAAGAGGTTCGAAGCTTTTTTGAGAAACATTACAACCCTGGCAATGCGATTCTTACCATCGCAGGGAATTTTGAAAACCAACAGATTGAAGACCTTGTTCAAAAGTGGTATGGTGATATTCCCGGCAAGGTAAAAGCAGCGCGTTTGTTACCCCAAGAACCCAAACAAGAAGAATTCCGCACACGTACCTTGGAACGAGATGTACCTGCAGAAGCCTTTTACTATGCTTTCAAAATGGAAGAAAGAAAATCGGAAGGGTATTATTTCGCCGACATGCTCTCAGACGAGGTGGGCAAAGACAAAACAGGAAAGCTTTACCTAAAACTGAAGAAAGAACTACGCTTGGTGCATGAAATCAACGCGTATATCCTCGGGTCTATGGACCACGGTCTTTTTGTGATTTCGGGCAAATTGCTTCCCGGAACTTCATTTGAATCCATGGAAACCGCACTGTGGGAAGTACTCGAAGAATTTAAGACACAACGCATTCACAACGACGATTTGATACGTTTGAAAATGAAAATGAAAACTTCGCGGGCATTCCAAGAACAAGGACTGCTGAACCGTGCCATGAACCTTTCCTTTTTCGAATTATTAGGGGATGCCAATGGGATAAACGAAGAAAGTGAAATCTACAATGCCATTGATTCTGAACATTTACGAAACACTGCCCAGCAAATCTTTAGACGCGAAAACTGTACGAGAATGTTTATTAAACCCCTTGTGAAATAATGGAAAGAAGTCACGCCCCAGAAGTTCAGGTAACTGAAAAAATTGAGTTTATTTCCCCAGCGAAGTTGACCACCAAATCAGGGATTCCATTTTACGCAATGCAAAATCCTACAAGTGAAGCGGTGCGATTGGAATTGCTTTTCCACGCAGGCGCCATTTACCATAACCCAGTCATCGCGTCGGTAACCGCAGGTTTGATGTTGGCAGGAACTTCCGAACATACCATGGCAGAAATTCATGACAAAATGGACGATTTAGGCGGATTCTTCGATTCAAATTTGAACGCCGAATTTTCTGTTCTCAACATCTATGGACTGAATGAATCCATTTGCGAACTTGTGACCCTCATAGAAAATTGTCTGTACAATGCCTCCTTTCCAGCTTCCGAATTAACACATTTACTCAAAGATCGGAAAGAGAAATTAAAAGTGAGGATGGAAAAAGTGAGCGTGCTTTCCCAACGTGCTTTTCAAGAAAACCTGTTTGCCGGCACTCCCTACGGCGTGATTTCATTCCCAGAAGACTATGACCATATTGAGCGACAAGACATTGTTGATTTTTATGAAAATCATTATAAAATTGGACTGCGAAGGATTACGTTTGTAGGTAACCTAACGGATGACGAGCTATCCAAAATGGTTGGCACCTTCGACAGATGGGAAAACAAGGTGAATACAAATCTGCCAAGTTTCCCAGCTCCGAAATCAGGATCCATTCACATTGAGAAAAACGGTGCCCTACAAGTGGGTCTGCGCATTGGAAAAATGCTGTTTGACAGAAAACACCCAGATTACCATAAAATGATGGTGGTAAATACCATCCTTGGAGATTATTTTGGAAGTCGCTTAATGAGTAACATTCGGGAAGACAAAGGCTATACCTACGGAATTGGGAGCTATGTTTCCGAAAATTTGCATGGGGTACATTTCGTCATTGCAACCGAGGTGGGAAAAGAGTTTATGGAGGACACTTTGGTACAAACCCGCCTTGAAATTGAAAAGTTGCAATCGGAACCCATTTCTGACGCAGAGCTATCCTTGGTGAAAAATTACCTTTTGGGACAAATACTTCAATCCGCAGACGGTCCTTTCGCCATGATGGGATTGTTTTCCTCGGTGGAAATCAACGACCTCGACTATGCCTTTCTTGACACTTCCTTACAAACGATACTTACCATTTCCCCTGAAGAAATTTTGGAAACGGCAAAACAACATTTGGATTGGGATCAAATGCTTATAGTTACCGCAGGATAGCAACTTAATTTGAGGAAGGGCGTTACAATTTTTTATACTTTACAACGTTCGCGCACGTGATGTTTCGAAAAATCTTATTTACCATTTGTTTTCTTGCGGCTTTTCAGGCGCACGCTTCTCACGTGATGGGTGGTGAAATCACCTGGAAATGCGGTGGAAACGGTGGATACATCTTTGAGCTCGTTTTTTATCGCGATTGCAACGGTGCAGAAATCAATACGGTATCTGAAAACCTAAGGGTTTGGAACCATCCTTCCCTTACCAACATTGTCGTTAATTTCATCAGCCGAACAGACATCTCTCCAACTTGTACAACCGTTGCAGGTGCCCCCCAACCTTTGGATTGTGGATCCGGATCGAATGGTGGAAATGGCATCGGCGCCAACGAAAAAGTCCTATACCGTTCCAATGAAATACAATTGGCAGGCACGCCACCGACCCAAGGATGGATTTTTACCTACGAAAACTACGCACGATCCAACGCAATAACCAATCTCAACAATCCCTCTACGTACGGGATGACCTTGGCTGCAACGATGTATTTTGCAAATCAAAATGCTGGATGCGTTGACAATTCCCCGCAATTTTTACAAGCCCCCTATTTCACAAGCTGTGTTGGCGATCCTTTTGTCTATAACATGAACGCAGTCGACCCAGATTTAGATTCCTTGTTCATCGAATTTGTTACCCCCATGAATAACTTTCCAGCAGGAAGCTACAATCCCCCAATCAACCCCGCACCCGTACCCTTTGATCCTGGTTTTTCCTACCTCTCTCCTACCCCTACGGCCGCCATAAGTCCTGGTAGCATCCCCGCACAATTAAATGCACAAAACGGAGAACTCACCTTCACTTCTACCCTTCAAGGAAATTACGTCGTGAAAATTCAAGTATCTTCCTTTCGTCAAGGCGTATTGATAGCAAAGGTTGAACGAGAAATGCAATTGGCCATCGTTCCCTGCCAACCAAACAACGCACCTCAATTTACCGCACCGTTTGCAGGTGGGTCTTTTACGACAACAATCGATGCGGGGGATTTAATCAATTTCAATGTTTTGGCCACCGACAATGGTTTTCTACAAAATGGCAATCCACAATCGGTTACCTTGACGGCATCCGGCCCCATGTTTGGTACGAATTTCACGGCAAGCACGGGTTGCGACATCGCTCCATGTGCCTTTACGTCTGGACTGCCATCCACTGGAATCAACCAAGCCAATGTGCCCTTTACCTGGCAAACCACCTGTGACCACGTGTTAAATCCCTTTGGCATCGCCTCGGAAATTACACCCTATTTCTTTGTGTTCAAGGCTCAAGACAACATGTGTCAAGTACCCAAGGTATCCTATGCGACCATACAAATCAATGTAAAAACCCCTGGCATCATCCAAGCAACAGCATTAGAATGCATCACATTTTCCAATGGGAATTATTCCCTAAACTGGAACCAAGTAGCAAATCCATTGAGTACCTTTTTATCGTACAACCTTTATTCACTCGAAAACGGATTGATAACATCCATTAACAACATTGCCACAACGTTTTACACCCTTCCCCAAGCGCAAGCCAATCAACATTTTTACATCGGCGTGGTTTCTGGATGCAATGGAAACATTATAAAATTCAGTGATACCCTTAGACCTATCATCCTACAACTTACCAACCCAAACAACGGAACTGCGGTACTTCAATGGAATTCACCCCTAAACAATGGCACACTTAGCAATACCTATTTCCAAATCTTCAGACAATACAACGGTGGTGCATTGCAATGGATTGACAGTGTACCTTATACTACCAATCAATACAAAGACACGGTTCGTATTTGCAATGGAATGATTGGGTATCAAATTCAATTTCCGTGGAATGGCTGTGTGTTTACATCTAATGTCCCAACCGATCAATTTGACGACATGTTAACCCCTGTTATCCCAACGATTCTCGGCGTAGGATTCGATCCATTCAATGGGAATGCCGTAACCCTCACTTGGAACCAGAACAGCCAATCAGATACCTATGGGTATGTCGTCTACACCTTCGATGCAAACAACCTCTTGTATGAACTAGATACGGTTTGGGGGATTGCCAACACCACCTATGTTTACAACCCACAAGGACCTGGTCCATTCACCTATTCTGTCGCTGCCTTTGATTCTTGTTTTACCACTTCCGTTCCCGTTACCTATCAAACTTCTGGTAAGGCACCTTTGAACAAAACCGTCTTGCTGAATGGAGGATTGAATCCATGTGACCAGAGCATCGACTTACAATGGACTTCGTATGGGGGTCATACGGTAACAAATTACATCGTTTATTCCTTTGAAAACAACCAGATGGTTTCCATGGGAAGCAGTCCATCCTTATCTACTTCGGTGAATGTTTTAGGGGGGAACAATTATACTTTTTATATCCAAGCGCAACTGAGCAATGGTAGCTCCGTGTATTCCAATCCCTTTGTTTTTACGGTTCCATTACCCGGAAATCCCAACTTTCATTACTTGAGCGTAGCTACCGTAAACAATGATAAGATTGATTTAAAAGTGTATGTTGACGAAAATGCCGGAATCAGTCAAGTTCAAATTGAACGTAAAATAACCGCTGGAAATTTTGCAAACATCGGTACCGCGATGGTAACGAATAACTTCGCGTATTTCACCGATTCAGATGTACAAGTTCAAGACCAAACCTACACCTATCGATCAAAATTCATTGACGCATGCGGAAATGTTGGCGCCCCTTCCAATGAAGCTACCACCATGCTTGTTTCAGGTATAGCTGATGAAGAAATCCAAATCAACTACATCACATGGACACCTTATTCAGGGTATGAAAATGGCGTAGATCATTATGAAATATATCGCTTGGAACCCAGTGGGCTTTCCGTTTTGGTTGGGATTGCGCCCCCTGCTCAACTGGGAATTCAAGACAGTGTGGACACGGGGAGTTTTCCTGGAGAAATCTGTTACTATGTAGAAGCCCACGAAATCCTGAATCCATATGGTTTTCAAGAAATCAGCAAGTCAAATGAAATATGTTTGGTTTATGAACCCATCATTTACGTTCCCAATGCTTTTTACCCTGAAGGCATCAACAATGTGTTTAAGCCTGTGGCCACGAACATCGATCCCAATGACTTCAAAATGACCATAATGAACCGTTGGAGCAATGTGATATACGAAACGACAGATTACAATGCTGGATGGGATGGGCGTTTTGGCCCGAAGAACGAATGGGTGCCTAACGACATCTACATCTACATCTTGGAATTTCATGATGCCAGTGGAAAAGAAATCATAAAGCGAGGCAATGTCACAGTTATTCGATAACCAGTCAAAAATCCTCGTCATTCAGACGGCCTACATTGGGGATGTTATTTTAGCTACCCCTATGGCCATTGCCATCCAGAAAAAATTTCCCTCATGTACGATTGACTACTTGGTCAAAAAGGGAAATGAAGGTTTGTTGGCTAATCATCCCAACATACGTAACGTCATTTCATTCGACAAAAAACATAAACGCAAATCCATCAAACAAGTCGTTTCGGAAATCCGAAAAGAGAAATATGACGTCGTGATTAACCTCCATCGATTTTTATCCTCCGGAATCATCACAGCAATGAGCGGTGCAAAATGCAAGATTGGTTTCAAAAAAAACCCCTTGTCGTGGAACTATCATTTTGCATTTCCTCATCACATTGGTTACGGAATCCATGAGGTCGACCGCAACCTATCCTTACTCACCCATTTTGACATACACGAGAAGGCAAAACCACTGGTGGTTCCTACACCGGAAGATTTCAAGGCCATAGAGAAGTATGTCGACAAACCTTATGATTGTCTCGCACCCGCATCGATATGGGCCACCAAACAACTCCCCGTAAAGAAGTGGGTTAAGTTGATTGGGAAATTAGACGGGTATGTATATTTGATTGGGGGACCAAACGACCATGACTTGTGTGAAGAAATCCGCAAGAAAAGCAAAAACCCCAAAGTGCTGAACGTTGCCGGAAAATTGAAAATCATGGAGTCCATTGCGCTAATGAAACTGGCCAAAAGAAACTATGTCAATGATTCAGGCCCCATGCACTTCGCCTCCGCTGTAAATGCCCCTGTAACTGTTTTTTACTGTTCTACCCTACCTGAATTCGGCTTTGGTCCTCTCTCTGACGACTCAGTGATTAAAGAAGTACCAGACCTTCCTTGTCGCCCTTGTGGATTGCATGGAAAGAAGTCATGTCCTGAAGTTCATTTCAGGTGCGGAAATGACATGGTGATTTAAGGCAAATTTGCTATCAAAAATGGGAATCACAAGGATTCCATTCCACGATTTTCACCCCCCATTCGTAACAAATATCGTTAAACGTGGTGGCATTTTTATACGTTGCGAACGTCTTTAATTCCTTTCTGGAGCAATTGATTTTTGTTTCAACTTGTACTTTTTCGCCTTGTTTGTTTTTGCACTCATCCCACAGGATCAATTGCAAAGATTTCGCTTCGGGATGGGCTTGGGTAAACCGCCAAACTTCTTCCCCTATTTCTTTAATCTGAGCCTCATAGGACTTACTTTTGTCAGAAAAATAGGTAAGGGTTCCAATGCCATTTACATAGTCGGGTTTATGTTGACAATTGCACAACAACAGCAAGCTGAAACAAATTAAAATCCACTTACTTTTAGGTAAGTATTTCTTTGGTGACATATAAAAACCCAGGTGCTTAAGCTATTTCAAATAAAAAGTTTGTTCACCCGGCTCTCCTCTGCCCACAATGAGCTTTCCTTTGTACAATCTAAATCCGAAATTCGACCCTGTCTCGGGACTCATTCCGAAAAGGTCTGCAAACGAACCATAAGTTGATACGTCCACATTGATAAAATCAAAAGTTGCCCCACTCGCGTTTTTAACATGGATGCCATAGGTGTTGTAGTTGGAAAGATATTGGTAACTGATTAACATTTCATTTTCAGCATTGTAGAATTTTTTTCCATCCATGTAAGAAATGACATCGGACATATCGTCGAATGATTGGGTTTGTGCGACGCTTAAGAAACAAGGAAGTAAAAACAAAATGAACAGTAAATTTTTCATAGATCGTGTATTGGTTTGCAAAAGTAACCAAGTGATTGAATCAAGCGCAATAATTTAGGGTATTTAGGAGAACTCCCCTTTATCTACCATTATTTTAACCACTGGATTAAGGATAATGACCTTCATTCTCTTGTCGTTTACATGTTGGGTTGTTGTAAAAACATCATTAGGGGCCAAATTACATTTTAATGAGATTTCATATTTAAACAAATCCAAAAGATTTTCTCTTCGCTTCTTAATTGCATCCACACTTGGACTGTCCTCATTCACTAAGTCATTGAGCTGAGAATATTCCAAACTTAAATCATCCTTGGTTAACCAAAGCGTCAAAAGTTTTTGGGTTGATTTGGATATTTTGCCATTTGTTTGAATCCTTTTTACTTTGCAGGAACGTCTTCTTCGGTACTCAAAAAATACAACCAAAAGGGTCCCTAAAATCAGCAATGACATCAGCAGCAACAATTTAAAATTTGGATCAGGCGCTATGATTGCTTTCTTTGAGATCAGGTATTTGGATTTGAATACTCCCAGTGGCATGCTTGAAATAAGGGTTTCATATTGAACAACACGTGTAATGGAACGTTTCATGATAACCCGACCATTTTCGATGTACACATCCTTAAGCGATGGTATATTTTTTAAATCAAAAATCTCCACTTCGTTTTTCTGGAAATCATAGAGGTACAGCTTATGTAGCGATACCAACAGGTTCTTGTGTGCGATTTCAATCTTTTCCTTTTTTGGAAAAGCACTGGGGTCAATTTCGCCTAGGTTTTTCCATTTTTGCGTTGAAAAATTATAACTAATTAAGTTTTCGAAAAAGTAGTTGGATTCACCATCGGTCACAATTTTTCCAGAAACACCGTAGTATTTGTTTTTACAAACCATGTAAGGATTCCGATCAGAACAGGAATAATTCGTTAGGCGGGTTTGCATGAACCATTGACACAAGTTATGATCATACTTCAACATATAATCTTTGAAATTAAAAAACCCATACCCCCCAAATACATGCGGTGAATTTTTATACAAGAAATAAGAAGCGTTGTATTGGTTTTGGTGATGAAAAGACTTATCAATTCGTACGATGGAATCGTTTCTCAACAGCAAAACATAACCGCAGCCTTTGTCTACGAAGTACACATCCGCACCTTTTTCCGTCAACACCTTGTAATTAGAAAGCAAATCAGAAAAATGAATTTGAGAATCCAAATGCAATGGCCTTTTCTCCATGCGGTTGGTAGACAAATCAATCAAGATGCGATGGGTACTGTCTTCAATGATGCAAAACTTTGAAGCCTGATAGTCATAAAACATCAACTGCCCCTTGTTTTTGAACGTATAATTTTGGGAAAAAAGAGAAGATAGGAAAAATAATACAACAAACGTAAAAACAACTTTCATATGAACACAAATATCAAACAAGCGCACTGACCAATAAAACAACAGGCCCCACCCTTTTAATTACTTCATTTTTCACTAAAACTAAAAGAGAAAAAAACAGAAATGGTTACCAGTTAACTTAATCTTTATAAACTTTGAGACCCAATAAATACGTCTTTTATGTCATAAATTTAAGTGCGAAGATATTTATTAGCAAAATAATAACCTACTAAAAATCAAATTATATCGAGGTGTTTTGCCAAAAAATAGAACAAGTTCTAATTTTTCGTAAAGATGACTTAGGCTTTCTGTGGCAAAAGATTTAGAAATCAACGAATCAAATTCACATGACCCACAATCTCCTTATCTTCCTGGGATTGAAGAACTTGAAAATTAAGCACCCAGGTATAGGTACCTATTTGACAGTTGATGCTGTTCGGACCATAGGAACCATCCCAACCAACCTCTTGGTCTTTGGATTCAAAAATCAATTCGCCCCATCGATTAAAGATTCTTAAACGATAACTCCCTTGTTTGTACCCCTGCGATAGAATGGGTTTAAACTCTTGGTTTTCTTCATCGTCATTCGGTGTAAACGAATTAGGTACATAATAAATTAAATCCTCATTCACATGTATGCTTACCAAAGCGGTATCGGCACATCCCACTTCATTGATTGCGGTTAAGGATACCAAATAATCGCCAGCAAAAGGCGGGAACATATGGGTTTGGTCTTGAGAATATCCATAGGTACCATCACCGAAATCCCATTCGTATGAAGATGCATATTGAGAATTGTTGGTGAATTCAACCAAGGGATTCAACGAGCTTACTTCCATTGGATCCGCTGAAAAGAGCGCAATCGGCGATTCATATACACAAGCTACGTCGAAGTATGTCTCGGTGACCACGCATCCCTGTGGATTGGTAACTGTCAAAGTAATGTCATAACAACCCTGCTCGGTGAACTGATAGCCTACTTGTCCAACTTGGGTGGTACTCTGCCCATTCCCAAAATTCCAGAGATAATTCCAAGAAGTATTGTACGTCTGTGCCGTGTAAATTACATTTAATAGACCACAGCCAATGGAATCCGAGTAACTGAAACTTGCATTGGGAGATGGAGCTATGTAAATGGGTTGCATGATGCTGTCTACACAACCAGTTACTGGATTCGTCGCCGTTAATGTTACATTATAGGTTCCAACCGCCGGGAATTGGTGCGTAGGATTGTCCAAATAGGATGTCAATCCATCCCCAAAATCCCAAACGTAATCTAAAATACCTACCGAATTGTTTTGAAATGAAATCGGTGTCAAGTCACAATACGGAGGGTTCATTCCTGCAAAGGCTACGACTGGCCAAGGATTTACGGTGACATTGATGATTGAATCAGGGCCTTGACATCCGTACTGTATTGATATTGGGACGACATGGTATTGAACCACCTGAGCAACCGTACCCGTTTGCACCAAATTGTCTTGAATGCTATTGGTTGTTTGTAAAGGGTTGGAAGTTTCATTGTACACAAAGGCATTGGGCGTAGCATACCAATTAAATGTACTCGGCAAATCTGAGGTAAGATTGATGTTGGTATTTTCTCCCGGACAGATTTGGATGTCTTGGTTCAATACATTTGGTGCTGGATTTACTACAATATTGAAGTTTTGGGCTTGACCAAAACAAGTGGCATTTCCATTCACAAAAGCAGGTGTTACAACAACATTGGACTGTATCGGATTGGACGTATTGTTTGTTGGAATAAATGAAGGGATATCACCCGTTCCCACAGACCCTAAGCCAATTGACGCATTTGAATTTGACCAATTGAAGGTAGTCCCTCCGATCGGCCCACTGAAAGCTATTACACCGGATGAAGTTCCTTCGCACAGGGTTAAGTTGTTGAGTGCAAATAACGAAGGTTCTGGGTTCACAGTAATGGTAAACTGATCCTGTGCGCCAACACAAGAAACACTGTTGTTTGTAAATGTAGGGGTGACATTCACCGTTGTTACAATAGGTGCAAAACCAGCATTCAATGCCAAGAAAGCATATAACGAATCTACGCCATTTGTGGAAGGCAAACCAACATTTCCGCCTATCGCATTCCAAGCATATACGGTACCGGGAGCATTCCCCGTAAACAACACTTGAGGACTCCATGAATTCCTGCAAAGATTCATATCTTGAACCGGAGTAATGACTGGAATTGGATTAACAAATACAGTAATTGGGATCACAGGACTTGAGCAACCATTGGCAATAGAAGTTCCGATGACGTGGTAATCAACCGTTTGCACTGTCCCTGTAGTATTCACCAATTGGTCATTAATGAGGCCCGAGGTCGTAATGTTGGTGGTTTCGTTCAATACAGTAGCCGTTGGGTCTGCATACCAGTTAAAAGTCACATTTGTATTCGCTACAAGTGTTAAATTCACGAAATCGTTGCTACAAATGGTCAATGTATCTTGGTTCAATAAGGCCAATGGAGGTTTAACAATCACGGTAACGGTTTGGGTTGTACCTGTACATCCTCCTTGTATTGAAACGGGAGTAACAGCATACACCACCACTTGATTTACGTTAGAAGTGTTCACCAAAATATCATTGATGACCGCACCATTGTTCGTTAACAAGGATTCTCCTGTCACATTTGGATTATTAATGGTCACAAACCATTGGAAATTGGAAGGAATGTTTGCGCCTAGTATTGAATTTACTCCAGATCCACTGCAAATCTCCAAATTCGTTGGCATTGTCAACACCACATCAGGCTGTATTTGAACATTTAAGATGGAATCAGGTCCAACACATCCGTTTAAGGAGGTAGGTGTAATCGTATAGGTAACCGATTGTGGCGTATTTGATATATTCGTTAATGAATCGTTTATGAAATTTGAGGTTTGTGTGGTCGTTAACTCCCCGTTTACGTTAAGGTTTTGTGTTGCATACCAACTTATGGTGGATGGGATGTTGGTCCCGATGTTCGTTGCCATCACACCATGGTTACAAATGACCGTGTCAATCATGGCATTTACATGAGGAAGTGGATTCACAGTGATGCTGTACGTCGAAACAGGTCCATTGCAACTTTGACCTTGAAACGAATAAATGGGTGTAATCGCAATGTTGCCCACCAGAGGCACCGCACCGGGAACCATGGAAGGATTGGTAGCATTGAAACCATTAACTGTATTGGCGCCATTGGCCACAAGTCCAATATTTGGATTGCTATTGGTCCAATTGTAAGAAGTACCAGTACCATTAATCACTGCCGCCGGAACCGCAGTTTGGTGACAATAACTTTGATTATTTATAGGAGCAACGGAAGGAATCGGAATTACATAAAAGTTGAAAGTTTGAATCGCGCCTGGACATGATATTCCTTGGGAAAAAATTGGGGTTACCGACACCAAGGAAGAAATAGGCGCATTGGTATTGTTCTGTGATAAGAAAGGCGAAATGACATTGTTTCCATTCGGTGGTATCCCTGTAGCAGTACTTGCCGCTGTCCACTGATACGTAGTCGCTGTTCCGGTTAGTACAATGTTGTTGCTATTGCTACCCGCACAGACATATTGACTGCCAGGATTGTTTGCTGTGGGCGTAGGATTTACTTGAATGGTAAAGCTTTGAGGCGTTCCACCGCAACTTACAGAATTCAAAATAAATTGAGGGGTTATCGTGACCTGGGCGAAAATGGGTGCGTTCGAATTGTTTACTGCTGCAAACGGGGCGATGTTTCCAGAACCTGTTGCGTTGATACCCACCGTTGGTATGCTATTCGTCCAATTGTAAATGGTATTCGGCACCGTTCCTGCGAAAGTCACCTGTGATGTTTGTGAACCATTACATACGGTTTGATTGTTCGGTGCGGACACATTCGGTGTTGGATTCACCGTCAATGTAAATGTGGTATTCGTTCCTTGACAGCTTAAGCCATTCGCCGTGAATTGTGGGGTTACGGTTATGGTAGCATTCACTGGTTGCACACTTGGATTCACGGCTGGGAAAGATGCCAATGCATTCGCTGTTCCAGAAGGTGGTAAACCTATGTTTGGGTTGCTATTGGTCCAATTATAGGTAGTTCCTGTACCTGCAAAATTCACGACAGGTGTATTCGAACCATTACAAACCGTAAGATTGGAAATGGCATTAACGATTGGGGTTGGATTGATGGTAAAAGTCATTTGGGTTGTGGATCCCGCACAAGTCAATCCTGCATTTACATATTGTGGTGTGACGGTTAAGGTTGCTACCAATGGTGCCGCATTGCTCGCGTTAAGCGCTGTAAAAGCCGCTATGTTTCCTGATCCCGAAGCCAACAAACCTATGGCCGCGGTGTTGTTTGCCCAACTGTAATTGCTTGCCGTACCTGAAAATACAATGGGTTGAGTGGATGTGTTGTTACAAAGTATTTGGCTATTTAACGGATTGACAACCGGTGTCGGATTTACTGTAATCGTAAAGTTTTGAGCCACTCCCGGACAACTGGCATTACCCCCTGCATAGTTAGGCATTACACTGATCGTGGCTGTCACAGGTACTTGGGATGCATTGGTGGCACTGAATGCAGCGATGTTCCCCGTGCTGGTTGTCGCCAATCCAATCGATGGTGTATTGTTCGTCCAAGTGTAAGAGGTTCCATTCCCAGAGAAATTTACTGGATTTGTTAATTGTGTATTACAGACAACCTGGTTCGGTGGGAGAATTACCGTAGGTGTAGGATTTATCGTAATACCAAAGTTCTGCGCAATCCCAGCACATGCAACCCCATTCCCCGTAAAGATTGGTGTTACCGCAAGCTGTGCCGTTATTGGATTAATTGCGTTGTTGATCGCTACAAAAGAATTAATATTCCCTGATCCCGCAGCCCCAATGCCTATGGTCGCAATGCTGTTTGTCCAATTGTAAGAAGTACCTGTACCCGTAAATGTGACCTGACTCGTACTTGTGCCGTTGCAAAGTGTTTGACTTGCGGGTGCATTGGCAACAGGAATTGGGTTGATGGTAATGGTGAAATTCCCTGATGCCCCTGGACATGTAACTGCGTTGTTGGTAAACTCCGGGGTGACTGTTATGGTCGCAATCACAGGGGTTTGATTGCTATTGTTAATCCCCGTAAAGGATGGGATGTTCCCCGAACCATTTCCTAAAATCCCTATACCCAATGTATTGTTCGTCCAATTGTAGGCAGTTCCAGTACCACCAAATACGATAGCACTCGTGTTTGTATTGTGACAAATCACCTGCGGATTTACATTGTTAACGGTCGGTGTTGGATTTACCGTAATCGTAAAGTTTGCATTCGACCCAGCGCATGTGACCCCTGCATTTGTGAAGGATGGAATGATTCCGATGGTGGCATTCAAAGGCGTTGAAGTGGCATTCGTCGCCGGGAACGGTGCGATGTTTCCAGATCCAGAACTCGCCAATCCAATTGCCTGGTTATTGTTCGTCCACGCATAACTGGTACCTGTACCATTGATGGTCACCAATGTCGTATTTACCCCGTTACAGAAAGTAGAATTGGAGATGGAGCTTACGGTAGGTATTGGATTTATCGTAATGGTAAAACTTTGCACTTGTCCCGTACAATTTACCGCATTGTTTAGGTATTGTGGGGTTACGGTTACTGTGGCCGTTGAGATCACGGAACTTGAAGGATTTGTTGCCACGAAGGAAGGAATGTTGCCATTACCGGATGCGAGTAATCCGATGGAAACATTGCTATTTGCCCACTGGTATGAAGTTCCTGTTCCAGTAAAATTGACAGCTGAAGTATTGGCATTGTGACACACAACTTGGTTTACAGGTAAACTAACAACCGGCGTCGGGTTCACTGTGATTGTATAAGCCGTCCCTCCTCCTGGACATGCCACATTCCCTGGAGTCGTTGCACTGGCTAAAATCTGAATGGTTTGAGGTACCGCGCTGCTGTTTGTCAAGGTGAATGCAGGAATGGTTGAAGCGCCACTGTTGGTATTAAATCCAGTAATCGTCGCAGGAACATTTGGGGCTGACCAAGTAATGTTGGCGCCATTGGTTGGCGAAGTAATGGTTACCGTACTTGAAATGTTTTGCGAACAAATGGTTTGATTTAGTATGCTAAAATTAACCGTTGGGGTTGGGTTTACGGTGATCGTGAAATTCTGAGCGGTCCCTACACAAGTTACATTGTTATTGCTGAAAGAAGGAACCACATTGATTTGCGCGATGACCGGATTCGCTGAATTGTTGATGGCATTAAAAGCTGGAATATTGGCATTCCCACTTGCGCCCAAACCGATGGAAGTTGTATTGTTCGTCCAATTGTAAACTGTACCAGCTACTGAACCCGTAAAGTTCACATTCGAGGTTGCGCTTCCATTACATAAAACCTGATTGGCCAGTGGATTTAAGATTGGGGTTGGATTGACGTTGATTACAAAAACATCGTTTACGCCAGCACAACTTACCCCATTTGCAGTAAAAGTTGGTGTTACCGTGATGGTTGCACTCACGGGTTGAATGCCTCCATTTCCTGCCACAAAAGACCCAAGGTTACCATTCCCATTGGCGGATGAACCAATTCCCGGATTGTTCGATACCCATCCATAATTCGTAGCCGTGCCTGTAAATGACACCGTTGTGGTCGATGCCCCATTACAGAAAGTAAGGTCTTGGGTTGGCGTTACAATCGGTGTTGGGTTCACTGTGATGGTCATCACTTGCGTAGCGCCAGCGCAGGTAATTCCTGCATTGACAAATTGTGGGGTTATGGTAATACTTCCAACGAGTGCTGCCGCATTGCTTGCATTGGTGGCCGAAAAAGCTGCTATGTCACCGTTGCCATTCGCTGCCAATCCTATTCCTGGCGTATTATTCACCCAAGCATAATTTGATGCAGTTCCTGTAAAATTGATGGGATTGGTAGAAGTACCATTACAGACTACTTGGTTTCCAATTACTCCCATGGTTGGGGTAGGATTGACGGTAATTGTAAACGTCTGTGATACACCTGGACAATTCAGATTCGCACCGTTGAAAATTGGTTGAACGGTAATGGTAGCTGTGATGGGATTGCTTGTATTGTTCACCGCATTGAAAGCAGCAATGTTTCCTGAAGCTGAAGCACCCAACCCTATGCCCGGAGTATTGTTGGTCCAATTATAAGAAGTCGCCGTTCCTGTAAAATTAATGGCCGCTACCGTAGCACCATTACACACTACTTGATTTTGCGGCTGCACGGCAGATGGGGAAGGATTCACCGTAATGGTGAAGTTCTGTGGTGTACCCTGACACAATAGGTTCCCTCCACTGAAGATGGGTATTACAGAAACTTGTGCGACCACCGAATTTACCGTCGCATTTGCCGCCGTAAAACTGTTGATGGTACCGCTTGATGACGCCGCCAATCCTATGCTTGTGGTATTATTCGTCCAATTGTATTGTGTTCCCGTACCTGAGAAAACAACTTGACTGGTCGATGCGCCATTACATACGACCTGGTTTTGAGGTGCAGATAACGTTGGGGTAGGATTTACAGTGATGGTGAAGTTCTGCGGCGATCCTTGGCAAGCAACGGAATTGTTTGTAAAAACCGGAGTAACACTGATGGTACCAATCAATGGATTTGCATTGCTGGCATTCACAGCGGTAAAGGAAGCAATGTTACCTACTGCAGATGCCCCTAACCCAATGTTCGTTTGCGTATTGGACCAATTGTAAGAAGTACCTGATCCTGAAAACTGAACAGCGGCGGTTGCCGTATTGTTACATACCACTTGGTTTTGAATTGGATTCACAGTAGGCGTTGGATTTACCGTGATGGTAAATGGTGTCGCAGCACCAGGACATGAAACCCCAGCGTTGGTAAAGGTCGGTGTTACGGAAATGTTTCCAATGATTGGAACAGCACCATTGTTTTGTGCAGGAAAAACAGGGATGTTTCCATTCCCTAAAGCACCAAGGCCAATATTTTGGTTGCTGTTCGTCCAAGCGTATGTGGTACCATTTCCACTTAAAGTAACCAAACTCGAGTTGGTGCCATTGCAAAAAGTTAGATTCGATAGCGGATTGGTAATTGGAATCGGGTTTACAGTAATGGTAAATACAACCGCAGTACCATTACATCCAACATTGTTGTTTAAAAATTGTGGGGTAACCGTTACGGTTGATGTTACCGGGGTTAGGCCATTGTTAAGCGCATTGAAGATGGCAATGTTCCCAGCCCCTGATGCATTCAAGCCTATGGAGGTGGTGTTGTTCGACCAATTGAAGACGTTGGCATTTCCCGTAAACTGTATCGCGGTGGTTGGAGAACCCGCACACAAAACTTGATTGTTTGGCGCTGCTACTGCCGGGGTTGGATTAACCGTTATCGTGTATGAAACACCTCCCCCAGGACAGCTTAGTGCCCCTGCCGTATTCGCATTTGCCGTGAACTGAATGACTTGCGCGGTAGGACTGTTGTTGATCAAGGTAAAGGTAGGCATGGTCGCATTTCCAGTTACGGTATTGACCCCAGAAATGGAAGCAGGTACAGTGGTGGCATTCCATGTAATGACCGCATTTGGTGTGGGTGACGTGATGTTTACCGCTGTAGAACTGGCACCTGAACAAATGGTTTGGTTAGGGATGCTGAAGCTTACGGCTGGCGCAGGATTCACTGTAATGGTAAACGTTTGGACCGTACCAGAACATGTCACATTATTGTTGATGAAATTCGGAGTCACATTCAGCGTAGCAACAATTGGATTTGGGGTCACGTTAATCGCTGTAAACGAAGGAATATTCCCCGTTCCCGATGCAGCTAAACCGATTCCTGGGGTTGAATTCGTCCAATTGTATTGCGTGGCAGTACCAACGAAAGGAATGGAGTTCACCGTGCCTCCGTTGCAAATCACAACATTGGAAGGCGCTGTGACATTAGGCGTTGGATTTATGGTAATGGTAAAATTCGTCGCTGCACCATTACAGGTGATTCCCCCACCCGTATATTGGGAGGTAACCGTAACCGTTCCGGATATTGCCGCATTCCCTGGATTCGTTGCATTAAAACTGGCAACATTGGTGCTTCCACTTGCACCTAAACCTATTCCTGTATTTGAATTTGTCCAAGCATAAGCATTTCCAGAACCTCCAAATGATATCAGCGAACTGCTGGCGCCGTTGCACAAGGTCACATTTGACACAGGATTGATCGTCGTATTCGGATTTACATTGATGTTGAAATTTAAAGGGGTCCCACTGCAGGTTACGCCATTCACCACCACAGTAGCGGTCACAGATACAAGCGATGAAAGAACGTTAACACTGCTTGCATTCGCTGCGGTAAAGATTGGAATCGAACCATTTCCACTCACCGCCAATCCAATATTTGCATTGGCATTTGTCCAAGAAAAAGTAGTATTCGCGACAGGACTGGTAAAAGAAACAACATTGGATTGACTTCCATTACACAAGGTAAGATTTTGTACAACATCTACCGTTGGAGACGGAATGACTTGGATGGTGAACGTTTGTACGATTCCCGTACAACTTACACCATTTGAAAGGTAGGTTGGCGTTACCGTTATGGTACCCGTAAGGGAATTGCTCGTTCCATTTTGCGCCACAAAAGCGATATTACCGGTTCCTGAAGCGGCCAATCCGATGGAGGGATTGCTATTCGTCCATGTATAGGTTACACCATTTGCGATGTTGGAATTGAATGAGTAACTCACATTTGAACCTTGACAATACGATTGTGAAACCGGAGCGGTCATGACCGGATTAGGATTCACCGTAATGTTGGTGGCTACACTCGCACCCGGACATGCTTGGGCATTCGTAGTTAAGGATGGGGTTACTGTTAAGAGACTGGTTATTGGTGCATTCGTAGCGTTTACCCCCTGAAACGCGGCAATGTTCCCTGAACCATTTGCCGCCAAACCGATGGTTGCATTCGAATTCGTCCAATTAAACACCGTTCCTACTTGGTTTGAACCAAAGGTAAAAGGCAAAGAATTGGTACCAGCACAAAAGGTTTGACTTTGAAGTGGATTCGCTACGGGCGTAGGAAGTACAGTAATTGTGAAATTTCCAACCGGTCCCGGACATGAAACCCCTGCGTTGGCATAACTTGGTGTAACAACCAGATTCCCAACAATTGCTGCATTGGTGTTGTTGGTAGCGTTAAAAGCGATGTTCCCAAGACCTTGGCCACCCAATCCGATGCTCGCATTGGAATTGGTCCAATTGTAAACCGTTCCCGCGATGTTGGAAGCTGAACCAAAATTAACCGCCACTGCATTTCCAGAACAAGTTTGTTGGTTTTGAACCGCATTCACTACCGGTACAGGATTCACTGTAATGTTAAAAGTGCCATTTACCCCAATACAAGCTACCCCATTGTTTGTAAAGGTCGGTGTCACCGTTACAATGCTCTGGGTAGGCGCGTTGGTTGCATTTGCCGCCACAAAGGATTGAACGACATTATTTCCCGTTGCACCGAGTCCAGTGTTTGTATTGTTGTTGGTCCAACCATAAACGGTTCCTGCCACATTCCCTGAAAGATTTACAGCTGTGCTTGAATTTCCTGCGCAAAGCACCTGGTTTTGCATGGCGCTAATGTTTGGAATGGGGTTTACCGTTACCGTATAATTCACTGCAGCCCCTTGACAGGTTGTACCTCCTGTCGTAGCTGAAGGCGTGACCGTTACCGTTGATGTTACAGGAACATTACCTGCAATGGATGCGTTGTATCCAGGAATGGTAGCGGTGGTATTGTTAGGTGGTGACAATCCAATGCTTGGAGCCATGTTCCAGCTAAAAGTCGTATTCGGGACATTGGACGTTAAGTTGGTTTGCGGTACGGCGATCCCGTTACAATACGTTGCGTTGTTAATTGGATTTGCAACTGGAATGGGAATGACAGAGATGGTATAATTGGCTGCAGGACCTATACAAACGGTTCCTGTAGTTGAGGCGGTGGCTGTAAATTGTATGGTTTGAATCGTACTGGCTGCATTGGTGACATTTGTAAAAGAAGGGATGTTTCCATTTCCTGAAGCAGGATTCACATTCGCAATGGGAACAGGGATGGATGATTGCCAAGAAAACGTAACATTTGGCGTAGTCGAAGCCAAGGTAACCAAGGCTGAATTTGTACCACTGCAAATGGCCTGATTTGCTGGCGAAAAGGTAACGACGGGGGCAGGATTTACGGTGATGGAATACACTCCTGTAGCACCCGAACAACCATTTGCCGTCGGTGTAATTGTATAATTTAATGTGTATGGATTCACCCCGGAATTATTGATCGTGGATACAGGCACTTGTCCATTTGCACTCGTGGCATAGCCCGTAACTGTACCTGGAACTGAACCCGGTGAATTCAATGAATACGTAAAGTTTCCTCCAGCGACCGAATTTGTAAATGAACTTATGGAGGTTGCTACCCCACCACACAAGGTCTGATTCGCTGACAAGGTTAAAATTGGTGTTGGATTTACTGTGATTGTATAAGTAACTGCCGTACCTGAACATCCATTTCTAACAGGGGTAACAACGTAACTGACGGTTCCTATCGTATTGCCACTGTTTGTGATCGTCATTGGTGGTAAATCTGAAGATCCCGAAGCGGTGAAACCTGTAATATTCGGTGAACTTGAGGTACCTGTCCAATTAAATGTAGTTCCTGCACTCGAAGGTGTCCACGATACATTCGTTGTTGGTGTACCAGAACAAATTGTTTGCGACAATGAATTATTTGTAATCGTAGGCGTAGGATTAATGGTTACTGCAAAACTCGAAGGCGTTCCTGGACATCCGTTAAAGGTTGGAGTAACCGTTACCGTTCCTGTAATGGTTCCTGGGGTATTGTTGTTTGTATTCGAGGGAGCTGTCCATGGTGATAATTGACCAGTACTTGATAAACCGATGCCTATCGAAGCATTCGTGTTGGACCATGCAAAAACCGACCCGGCCGGAACAGATACGAAATTCGGAGGTGTGATTGTTGTCCCAGGACATACAACTATCGGATTAAAAGGTCCAACGGTCGCAACAGGATTAACATAGGCCAAAACCGTAATCGGTGCGCCTGGACAATTTGCAGAGGTTGGGGTAATGGTATAGGTAACATTTCCAACCATTGGAGAATTATTGGTAAGCCCTTGGTTAATACTTAAAGAGGGTGCTACAGAATTCTGCCCCCCAGATACACCTGCGCCGTTGTTTGCTGTCCAAGTAAAGTTTGTACCTGCAGTGGTTGAACTTAAATTCAGTTGAATATTCTGTCCGCTACAAACCGTGTCATTGCTTACAAAATTAGAGGTCGCAATTGGAGAAGGTTTTATCGTAATCGTATACGTTGCATTGGTTCCTGGACATTGGGCAGGACCTGAAGTGGTTGCTTGTGCGACAATTGTCACCGTTATGGGTGCAGAGGTATTGTTTGTTAAATTCGTATAAACAGGGATGGTTGACGTTCCTGTAATCGGATTAAAATTAACTAATCCAGGAGGGATTGCTCCTTGTACGTTCCAGCTAAATGTAACACCTGGCGTTGAACTATTCAGGTTGACAGCGACCGTGTTTTGACCTGTACAAATCGACTGGTTGGCAGATGAAAAAGCAGTGGTTGGCGATGAATTTACGGTGATGGAATACACTCCTGTAGCACCCGAACAACCATTTGCCGTCGGTGTAATTGTATAATTTAATGTGTATGGATTCACCCCGGAATTATTGATCGTGGATACAGGCACTTGTCCATTTGCACTCGTGGCATAGCCCGTAACTGTACCTGGAACTGAACCCGGTGAATTCAATGAATACGTAAAGTTTCCTCCAGCGACCGAATTTGTATAGGCAGATGCTAAGGTTGTTTGCCCCCCACAAATTGTTTGGTTGGCAGAAAGGGTTAGAACGGGTGTTGGGTTGATCAGAACGTTCACGCTAAACGGATTTCCTGAGCATACGCCTGCGGTAGGGATTACCGTGTAAATGATTGTTTGAGCCGTATTCGTGTTGTTCGTAAGCGTTTGTGAAATTGCATTCTGACCAGAATTTTGCGCACTTTGACCTGAGACATTTGGATTATTGTTCACGGTCCATGTATAGCTTGTACCTACCGGAATTGAATTTCCTCCACCATTGATAGGACTTACTGTAAAAGCCGTTCCACTACAGATGGTTTGATTCACGTTTTGAACTACGGGTGCAGTTGAAACAGTAACTGTAAGCGTATTAGAGGTGGCCGAACAAGTAATGCCATTCAATGTACTTGTAGTTATGACTTGGTAGTAACTTGTAATGACTAGACCGGGAGGGACATCGTAGGCTGAAGTAGTTTCTCCATTGATAGGTGAAAATCCAGTATTTGGTGAACTGGTTGAAACAAACCATTGATACGAAGCAGTCCCGCCAAACGAGGAGGGTGTGGTCACGGTGAATGGCACAGGATCGCCGTTTGGACAAATCGTTTGATTTGATGCAACCGTCTGAGCTGTGACTGAATTCACGTTTACCGTAACCGGATTGGAGATTGCATTACAGGAAACTCCGTTTAAGGTACTCGTGATTATTACCTGATAATAAGTGGTTGTATTTAACCCTGCGGGAGGATCATACGTTGATGCCGTTGCCCCACCGATGTTATTGAATCCTGCCGATGGACTAACTGTTGACGATTGCCAAACATAACTTAGGGTTCCCGTTCCACTTGCGGCTGTTGTATTCGTAAAAGCCGCAGGATTACCTCCTGAACAAATGGTTTGGTCAGTTCCAATGACACTTGCAGAAATGTTATTCACCGATACAGAGAGCACATTAGAGGTTGCGGTACATACAATTCCGTTTAAAGTACTTGTCACCACCAATTGATAAAAGGTCGTCACGGTTTGTCCTGCTGGGGGATCAAAGGTTGGGTTCGTTTCGCCCACCATGTTTGAAAATCCTGCCACTGCACTCACCGTTGAGGACTGCCATTGGTAACTTAGGGTTCCCGTACCCGTTGCTGCTGTGATGGTTGTAAATGCCAGTGCATTACCGCCTGAACAGATCGTTTGCGATTGAGAAAGGGTTCCTGCTGATACATTGTTGACGGTAACCGTCAGTGGGTTTGAAGTAGCCGTACATAGAATTCCATTCAATGTGCTTGTGACAATTACTTGGTAGTAAGTCGTTGCATTCAATACGGGCGGATCGTAGGTCGGTCCGGTTGCCCCAACAATATTGCTGAATCCTGCTACCGCACTTACCGTTGAGGATTGCCATTGGTAACTTAGGGTTCCTGAACCGGTAGCCGCTGTGGTATTTGTAAAAGCAATCGGGTTTCCACCCGCACAAATGGTTTCATTCGAACTTATGACGCTTGGAGAAACCGAATTCACATTCACCGTTAAAGCAGCACTTGTCGCTGAACAAGCAATTCCATTTAAGGTACTGGTCACTACCAATTGATAATACGTTGTTGTATTTAATCCTGCGGGCGGATCGTAGGTTGCACTGGTTGCACCAACAATTGGGTTATACCCAGCCACCGCGCTTACCGTTGAAGATTGCCATTGATAGGTTAGGGTTCCTGTACCCGTAGCTGCCGTTGTCACTGTGAATGCGTTTGGATTACCACCTGAACAAATGGTTTGATTCGTGGCCAAGGCCCCGGCATTCACATTGTTTACAAAAACCGTAATCGGATTGGAGGTTGAAGTACATGTTACCCCGTTCAAAACACTGCTTGTTATCACTTGGTAATAACTCGTAACATTCAATCCTGCAGGAACATCATACGTTGGATTGGTTTGACCCACAACGTTGGCATAACCTGCAGCTACACCCGTCGTTGAAACTTGCCATTGGTAAGACAACGCACCTGCACCTATCGAAGGTGTTGTTACCGTAAAGGCAACTGGATCACCATTGGAACAGATCGTTTGATTTGATGCAACCGTCTGAGCTGTGACTGAATTCACGTTTACCGTAATCGGATTGGAGATTGCATTACATGAAACTCCGTTTAAGGTACTCGTGATTATTACCTGATAATAAGTGGTTGTATTTAACCCTGCGGGAGGATCATACGTTGATGCCGTTGCCCCACCGATGTTATTGAATCCTGCCGATGGACTAACTGTTGACGATTGCCAAACATAACTTAGGGTTCCCGTTCCACTTGCGGCTGTTGTATTCGTAAAAGCCGCAGGATTACCTCCTGAACAAATGGTTTGGTCAGTTCCAATGACACTTGCAGAAATGTTATTCACCGATACAGAGAGCACATTAGAGGTTGCGGTACATACAATTCCGTTTAAAGTACTTGTCACCACCAATTGATAAAAGGTCGTCACGGTTTGTCCTGCTGGGGGATCAAAGGTTGGGTTCGTTTCGCCCACCATGTTTGAAAATCCTGCCACTGCACTCACCGTTGAGGACTGCCATTGGTAACTTAGGGTTCCCGTACCCGTTGCTGCTGTGATGGTTGTAAATGCCAGTGCATTACCGCCTGAACAGATCGTTTGCGATTGAGAAAGGGTTCCTGCTGATACATTGTTGACGGTAACCGTCAGTGGGTTTGAAGTAGCCGTACATAGAATTCCATTCAATGTGCTTGTGACAATTACTTGGTAGTAAGTCGTTGCATTCAATACGGGCGGATCGTAGGTCGGTCCGGTTGCCCCAACAATATTGCTGAATCCTGCTACCGCACTTACCGTTGAGGATTGCCATTG
>Ga0214921_10000785_pt1 | contig 56618 bp, 64 predicted proteins | sample LL1505_MetaG_FD_177992 | JGI IMG/M metagenome (GOLD analysis project Ga0214921, IMG submission 177992) | Freshwater microbial communities from Lake Lanier, Atlanta, Georgia, United States - LL-1505 | ecosystem: Environmental > Aquatic > Freshwater > Lake | place: USA: Georgia | collected... | reverse complement strand
CACTGTTTAAGACAATCTTATTGTCAGCAATATTCAGTTCGTCAGTATTAATAGACGTTGTTGTACCGGTAACAGTTAAGTTACCTGCAACTGTAATATCGTTAAATGTAATGTCGTTTGAGTATAACTTACCCGAGACAGTTACATCATTAAAAGTAACATTGGATGTTGTATCAACATTTTGGCCAATGTTAAATATACCATTAGCATTGTTATAATAGATGCCGTTGCTACCGGCTAAATGGGCGCGGGCTTCAGTTGGTGACGGTCCAATGTATGTAAACTGACCGTTGGCGTTATTGTAAGTAAGTGAACCATCACCACCTTGATCGTTAACAGATAATGCAGTTCTTACTCTTGCATTTGTAAGGTATAGATTACCAGATGTTTCAACAACGTTGGCGGTATAGATTCCTGACCATACATTAGCTGCAACCGATTGCGCAGTAACACCACCTATAACTGATACATTACCAACTGTTACCTTATTGAAAGTAACATTAGAGGTTGTATCAACGTTTTGCCCGAGATAGAAAACCCCAGTCTCTTTATTAAAGTAGATACCAGTGTTAGAAGATAGCGGAAGAATATTACTTGTAATCGTAAGATTAGAAATAGTATTAATTCTGCCGTAGGTATCAACAACAATAACAGGTATTGATACATTACTACCGTATGTACCTGCTGCAACCCCAGACGGTGTAAGAGATAAAATTGGTTGTACGCCATGACCAACAGCGTTAGTAATTGTAATACCAGTACCAGCAAATAACCTGTCTACATAATCGCTAGTAGAATCATAACGAAGGTTTACAAACCTTGCGTCGTATGTCCCTGAGGTAGCATTATAAAAGATTGTTTGGTTGCTCTGTACCCCAGAAACGTTAACATCTTTTAACCCAGATAGACTATCTGCACCACCTCCAATACCGCCCCCACCGCTTCGAACGATAATAGCCGCTACACCTTGATCACCCTGTGTAACAGATATTTTAGGGGTCTTAGGCCCCTTTATATTAATTGCCATTTATCTGGTAACTCCGGGTAGAACCGTAACAATACCCTCTACAATTCTAAGCACATTAATACCAAGACCAACAGTCACATCGTACACATAACGGCCGGGCTTAACATTACTGGTATTTGCAGCAGTCATAGAAAGACTAATTTCACCGTTTGCGGCATCTGTAATTGTAGAGGTAAAGCTGATAGAATTTGCTGAATAGTATGATTTGCGCATCTGTGCGCGTGCTGTATAACCAGTCAGGTTATTGGGTACACCGCTATCATCGCTATAGTTAATAGTTACGGTGAAGTTAGCACCTTGATCAATCACTAAGTTAGATGTAACTGCCATGGGTTTCCCTAAAAGATATTCGTTTAATTGAATTATTTATGGTTGTAGTAACCACAAGCTTTCAGTCTTATATAAAAAAAGGGCCTATCGGCCCTTTCTTTTTCGTAGGGTAATGTTATAGATTACCGGTATTAGTCGAAGGATACGCTCGTGTAATACCGGAAGTGCCTGCCCAAATTATACGAACTGCACCACTAGCACCAGAGTTCGAAACATTACCATTACCGCCTGCACCGCCTCCGCCACCGTATGTCATATCCGCTTGTGTTGTATTATCAATTTGTGTAGGTGGATACCTTGTTGATCTTGCTCCTCCGGATCCACCACCACCGTTAAGCGCTGATGTAAGGTTTTGACCATTTATAAAATTACTACCAGCTGCTCCGCTTGCTCCTTCACCTAGCAGCCCTACACCACCGCCCGAACCTTGTATTGATCCGCTGTTTATTCCAGATTGATAACTAGTACCTGTATAACCACCTCCACCACCCGCACCACCTTGACCGGCGGTTGCATTACCCGCACTACCGTTAGTGCCGTTACCACCTACACCGGAGTAACCACCGGCCCCGCCTCCACCACCGCCAAAAGCGCCTGACCCAGCGCCTCCTAAACCACCCAGGAAGCCTGTGCCACCGAACCCAGCCGTTCTTTTAGAATTGTTAGTAAAATCAGGATTATTTGGATAGTCATAAGGTATCCCTCCACCATTAGCCTGTATAACAGAACTAAAGGAAGAAGCATTACCTTTATCCTGATCATCCGTTACAAAGTGACGACCTCCACCACCAACTTTAACCTCATAAGATTGACCAGGTGTTACAGAGACGTTATTAATGTAACGAAGTTCACCGCCCGCACCACCAGAACTACCGTACCCACCCGCTCCACCACCAACAGCAACAACGGATACTGTTGTTACACCGGTTGGAGCTACCCAGGAAAATGTACCGGGTGTTGTAAATTCTATTTGACCTGCCGGGACACTAATCGTAGGTGAAAACGTTGGACTATCGCCAGACAGTTCACCTACGTTTGTATAAGGAAACGATCTTGTAATTCCTGCCGATGCTCTTGCCCAAACAACGCGAACAGCGCCATTACCACCCCCGGTGGCAGGGAATGATGTTTTTGGCTGATCGGATGCGCCTACAACTACCGTTATTGTTTGACCGGGGGTTACAGCAATATTATTACCATAAACTAATGCGCCACCGGCACCACCGCCCCCTGTATAAGCACCAGCACCACCACCATAGTCACCACCAGCGCCAGAAGTTTGAGAACTCGTACCCTCACCGCCACCTGAACCAGGTCTACCTGGACCACCGTGGGTTGCATAACCAGAATTTAACGTTGGTCTTGGACCGCTGGTACCTTGACCAAATAAACCAACTCCACCTCCCCCAGACCCGTACCAACCTGAGTCAGCGCCTGCGCCTGCACCTCCGCCTCCGCCTCCGCCTAGCCCCGGATCATCAGCGTTACCACCGGCACCAGAATAGCCCCCAGCGCCCCCGCCCCCGGCGCCATAATTAGCACCACCAACACCACCATGACCACCTGAACCACCGCCTGAAAACGCTGTACCGCTTCTTGTACCGGTAGTATAGAATAAACCAGCTGCACTCTTCCCACCGTTAGCAATTTTGCCGCCACCCTCTGCAATTACATAAGAACCAAAAGAAGAATTGCCAGTGTCTGTCCCGCTTGTACTAGAGTGACCAGGTCCAACACATACTACAGATACCTGAGTAACGCCTTCTGGTACTACAAAGGTATAAGAACCAGCTGTAGTATAAATCGTCTCACCAGCTGGGTAAAACCCGGCTGTTGGCCACGAGTTTGTAGCTTGATACTTAGTTATATCGGACAAATGCCATATCCCACTGGCGCGGGCAGACGAGGATTTGCTCGTAGGATCAACCCCGTATTTTGTAACAAACCCGCCAGCGTAACGCATGTTATTCCTGTACTATTAGGTATTATTTATAGGGGGTAGCAGAGACTCTATCATTTCCCAATCCTGGGTCTCTTCATTCCATTTATAGTATGGAGGAGTACCATCGATATTACCTGGATAAGGTTTTGGTGGCTTCATTTGACATATCTCTTCGTCAAATATCCACGACGCAGGCCCACCCCAGTTACCCTTAACAGCGTTCTGTTTTTCATCTTTTTCATCGGGAGTCATCTCGAGGAGTTCCCATTTATCATACACTTCACCGGCATCATTAAATGTATATACCGGTCCTATCGACTTTTGATAGGGGTTAGTGTGTAGCGGTCTTTGTATTCTATGAAATACCGCAAAGTTATCTGGTACAGTAACATCTAAGTCATGCTGCGGAAATAAATGCTGCATGTTAGTTCTACCAAGCGGGTGCTCAAATGGCTGTCCGTCTTTAATTTGTATAAAAAATTCTCTCATGTTTTCTCCTAATAAAATATTTATAGATCACCGGTATTAGTTGCAGGATATGATCTAATTAAACCCGTACCACCAGCCCAGATAATTCGAACAGCACCCGTACCAGCACCAACACCGTTACCCCCTCCATCACCTCCACCATAACCATTATTGGGTACTGCTGTATTAGTAGCAGGAAGCCCTCCAGATCCTCCTTGACCTGTAAAGCCATAGCCGAGTGAGAATGGAGCTTGCCCTGATGTTGCACCTAACCCATCAGCACCCTGTCCTAATAGACCGGTACCCCCACCAGCACCACCTTCCCAGTCAGCACCAGCACCACCTCCACCACCGCCACCTGAACCATTAGCACCTACACCCCAGCGCGAGCCACCTGCACCACCAACACCCCCGTTACTTGAATAGCCACCTGCGCCGCCGCCACCAGATGCCCTACCGCTCGCTACAGATCCTCCGCTTCCTCCACTACCGCCGCCGTCACCTGTATAGGAACCTCCGAAATAGGATCCACTCGTGCCAGCACCTCCACCACCTTTAACTGTAGTTGTCGATATAAAATATGAGTCTCCACCGGCACTAGCTTGACCAGCGGCACCCACAACGACTGTATAGGTAGAACCTGGTGTAACCGCAATGTTATTTTTCCAACCTAAACCACCACCACCACCACCGCTATTATCACTACCACCTGAACCTCCACCACCTATAGCAACAACAGCAACTGATGTTACCCCGGTAGGAGCTTCCCAGGAATACGTACCAGGAGTTGTATATTCTCTTTGACCGGCTGGAATTGCGTTATTTAAATTATCGGTGTTAGTAGAAGGATACGTTCTTGTGACCGTGTTATCTGATGCGTAAATAATGCGAACTGCGCCACCACCACCCGTACCAGCAGTACCATAGTATAGACCACCATACCTTGCACTACCACCACCACCACCATAGTTACCACCGTTACCACCGTTCATTCCATAGCTACCGCTTGTAGGCAACCCAGAACTACCACCTGATCCACCTTGACCGGCATTATATTGGAATGAAATACTAGGCCCGTAGCCACCTGCACCATTAGCACCCTGGCCGAGTAAGCCAACCCCACCGCCGCCAGCGCCACCGCTACTGTTACCGTACCCATATCCCCCGCCGCCTCCACCACCGGTCCCAGCTGCGCCATTATTAAAAGCAGGGTCCGGTGCACCCACAGGGCTATAACCACCAGCCCCACCATTACCGGAATAACCACCAGCACCACCGCCACAGCCTGCAAAGTCAACCGATCCACCTGTACCACCGGCACCACCGGTACCACCAGCAGAGTTTGTACCTGAGCCTGAACCACCAGCACCACCTACCCCTGGACTTGCACCAGAGGTACCAAGCGTACCACCGCCTCCGCCTGTGGCAATAAGAACACTGGTATTAAATGAACTATTCCCTCCATTACTACCGTTAGGTGTACTGTTTGTACCACCAGCACCACCCGCACCGACGATAACTGGGTATGATTGTCCTGGTACCACAGTAATATTATTTACATACCGTAACCCACCACCACCACCACCGGTCTGTTTCAAACCATCAGACCCGTTACCTAAACCAACAGAACCACCTCCGCCACCGCCAATTGCAACAACAGAAATATTCGTTATACCTGTAGGCGCTATCCATGTATGTGAACCTGGAGTTGTAAAATCGACTTGACCTAAGCCAGTTGCTGTGGATGCATTGGAAAGAACACCAGTATTTGTAGAGGGGAATGTTCGCGTAACTGTTTGATTAGTTGACCAAATAAGACGAACAGCACCACTACCACCAGAACCGCTTATTGAACCACCGCCACCATACAGTCCCCCAGAAGTACTGCTACCATTTGCCCCACCTGAACCACCACCCCCTACAGGTTCGGACCCAGAAGAGCCGCCTAAACCATTAGCACCCTGGCCTAATATACCAACACCACCTCCACCAAAACCTAGCGCATTGGGAAACGATCCAAACGTTCCCCCACCACCACCACCGCCACCTGATCCACTCTGACCTGCGCCTGCACCTGCATTTGCTCCGTTTCCGCCATTACCGGAATAACCCCCGGCGCCGCCAGCAGCTGACCACGAGTTAGGTGAATGTTGTCCTCCATTACCCCCGCGACCGCCGCCATCACCTACAAAATTACCACCAATTCCGTTTTGGGGTGATTCTCCACTCGCCCCACCGAGCCCAGCAACGACAGAGGTACTTATAAAATACGAATCTCTTGAACTTGGTGCAAGCATTCTATTATTTGTACCTGGTCCAACAACGACAGTATAAGAATTACCAGGTATAACAGGAATATTATTTTTCCACCCTAACCCTCCACCTCCACTTGCATACCCGTATCCAGAATCCCACGAGCTTGTGCTTGCTCCCCCAACTGCAACAGCAGATACCGAGTACACACCTACGGGTGCAACCCAAGTATACGTACCTGGGGTAACAAACGAAATCTCACCGACAGCACCTGAACCTGGCCAAGCACTGTTGTAAATTTCTTCTAGCTGTTGATCAAGTGTCCATACACCAGGGTTTCTTGCACCGCCCGGTGATACGGCTCCTGTAGCGGATAGTATACCGCCTTTGTATCTCTTACTCATTAGATTCCAACCTTACAGGCTAATAACTTCGTACGAAATCATAATCTCACAATTAGAGTTAGAACTTGCGAATCCTTTGATGGAAGTATTTTCTTCGAGATAGAACGAGGTGGACTTATCGATTAAGATAAGAGCAGCCTGGGCAGGAATAGAGACCGCAGATGCAAGTCTTGTTGCTTGCCCGGCGCCTGTTGCAGAAGCATTCAATTCGATACTTGCGTTTGCAGCGCCACCGGCGTAAACGTTAGAGATCATAATTGAGTTAATTTTAATTACATTTCCACTAGCAGCAGGATTTGATACCTGTACATAGTTACTGGTAGTTAATACGTTACCGTATGTTCTACCGAAAATGTTACCTGTGTTGACAATATTTGGTGCAGCCATTTTTTATCCTCCGAATACCAGCGACATGGCAATAGCTTTACCGGTCGATGCTTTTGTAGCTAAAGTTGTTGTTAAATTCGTGACGTTTGCTTGTGGTACGTTATCAATACCAACCGTTGCAGCGTTTAAGACACGACCGGCGCTATCTACGCTGATAGTTATTTTTGAATTTGCTGTTAAACCGTACGTACCTAGCACGACCCCGGTGTTTGATAATTTAGTAGATGTAATAGTACGATCGACAATCATGGCCTCCGTAACACTACTATTACCTAGCGTTGCAACAGTATATTTTTCTCCAAGGAAAATAATAAAAACCTGAGCGCCGACTTCAATTGCCTCCGTGAAGACAATTTGAGATCCACCACCTTGCAGCGTATATGCCGAAACGGGTTGCTGCAATACCCCGTTAACCGAAACCAATATTGAAGATGGCGAGGGTGCTGGGTATTGTAAAGTAAAGGTAACCGCCGAACCGTTAGGTGTCAGAGTTTGTGTTTGAAATGCCCCGAAAGCAGGGGATCTACCGATATAAGCCATTTATGTTCCTAGTCTATTTACAATATTTATACCTGAGATACTTATTACCAATTAAGTACAGCAAGACCAGAGCCTGCAGTTGAGCTATAACCACCGCCATTACCACCGGCTGATCCGCCACCACCACCATAATTACCACCTGATCCAGAAGTTGTATAAGTCTGCCCATTATGAAACCCTGCACCACCGGATGCGCCACCGCCACCACCACTGCCACCTTGAGGTGCGTTACCGCCAAAACCACCACCGCTGCCACCGGTACCTGCAGCGTTTCCCCCACCTAACAAGAGTGCCCCTGAACCACCTCCACCACCGCCCATGCCGGACTGATTAGCTGCGGCTGAACCTTGACTGAAAGAGAAGTAACCACCGCCACCTCCACCGCCTGCACTAGCCTCACCGTTAGAGCCAGCACCGCCATTTGCGCTACCACCTGCTCCACCAGCACCATTACCACCAGCAGCACCACCGCCGCCACCGCCCGCGTAAGTGTAGTTTCCAGTACCCCCAGCACCGCCTGAATACCCGCGGGCCATACTACCACTTGGGACGCCACCTGCACCACCTGCTCCGCCAACCCAGCTACCGTTTTGGCCAGCACCAGCTGTTATAGTACCGCCATTATTCCCATATACAGTAACAGAAGTAGCCCCAGCTGAAACACCATATGTTTGAGCGCCATCGCCGACAGAAATAGATACATACTGACCTTGCGATACAACGAATTGCTGTACCGCATGTGCACCGCCTCCGCCTCCTCCACCGCCATTTTGAGATCCAACACCACCGCCACCTATAACTTCTACATATAAGAAAGTTACACCGTAAGGGACACTAAAACCATACGAACCCGGGCTGTATGATTGAGTACCGGGTGTATAGACGGGAGGATAATATGGTGCAGGTGGATAATATGGCGCATAATATGGAGGATAGTATGGCGCATAATATGGAGGATAGTACGGAGGAGGTGTAACCGATGTATCTGATATACTTACTGTACTACTTGTTGCCTGTGGATCACCACTTGTAGACCCTGTTCTTAATGTAAGTGTAAACTGCTCGGTACCTTCTGTTGAAGTATCATTTACTAATGTTCTCGTTATTGTGCCGGTGTTATTTGAAATACTTACAGTACCAGTTAAAACACTATCGGTAAAGTCTGAAGTATTAACAGTACCTGAAACTATATTTGTTGACCAGTATAATGTTCCTGTACCAAAATTGGTTGTTGTAACATCGAATATAACAGAACTTCCCTCACTCACTGTACCTGATCTAGGTGCAATTGCATATGTAATCGTACCTGAAGTATCACCAATAGAAATATCTGGACTCTGTGCTACAATTGCTCCACTTGTAGAATCTGTTCTAAGTTGAAGAGCAAATGTTTCAACACCCTCAGTTGTCAAATCATTTGCTAGAGTTCTTGTTATTGTACCTTGATTATTATTAATAGTTACTGAGCCGGACATAGCTGAATCACTAAAGTCTGCTCCGTTAACTGTACCTGATTGAGAAATAGTTGACCAGTACAAGGTACCTGTTGGTACGGTCGCTAATGAGCTTAACCGAACGGCACCGTTTGATCCCGCGCCACCGGCAGAGTTATAGCTACCCCCACCGCCACCGCCACCGTAACCACCACCAGCGCCGCCGTTAGCACCATTATTTGTACCGCTGTACGGGCCACCAGAAGACTGGCTGCCTTGTGAGCCACTTGAACCACCGTTAATACCAGTACCTGGAACAGTCTGTACCCCAGAACTTAAATCATACACTCCACGTGCGTTTTGACCGGTAGAAAATACTGAGGGAGGGTAATTTAAACCAGATCCCCCACCGCCAGATCCGCCCCAATGAGGACTACCTGCAGAATAGTATCCACCTCCACCACCGGAATAATAACCCGACCCTGCGCGTGATAAAATAGTACTGCCATCTCCAGCGCCACCTCTACCACCAATGCCAAGTACATCACCAATAACACCAGCACCACCTGCGGCTGAACTGCCTGAGGTCGTATCAATAATGTCTTGAGTATTTGTTGATGGGAATGCTCTAGTTACACCTGATGTACCAGCCCAGATAATACGGACAGCACCGGTACCAGGAGCTCCAGGTTGAGTATTATTACCACCAAAGCCAGAAGAAGCACCACCGCCGTAATTTCCTCCGTTCGCCCCCGGGAAGCCATTTGTCACAGCACCGTCCGCACCACCTGAGCCTCCGCGGCCTGCGATACCTGTTCCTGTAGGATAGCCACCTAAACCACCACGAGTATAACTACCCGCAGCACCATTGGCTCCCTGCCCTAATATACCAACACCACCACCGCCTGTTGTACCGTTTGTATAGCCAGTACCAAGTACTGCACCACCGCCCCCTCCTCCACCTGAGCCTGCAGTTGGTGCAAGCAGCACTGTAAATTCAGCATTCGTATTATATGTACCGGCATCGCTATAAGCACCAGCGTTACCACCGTTGCCGGTATATCCTCCAGCGCCTCCACCACCACCGGAAACACCGTATGTTGCATTACCATTATCTTCTGGGTGACTATTACCACCATTACCACCACCATCACCAACAAATCCACCACCCGTAGGGCGCCCACCACCTAAGCCTGCAACAATACTTGAATTAATAAAATGAGATCCGCCACCACCAGCACCTACAACTACTTGATAAGTTTGTCCGGGTACAACGGTAATATTATTCTTCCAACCTAAGCCTCCGCCACCACCGCCGTTAGGGTACGGTCCAGCCCCTGTTCCTGTACCACCGGTACCGCCTCCGCCAACGGCAACAACTGAAACAGATGTAACACCAGTTGGGCATGTCCAATTAACTATACCAGGCGTTGTGTATGCTACTTGACCAGCAGGTACATAGGCTACAACGCTATCAATAATATCAGTTGTATTTGTAGATGGGAATGTTCTTGTAACACCAGATGAACCAGCCCAAATGATGCGTACTGCGCCGTTGGCCCCATTACTACCTGTTGACGTACCACCATCACCGCCGTTGAAGTTACCAGCGCCACCACCACCGTATGCACCACCGGTAGCCTCACCACCACCACCTCCAATTGTCCCACCCGAGGCTCCGCCGCTACCACCACTGCCACCACCGTTTTGACCGGTACCGCTTGTGCCTTGACCTAGTAAACCAACACCACCGCCTCCTCCGCCACCTGAAACCCAACCACCACCGCCTCCACCGCCGCCCTGACCATTCATTGCCATAGCACCATTACCTACACCGCCCGCGCCGCCAATACCTGCATAGCCAGCTGCACCACCGCCTCCTCCTGGCCACCCTCCGTAACCACCACCGCCTGCGGTACCACCAGCAAAACCTGCGTCGTATGTACCGCTTGGCTGCCCTGCACCGCCACCACCAACACCACCGAGGCCACCGCCTGCAGTCATTGTTCCAAATGCAGCGGTAAAGCTTGAAGCTTTACCGGATAATGTAGTACTATTATTATCAGCAGATATGGTACCACGGGCACCAACAACTACCTGATATGTTTGTCCTGGTACAACCGTAATATTATTTTTATATACAAGCGCACCTCCCGCCCCACCAGGTCCCCCGTTAAATATATAAGAAGTACCTGCACCACCACCACCCACAGCAACAACTGATACCGATGTAACACCAGCAGGCGCTATCCAAGTTTGATTACCTGGTGTTGTAAATACAGCTTGACCTGCAGGCACATAATTTGATGAGCCACCGGCTTGACCACCATTAGCTTGTACTAATACTGTTGAACCATTCAGAGTTACAGAACTTGTACCACCTGATGTACCTGCACCACCACTGGATGCTGCGCCAGCACCTCCTGCGCCCACAATAATGGAAAAAACGTCACCTTGTGTAACAGGTATATTATTTTTATACGCACCGCCACCACCGCCGCCACCTTGACCGGGATTCCCTGAATCTAAACCAGCAGCACTACCTCCCCCGCCACCGCCAATGGCAATAGCTTGCATACTTGTTACACCAGATGGGACTGTATAAGAATAAGAACCTGGCGTTGTGTATGAACCAACAACACTTGGGTCAGATGCTAAAGTACCGAAATTCTGTGTGGTAATTGTGAACGTTACCGCGGAACCTTCATTAACTGATGTAACGGAAGGTACAATTCTATAGACACTAGAATTAGTGCCCAAGCCTTTTGCTCTTGCTGAATTTCTAGCAAACGTTCTTATAATTGGCATAATTAGACAAACTTACTTTGAGATGCAAATGTTCTGTAGGTTCCTGCTGCTAATTTTAATATAGCAAAGGTATAAACATCTATGGCGTTTGGACTACCGCTGGATGGTATTGATCCTTGCCACTTAAGGTACTGAGTGCTTTGTACTACATTATCAATTTGAATAGATGTTGGGTAATAAGCAGTAGACCCATTTTGTACAGCAACAGCAAACGTAACTGAATTATTAATATCAACGTTTGCCAATCCTGTAAAGTTCATTTGAAATGCAGTTGTAGCATTAGCGGTATGAACAGTATACGTGTTTTCAGCAACCGTGTAGATCTGAATACTTGCAGGACCAGAATTAATAACATTTGCACGTTCAGTAAAAGAGCCGGTATTAACAATACTAACAACGTTTGCTTGACCCGTAGTCACTAATTGAACGTTAACGTTACCTGATACCTTAGCACCAGAGTGCGTTGCATTTCCTAGGAAAATAGCACCGTCAGCAATATCTACTCCTAATATTGTACCGTCAGCAATCTTAGCTGCAGTAATTGCATTAGCATTTAGCGCATTGCCTGAAACTCTTGTTAAAGCCATTTGTTTTTCCTGTTATTTTAATATTCAATAAGGGCAATACCCGGACCACCATTACCACCATTTCGAGTTTCAGTAGTTGAAGCTAAACCACCCGTACCAACTGTAACTGTTAATGTATTACCAGGCGTAAGACCGGTTAAATATTTAATAGCAGTTGAACCACCACCACCACCCTGGCCAGCGCCACCGCTGCTACCTGATTGTGATCCTCCTGAACCACCCCCACCATAACTTAAATTTATACCAGTTGCGCTAATACCGTTGTTGGTTGCAAACACAGGAGGCATTCCGCCACCGAGAGTAGAAGAACCACCCTCCCCGCTGTTGAAGGTAACTGCATACCCACCGCTAATGGCTGTTGGTACTCCTGTAACTTGTGAAGAAAGACCAGGTGTACCTTTTATATTTAAAGTACCACCAGTAGCATTTCCACCGGTGCCTGCAGGTGTTACACCACCTGGCGCTCCACCGACACCAGGTCCTGCGTATACCTGAGAAATTGTTTCAGTGCCTGATGTTAAAGACGTACCAACACCTGAGCCACCGTAACCGTCAGTAACATATGTAGCACTTCCCCCAGCACCACCACCTCCTACTAGTGTTACTTTAATCTTTGTAATACCTGCAGGAATTGTAAATGTCGCATTAGCGGTATATACTGTCATGTTAGAAAAACCACCAGCAATAATAGCTACATTTGAGACAGCAGTTACTTGACCTTTACTATTAATTGTAACAGCAGGAATGCTTGTTGCATTACCGTACGTGCCAGCAGTAATACCTACGTTTGGTAATTGTGCGACAGATACATTACCTGAAAGGGCTGCTAGAGCGTGACCATGACTCCACGCAAAGTTAGTATTAAGCTTTGCAGTTGTAATAGAGTTATCTGCTAATTCAGCAGTGTCAACCGCGCCGTCGGCAATTTTAGCCGATGTTACAGAGTTAGCAACAAGATCAAGTGTTTCAATAACAGCTTCAGAAATATTGAACGAGGTGATATTGTTTTCACCAATATCGAATGAAGTTAACGGCCGATTGGCCGGTGGTGTACCAATGTATGCCATTATTTAATCCTTAAACGTCTTGTAAGATACTTGCAACAGCGTCAATAGAGGCTGCTGTATCACTCTGTACTTGTAAGTAATCACCAGATTCTAAAACAATCTTTTGACCAGCAATAACTTGAAGTGATGAACCGGTTGGAATAGGTGCAGATTTAATAATAAATGCGCTACCACCACCAGTACCTTTTCTAATAATAACGTTAGCACTCACGGTACTTGATGTTGTATTAGCAACATCTAGCTCAATACAAATAGAAGTATTACCTGTTGGTGCAATGTATACGTTGGCAGCTGTAAGACCAACTCCGGAAAGAATTGCGTTTTTAAATATATTTGCCATTTTTTTATGATCCTAGCGCTATGGTTAAAGCAATAACTGAGTCTTTTGTGGGGGCTTTTGCAATAATTTCGTTAATTGCAGATACAACATTTGCTTTTGTTGTAGTCGTTAGGTTATTAGTTACACCGACATCAGCCAGTATATTGGAAAAATTTCCATCTACTTCCTGATTGGTAAGTGGTGAACCTTTTACTGTTCTTAAGACTAGAGTTGCCATGTTTATTTTCTAAATGAATGTTATTAGTTATTTATCTTTAAGAAGTTGATGTAGCATGGATTTAATCTCGCTCATCTCTTCTTTAAGTTCTTTAATTTCCGATGTCTGTCTCATCAAATCTTCGAATGCTTTTTTCTTTAATCTATGTTCCTGCAAAGCACTCAAATTGGTAGGGAGTATTGCTTTTGAATACGTATCCCTGACCAATTCTTTATGATCAATAATCGGAACTAATCTTGGTTTATGCATCTAGCGCTAGCACCCTTAAGTCTCTTATAATTGGCACCTGAGTTGTATCAGATGATAACATAACGATTTTAACAACAAACGTGCTGTAATCAGCACCATCTGGTAAGCATTGACCTAGGAAGGTTGTGAATGTATATTCTGCAAAGCCAGACTTTGTATCACCACTCGTAAATAAATTATTCATTAACACATATTTATTATCGGAGTCAAACTGCGTTGTTCCAGGTGCATTTACTTTGTAGTAAACTTTAATTGATGAAGGTCCAGGGCAATAAGCATTTAGATACACTCTCATGTCCTTAGCTTCAAAGCCTGGATTTAGCGTTACACGTCTTGTAATATATCTTGCTGCAGCATTACCACCGCTGTAACTATCTTCGCCTGTAGCATCGTTATTAATAATATTACGGATTAGAACGCTACTCAATCTCTCTAAGTCAATTACAGGTGAAATAGTCGTATCTGTTGTAGACAATACAACATTAAATTTTAACGAGCTAGGAGTACTAGATTTAATTGCCTTACGCTCATCCATTCCATAATTTGAACCTAGCAAATAACCTCTGTATGCAGAGTCTAGTGCACCGGTTGCATTGCTTGTTGACTTGAATGAGTATAGGGTAGAAGTATCAGCAAACTGTAGATTTTCACCAGTTGTATAAAATACATCATACTCGACGTTATTTGCAGGAGCTACAGAGTTAAGAATAACCGTTGTAGGCGTCGTTGTGCTGAATTTACATTTATTGAGTCTAAAGGTAATATCCATACCCTGGTCTGCTGTCCAGGTAGAAGCATTTTGTGACTTAAACATCGAACCAATATATGGTTGATCTGTTACTCTAACATCTGGCTCATCAAGCTTAAACTCACCCAGCGATGCAGAGTAAATAATATACTTCTTAGAATTGCCTTTGATTACTAAAGCATACTGACCAGGCGGTAGGTATACAGGTGCATTAAACTTAAAGTTAGTATTATTAGAAATACTAAACGTTGGAGATGCAATTATGTTAAAAGAATCTTTCACAGCAGTAGCAAAAGGAATTATATCTGTTGAGCTTGGATAACCATTAACAACAGGTCTTATTTCTACTGAACAAGGTAGCAATTCATCTTTTTGATTGAACCATAAGTCGATTGAAGCTAGGAATAAACCGTTTGGAAAATCTCTTGATTCAACAAAGAACGTCTGTGCAAGTGGATCTATTGGTGCAGGTGGGGGATTAGCATCTCGAGTTTGAAAGTCAATTGTTGGTATGTTAGTTGATACATTGTATAACTGACTTTGAACACCTGGTCCAGATAGAGATGGTAGGATCTGGCATCTACCGTTAGCACGTTGAGTAGCAGTTTTAGCTAATCGAACAGTAAATGTTCTTGACTCACCTGGTTGTAGTAATACAGGTAGCGTTCCAAGCGTATTTTGCCATGTCTCTGTTGTTTTGTTTGGATAAACAGTCCCGTTGTATACGCCTTGACCAGTACCCGTTGTTATAATTGTGGCCGTGCCTTCATTAACTCCGGATACAGTTGACCAAGTTAATGCTTCGAGATAAATTGTCTTATCTGTTCCTTGTTTTGACCATCTCTTATCTGTAGCTGTATTTGTTATTGTGCATCGAACACCAATATCGGTTACAGCAGTCTGAGCACCTGCAGTTCTTCCTACATCACCAAAATCTTTTGATAACAATGTTACAACAGGGTCGGTAATATCAATACGTGCAGAACCCGGAGCAGGTGTTGTCGTACCAGAAGGACATTTAATATTAAAATTCCATCCAGTACCCTTTAAAGGAGCATCAACTCTAACTGTAGCAAACTCAATACCTTCTTCTTGCTTTGTAAATTCTATTACATGTGAGGTACATCCAGTTCTTGTAATTTCTGGATAACCCAAATCTTTTAATCGTATAGAGTAACCAAGGTTAACACCTGCATCAGTACTTCTCGTCATAAAGCCAGAAGTAATTTCTTGACCTTTATAAATTAATGTAAATCTATCAGGTATTACATCGCTAAAACACGTTACATTAGCTGCACCTACACCAATACCAAGATTAATATTAAAGTTATGTACCCCTTGTAACCCTGTTGTTTGTATTGCTTCACCACAGAATAAAGTCTGTGTATATGCGGGTATAGGTGGAGGTAGCTGGGCTTGATTAGATGTACCAACCGTAGCCTTACCTATATTAGTATTTCTTGATACCGAAGTTTCTGCAGCACTCTTTTTAACTTCTAATAGCGGATCTATTGAAACCAGATTCATTCTAGTTGCAAGAATTGTATCTTCTTTAGTTTGAGATAAACCGTAAGCAAGATATTTTGTTTCAGCAACCGTTGTAATAAATCGTTTATCTAAGGTATCTGCTAATCGGAATGCTCTTTCACCTAAGTTAAACTTAAGATCACCATTATTAGGAATAGTAAATCTGCCGGCAATACCACCTGTAGCATCAGTTCTTAATGTCTGATTGGTTATAGTAACACCTAAGATAGATGCAGTTGTAGTTGTTTCAGCAACAAGCGTTGCTGTGTTACCGGTTACAGGTAGCTTTGTAGTAATATCAGGCATCATGTATAACACATTGCCTCTTTGCGATATAACATTACCTACCGATACTGTTGAACCACCTGACAACACTCTTATTTGTGTAATGTTATTAGGTAATGTATTTAAAAACTTTACAGCCACTGAAGGTGTGCAGTATTTTGTAACATCGATGCCATCAAATGTAGCATACATCTGAGTATCAGGTTTTAAATTATACGCAGCAAATGAAATTGGCTTTGACCTAATGAAAGGTATAATACTTGAATCAATTACCTTTTCACCTAGCTTTGCTGTAATGGTCTTAGCAGCGGTGTTAAATTGTAGGCCTGTTCTCGCAAATGATTCTTGTGATGTCTTTGTTACAGAAGTTGTTACATCTGTTCTTGCAGTCGGTGTTACAGATATCTTACCTGTCTTATCAATCTGAACATCATTACTTACATTTGTAACTGCAGATACATCCACAGACACATCAGTTAAGCCACGAAAGACTGATTGCCAATCATTCCATTTAGTACCCCATGGAGATAGACCTGTATTGTCTAACGTAATTTGAGTAAACGCGTCGTTTTCACCGTTAAGGTTAACAGTAACCGTTGGGTTAGTGACAGTATCCGCCCACACATCTGTGGATGGAGTTAAAGTCATCGTACCTGTCCATGTAAATACTTCAAATGGTGTTAGGTACGTTGTATTAGTAGCTTTGATTTGAGATACAAATGGCTCTGTTGTATAGTCCATTGTGACTAAATCAAAAGATTTTTTATATGATGTTGATTCACCACCGCTCACCGCGTACATATAAGACTCAGAAACAAATCGTGGTCTCATTAATCTATTTTCGTAATCAATAGAGCATCTTAAATCACCATTATTTACATCGCTTACAGAATGCCCTGCAAATGAATCAACCAGAATACCGTTTTTGAATCTGTCAATACCAGCTATTTGACTTGGTATTCTTTCATCAGCAGCAAGCTTTTCAAGTAAGCTTAAAGCAGAATAATATTCTAATCTACCAACACGCTTCTCAATTTTACCAATATCGCGCATTGTAAAGCGCTTATTATCAATATAGGTAAATTGTACATCTTCTGCGCGCCCGGTGTAAGCCGGTACATCGATATTATACAATGCAAGCGCATCAGTTAAATCGCTGGGGTAAGAAGGAGAGTCGCTTGCAAGACCTTTTGCAATTGTCAGCTTACGTTCTTTTGTAAGTACAAGTTTATCTTTTCTAGGTAAATAGTACTCATAATCTGCTGTCATAGCAGACCCAGGCTTTGGTGATCTATCAGAAAGATATGTTGTTTTATTTGCTTCTCTTACTGGTCTAAAATCAATAACATCAGCCAAGTTTGTTATAGCACCAGAGGCTTTTTTATACTGAGGAATAGACCCGTAATCTAATCCTCCGTTTGTGTATGAGTCAACATTAAAGAACCCTGTGCCGGTATGTCCAAAATATTGGAATGTAACAACAACGTTAGGGTTATTAGTGGCGTGTAATACAGGAGCTCTACCATCTGACTTTAATGTGACACTTCCGTGATCGTAATAATCGTCTCTTTGACCGGTATCTAATTGGTAAGAAGAAAAGTAACTATTACCAGTAGCATCTGTAATACTCGTAATACTGTATACATCAGGTACGTTTAACGAAATATTTGTTACACTGGTACCATATGGTACAATTACTGTACCGGTTGTTAGAGTCTTAACTTTTGATGTCGCTTGTTGAGCAACGACCAACGCCATTACATTGGCTGTAAAGCTGCTTGTACTGCCTTTATATCTTAAGTATGCATTTTGACCGATAATCTCAATATCGCCATTAGCACCGGTAAAATCAAGAATGGTACCTACTGGCGGTGTACCTGATCCTGAAACTGTAACAGTTACAATAAATCTATCTCTAATATCTGTGTCAGATAAAAGACCCGAGCCAAGAAATTGTTCACTACCAGCTAACGAGAGTGTGGCAACTGAATTGCCTGAATAGCCGCCTGTACCAGGCGCAAACGCTGTTGAAGCAAGATTACGAACTGATTGATATGTTGTATCTGTTACGGAGGTACCGGCACCAGATACATTAGAGAATGTCTTAATGTTTCGTTGTGGAACTTTAAATAGTAGAGTGTCGTCCGTACCATATGTAAACGCTGCATTACCCCAGGCGAATGTATCACCTTTAACAGTTAATGCTGGTACTGATGTATACGTTGCGGCAGAGAAAGCATTTGCTTTACTAAATGTATTGCTTCCTAGCATACGCACATCAAACAAATACAAGTTATATACGTTACCAGTACCTGCAGTGCCTTGATAGCTCATGTAGCGAGCACGAGCTGTACCAATAATGTTTGCAGAATAAGCTGCGTTGCTAGAAACAGAAATTGAACCGGATTTAATATCGTGAATGTTAAGTAGCTGGGCTTCTGTGAACGCTACAAAGTTATTAATATTCCACACAGGGGTGTATTGACCGTAGTCAAGAGCAATAGAATAATTGTTAACAATATTTGTATCTCTTGCTCTATCTAAAGTGATGTATGAGGGTGATGTTGTCTCAAACTCATAACCCCTTACATAAGCCTTACCTGGAGAAACCTCAACAGATAATTTACTGGTGTTACCGTATAGGTGATCTTTGATTTTTGCGATAAAAGGTCTTACTGTATAGTCACCAGACTCATCATATGTTCTTCTTGCCATAGCAGTTTCAATAGAATTAAACTGCGTATCCATACTCAAATTAATTACACCACCGTTCTTTACCGTACATATTTGAATAAAATCATTGACAGTAGTTACGTCAGAGTCTTCAATTGTTGGATCATACTCAATTGAAGTTAATGTGAGATCAATAAAATATCTATCTGCACCAGGCGCAAAATAATTTGTTGAGCCAATAGCCGGGTCAAGAAGATCTGCTTTATCATCCGATGTTGTAATACCTTCGGTAACGGTATACCCTAACCTTGCTGACGGTAAGTTAACGAATCTCGGAGATAGAACAACGGTTTGTGGTGCTGCATAGACAAAATGACCTTTAATAAAAAAGACACTCTCATCTACGCTAAAGAACGTTGTCGAACCTGTGTACGCAGCTACATCAGCAATTGCAGTAACAGCGGTTGTTGTACCTTCGATAGTAATAGTTTCATTTTCTAAAAACTGACCGCTTACGTAAACTAAATGAAGTGCAGCAGGATAATAAACATTGTTAGTAGTATTGTGAGTTGTAATTTTTCTTACAATAGCTTTAGCACCAGATGTGCCGCCAATTACCGTTGCACCTTCAAATGCAGCAATTGTAGTTGTCTCTTTAATTTTAATGTACGACCCGTTACTTACAAACGTCTTACCACCTACGATAGGTGAACCGTCTTTGTAAATATTTTTACCAAATTTAGTAATTTGGTTTTGAATAATAGTTTGAAGCTGGGTTAACTCACGAGCTTGAACTGCACGACCGGGTTTAAAAAGTATACGGTAGTAATTGCTACTTTCAGAAAAGTCGTCATAATATGGATCTGTATTAAAATCAATCGCCATGTTTTACCTTAGTACTTAAATACTGTTTTAATTGAAACGGCCTGGTCAGCTGTTGACGTAAAGGCGAGTCTGTTGTCTATGTAAAGAAGTTTGCCTGAATATTTATCTATATCTGGCGCATTGACTCCGGTAGCAATAAATGATTGATTAGTCGCTGTCTTAAAAGTATCACTAAAGACTGGTACACCACCATCAATTGATTGCACAAGTACACCTGTTGATGTTGATTTAACGATTACATATCGCGTATTATCTGAAACTCTACGGATGATCTTATCATTTGTAAAATAAGCCGTATCAACCGTGCCAGAGATTACCCAGCATGCTGAGCCAACGTCCCCGTTAAAGTATCTTGTATCAGGGTAATTTTGTAAATCTTTTACAATACCAAACTGTCTATAATCATTATCGACATCAAACCCTTGATTTTTATCTCTTGCAATTGTTGTATAGAAAGCTAATGATGTTGAAAACAATTCTGAAACTACATCTCTTCCATGCCCACCAACCGGTGGTAAAACTGCTCTACCAACTGCTCCAAAACCGGTACCAGTAATTGATACCATTGCTCTGGTGTAACCTGACCCCGGACTCTGTACAATAATCTTTGCTACCCTACCATTTAAAATTACAGCGGTTGCTGTTGCTCCTGTACCATCACCTGTAATAGTAACGGTTGCACCTGTATAACCATAACCACCTGATACAATACGTATTGCATGAATAGCACCTGGTACGGCTAAATTTTCAACGTTAGACTGTAGAGTTGAAAGATCCCCTGTTGAAAGATCAACGGCAAACTCCGCACCTGTACCGTTACCAATAGGAGTAATTGTTGCATACGTATAACCTACACCGCCATTATCAATTCTTGTACGAACAATTTTACCATATTCAATAACTGGTGATACTGTAGCTTCAGATTTTTCAACTTCTAAAGTTATCCTTGCATTGGAGCCATCACCAATAACGTTTGCTAATGGTGCGCCAATATAACCTGCACCGTATTTTAATACAGCTGTACCTGTAGCAACGTTGCCTGTAAATGCGACATTTGCTGTACCAAGTGTCCTCGTACCTACAGTATGCGTTGGTGCAAGGGTATTTGTTGTACCTGCCCCTACAACAGTATAAAGATACGTTCCGTTAAAAATTTGTTGATTTAAAGTAACAACGGTATTAGCAGTCCATGGAGTACCAATTCTTACTGCTGGTATAGAAGTATAGTTTCTACCAATGTCAGATATCTGTATTGAACTTACCGAGCCATCTGTAATTATTGAATATGCATTAGCATTTGACCCATTACCACCTACAAAGGAAACAGAAGGAGCTGTTAAGTATCCCGAACCTACGTTTGTAATATCAACAGATTTAACACTACCGTCAAGTGTTATGCTTGTAATGTTGCCTGACGAAATACCAACATTACCGGTTATACTGTGCCCAACATACTTTAAACCAGCTGTTCCATTAGCAATAATACCTGTCGTATGTACAGGACCTGTAGTACCTAGTCTACCAGGTCGAACAACATCATATACATTAAAATCATACTTAAACTTCTGACCAATATTAACTGCAGTATTGGATGTCCATGTTGCAACACCAGAAATAGGATCAGCAACTGCAAGAGTTGCATATGTGTAATTTTTACCTGGTACAGTTATAGCACCACGCACAATATAATATGGATCGGATTCTAAATAACCATCACCCTGTACGGTTAAGCGCGCCGTTGTATAATTGTTTCCTGTATTAGTAACGTTAACAACTTTAATTTCACCACCAGAATAAAATTGATTTCTAATAGATGTTGAAACAGGTACCTGCGTTTCTGTAAGAAATTTATTTCTTAGTGCAACGGGTACACTACATAAGAACTTCCAAATGTAACCATCTGTTAATTGGAAAGGATCAATACTCGTATCAGTTGGCTTAACTGTTGAAAGACTATTATTGTTATTATCTATACACTTGTATAGGTTAAAGTCATCGGTAACAACGTAGAAATTAGAATCTTGTAAAGAACTTGCCCCGCTTGCTGCGTAGTTAATTACAGCATTTGCTTTTGCATTTGCACCAAACGGATCAGTAATAGTAACGATAGGGGTTGAAGTATAACCAGTACCACCAGATGTTAAAACAATCGATGTAACAATACCGTTTGCCTGGTATGCAGATGCTGCAGCACCAGTGCCCCCACCACCTGAAATTGAAACAGCAACGTTACTACTGTAACCAATACCACCAGCCTGTAAATCGATACCAACTACCTCTGTTGAATATCTGTCGTCGTACATATCGTATACAACATTTGACGCCCAATTTTTTCTCGTAATAACAAATGCTACATCATTAGGTTGTACTTCTTTTACAATGATAATATTATTACGCGTTGTACGCTCATATTCTTCACTATCAACAGGAAGAGGGGGGTCAGTCTCATCACCCCATGCAACGGTGGTTCCTAGAAAATAGTAATAGCGGCCCTGCTTAGAAGAAATTTCCTTATAAACAGCGTCCGCTACACTGGTATGAAGTAGCGATTTACCGAGTGCTGAAGCCATATTTTACTTTATGTGATTGACACAACCCATGAAATTGCAATAACGTCAGCAGCTTGTTTGTTAATAACTGGAAATACTGTTCTGCATAGTAGTGTACCGGTGTTAGCAGCATTTAATACGCCTGCCTCAGTTAATGCACCTGTACCTGTTCCAGCTGGGAATGTAGCAGAATAGGTCACCGTATTTTGACTTGGTGTACCACCTGCAACAGACAAAGTGACTCTTGCAAGTTCAGCTTCCATAATAGTATCGCTTGTTGTTGGTGCAGTGTTACCTGAACCAATAGCCATATGCGACATAATATTAGTGACGTTGGCAGCCATGCGGTTTGCAATAAACCCTTTACCAACAGTTACAACCAGATTAGGTACCTTAACAGTTTCTACTGAACCGTTCTCAGCGGTCTTTGTAATAACCAGATCGCCCCTCATCTTGATTGCATCATTTAGATTACTCATGTTATCTCCTTTGTTACCTTATTTATGGTACGTGTTTGTATTAAATTTTAGACAGGAATGCTATTCATTGTTATATTTATTCGATCACTAGATATGATCTTATCATACTCTGCACTATATTCAGGTTCAAATGCATCAATTGAATAATAATCTCTAATAAATTTGGCTTCTTGTTTATAGAGACTACCAAAAATAACACCTACCCGGCTTATATTATTTGCAATTGGTTTTGAAGTTGTATTTGCAATTACGTCTGAAGGTACGACAAGTTCTTTTTCAAGTCCGCGTGTAACAATTTTTACCCGGCTATGCAATAATGTTCCAACGCTGTCGATAGAATTCTTTGTGACTACCTTTGCATTGCTATCTGTAACCGTATACCTATCTTCAAATTGGCTTGTTAAGAACCTCAGGGTTGTTGTAACTTGCGCATATAGATCAAAACTATTATTAATAGAATAATCGCTGAATAATTTTAACCCAGCAGGATGAAGAATATCAAGAACAGCTTTCTTATAATTAGTTAGTTGCTCATCAATTTTTAATACATAAGAGAACGGTTGATAGTAATCTGCATTTTCTAGATATATATCATCACTAATAAAGCCGTCATTGTTCTTATAATAACCGGGGTACCGGGCTTTTGCTCCAATTTTAATTAATAAGAACGCATCAGCACCTTCACCTAATGTACCACCTGTAAACGTTTGCGAATCACTTACAAAGCTTCTTATTACATCACCAGCGTATGATCCTTCAACAGCTGTAATCGAATATGTAGGTACAATAATGTCACCGACTTCACTAAAACCTGTCGTGCTATCAGTTAGAGCTACAGACCCAGCACCAAAGGCAAACGATGGTTGCGGTAGTACTTTATCTGTCGCAGAAATATAAGCGTAAAAATCTTCATTATAATTAATACCAAATCTAATAAACTCTGCAATTAATAATCTTCCATCGCTTGAAACTTTTTTTGCTTTAATAGCAGTATTACGGCCGTATCTTGTTGTAAGTTTGAATACATCACCAGCTCTAAACCCGGTACCTGAATTTAATACTTTAACCTCAGAAGGTACGCCCTGGACAATACCACGATAGCCAGCGTACTCAATAACATCGCCAATCTCAATTGGAGTGTTTTTAGAATTATCTATAATAAATTCAAATAAGTTTGTTCTAGTCGTGATATCTGGAGATGCGCTTTCAGGGTCAATACCAACTGCGTATCTTTTTTGTAGAACATTTACAAGGGATTTATTATTATTTGAAATAACCGTTGCAACTTTACCTGCAATACTATCAGGATTGCCTACAATTGTTTTCACATAAATTGAAACTTGCTGAATCCATTTACCATCAGAGGTTTTTAAAACCTGCGTATTTGGATAAAAGAACTCTGGAGTCTTCTTAAACAATAATTGGAATAAAAGCTTATATGACTTTTCACTACCCTTGTAGTTATAAAGATCTTTAATTTGTTTAACTATCTGTCTCTTATTAACAGGTGCGCTTCTTGGAAGATCTGCACAATACTGTTTTAAAAAATATTCAACAAAAGAATCTACTGTTGTATCTACGTCTCTGTACGATCGAGCGTTTTGGAGTAACTCTTGGGCATTTTGGTCTTGTTCTAAGAATTGATAGTATGCTTCGAGAAAAGCTACAAATGTTGTATAATCTGTCTTGATAAACTCCGGTAGCTGGTCAGGAACCAGCGTAGACAGTTTTTCTTTTAATCTTAATGCTGACATTATATGGCTGCCACGGTTACAGTTAAACCAGCAGTTCTACCTGCGATACTGTTTGTATCACTATCATCAACAACTACGATTTGATTTCTCAAAGGCTCAACATCATAACTTTCCTCTTGTACAGCACCAGTTATGCGAATATCAAACTGATCGGGTGGAAAGCCAACTACTGTTAGGCTACTAATTGTAATTACGCCTGTTGCATAATTAACAGCACCGACAGTAGATACGAATGTATTATCATCAACCCTGTATAACTTAATAGTACCAGTTCCGTTATAATCAGGCGGCATTACATCTGGCGTGTCTTTCATTGTTACCTGAGTAATTTCATTATCATAAACGATATAGAATTTAGTCGAGGTAATCTCACCAGGATGTAATTTGTTTCCAAATTTAATACTGTTAGTATTAACAAAAGAATTATTAACATTAAGGATTGGTACAATACGTTTTTGTAAAGACAAACTTACAAGTGCGCCAACAATGGCTGGGTTAGAGGCTACAACAGTTTCTATAACCTTTGAGTAATAAAACGTTTTATTAAACTGTTGCAAATCTGAAGCAAAATAATTTCTTAACGCTGTATCTACTTGTGTACCAATAATAGATGCTGATTGGGTAGTTATGTTTTTATTGTATTTAACCTGTACACTTAAGTTAATGTAAATATAATCAGGATCAACAAATTCTGGTGTAACAGTAATTACTTGTCTGTCTTTAAGAATAGTATTTTTAATTGAATCTTTAACAATATTATCTACAGTGTAACCCATGTACGGCTTTAAGGAAATAAAGACACGACCATACGCAGGTGTTTCGTTTTCTTCACCACCCCAGACAGCAACAGCTTCAATTTGAGTATAATTTGCCTTAATAAGTGTCTCGTAATCTCTCTTTGTAACTGCTCTATTGCGAGCTAAGTTTGCAAGAGGGGCATTAAATTTAATAGAGGAAATTGTCTCTTTATCTGCACCGTTTGTAGAATTACTTATAACTTGAACAACAATGCTCGTTGATCCCCCAATTGTAGCATCAGGTGTAAAGTCTTGCGCAATTGTGCTTGAAATATTACAAGCAGCACCGGAAGAGTTTAAATAACGAACTCTAATTATATTACCTGGTGACAGCTTCTTTCCAATTACACCATCACCAAAAAATATTTGATACAACCCCTGTGTATTTTCTTCAATAAAATAATTTGTTGAAGTGTCGGTTAACCCTGAAATATCAGTTGAAAGTGTATACGTTGTGGTTGAGGTATCAGTAGCAGATACCTGCACAGTTACCAACATAGAGGTAACATCAATATTGGTACTTTGTATAATATATTTTTCTTCTGGACCGGGTGCTACAACGCCAAAGCTGTACTCCGCAAGCACACCCTCCTTAAGGTTTACGCCAGGAAAGCGATATACCCCTGCCGAGGGTTGAATTGTGATTGGTTCAAGATTATAAAAAGTATAACTTAAGTTATTAATCTTTGTTGCAAAAGGGGTATATCTCTCAAGCGTCAAATTGTTTGGAAACCCCGTTGGGGCATTAACTGTCAGGTTAACAGTAGCCTGAGCACCTTTAACTGATCTTGGTGTATAACCCAAATGCTTAGCAATAGATACCGCTGAAGATCTCTTTACAGCTGAATCTAAGAACATCTCATTAACAACCATATTAGCAAGGTATGCGTTATAATGGGTGTTGTAGGCAAGCAAATCAATAAGGACCGAAAGACCAGAACCCTCAAAGTCGTAGTCTGTAAACTGATCTTGACTTTGTAGGAATGTTTTTAAATTTGTCTTGATTTGATCGAAATCAAGCTCGGCTATTCTTAAATTAGACATTATTACCTTACTCTGGATATTGCGGTGTTAAGCGTGATAGGTCTATCGCTATTGTTTAATCTGTATACTAATTCAATGCTTATATCATTTGCATCAATTCTATCTCTCACCCTAACATCTAACACTGTTACTCTTGGTTCAAACTTTTCGATTACATCAAAGATAGTTCTTTTCATAACCTGCTTTGTTATCGGCGTAAAGTTTTCAAATAAGAGACTAAAGATCTGGCATCCAATTTCGGGATGAAAAGGTCTTTCGTAATTTTTGGTTTGAATTAAATTTTTGAGGGATGTCTTAACTGCCTCATCATCGTACTTCTTGGTAATATCCAATGTATCTTGATTGGTAGTAAACAGCAGATTTAAATCCGAGTATTGTCGTGTATTTCTAGTAGCCATTTACTATTTATCCCCCTCTTTTATTTATAGGTGCGGACCAGATCATCCACCGGCAAAGACTGACTCAGAGCCTTTAATTATTATGTTATCTGAATATTGGTCACCGATTCTACCCACCCCCTTACCACCAACAAATACTGTTGATGAGTAGGAACTTAAGGTAGAGTTGTCTGGCGTGCATCCCGATTTTGGGTGTGGTGTTACTTGATTACCTTGGACAACTACTAAGATACCATTTGCAAAAACGCTGTTGGAATTTACTTGTCCTACACTGGTCTTTATAGGCATACGGCATTTATACCCTGTACCATCTGGTGATAAGACCGAATCCCCTTGTCTTCCTACTGCTGGCATTATATTCCTCGACTAACTAATGATTGAACGCTGGTGACTGCAGATTGGTATCTCCAAACCACCCATTGATACATCGTAAATGGCCAGTTAATGTTTGGTGAACCATTAAATTCTGCAGGAGCAGATACATTAAATAACATCTCTTTATTTGTTGTTACAGGTTGTGGCATGTTGTATTCTACTAATGCAAGAAAATCTTCTGTAGTATTAGCTGGTAGAACCTGTAAGCTATTGTTCTTCATTTTAAAACGATAATACTCATCTGGAAATGCATTACTGTAAGTACCAGAGATCCTATAGGTACTTGCATTTAATTTTGTCGCAGTCATACCAAATTGCGCAAAATTGAAGGTCGTTGTAACATTACTTGCAAGAGATGTACCCAAAAGAATATCTGGAGCAATGGGGTCGTAATATTTAACTGTAAATTGAATATCAATAGAATAAGCTGAGCCTGCATATATTGTAGGTAGGTATAACATACCAGGTTCAGGTTGAGAGCCGCCTTCTGGGTCAGTTATAACGGCAAGAGGATCTGGTGATACAGATTCAAATCCGCTTTGATTTGTAAATACAACTGCAACTTTATTAGGCATATTATGCTAACTGAGTCAGCCCTTGTGAGTGGGTTTTATGATTCCAGAAAGTCAATACTTGACTTCTATCATTTTTACTTGTGTACGAAATATGAATCCAAGGGTTGTTAGTATAAGCACAGAACTCTAATAACAGCTGATCATACTTTAATACCTTAGCTAAACGCTTAGCTATTTCAAAGTAATCAGATTTTGACGCCCCTTTAAATTGAATGTCAACAGCATGGCCTAGCGGGTGTTGAGATGTCCCAGTTGATTTACTTCTTAACCTAAACCCAGATGTTACAAACGCGTTTGGGTATAAGTTATAAACTGGCTCCATAATATTAAGTGCAACAAGTTGTAAGTTATATACAATTTCACCATATGTTAATTCAGTACTCTCAATAGGGTCCCTTGTTAGAGCTGCTTTTGAAGACAGCATTTCAAGTGTAAAATTGGGCGATAGATTATAGTTACCGGGTAGTTTTGTAGCTTTAAGCAAATCTTTATTACCTGCAACTTGAATAGTTTGTGTTGAAGATATGCTTGCACTATCTTGCGTCACAGGGTTTTGATTTAAATCAGCGGTCGAAGCAACCCCTGATGTTCTTAACTTATCTTCATGTGCTCTTTTTTCTGCTTTACCGGCACTTTGTTCCTCAAGGTCTAATGTACCAGAATCACTTAGGGTTAATGGTGCAGGATCATGCATGGTAAAATAAACAATATCTTTTCTGCTTGCCATAATACCAATGTTAGAGATACCTGCAATATTAGCCTCTTTACTTGGTTCAGCGCTATCTGCTGCTACGGAGGTACCGGAGTTCATATGGAAGTTAGAACCATCGTTATCAATATTACCACCGGCTTTGTTGCTAATCTTACCACTGGCTTGATTTTTAATATCACCGGTTACTTTATTATTAAAGCTACCCTCTACAGCGTTGAAATGATTACCCTTTGTTTTATTATGTTGATTGCCTTCAACCTGAATAAAACAATCAGTGTTTGATTTAAAGAAGTAATCCTCAGTATACACAAGTACGTTTGCATTAGATCGCATATTCAATGTATCTGTTGAATGTAAATTTAACTCAACATTAGAGGTTAAATTCATAACCTGATAAGCCTGTATGTTAATATTTGGGCTAGTAAGGTTCATTGTCTCAGATGCAGATAGGTTCAATGTACCTCCTGCTTGTGCTGTTATGTCATTATGACAAGTAATATTGGTATCGCCTTCAACCTCAATATTAGCGTCATTGCCAACAAATATGTTACATGCGCCGTTTACAGAAATATCTGCTTCACCGGAAATTGCTATCTTCCCATTACGATCAATAATTTCGTACGATGAGCCTTTTGTTCTTTTTATAATAGATCCATTAGAATCAATCTCTACATAGGTACCTGACTTGTGGTAGATATGAATACGTTCGCATCCCGGAGTATCATCTAATTCAATAATATGACCAGATTCTGTTTGCGTAACTTTGTTGTACGGGTATTCACCTTTATAAGCTGACTCAGGTTCATCCCAAGCCTCACCACCTGGTAATTTTGCACCTCTCATTCGACCATTATTTTTTTCTTGAATAATAGTACCGGCGGCATCCCCTGTTGCAAGTTTATTAGTATCAGATCTACCAGCGTACTCTTTTGTTGGGTAATTAGCATCAGGGTCAGTAAACCCTTTTTTAAGTACAACTAATTTATCTTGATTATCTTTATTATTAATATCAAAGTTTTTAGCTTGATTGAGGTACTTATTTGCAGATGACTGTGCAAAGTTCTCATCTATCTTGTCTAATGCTTGTGCAGGGTCACCTGAGAAGCTGGCAAACAGTTGATCTACATTTGGTATCAGTTGCTTAGGTGTACCACCTCTACCAAACAAACTATCGGTAAAAGATGATAAAGCAGTACCAACGACACCTGAAACTGTAGGTGTTAGAGATTGAACAAGTGTTGCTGCTAGACCTCCAAAGTTAATAAGGTTTCTAGTATTAGCGGGTAGTTTTTGTTTTAATTCAGCTTCAAGAGATGTAACTAATTTATCTGTAATTTGAGCAGTAAGCTGTACATCAAGAATATTACTTAAGTTGTTTGTTACCCCGGTACTACCTAAATTACCAGTTAATATATTAACAGGGTTCTTTATACCAATCATATTAGCTGGTATGCTTGTCAGCTGTTGATTAGATGTTTTAAAAACCGTCGATGCAATTTCTACTGCATACACTTCAGCTATCCTTGATGTGATTGCTCGAGCAGTCGCATTAGGTATTTTTAAGTTAAGACTATTAATCTGATTAAAGATTGCGTTCTCTAAAACACCGCTAATCTGTTTGGAAAGAATATCACTCATGCAACCATCCCTAATAGTATTGACTTTTCGCTTGCGTATCTTGATTTAACACTAGTACGGATATTTTCAGAGCTAGATTTAAACAACTCAGGTACCTGGCTAGTCTTATACTCACTAACTAAATTAACAATATCTTTTTCTGTCAACTCGCTTTTGCCTTTTAGCGGTACAGTAAATATTGACGTTCTTGCTGGCCCAAATTGCACCGCTGTTGACCAAATAAGATCTTGTACCGCAGGTCCGTACTTAGTTAAATCTAACCCCGTACGTTGTAGGTTTGCCACCATTACATCATAATATTTTCTCTTTACATAGTTGTGTTGATCATCTTTAAATTCAGCTGAAGATTTTCCCGCAACCTCTGCCCACTTAGCATCGAAGGCAGCTGTAGCAGGCTCAAGATCTTTAAAGTCGTTTTTAAATTTAGAGTTATTAATAAATTGCAATACAGGTGAGTTCTTTGGTGAAGGCCTTGCCTTACCATCCTTCATGGTCGCAGGTAGGTATGATGCAAGTTGATACGTACCGTAAGATGCACCACCAAGGTCGCCGGCAGCTCCGCCCTTGTAATCGTTAATTGTACCAGGACCCTTGCCACCCGATTCAAACTTTTCTGATGTCTTGCCTAATTCCCAACCAGGTATACTAGGCGTACCAGCCTTAACAGGTTCACCTGATGCATCTTTAACCGGCTCACCTGCAGCGTTCTTTTGTACACCATCATTAGGATTATTAGTTGGATCTCTTTCCACTGTGGCTGCAAATGCTGCTTTAGCCGCTTTAGTTGATATAGTACCAAGCATAGCTGGTTGTTGCATGTCTTCTCCATCTAAGAAGAAGCCCATGACCCAGGTACCTGTAACAGGACCAAGTGGAGAAGAACCTACACCGGAAGTAGCAGCCGATGTAATAGGCTGAATAGGGATTGCCCAAGGGAGATCTTTTACAGGTAATAAGTCTCTACTATCAGTATGATAACCAAAGATACGAACCCTACATCGTCCTAGCTTTTCAGGGTCCATTCTATCTTCAACAACACCGATCCACCAATTGAAGCCGTCTTTGTTAAATATTCTTTGCATTACTTCACCGCTTTTTCTGTTGTGAGAGAGTCTTTAACAATCTCCATTACCATAGTATGATTTAATTTACTAACTTTATGTCGTATAGCTGTTATTAAATAGTAACCTGAGTAGTTTGAATCTTCTTGAGTCTCATTTGCATCAGAGCTGTCACTCGGAGCTATAGCAGGATAAGAAAAATATAGAACCCTACCTACCTCAACATCCGTTCTACCGGGTACAGATATATTCATTCTTAAGTTAGAAAGATCTAATAAACTAGATTTTCTATTACCATATATGTCCTTCATCTTCTCACTGACGTTATCAGAAAAATCATTAAACAATTTAGGATTAACGGGATAGAAGCTAATATTTGTTGCAGGATTTCTTAATGAGTCGCTGGTAAATACAGGCATTGATTTTTTACCATCACCAGAGGTATGATACTGTTTACTGTATTCATTTACGTAATCATAATCGGTTACTACGTATTCTTTATTGTATACATCCAATGTGAGTAGTCTACTTGCTAGGTATCCATTAGTATAGTTTTTTATATGATCAGTTGTATCTACCATCTCGACATCTTTTGCAAGAAAATATTCTCTATCTAGATCGGGGCGGTTATCGCTCTGTCTGATACCTGCAGCTGAAATTGAGTACTTACCAATACTAGTATTATCCTCGTATGCTTCTCTAAACAATGTTTCAACACTTGTGAAGCAGAAACTCTTATTACTCTCAAAGAATATGAAGTTCTTTGCTTTACCGTCTTTTGGTAAAGATTTAGATGCAAGCCAATTTATACATTTAAACGGCGTCCAGCCCGGTGATACAAATTTAACTTTGTTAGCTGTTTCAGATTTTACGTATAGCGGTGTGACGTTTTCAATTTCTTTAATTTCGTCAGCAGCTTCACTAATTTGAAAGTCTCTATTTTCTGCAATATAGCTATCAAACAAATCACCAACAATATCAGTTATCTCACCTTCAAACGGCGTGAACAATGGTAACAAAATATCATAGAATAATTCAATAGATGCAAAATGTAAGGCATAAGTTTGAGTATTTTTATCTCGAACTACCTGTCTGTCTGATGTCTTATAAATTCTAAACGTCTTTTGTACTGATGTTGGAAATGATGGTGTTACAAATTTTAGTACTAAGTACTCTTCACCAATAATCGGTACCATATCAAACAAGTTACGGCTATCAGATAAGACAATAGAGCCCGTTAGATAGTTTGAGAATAAATCTTCATACAGATTTAACTCCATTAAAAACTCTGTGAGATCGTAAATTACATTTGTAGAGCTTATTAGCTTAAGCTGCTCAATCTTCACATCACCGGCTTTTTGTACACCTTGGTTATCAGCCATTACATTCCTAATTTATTATTAAACTCTTTAACCACTGCCTCTACGTATTGTGGTTTAAGCATTTTAATTCTGCGCTTTGTTTCATTCATAGTATTTTCATACATATCATTAGTAATAGGTATACCTGTTAATACTGTAAGTGAAGATATGTTACCTGTTGATGTACTATCTAGAATTTTTACTCTATTTGTACTCGCAAATCCACCTGCTGTAACTTGAACGGTGACGTTGGCATTATTTGTTTTTTCAATAATAATACCTGTCCCTGTACCGCTCATATTCTGTACAACGTTACCAGCATAGAAGTTAGTAAACTCGTTTGTTGATCTTATTATAACTTTACCATTTATAACATTTGTTTTTGTGTCTTCATAATGATGTATATTAAGTACGTTTGTATACTTAGATTGAATGTACTGATTAAGCATTCTAGTTGATAGCGGCCAATCAAACCTTGGGTCAATAATATCATTCATATGAAGAACTAACCAATGGTAGGTTGCATTGTTGTAGAACTTATGAGCTACAATCTCAGGTGTCTCTCCATCAATAATATCATACTCATCAAATAGACTTAAATTATTCTTTATTGTCTCTTTAATAATTACTCTCTGTAAGATGTTTGTAACTATTTGTACAGATTTTCTATCATCAAGAGAGTACAGGGTTTGAGGAAACTTTTGAAAGTACATTTTAATACCCCTTCTGAATCATCTTCTTAGTAAGAATCTCTGTCTCACGGAAGGTAAGTGACATATTAACTTCAGTTGGATTTCCGTCTTCAAATGCCGAGAATTGATCGCTACCGTAAGTTACATCCATATGCTCCAACACGCAAGGCGCCATTTTGTGGAGGTATTCGTTTTGTTTAGATTCAAAGTAATATGTAATCTGAAATTCAGAAGGGTATATAAAGAATAACTTATCCTTAGACATCTCTGGGTGCATGTGAAATTTAAAAAGTTTAATAATGTCTTTTACTTTTTGTGACTCTTGTTTACTTTTTGGTAAGAATTTATACTTAAATGCAAATGATCTGAAGTCTACTGACTCAAAGATAACCTCTTTAAAAGGGTTTAACGATGTCTTTGATGATGCACTCAAAGCTGATTGAACGTCAACTGCACCAAATGCTCCGGGTAGTTTTGCAAAGCCAGCAATTGCAGCCCCTCCTTTTTCACTAAAAGGATTTACAGCACCTAAAGATTCCATAAGACCTCCTGATACAATACCAGCAAGTGTACCAAGCTCTTTATTAGCATAATTCATACCGTACTTGACGGTAGGAGGCCCGTCAACATATAAAGCAATAACGTCAGAAATTCTAAACGTGGTATCCGGCTTGAGCATTTCATTAGCACTTACCGCGGCCCGACCAGCTGCATAACCTACTACCGCTCCACCTGCAGCTGCAATCCCTGTTGCAGCAATAGACTTACCCGCACCTGTTTTAGAGAATTTCTTTACAAATTTTGATGCAAGACTACCACCAATAACACCCAGTGCAGCACCGGCACCAACCCCGGCGACTTCTGATATCTGCTCTTGTGACATACCACCAGCATCAGGATCTCTTTTTACCTCGTATAAAGCTTTATCCTGTAAAAACTCTGACTTACCCCTCATATTGATTGCAAATTCAATATAGTGAAGGACATCTGGAGAACCGAGATCGGAAGGGTATTGATGGACATTTATACTGAACGAATTCTTAGGACCAGAATCAGAATCTGATGCTTTACGCATGTATTCGTCTAGGTTACGATTAGTTATATCATCGAGTATATCTGGCATGGGTATCCCATAAATAGGTTATTATCGTTATATTTATCTGTTATGTATAAAGCTACTTACAAAGGTCGTTACCGCATTTTAAACCCTAAAAAATACAAGGGCAACATTAACGATGTTATCTACCGGTCTTCTTGGGAGCTTAAGTTCATGAGATGGTGCGATACTAATTCATCTGTCGTCGAATGGGGATCTGAGACGACTGTTATACCTTACCGGTCACCTGTTGATAATAAACTACATCGCTATTTTGTAGACTTTTATATTAAGGTGGTTACAAAACAAGGTACAACTATCAGATATTTAGTGGAGATCAAACCAGAGAAGTTCACAAAACCACCTGAAATTCCTAAAAGACAAACAAAAAGATTCATTGAAGAGGTCTTTCAATACGGTGTTAACCAGGCTAAATGGAAGTCAGCAGATGAGTATTGCATTGATAAGGGTATGAAATTTTTAGTTCTTACCGAAAAAGATTTAGGTATAAACTAACCTATAAATATAGATATGGCTACAACCAACCCTTTTTTAAGTATCCGGCAAAAAGCTGGTGATACAGAAAAATCTCTTAACTGGTATCAAACCCAGGTAAAAGAGTTGGCTACTATCAAGCCAGAAAAATTAATGAAAAATGTGCCTGATACGGTGACGAGAATACTACCGGGTAATATGTACATGTTTTTCTATGATGCTAAATTAAAAGATACGCTACCTTATTGGGATCGGTTTCCCTTGGTATTACCTTTTCGAAAAGTTAATGAAGGGTTTATAGGTTTAAACATTCATTATCTACCTTACGCAACTAGGTTTAAGTTACTTGGTGCACTGCATAATTTTGCAATGGATGATAAATTAAATGAAGATACTAGGATTAGAATTACGTGGAATATTATTGAGAGTGCATCAAGACTTGCACCTGCAAAAGCCTGCGTAAAGCACTATCTATATGAACATGTACAATCAAGATTTTTACACATAAAGTTTCCAGATTGGGTTATTGCATCACAGTTACCGGTTGAACGGTTTGTGGGTGCAAATAAAGCCACGGTTTGGAGAGAGTCAAGGACAAAATACTAATGGCTACATATAGTCTAGATAGATTCAGAGCAGAAGTTCTCAGCGGCGCTGGCCTTGCGAGAACTAATCGCTTTGAGGTTAATATTAAGGTACCATTAGGTATGAATTGGGGGGATGGGGATTTAGTTAACCTGTATTGCGAACAGACTAACTTCCCTATGTTGAATATCAACACTAAAGCATTTAAGATATTTGGCCCATCATACCAAAGACCGATGTCTTCCGAGTATGGGGGAGAAGGTCTATCAATGACGTTTCACGTCGACCGAGAAATGAGAGTAAAAAAGTTCTTTGAAGACTGGATGCACATGATAGTTAACAAAAATACATTTGCTGTTAGCTATCAAGAAAAGTATGCTACTACAATTAATATTAAACAAATAGATGAACAAGATAATGTTACACATGAGATTGAATTACTAGAGGCATTTCCTCGTAACATGAATATGATGGAACTTAATAACTCTTCTTCAAACCAGACACATAGACTGAATATGTTATTTGCATACAGGTTATGGCGCGATCCAAGAAAGGTTAATGAAGTATCTATTAAGCGTACATTATTTAACCCTGAAGTGCCTCGTGATTATGAAGAAGATAATGGTTTGAGAAATGTAACGTATACTGGTGAGTATAGTCCAGGTACTACAAATAATGACATGGCCTTTGGTGTAGGTCAGTTAAGTGGCTAATTTATAATAGGAGAACATAATGGCTTTACCAGTACTTGAAACCCCAACCTTTGAATTGACATTACCCTCTACCGGTAGTAAGATTAAATTTAGACCCTTCCTTGTTAAAGAGCATAAAATTCTTTTAACAATGGCAGATGCGGAGAACGATGAAGTAGCAAGAATTATTAGAGAACTTGTTAATGTGTGTACGTTTGAAAAACTAAACGTTGCCAAGATTCCGTATATCGATGTTGAATACATTTTTATGAATCTTCGAGCTAAATCAATTGGTGAGATGGTTGATGTCATTATTAATTGTGAGTGCGGTACCAAGATTGATGCTAAGTTTAATATCGATGACCTTAAAATTGAAAAAGGCGATGGTCATACAAATAAGATTTTAATTACTGATGATCTGGGTATTGAAATGCAGTATCCAACTATTGATGAAGTTCTAGGTATATTTGCATCTGACGATAACGATAAAGTGATTGATATGATTATTAGCAACGTTAAAGGTATCTACAGAGGTGATGAGTATTGGGAAGCAAGAGATCAGACTAAACAAGAAATGGAAACCTTTCTGTACTCCCTAACTAAATCTCAATTTGATAAGTTAGAACAGTTTTTTGTTACCGCACCTAAAATCGTACAGGTAATAGAATCAGATTGCCCCGACTGCAAGAAACATAACGTATCAAGGCTAGAAGGTTTACAGAATTTTTTCGTATAACCCTCTCGCAAGATTCGTTAGCTAACTTTTATACATTAAACTTTTCGTTAATGCAGCATCATAAGTACAGCTTAACGGAGATTGAAAATATGTTGCCTTGGGAGAGGGAGATTTACGTTTCATTATTGATAGATTATATTAGGCACGAGAATGATAAGCTACAGATAATTAAACAAAACGCAAGGAACATGTAAAATGGCAGACGAAGTAGTAGTAAAAAAAGAAGAAGATTGGATGCAGAAAAAATGGCGTCCAGCTATGGGTTGGATGTATATGATCGTCTGTATGCTAGATATGGCAATATTTCCTGTTCTGTGGAGTTTGTTACAGGTACTTACTAAGCAACCAATTACGCAATGGAATCCGCTTACCTTACAAGGGGCTGGTTTATTTCACCTTGCCATGGGCGCTGTACTCGGTATTGCCGCATGGGGTAGAACACAAGAGAAGGTAGCTGGTACTGCATCTAATTATACACCAACAAGTTACAGTGCAACCCCAGCTGCGTCATTCGCGCCTGTCGTGGAAAATACTAGTGATTACTCTACCCCAGCACCAACACCGGTTGTAAGAAGACCAATTGTTAAACCTAACCTAGATCAATAATATGGCACAGCAGTCAGAAAAATTTGAGTCTATTGTTAAGCACTTAAAAAAGCTTAACGAAGCTGAGAGTGTTGTTAAACAGAAGCTGACTCCTAGCGGTAAGCTGACTACCCCTGCAATCCAAGTTCAACCAAAAATGGACCCTGAGGTTGAAGGTGCTGCTGCAGGTATTGAGGGTCACGGTGTTAAAGATAAGTCAGAAGAGTATTTAAAAAAATCAGAAGAATATTTAAAAAATATTGATAAGACTTTAAAAAATATACAAGATAGTTTTGCAAAAAGTAATAGTGCAAGCGGCAAATCGGATAATGAGTCAAATAAGTCTGGGAGTACGGGTAAGCTACCTGACTTACCTAAAGACTACACACTAACAGAAGGCTTAAAGAGTACTGTTGGTATGGCGAAGAGTATAGGTAAAGGTATTGCTGGTTTTGCATCTAACCCTAAAAAGACCCTATCTAATGCTTTTGGTAGTGTAAAGGACTCAGTTAAAGGTGCATTAGGAACTGCTAAAGATATAGTTAGTGCAGAGGCAGGGTATACACCTGAACGTGAGCGGTTTGCAAAAGGTTACGCAGCATCTGCAAAAGGCACACAGTTTCAAAAAGGCGGTAAGAGTGCGCTTGATGCTGGTAAAGATAAGTACGATGCTTTAAAAGCAAAAGAAGACGAGATTAATAAAGTAAAAGAGAAGATGGATGTGCCAGCTTCTCAAGGGTTTAGCCCGCTTAAAAAAGATCAAAAAGAACTTGATAAGTTAAATAAAGAATTTGACGCTCTTGATCCAAGAGTTACTGCTGCATCACCTACTGCTGATAAACAAGCTAAAGCTGATGCATTAACTACACCAGAGATTGATAAATCGCCTAACGAAAAGATAACAGCAGCTTCTGTGAATCCAGAGTCTGATAATATTGAAACGTCGGGTGAACTTATATCAAAAGAAATTAAAGAGACCAACGATCTTATAGGTCAAAATCTTTCTATTGTAAAACTGCAGCTCGAAGAACTAAAAGGTATACGACTTGCGTTAACACCTGCAACAGCTGATGAGCCAAATAAAGACCCTAATAAACGAGTAGTAGAAAAATTAGATGAACTTATTGAAGCAGTTAAAGAGGGCGGCGGCGGTGGTGGCGGTGGAGGCGGATTAGGTTTAACTGATTTAATACCATCAGGCGGTAAGGCAGCTGCAGGTGGTAAACTTGCAAGTAGAATGGCAAGTCTCGGTAAAGCGGCTAAGATTGGTGGTGCTGTACTTGCTGTTGGTGCGGGCGCCTACACTGCGTATAAAGGGTATACAGAGGCCGAAGATAATAAGCAAGCAAAGATGGACGAGGTCCAGGCTAAAGTTGACTCCGGGGAAATGAAACCAGAAGAAGCTGCAGCTGCTAGAAAAGAAATAGGTAATACAGCAACAGTTGAAAAGAGCGGAGCAATTGGGGAAGGTACCGGTATGGCAGCCGGCGCAATCGCTGGTGGTCTTGCAGGTGCTAAGCTCGGTGGTACTATTGGTACGTTTATTGGCGGCCCGGTTGGTACTGCGGTGGGTGCAGGTATTGGCGGTTTAGCGGGTGGCGCCTTAGGAGCCTTTGCAGGCTCGAGTGCCGGTAAATACGTTGGTGAAAAAGCTGGTGAAGGTATTAACTACCTTAAAGATAAAGCGGGTGGTATAGGTAGTGCAGTTTCGGGCTTCTTTGGAAGCAAGAAAGAAGAAGCAGCCCCTGGTGCAGCTGCGGCCGCGGCAATGGGTGGGGCACCCGCGGTTGCGAAACAAGATAAAGTTGAGTTTAAAAAGAGTAAGGTATTACAAGAAAAAATCGGTGGTAGTACAATTGCAGGTTATGAGGATGGGTACGAACTACAGGGTAAGAAGGAAGATGTAGAAGCTGCTGAAGCAGCCTGGAAAAAATTTGGTAAAGCAGAAAGTAATGATGATAAAGCAGGCATGGATGCTGCGGCGAATGAATTCATACAGCTAGCAAATAAAATAAATTCGCCTGAATATAAAGCGAAGATGAAAGAGATAAGCGATAAGCAAAATAAAAAGAAAGAAGAAAAAGTATCTGGCGGGCCAGGTGCAAAGAACCCCGTTGGTGATGTAACTGCTTCAAAAACAGCTAGTCAAAGTACAGACGCCGTGGCAGGTGCAGCAGGTGCTTCTATATCAAAAACAGAAAGTTATACAACGATTGCTGGTGAGAGAGTTGTTCCAAATCAACCGCTTTCTGATAAACAAATGGCTGTTATTGGGATGTCTAAAGCTTCAGGTAATACGTATTCTCCAGATGTAGAAGCTCAATACGCAAAACAAAAGCAAGTAGCTGCGGTTGAACCTAAGACAACGGGTAATACTGCAGGCCCTGAGGTTGTTAAAGCCTCGACAGAGAATGCTGATCTTAACAGAGAAGCATCGCGCGGTAGTACTAATGTTACACCAATAGTATCTAACAATAGCAGTACAAATAATAATACTAGTTACGTACCTGTTAAACCAACACCTAGGAATGAAAGAGGTGGTTCAGCTCTTGATCGATACCAAGACAGGGTATCGGCCTTCTAATAAAAATGGGGACCTAGGTCCCCATTCTTTTACTTCTTAGCTGTTTTCTTTACGGCCTTTTTAACAACTCTACAACCATCGGCCGTAGTCTGTCCAGCTTTACAAGGCCGCTTTACTTTTTTGCTTCTGGCTTCTTTTCATCTTTCTTAGCAGCCGGCTTAGCCTCTACCTTCTTAGCGGCAGGAGCAGCAGCGGAGGCGGCAGCTTGAGCAGCAGGAGCGGGTGTTGTCTTAGCAGGTTCAGCAGCAAAGGCAGTCAAAGCGAAAGCAGAAGCGATAATAGCGATAATATTTTTCATATAAACTCCGAAAATTAAATTAAGTTAAAAAAAACAAAACCTAATTAGCTCGTCACCGTTCCAGGACCTAAGTTACTAAAGGTAACGAGTGTCCTGGATTAGGTTCTGACTACCTAATTAGTCGTCATTCGCCAACTTGGCAAAGTACGACAGGGAATCATCTGCGCTATCTTCAACACTGGCCTTAGGAGCTGGTTTTGAGACAGGACGCGGACGATCTTCAGCAAGTGCAGTCTCTTCCGCTCTAGGAGCAGTCGTTCCTGTACCTGACAGAACCATTTCAAGCTTAGCCTTAAGTTCTTCATAAGACTTAAAGTGCTTGGGATCTAAGAACTCCTGGAGAGAGTATTGCTTCTTCCAAGTCGTTTCAAGTTCATCGTCATCGTTTGACAATACTGAAATTGCATCAAACTCGGACTTATCGTAGTTACGATATCCTTCTAGATTACGAATCTTCAATTTGAAGTTAGCACCTTTCCAGAAGTCGAAAGGATTAATTGCTTCTTCATCCTCGTACTGAGGTTGCATTACATCTTTGATCTTATCAAAGATTTTCTTACCGAACTTATAAAGGAATACTTTACCTTCATTCTCAGGATGCGCAGCATCCTTAACCACAATAATATTAGCAATGTAAGTAAGACGACGCTTTTGCTTACGTGCAATTTCTTTATTGGCTTCAGTACCTGCATTCCACAACTCGTTATTAAGTTCAGTTACAGGGTCTTGCTTACCAAGGGTAGTGAGAGAATTCTCAATATACCACTTACCAGTTGGGCCTTGGAAGCCGTGATTCCAAACGCGAACCCAAGGAAGATCTTCGCCTTTTGGTGGTGGTAGGAATCTGATGACTGCGTAACCGTTACCGGCTTTATCTACCTCTGGTTGCCAGAAGCGGTCATCTTTAGAGTTACTCTCTTGAGTTTGAGGGGTGGCGATCTTTTCGACTTCCTTCATCAGGTTGTCAAACGTACCGCGATTTTTCTTCATTGCTGAAAAGTCTAATGCCATAATTTTCTCCGTATAAACGTTGTATGCGATGTATTAGTATTGTTTATCATTACGATTCACTTTACTTTCTTCTGTATCAGAATCTAACTCGTCATCGAAAGATTCTAAATCTTCTTCTGATAACATATTATATATGCTTTTGCGGTACTTGTCAACTTTATTGGTACCTTTTTCGACTCGTCGGATCTTCTTGTAACTATCCCACTCCGATGACATATTTTTCATTGCTGCAAAACTTACTTACTTTTGTTAAATAGCCCCAAAGCTTTTTCTTTAAGTGTAACTGCCCATTGGGGTTGTGGGAAGTGCCAACCAATAAATGCACCTATTAAAATCCAAAAAATTGTCTCTAACATTACTTTTCTCCTTTTGTATCAACTGCAACGAATGGCCAGGCTGAAACTCGTTTTGCAATCTCACCTTGACTATGCGCTAACCGAATTAAAAATCTTTGTGTTTCTTTTAAATGCTCTGATAACGCCGTAACATTTTCCTGAAGGATACATATGCTTTTCTCCAGCTCTATGATTCTTGCTTTACTTATATCCAACTCGTGATCGGAGTAATTCATCGTATTTTTCTTTTTTAATATTTACGAATGGGTCGTATTTCTTTATAGTTCTCGATACGTCAGGCCAGATTAAATCGTTACACAATTTCTGATCCAGGTCTGTTACGTAACCGGTTAACTTCTCTAAAATAACTAACGTTTCTATAGAAATGCTATTTCTTAAATATAGCTTAATTATATATGGATGCTCATTTTTCTGGCAATGGAATGTTTCCCAGAATGTAATATTATTCTTTTCACAAAACGTAATTACATTATTAAGTTCTTTATCGAATGTGTAGTACATGGACTCCATACGCTTCTTCCAACTTGCGTATCGCTCTTTAGAATCAACATCAAATAACCCACCCCAACGATCACCTGATACAAAATTAGCAACTAGAAAATCAACCACCTCTTTATCAGAGTAACTTTCGGCTACTTTTCTAATTGCTAATAAGTCCTTACGTTTAGCAAAAGATTGCTTTGAGGCTCTTACCCTCCCACCTTGCGCAATTACATCATACTGATCGGTAGTAAAATGTAATCTCAATGCGAGGTAGTAGCGATAGACTTCAAATGGTTCCATAATCATACAGGCAAATGTCCAATCGGTTTAATCATATTTGCAATCTCGGCTTCCATTTGAATCTTCTCACGAAGCTTTTGATTAATCAAAGGACCAATACTATCAATTTCAATATCTTTTTCATCGCAATATGCAATTACTGCCTCCATGTAACCAGCTTTTGTACGGGTTACAATTTCATCGATGTAGATACTGAACTCATTTGGTGACCGAAAGCGCTTAGTAATAACAAGCGCATCGGTTAACTGCACTGGTTGTTCGTTCATATAAAAAATATTAGACCTAACATAATGGATTGAATTGCGAAACCAATACCGATAGTCACTACCATCAGCATGTCCTTTAGTATAGCTGATCTTAGGAAATAAAGCAACAGTCCTAGCCACAACAGACACGTAATATCAAGTGGGGGTAGCTTATCTGTAACCCCTGACATTACAGCAAGAAAAGATGGAACAGTTGCACATATGAATACCAGCATACTTAGCCAGGCAAAAGTGTCTGCGGTAGTCTTTGAGAATCCTTCAAAGTAACCTATTAGTTTTTCTTTTATTGTATTAAGTGTTTCCATTATGATTTCTCTCCGTAAAATATATGACGACCGATCTGTGTTATCTTTGGCTTATTCCAATTTGGTGACACATAATCAGCATGATAGAAGTAAGCATCTTTTAGACTTGGTAATCTAAAATTCTCAAGAAGTACTTTCTTAGCTACCTCCATGGATTCTTTATAGCTTGCAGTATTACCTGTAATCTTCGGACCTTGCTCACAGTACCAAGAAAACTGACATACAACCTTACCAAAGAATACATTCTTCTGATATACTACATCACAAATATCGCTTGGGTACCTACCTGAGTTAGATCGGTTGATTGTTACCTGCGCAACTGCAACTTTACCTTCAAAAGGTTCATGAGCTGCTTCAAAATAAATATTTTTCGCTAAACAATTTAATTGCTTCTCCCGCTCTGCCATTGTAATGGGTATATCATTAAAAGGTTTAGTTTTGTAATACTCAATTCTGTTCTTCGTGAAGCTAACAAGTATAGCAGCAACAGCTACCACCAATGTAAGCTTGATTAGTAGGTTCATAAAACGTACCATTAGTTCTCCTTATTGAAGGGGGCCGAAGCCCCCGCTCACCATCAGATTACTTCTTAGTAGAAGTAGACTTTGCTTCTGTATGGATGTTGGATACGAATCCGTTGAGGATAGCTGCCTTCGCAATTACCTCGGCTTCGCTCGGGTAGGCTGGGAAGCCTGGATGATCAGGAGCTGTCTGTCCTGCATGCTTAGCGACTTCGACTTTTGTAGACCAGTCGTTGCTAACTACTTCACGCTTTCCATAATATTCCTCGGAAAGCATCTCTTTCGCCATTTTTAGAAGTTCAAGGCGAATCTCGAACGGTGTCATATTACTCATTTTAATTCCTTTGTGTGTATGAGTGTTGTGTGGCTAATTTAAGGTCTAGCCACTTGACCTTCTATACCCTAAGGATATCAATTGCATTCCATTTATAACTTAATGGTTCACTTCGAAAGAAAGCTGTTACAATGTATTTTGTACCACTAATTACTGGTATACCAGCATGGAATGTATTCCTATTATATATAGGATCATTATAGTTGTATTTAAAAAACAATGCCATTCCTGCTTTAGGCTTTACTTTAATATTTAGAGTTGTGAAATGCGTCTCCCCACCTTCGAAATCATCATTTAAATAAACAATAATAGAAGCAATTCTATCAACATCAAAGACTTTAGGTTCATTTGCTCTATTAAAAAAATCAACATGAGTCTTATACTGCTGACCCACATCGTACCGCTGTACTTGTACAGGTAATTCAATATAGGGGTAGGTACCTATTAACTCCCCCTCAATTAACTCTGTTAATTTCTGATGCAGGGGGTTGAGTTTAAACCCCTTATCAATGTATGAAGAGTTAGATCTATAGTCTGTAGGTATACCTTTTTTTGTTACAAAGTCAAAACCCTCAGCCGCAAAAAATTGTTCAGATGGAATACTCTTAATCAAATCCGCGCATTCATCTTTCGAAAATACATCATTGTATAGAACTATTCTTGGCTTGTCAAAAAGAACTTCTTTATGCATTTTTTTCCATTATAAGTGTAGGTTATTCTGTTACGAGGAAACCTACGAAACCCTAAGCAGTGTTTAGGCTGCTAATGCGAACTTTGAGTCGTTTGCGTTTACTTTTGTTTAGTTTTAACATCTGCTCTGATGTGCTGTCCACTCTGTTACTCTTTGCCCTGTCGAATCTATATCAGGCCCATCAGATGTACCCTAGTCGCTCTAGGCTTCGCGCTGAGGGTAATGAACCCAGTACATCTGGTGGACCTGGCGGGATTCGCACCCGCGTCCAGAACACTTTTCTCTTTGCTTCATACAGCAATATCTTTTGTTAAGAAGATATAGCCTTCATGACTGTAAAACTTCTCTACCTTATAATTATATAAGCTTAAGAAATTTAAATCAAGGTCTTTATAATTTTTACGTTTATCCCAATTACCACCTTCAAACGGACCGTCTTCGTATATGCGTAAATCATCGCAAATGATAACGTCGTTCTTATCTTTACGGTATTTATTTATAATTTCAATTTCTTCCCTTAATGGAAAGTTATGCTCTGAATCTAATAATACCGTACCGCTGTTCTTATCATGCTCGGGTAAATGCGCATCAAGAAAAAATAAAATGCGATCAGCTGTTAGTCGAGGTAGTAATTGTTCTAAAAATTCTACCGATGTACCTAGAAACAATTCTATGTTAGGTGAAATATCACTACACCTATCGATCATTTCCTTGTCTATATCGCAACTGTACATTCGTTCAAAGTTATAACCTGTCGTATACCTCAACGTGTTGCCTTGAAAGCAACCTGTCTCTACAAATACATTTAAATCGTATTTAGTTTTAATTTCATTAATTGATACACACGCATCATTAAAGTTAGAAAGCGAACCCATTTCTCAACCCCTCACATAAAGATTATACTGTCAATGCCACTGAAATGCCACTCTTTCTTTCGTAGAGATCCCGGAAGTGAAGTAACCGCTTTACGTGGGTATCTCTCTTCTCGATAAACACTTGTGGTTCGTCATCTTCAACTGCAATTGCAACAACAGTTTGAGCAACAGGAATACCAAATTGCTCTTCGAACATAATCGCGTAGGCAGAGCATTGCATAAAATAATTTTCGATGTAACTAATATCTTTTTGCTTTGCTGAGGTCTTAAAGTCAATAACAGAAACCTTACCATCAAATTCACCAACACAATCTACCGTACCAGCAATACGTAAATGATCAGAGTACATACGTAGCTCTTGAGCATAGACATTATTAATGCGATGTAATGTAGGTTGAAATCTTTTAAATAGATCTCGCTCAAACGGTGTCTTAAAATCTGGTGTTAAATTATTAATATAATCTTCACAAGCTTTATGCAGCTTGGTACCCCGGGTTGAAGCTTTACCAGATACCCGATTAGCTTCATCATTACCGACCCGTGTACGCCATTCAAAAATAGCTTTCCGGTTGTACTCAGACAGTACAGTTGTAATAGAAGGGTACTTATTACCTTCAGGGGTAACATAATGCCGTACCCCGTTCTCGTTTAACTGTTTTAGTTTAGGTACTTCACGGTCAAGTTTTATATGTTTAAATGTCATAATATATTATAGCGTCTTTACGCCAAAACCTCAACAGCGTGATTGTAATGGTGTATGCGGTCTTCTAAGCCGATCGTACCACCATTGATACGCTTAGTTAGTGTTGTTAAATCACCGGCATCAGCAAACTGATTCAATTTGTTCTTGTTCCAGAACCAGCACGCCGAGTGAATAGCATAGTAAGGATCCAGTAATAGATCTGGATCTTCTAAAAGCGTACTGTCTTGGAATAACGTTTGCGAGCAAGCCTTATAATTATCTTTACCGGTTAACTGTAAAAGACCTCTACCGCGATACTTATAACCTTCACCTGTTTCTTCTGATCCATTACCCATTCGACCACCATAGGTCTTATTAGCAATCATTTCTGGTTTACCAGCATACTGTTCAGCAATACCGGGAGGAAACCTCTGTGGCCATAATTTACCTAAAGTTGCAGCTTTGTAGTTAAGGTTTTCTTCTAGTACTGAAAAGCCACCTGATTCATGAGAACACTGAGCAATAAATGCTGCTACTCTCTCTACAGTGTTAATGTCGTACTGCGGAAGTGCTTCGGCAAGAGCTTCATACCAAGCATCCGGACCACCGATTGCTTTTGGTATAAGTTCACGTACTTGTTCAACAGTAAATTCAAATTCAAAACTATCTGCCATTTTTTTCCCCTTAATGCTTTAAACCTTCATCAACAAGTTTATTTCTTTCGACAATAAACCCTTGAAGTGTTTTATCTGTTTTCGTTTTGACTAACTCAGGTATATTCATATTGTTATTATCATTAGTAATAGCGTCAACTAAAAAGTCTGGCTCAATCAACTCTTCATCGATTGTTCTTAATGCATGTATACAAACACAAACTGTATTATCCTCTAATGCAGTAATTTTATGAAAGTCATCTTTACTGATATAAATCATTGTCGGCGCATGAAATGCTTTTGATGAAGTTGTATTACCCATATCATCTAAAATATCTACTTGCACCGAACCAGCACTTACAAGCGTTGCATGGTTATAACTATGGCGATGACCATGTTCAATATCCCCTGCATGCTTAAAATGCATTAATCTACTATATACATTGCTACAAGCAATAAGCTTAATATCTGGTGTCATGCTTTATTTATCAGCTGAGTCTTCTACTTTTAATTTTGCAAGAATATAATCTTTTACTAAAGAGCTACGTACAATATCGTCTACTTCAAATTCGATTCTTGTAAATGCAGCCATGTGATGGGCAATATCAAAGAATTTTAAAATACCTGACACATCTGTCTTTCTTTTATTCAAATCTGTTTGACGATAGTCTCCACACCATATAATTTTTGATCTATAACCAACACGAGTCATAACCGTATCAATTTCTTCGAACGTCATATTCTGCATTTCATCTACAATAATAATTGCATCATCAAAAGACATACCCCTAATGAATGATGTAGAAATAAATTCGATGTGTCCTTGTTCGGCTAATCTATCGTATGCGTCTTTACGATCAAATAATGTATGGCAAATTTGACGATAAGGTTGTTGATAGATGTCCAGCTTTTCATCGATGTCGCCAGGTAGATGACCCATTTCCCTAGACTGTACCGCTGACCGAACAATAATAATTTTATTAAAAGGGTTATTTTTATCTAATACTTCTTCGAGAGCTTTGTATACAGCAATGAACGTTTTACCAGTACCTGCTACCCCATGTAAGGCAACAAAGTAATCACCTCTCTTATATGCTTCGTAAAATAATCTTTGATTGTCGGTTAGAGGTTGAAATGTTCTTAAATTATCTAATTTTAATCTTAGTGTATTATTAATTGGTTTTACATTAGGTTGGGTCTGTGGATTATACTCTTCGGTATGGATAGTAACAGCTTTCGCTGCTCTCTTATTAGTAGCCATTAGTTTTCCTCTTGCAAAAAAAAGGACTACAGGTTTCCCTGCAGTCCCGGTAAAAAACTCTTAGTGTGTAATCATCGTCGTGACAACTTATCAGTAAGGTTACTCTTGTAATTAGCGCTAGCTATTTTTGATAGTACCTCATGAAAACCCGTATCTGGTCTACGTATACCCAGACGAACTGAGTCGCCCATTGCAGGTCCTCTGCCGGGTTCGTGGTATCTTTCTAGGTGGGGATTTTTATCTTTGAACACATCGTATTCAGACATACGCATTGAATGTTCTTCGACTTGCTGTGTTTCAGTATTTAAAAAAGTATAGATCATATTTTTATTTATACAAACCAAGTTGTTGAGCGCATTCAGCCGGGTTGTTGCTCAAATAAAATATGTTCACAAAAATATACCTCAAAGGTTGTACCTGGATTACTTTCTAATACTTTAATTTTTGCAATCTCAACATCCTCTAAAGTATTAAATACCCCAACATGAGATGTCTTTTTGAGGCGGTTCATTTTATCACGCGTCTGCATTTCTAGATTATAAACTGTATGCATTACGTAATATTACCTAGACTTGTTTCACCAGTTAGTTGCTCGTACATGGTTTCAAATTCTTCATGTTCAGCAACTTCGCGAGAGAAGTTCTGCTTATGATAAACCTTTGCAAGTCTACGAAACGTCTTCTTACTCATTTCATATTCTTCGCAAATATTATTAATAGCCTCTTTAATGAATTCACGCTCGCCTTCAGTACGTGCCATGGAAGCTGAAAGCTCATCCATACACTTCTTAATAGCTTTACGTGCGGCGGGGTCAGAAGGAAGACTCATATTATACCTCTAGTAGTTTAAAATCAAAATTATCAGCTATCTCTTCGTAGTTAATGTAGCCACGTGGGTTACAAACAATACGAGTAGAACCAATCATGTAGTCATAAGGGTCATGGGTATGACCGTGCGTCCAAAGTTTAATCTGAGGACGGTCGAGAATAAACTCAGACAAGTCACTACTGTATGCCCCGTTCATCATTACCTCCTCTTTATATCGAGGGTGGGTTGACATCTTACAGGGCGAGTGATGACCAATAACAACAAACTTATCGGTCTTATCTTTTGTAGATTCGTCAATAAAGGCAAGCATAGCTTTATGATCTTCAACTGTATCTTCCGGGCAGAAGCGAGCTTCTCTTTCGTGGAACTTACCTCCGTCATCTTTAAAGGTTACTTTTCTTGAACTGTTCTGAATAATTCTAAAGTCATTCATAGCACCTTTAATGGAATAAAGGGTATGTGGGTCTTCTTTATTCATATCAGTCCAGAGGGTACCACCAATGAATATAACGTCTTCGATTGTAATACTCTCCTTATCCATTAAACGGATATTAGGAAACTCTTTTAGAACAGTGCGAAGTATATTAGCTGACGTTGCAAAGTCACCGTGATAATGTTCATGATTACCCATCACGTAAAGTACATGCTTAAAGCTGGTTGAACATTGTTCGAAGAACGTCATAAAACGTTTTGCATTACCGTATGAGTCGCCTTCAGAGTAACCTTTTAAATCAGTAGCAGTAACAATATCACCAGATAAAATTAATACATCTGCACCATGTGCATTTGTAACTTCGAGCTGACCAAACTCGATATGCAGGTCTGAACCAAGAGCAATTTTCATCCGCGCCTCATTTGCGATACTTCTTTCGCGTTTTCTTCAGTAAAAATAGGTACTAAGTTAGACTTATGCATAGCAGCAATACCTAGCATTTTATCCCCCGTATATACCTGCTTAGCTTTTCCAGTAGTAACCGCCCCGTAGTTACCAGAGTCTAAGCTAGGATACTGCTTAGTCTCACGAACATACGGTTTCGACACGACACCAGGTAGAGTAATTACCTTAAAGTCTTTTCTCTTCCTATTCTTACCGGTAGGATCAATACCATGCTTCGCACACCACGCAGCGTACTGCTCGCGCTCGGCTTTAGGCTTCTGCTTAGGTTTAACAAGAGGTTTAGTATTAGTATAAATCATAATCAATTATAATATAGAACAATAAAAAAATCAAAGGTTACGTCTATCCATTTTAATCTCTTTAACATTGTAGAAGCGCTCCAGACTAGGCGCCGTACCAGTTACTTCCCACTCAGGTTTTTTCCTCGTGAAAAGCTGCCAAAGAGATTTTAAACTAAAGGGGATGCAGCTTTCACCTTATCTACCTTAGGTGGTAACGTTACAGGGTATGCCTCACGTACAATGTCTTCTTTTAGAGACTTATACTTTTTAGATAAGTTTTTATCCTTAGCAAGAATAATTACTTCGGCCTCTGATGCATGCAGGCCTTCTAACATTTCAATAAAGAGAGTTTCTTTTTTAAGTTTAGGAATCTTAACATTAGGGTCATGCCAGATATAGAAGCGTCTATATTCAAGCGTCAGCGTTGTTTGCTGATAATCGATCGGGCGATCAGTATCTTTACGATACGGGGGCTCACCCTCTGGTAGATCGAACGCTACGTTAGGGTCGAAATTAATTCGCATGATGCCTCGTAGAACGGGCGTTTCGTATTTTTTAAGTACAGCGATTTTATCTTGTTTTGATTTAGCTTTTTCAAACTCATCAAGTACTTCTGAAATTAGTAATTGCATTAAAATTCCTCCAAATGTTCCATCATCTGCTTCATCTTATGTTCAATAAAATAATTAAGTAGCTGGCTCTTATCTTTAACTGGTTGTGTCACGAAGTTATTTATAATAGCTTCTTGAACCTCAGAAGGTATCATGTCGAGATCCACCATCAATTTATTACGATGAAAGTTACGACGTTCTTCTTCTGTCTTACAAGCAATGAAACCATTCTCTGCAAACTCTAATAGTTTCTTAGATGTAATAGGTCGTTGACGTTCACCAGCAACAATGGAGTCATCAGCTGAAAGAATATTAGGTACTCCGTCACCCTTATCACCCTTAACAATATGCTCCATTAAATACTGGTGAGGAGGCATATCAGGTTTAACGAATTTCTTTTGTACAGGAGAGTACTGCTTAACATGCTTATACTTTTGTAACTGCATGAAGTCATGATCACCAGAAATAATCAAAAGAGGTTTCGGTTCCTCTAAGAGACCTGTAACTACTTTATCATTACTGTTAGACCAGAAGACGAGCGTGGCAATAATATCATCTGCCTCAGCCCCCTCCACCTCGATTACCTTATACGGAAATACCGTACGCAGCTCTTCTTTGAGTAAGTTAATCGTATCAAAGATATGAGGCCAGTTAAAGCCGGAATCTTCTCTTGACTTCTTACGGTTAGCTTTGTAGTAAGGAAACTGAGCCTTGCGCCAGTACTTACGGCTATCACATGCAATAACGATCTCACCATACTCACGTCCAAACTTTTGCTTATGCGCTCGAATAGCATTAAGCACCATATGACGTAGCAAGTTAACATCAAGTTCAATGTCTTTCCTACCACCAATCTCCACCATTAGGTTGGAGATAATAGTCTGAGAATAATCAATAACAATCATTTAATAACCCGAAGTATAATACACTCTTCATTAATTCTACCATTAACTGGAGTCTCTTTTGTTGTAAGTTCAGGTAGTATTCTACGCAATTGAACCTTACCAGCAGTAAGTACCTTCTTTAGTATCTCTGCCGGTTTGCGTAAAGCTTTTTGCTCACACATATCAGGATCATAATTTTGTAGAGTAGTACCCTTGACCTGCAAACCGGTGGTTGATTCCGTGCGGTAAGCTGCCAATCGTTTATACTTAGTATTATATACCCATACCTGAGAGGCACCAACTATCTCCGATGCCATTACTGACTTAAGATTTAGTTCTGTAAACTCTCGCATGTACTTAAGCTTTGCAACCTGTATCCCAGGAGCTACTTGTTTCTTTACGCGAGGTTTACGATTAGCCTTTTTAAACTCAGTATAGCGATCAATATCCTCAACCCACTGACTGAATAATTTAATTAGCCTGGTTAGTTGCGGTCTAGTAAAATTAGAATACGCCTCTTTAATAAGAGGGTCGGTAGACTCATATACGTAAATAAATTCTTGAGCTTTTCTCTTTACCCATGCCTCAACGTGCGTGCAATAAGGTTTAGGAATAGATCTTGCTTGTAAGTCTTTATATAAGTCAAAGTCTTTTTTATCTACAATATAGTCATCAAGCACACCTTCAAGTTCACCGATATACTCGGCTACTTTTTCCAGCATGTAATCTTGCACCGAAGGTTTAGGTGTTGTATCTTTAACCTTAATAACTTTCTCTTCTACTTTTCTGACCAGTAGTTCCTTAACATAGTTGTCTAGCTTTTCTAGTTCTTTTGTACCTACATTGCAACCGTTATGAATAATACGAGCTACCCAACCATAGGTCATTGTAATTTCATTATCAGGTATTTTATCAAAGCGCTTTACACCATCAACACCTACGTTTGTCTTTACATATTCCCGTAGATAACTAACAGCATCTTTCTTTTCTTTTTCTTGATTATACCAATTAAAAGCATGGCCTAGCTGGGAAACGTAATCAGCCGACTCAAAGTTAATTTGACGTGGTTCGTTATTTACTACTGGTGCTCTTGCCATATTATAGATCGAAATTAATTTGCGTTACAGAATCAAAGCGAAATGATCTCCATTCCTGTTTATCTAAATCAAATACAGGACAGGTTTCTTCACTAACAGTTTTTACTCGCTCGGTTTTCTTTTCATACAAGACAGTTTTCCCTTCTTGTAGTGTACATTTCATTTCACGAATAGTACCGTCTTTTTTCTTAAAATGAATAGTAGTATCATGCATACGAAGTACACTACGAAGCCAGTCTCGAAATTCTTGACGTTCGGTTTCATCAGCCGTCTCATACCACGTACCCATCGGTTTATCAATAAACATAATTAACTTCCTGTAGAGAGGTAAATATCATTACCTTTTTTATAAAAGGCTTCAATAAAAACATGATGGGAATCTCCAGATTGTGCAATAGCTTTATCCGCTGCAGCCCACAAATCCCACCATTGTAAATTTCCACCGGGTAGAGGAATCACAACTGTACCTTCACCCCAGTGATCACCGTACCGAAGTGTCTCACCATTCAAGCCAGATAACTCATGAATATTTTCTACTTCGTAAATAGACCAAACAGATTTAAGACTATTGTCTTTTTTTACTGTATCAAAGTAGCGGTATTTTTGATCAAATGTATCAGTGTCAAGCATACTGAACTCCATAATGAATAGCGTCCTGGTCGTAGGAATGTGAAGCGTACATCTGCATGTCATGCTCTGCACTCAATCGTTCGAACTGCTCGAGTTCTAGTTGATCAATGTAAGCAATCGCAAGTAACTCTGCTTCTTGATCGGCAATCTCCGAAAGTAACAGGTTTATTTCTTCAACAGTTTTCATAACAAATCTCCTAATCAGTCCGTATATTATAATGGCTTTAGGAGATTAAGCAAGCGTTACGTTACTTTTTAAAGAACTTATCGAGAATTTCTCTAGGCATTTCGTGGATTTTTGAACGTTCAATACTGATATTATCATCTTTCGTAACGTTTTCTAGACTGGGGCTCCACTCCGCATTCTTCCCACTCCATTCTCTCTTAAAATTCTTAGTATGCACAACAGGAGCTTCAGTAAAGATAGGCGCAGTATCATCTTCAGGTAACGGTATATTAAGACTACCGTTCATACCAGGCTCTTCAGGCTCGTTACGTTCTTTGAGAGAAATATTAGCTGCAATTAACAGTAAAATAGCTAACGGGTCAAATACAAATACCAGAGCAATAATTACCCATCTAACTGCTTTTTCAAGCGTGTCGGTATTCTGCGTATCGTAAATTAACGCTGCAATATATTTGATTGGACCAACCTCTGCCTCCACTTTACGAATTTCGGTGGCGATAGGAGCTCGTTCTTCATTAAGAGTCGAAACCCGCTTGTTATATGTTTCGATTTCGTTAAGTAAGCGACCACGCTCTTTCTGTTGGGCTTTGCGTAGACTTGATGCTTTGTCGGCACCCTTTTCATCTGTTGACCGAGCCATAACTTGGTCCACCGATTCATCCATCTGTTTGATTGCTTTGCGATTAACATCAATATTATCTTTCTCAACTTTTATCTTCTCATCAACAAGAGCAAGCTTAGCTGCTATATCACCTGAAGGTATAGCTTGATCTAGATGGGCTTTGGAGAGGTAACCAAATATACCTAAAGAAGTAATAATAGATAATACAACAATAGCCCCTGTTAGATAGTATCGTATAAGCGCAGGAGCAGTCCTCCAATTACGATAGACCCAGGATGCAGATACAACCTTGGCCAGTTCCAGCGTACCTCCCATTACAGCAATAGGGATTGCGGCCGAGGCAAAAATTGCCATTAAACCTATTACGGAGAAATACGCCGCTACACCTGATAGGAGTATTGCGGTTAATAGTGTAACACCAATTGTAAACATTATGATAACCTCACGTGTGATCTCATTACTTTAACTGATATCCACGAATTATACCATAGATCTTTATTTTCTAACACTGCTCTGGTAAATTGCTCTTTGGCTTCCAAATAGTTAGCTGTACCTTTATTTGGGCATAGGTGAATTATCTCACGAGTAAAGTTCTCTACCCCAAGACGCTGTACGTCACTTTGTAATTCATCAGAAGACGACCAATAGGTCTTCCAGTCGGATTCCGTCGTAACACGTCTCCGTACTTTTTTAACTTGCTTTCTTCTAACCGACCAAAAGAATTTCTTACCAATGTATTGTCGGTTGTCGATTTTGTTTGTAATAATATACACAAAGCCATAATTATCTCCAGGTTCAAGAAACGCCTCACCATTATAAATCCAATCAGACATTATTCGTCTTCCGGATCCCCTTCATCCTCCGCCTCGATTGCTGCACCGCAAAAGGGACAGAAGTTAACTTCATAGTAGGATTCGTCTTGTGAATGTTTGATTTTAAAATCAGCATCACAGCTATCGCAGTTATACGCTCTTTGCATTTTTACCTTTTAGTCTTTCTGTCTCAGCATCATAAACTCGTTTACGAAGCGCTGAGCTACTGTATGGATGGTCTCTTAAATGATAATGTAATTCAACGTTGTTATCTAAACACCATTGCTTCCCTGTAAAATCTTTTGCCTTATATTCATCACCTAAAAATCTAATATCAATATGTTGTGTTTTAAGCATACTTAAAAGATCGTCTTCAGTTGAGTAAACTAGAACTTCATCAACGTACTTACATGACGACACTGCACAAAATCTTTCGTAAATAGATTGAACAGGTTTATTTTTAGTATCAGGTCTATCAATTGTTGGATCTGTTTGTATTGCAACAATTAAGTAATCACAAAAACGTTTTTCTTCCTTTAGCATTGTTACATGACCGGCGTGAAAGAGGTCGAACGTGCTACAATTAAATCCAATTTTAAATTTGTTCAATTTCAATTCCACCTTTTAATAAAAACTCGACCCCTGTTGTCTCCCTGTACGAGCTACGATAATATACTTTACTTATTCCCGATTGATATATTAACTTCGCACAATCAAGACACGGTGCATGTGTAATAAACATTGTTGCATCTAATCCTGATTCACTCGACCTAGCTAACTTAGCTATTGCATTTGTTTCAGCATGCAATACTTCTGGCTTAGATTTTGTTGTGTATTTAGCTTCAGTATCATTACCTGTTCTAATAATATCTTCACATTCATTAGTCCAACCTGAAGGCATACCATTGTAGCCAATAGAAATAATTCTATCGTCTTTAACAACAATAGCCCCTACTTTTAATCTTGTAGCTGTAGAAAGATTAGCATAAGTCTCTGCTACTTTCATATGCGCATCAATATACTTTTGTTTCATTACCATTTACCGATTGGACAATCAGCACCTTCAATCATTGTTTTAGCAGGCATGAAGCAGTAGCACTCCCTACACACCTTTACAGATGTTATAAATCTATCACAGTCTTTACAGATTTGATATCTCTGTTTAGAGATAGGGTCGTTGAGTGCTTCTACTTCTTTAGCTTGGCGTTGTTTAGCCAGCCACTCAGGCTGCTCTTCCCCATACATCATTCCAATCTCCTTTAGTTGCACCTTTTGCATAATCAGTTGCTCTATTCTCAAAGAAGTTTGTATGTGTAGGTGCATTAATCATTTCTTCAACCCAGGGGAGAGGATT
>Ga0214921_10000784_pt1 | contig 56651 bp, 42 predicted proteins | sample LL1505_MetaG_FD_177992 | JGI IMG/M metagenome (GOLD analysis project Ga0214921, IMG submission 177992) | Freshwater microbial communities from Lake Lanier, Atlanta, Georgia, United States - LL-1505 | ecosystem: Environmental > Aquatic > Freshwater > Lake | place: USA: Georgia | collected... | reverse complement strand
AAACTTCGTCCCTAGTTGCTTCCATCGCCGCTACATCGTCACCCTCGACATTCAGGCGCAAAAGTGGCTCAGTGTTGCTCGCTCGCACATTGAACCACCAGTTAGGCCCAGTAACGGTTAGCCCATCTAAATGATCAAATTGCGCGCCTTTAGCTGCAAAGATTTTCTCGATATTCGCAGTAACAGCCTTCGCATCAGAAACTGTGGTGTTGATTTCGCCACTAGATACATAACGAGTAAATGAAGTTAACAACGAACTCAGTGTCGTGCCGGCTGGCGCTTCACCCAGAGCTGCTAGCGCATGCATAGCAGCTAGCATTCCTGAATCTGCCTTCCAAAAATCCCGGAAGTAGAAGTGTCCAGAATGTTCACCGCCGAATACCGCACCAGTTTCTGCCATTGTGGCCTTGATGAATGAATGCCCGACACGAGTGCGCACAGGAACTCCACCGTTTTCTAAAACAATTTCCGCAACAGCCTTGGAAGTAATCAAGTTATGAATGATGGTACTTCCGGGATGCTTTGCAAGTTCCCGTGTTGCAATCAATGAAGTCAATGTTGACGGATCCACAATGTCGCCTTTTTCATCAACCACGAAACAGCGATCTGCATCACCATCGAAAGCTAACCCGATATCGGCACCTACTTCGATTACTCGCTTTTGCAGGTCGCGAAGATTTTCTGGATCAATTGGATTTGCTTCATGGTTTGGAAATGATCCATCGAGTTCAAAATACATTTCATCTATTTGAAGCGGAAGTGGGGAAAGAATTTGCCCGCCAAGAACAGCTGGCACAGTGAAACCACCCATTCCATTTCCTGTATCTATCACTACTGAAAGTTCTCGGCTGCCTTCGAGTGGGACTAGCGAGCGCAAGTGCAATGCATAAGCCGAAAGCAAGTCTTGCTCAGATGCGACGCCAGCTGGGCCATCGTAAGTTGGAAATTCTTCTTGCTCTAGCATCTTTCGAATTTCACTAAGGCCAGAATCTTGACCGACTGGGGCTGCCCCTGCTCGACACATTTTGATGCCGTTGTACTCAGCGGGGTTGTGGCTTGCCGTAAACATCGCACCCGGAAGATTTAAACTTCCAGAGGCAAAATACAGGCCATCCGTAGAACAAAGTCCAATGTTGATTACGTCTACACCAGCGGCGGTAACACCATTGATAAAAGCAGCGACCAGATCAGGACCTGTCGGGCGCATATCGTGTCCAACAACTATTTTCCCAGCTCCACCATCGGCGCTACGGATGCCAAGAACCTCAACAAAAGCGGTGCCAACTTGCTGCGCTAATTCAGGTCCCCATTGATCTGGAACTACACCACGGACGTCATAAGCCTTAATCAGGGCTGATAAATCTCTCACCTGACTAAGTTTAGGGGTACTCGCGGTTCAGAAATACCTATACCTAGGGTTAGCGCTCATGGAAAAGCAGGTTTTGGCTTAGTTGGATTCAGGTAGATCGCGCAATACTCGCAGGTGCCCACGGCGGGCTATTTCTTCTACTGCTTCTACAGGTGAAACTTTGCCAATCTCGCGCACAGCATTTGCAAGTGCCTCTAGATCGTCGGGTTGTGGACGCAGCGCTTCGGCATCTATTTCAAGGCGGACAACTTCCCAGCCCCTTGGCGCCGTTAGCCGAACACTGTGTTCGCTACAAAGGTCGTAACAGTGTGGCTCACGGTAGGTGGCAAGCGGACCCAAAACGGCAGTTGAATCACTGTAGACATAAGTCAACGTCCATGTTGCCACTGCAGTACATGAAGGTTTTGAACAACGTCGCGTTCCCACATTGGGAACCCTAGCCCACCTATGCTGTAAATATGGCCATTGAACCGCGGCGACACATCAGTCGAGACCGACACGATCGTGGATTACGTGGACCATTACTTCCACACAATGTGCCAAAACGCACTTCGCCAGATGAGAAATTTCAAGCACAAGTGTTAATGGCGATAATGCAGATCGATCAACAAGTTAGCCAATTGGAGAAGAAACTCGCCAGCCGAATGAAACAGGTGACGTTCAACGTTGAAGCGGTTCCGAGTAAACGCGATGTTGTGTTGAGCGATGGAACAGTGCCAATGGGCCGAATTGAACGCGGAAACCCAGATGTTGTGGTGTTGTATCAACGTGCAATTGAGCTGCGAAGTTTTAACTCTGGACAACAAAAACACATTGTTAAAGATGTACTTGCGGAATTACTAGGGTTGCTTTTCGGTAAAGACCCGGCAGAACTAGACCCTACTTACCAGGGCCCGCAACTAGCTGACTAAATAGGTTTACCCAGCCTGTGCGCGCTTGAGGCGGCGGCGTTCCCGTTCAGATAGCCCGCCCCAAATGCCGAAGCGCTCGTCATTTTGAAGTGCATATTCCAAGCATTCGGCCTTTACCTCGCAAGAGGCACACACGCGCTTAGCATCCCGAGTTGAGCCGCCTTTCTCTGGAAAAAAAGCTTCTGGATCGGTTTGGGCACAAAGTGCCCGCTCTTGCCAAGATAGTTCTTCTGATTCTGCTAACGGGAGCCATAACAATTCGCTCACTAGCTTCCTCCTTAATTTGGCTGACCTTTGGAGTCTAACGGCCTTATGTTTCCTTAAATTACACGCGTGTATTTAACCTTGGCAAGCGGATTGTGTAAAAAATAGTGAAAAAGGTGCAAAATCGGCCAAAAATGCAGATGATTACCGGAAAATAAAGCAATTACTGGCGTGTACCCATGGCCAGGGACGTAGAACCACTGTAGCCAGGGACGGGATTTACGAATGCCTTGCATTCGTAAAATAAATGCGGACTTCGATCCCACACCCTGGCTAACTGATGGGGTTCCCCCATCAGTTACTGGATGGCAGGAACTACGGAAACAATCCTAAATAAAATCTTCCTTGTGGCCAGGGACGGAGTTGAGAAGCGATTACGCTTCTCAAACAAAACAAAATTGACTGTCGATCCCGTCCCTGTGATTAGTCGGGTTCCCCGACTAATCATTCTGAAGTGGGACATCTGGAATTCAATCCAAGAAAACTTCATGTGGCCAGGGACGGGATAACGCAAAGCGTTCACGCTTTGCTAACCGAGCAGTACCGATTGGTTCGATCCCGTCCCCTACAAGGCGGGACGGACTTTAAAGTGTGGCCAGGGACGGAGTTGAGAAGCGATTACGCTTCTCAACCAAAACAATATTGACTGTCGATCCCACACCCTGGCTAACTGATGGGGTTCCCCCATCAGTTATTCGATGGCGACAACATGAGATTCAATAGAAATTTCTTTCTTCAAGTGGCCAGGGACGGGATAACGCAAAGCGTTCACGCTTTGCTAACCGAGCAGTACCGATTGGTTCGATCCCGTCCCTGTGATTAGTCGGGTTCCCCGACTAATCATTCTGAAGTGAGGTATCTGGAATTCAATCCAAGAAAACTTCATGTGGCCAGGGACGGGATCGAACCGTCGACCTTCCGATTTTCAGTCGGACGCTCGTACCAACTGAGCTACCTGGCCTACCGGTATCACCAAAGTGATACCAAGCGACCCCGACGGGACTCGAACCCGCGACCTTCGCCGTGACAGGGCGACGCGCTAACCAACTGCGCTACGGGGCCTTATTGCATCTACCTATTGTGGCAGATGCCTTTGGGCTCGTAAATCGTGCTACTTACTGGTCTTGCGTACCCCCAACGGGATTCGAACCCGTGTTACCGCCGTGAAAGGGCAGCGTCCTAGGCCACTAGACGATGGGGGCTAGGGTGCCGGTTTTACAACTGGCACGAACTGAAAGCATACGCGAACTAACGCTATTTGAGCAAAAGCGGGGTGCAGCTGCAGGTTTGGGCTTGACCCACAATTTCCGACTTGTCAGGGCGTAAGTTAGAATTAAGGTATAGCAAATGCAGGTGCTCTTGCGTTTGCTGGTTAATCAGTTAGTTTTCACGGTGATAAAGGGGGCTGAGCCATGGGGCGCGGCCGAGCCAAGGCGAAGCAAACAAAAGTTGCTCGCGATTTGAAATACAACACACCCAACACTGACCTCAGTGCATTGCAGGCTGAGTTGTCTGGTGGTTCTGGGTTGATCCCAGTTGGTGATGATGACTCTTTTGTTGAATCAGAAGAGTTACTCGATGACCCTTACGCTAAATATTATGACGACGAATCCGACGAAGATTCTGAAGAGCCTGCCGAGTCTGATGCCGCGCAGGATTCTGACGAAGACTAGTTCTGGTAATTTCCAACTAGTTGCACGACTCCACCGTTTCCGCCTTTGGCTGGTGCATCTGAAACATCTGTCTCTGCGCGTTCGCGAGCAACTCCAACACTCCAAGCCGCTAAGCCACGATCCTGTAGTAACGAGATCGCTTTATCTGAGTGCGCAGCGGAAACAAAGGCCAACATCCCAATACCCATGTTGAATGTTTTTTCGGCTTCTAACTGCGCTAAGTTTCCACGTTGTTGCATGAACTGGAAAATCGGAAGTGGGCTCCAGGAACTGCGATCTAGATCTAAGGCAAGATTCTCTGGCATTACTCGAGCAACGTTTGCTGCGATGCCGCCGCCCGTTATATGACTTATGGAATGAACTTCAACAGTGTTAATCAGCGCAAGCAGGTCTTTGCTGTAGATGCGTGTTGGTTCTAGAAGTTCTTCGCCTAATGTGCGACCAAAGTCAGCGACCAAATCGTGTACATCGAGTTTTGCGATGTTGAACGCAATGTGACGAGCTAGCGAATAGCCGTTGGAATGTAAGCCGCTAGAGCCAATAGCAATTGCTACATCTCCCGCCAGAACTTTCTGCGCTCCTAAGAGCATTACTGCATCCACAACTCCAGTACCGGCACCTGCGATGTCGTATTCGTGCTCGCCAAGCAGTCCTGGGTGCTCTGCAGTTTCGCCGCCAACTAGCGCGCAGCCAGCAAGTTCACAGCCGCGCGCAATACCCGTAACAATTGCCGCTATTCGCTCTGGATGCACTTTACCCACAGCTATGTAGTCAGTCATGAATAGCGGTTCAGCGCCGCACACTACAAGATCATCCACCACCATGGCGACTAAATCGATGCCAACAGTGTCGTGGATGTCCATGCGCTGAGCTACATCGATTTTTGTCCCCACTCCATCTGTAGAAGTTGCTAATAGCGGTTGCGACATAGTTTTGATTGCGCTGACATCAAATAGCCCAGCGAAGCCACCAAAATCGCCGAATACTTCTGGGCGCTGCGTTTTGCTAATTGCTGCGCGCATTAATTCAACGGCGCGCTCGCCTGCTTCAACATCTACACCTGCACTGGCGTAAGACAATGGTTCGGTCACGGGCGTCGGACCGCTTCATCAATTGCGCTCAGCTGCGCTTCCACAATTTCTAAACTTTCCAATGAATGTTTACCGAGGACTGACTCTGGGGGCAATTCCACTGGATATTCGCCATCAAAACATGCTCGACAAAGGCGGTCTTTGGCAATACCTGTAGCACTGATTAATTCATCAAGTTCAACATAGGCCAAACTGTCAGCGCCGATTGAACGACGAATCTCATCAACGGTCAAACCATTTGCGATTAGTTCAGCTTTGCTCGCAAAATCAATTCCATAAAAGCATGGCCATTGAACAGGTGGACTAGAAATCCGAACATGAACTTCAGCGGCTCCTGCTTCGCGCAACATTTTTACAATGGCACGTTGGGTGTTTCCTCGAACGATGGAATCATCAACAACCACAATTCGCTTGCCTTCGATAACTTCTCGCAGTGGATTTAGTTTTAATCGAATACCAAGTTGGCGAATCGTTTGGCTTGGCTGGATAAAGGTTCGCCCGACATAGGCGTTTTTAACAAGGCCTTGAGCAAACGGAATGCCGCTGCCTTGTGCATAGCCCACAGCAGCCGGTGTTCCAGATTCTGGAACCGGAATAACAATATCCGCTTCAACAGGAGATTTGGCTGCTAACCGCCGACCAACTTCAACCCGTGCTGCATGCACTGGCTGTCCTGCAATTGTGGTGTCAGGTCGGGCCAAGTAAACATACTCAAATAAGCAGCCTTTAGGTTCTGCCGGAGCGAAACGTGAAGAGCGAAGTCCATGCTCGTCAATCGCAATTAATTCGCCAGGTTCAATCTCGCGAACAAATGATGCGCCAACAATATCTAAAGCTGCACTTTCAGATGCAATTACCCATCCGCGCTCTAGTCGGCCAAGTACAAGCGGGCGGATACCTTGTGGATCGCGGGCGCCATACAGCGTCTGGTCATCCATGAATACCAAACTGAAAGCACCACGAACTTTAGGTAGCTCGTCTAGCGCAGCTGCTTCCATGGTGTTGTCAGGATGCGCAGCCAGTAAGCCCGTCAAGATATCTGTATCACTAGAAGCACCACGTCCAAGATCAGCAAAAAATTCCGATGTATCAGACTGAATCGCCTTTAACCGTTCAGCAAGTTCATGGGTGTTAGTCAAATTTCCATTGTGCGCGAGCGCTAAATGCCCCGTGGCTGTTGCTCTAAAAGTTGGCTGGGCGTTATCCCAACAGCTTGATCCAGTTGTGCTGTATCGAGTGTGACCAATTGCTAAGTAGCCCTGCAATGATTCCAACGCGGCTTCGGTGAACACCTGGGAAACCAGACCCATGTCTTTGAAAACTGTTGTGTTGTGTCCATCGCTTACTGCGATGCCCGCAGATTCTTGTCCGCGATGTTGCAATGCGTAAAGGCCGAAGAAGGTAAGTTTGGCTACTTCTTCCCCTGGCGCCCAAACCCCAAAAACGCCACAGGCATCTTGCGGGCCTTTTTCGCCAGGCAGCAATTCATGTCCGAGTTTGCCATCGCCTGCCACGTAGTTCAGTCTACCGTGCAACGGCTTGGTCAGCAGACTTGATACTGCCGCGCTGACAAAAGCGAGACAATATGACAGTGAACCTTTCTGAACAACTAGCCGACTTGGTGACTCAAGCGCTAGCTACTCCTGAAGATGACACCGCGGTGGCATTAGCAGTTCGCCAGAGCCTTGATTCCTTTGCCAGCGTTCACCCTGGTCGGGCAGTAGAAGTGCGAGTACCGCCTTACCGAGTCGTGCAGGTTCTGGGTGGTTCAACCCACAGACGCGGCACGCCACCAGCAGTAGTTGAAATGGCGCCGCTGGTCTGGCTTGCGCTAGTCAGTGGCAATGATGATTGGCAAAGCCTGCTGGAAAATGGGCAGATTGTTGCTAGCGGTGTTGGCAGTGACCTATCTGATTACTTTTAATCTGAAAACTTCAAGGTAGCTGATTAACGCACACAGACTTTTCAAGTTTTTCAAAAGCGCTGCCTACATTTAATGGCGAATTAGCCAAATAGCGCAGGCAATGTTTTTTCGCTCGCATCACGCAATTCACTGAGCGCCACAGTTACATCAGCACCGTAAACATTTTCAATCCGAAGTGCTTGGTCTGAAATCCCGTGTTCAGTGCCAATTTGTGAATCAACCACACCAATGCGCGTTGAGGTGAATCCACGAGCTTCGCACATTGCCGAGAAACGCATCTCTTCACTGCGAGGCACAACAACTACTGCGCGGGTCGCTGATTCGCTCCAAAGAAAAACAAAGGGATCTATCTCGTCTGGCACCCAAGTGCGCGCACCTATGTTGGCGCGCAAACTCATTTCAACTAACGCCTGAACAACTCCGCCATCGCTAACATCATGCGCAGCACTCAGCATTCCATCGCGTGAACCTGCTACCAAAATTTCAGCAAGCGTGCGTTCCTTATTTAGATCCAGCGCTGGCGGCATTCCACCTAGGTGTGCATGGATCTCATGCGCCCATTCTGAACCGGCTAATTCGTCTGCAGTATCGCCAAGTAAGTAAATGAGTTCGCCATCTTCTTGCCATGCCATTGGTGTGCGCCGATTCACATCATCAATCACACCTAAAACGCCAACAACTGGTGTTGGATGAATCGCGACGTCGGCAGTCTGGTTATAGAACGAAACGTTTCCTCCAGTTACCGGAGTGCCCATGTCCAAGCAGGCATCAGCTAAACCAGTTACGGCCTGTTCAAATTGCCACATCACTGCAGGATCTTCTGGTGAACCAAAGTTTAGGCAGTTAGTTACAGCAAGCGGCACAGCGCCAGTAACCGCGACATTTCGGTACGACTCTGCGAATGCTAACTGTGCACCTCGGTACGGATCAAGGGCTGCAAAGCGAGCGTTGCAGTCAGTTGAAACCGCAACCCCCAACCCAGTCTCTTCATCAACACGGATCATGCCACTGTCTTCTGGCTGGGCCAACACAGTGTTGCCCATCACATATCGGTCGTACTGCGAAGTAACCCAAGTTTTCGCGGCCAAGTTTGGCGCGGCAACCATACGTAACAAAGTTTCGCGAACATCTTGGGCAGTGTTAGGACGAGCAAGACGCTCGGCCGTTGGTGCATCACTTTGACGTGCATCTAACCATTCAGGGCGAGCAAACGGCCGTTCATAAACTGGGCCATCATGCGCAACAGAACGAGGTGGTACATCAACGATCTGCTCGCCATGCCAGTCAACAGTTAGACGACCAGATGAATTTACTTCACCAATTACTACTGCTTCAACATCCCATTTGTTACAAACCGCTAAAAATTCTTCGGCCTTTTCTGGCAGAACGACCGCGCACATGCGCTCCTGCGACTCGCTCATCAAGATCTCTTCGGGTGAGAGCGTGTGATCACGTAACAAGACGCGGTCGAGCCATACATGCATGCCACCCTCGCCATTACTTGCAAGTTCGCTGGTAGCACATGAAATGCCGGCGCCACCTAGGTCTTGAATACCTTCGACCAAGTCAGCATGCAGCACTTCTAGTGTGCATTCGATCAGCAGTTTCTCCATAAATGGGTCGCCAACCTGCACACTCGGACGTTTGGCCGGACCATCTGCATCAAAAGTTTCGGACGCTAGAACACTTACGCCACCAATTCCATCGCCACCTGTTCGAGCGCCGTACAAAATTACTAAGTTGCCAACGCCAGTTGCGGCAGCAAGGTGAATGTCTTCATGTTTCATCGTGCCAACACAAAGTGCGTTTACGAGAGGGTTGCCCTGATAACTCGGATCAAAAACAATTTCGCCGCCGATGTTCGGCAAGCCTAAGCAGTTGCCGTAACCACCAATACCGGAAACCACACCAGTTAAAACCCGACGTGTGTCTGGGTGTTGTGGGTCACCAAAACGAAGCGGATCCATCACGGCAACAGGCCGAGCTCCCATTGAGATGATGTCGCGCACAATTCCACCGACTCCAGTAGCTGCGCCTTGGTACGGCTCGACATAAGAAGGGTGATTGTGTGATTCAACTTTGAATGTGACAGCCCAACCGTGTCCGATATCGACAACACCGGCGTTCTCACCAATGCCAACTAGCAGTGCATCGCTATGCGGTGCTTTCTCACCAAACTGACGCAGATGGACTTTGCTGGACTTATAACTGCAGTGTTCCGACCACATAACCGAATACATAGCGAGTTCAGATGAAGTCGGTCTGCGACCCAATATTTCTTTGATGCGCTCGTACTCATCAGGCTTTAGGCCAAGTTCTTTAAAAGGTTGATCTTGTGTTGGAGTTCCTACAGCATTGCTAACGGTATCTACACTCATGCGTTAACCGCCTGACCAGCAAGCAAACTTGTTAAAACTGATGTGAAGAAGCCAAGACCGTCTGTCGTTGGGCCAGTTAGTGCTTCCACTGCGTGCTCTGGGTGTGGCATCAAACCAACAACATTGCCTGCTTCATTACAAATACCTGCAATGTCTCGGTGGCTACCATTTGGATTTAGGTCTAAATAACGGGCTACAACTCGACCTTCAGCCTCGAGCTGATCGAGCGTGTAATCGTCGGCTACGAAACCGCCTTCGCCATTTTTTAGCGGAACCACAATTTCCTGACCAACAGAATAGTCTCGTGTCCAAGCCGAAGAATTATTTTCAATTTTCAATTTTTGATCACGGCAAATGAAATGCAAGTGGTCATTACGTGTTAAGGCGCCTGATAACAAATGCGACTCACACAAGATTTGAAAACCGTTACAAATCCCAAGCACTGGCATACCTTCGCGAGCTGCTTCAATAACTTTTTCCATCACAGGAGCGAACCGGGCAATTGCACCGCAGCGCAGATAATCGCCGTACGAAAAACCACCTGGGAGTATCACAGCGTCTACGCCGTGAAGATTGGCATCGCCGTGCCAAAGTGAAACAGCTTCACCGCCAGCAATGCTTACTGCACGGACTGCATCTTGATCATCTAACGAACCGGGGAAGGTTACAACGCCTACCCTTGCGGTCATTGCTGAACCTGCACAGTGAAATCTTCGATTACTGGGTTGCTCAAAAGCGTTTCAGCTATTTGGTTTATTTGTGCGAGTTTCTCATCGGTCACATCGCCATCAATTGTGAGCACAAACTGCTTACCTTGGCGAACATCACTAACCCCCGATAGGCCCAATCGCCCAAGTGCGCCAAGTACTGCCCGACCTTGTGGGTCAAGGATTTCTGGCTTTAATGAGACATTTACGGTGACTTTGGCCATGATTCCCCAATTCAAAGCAAGCTGTTTGGTTAAGTCTAACTTCCCCGCATTGGCTTACTTAATCAAGGTCACGCTATTTCTGGTTCAGTGAAAGTTCGTGCTTGATGATCCCACCGAATATGGGCGCCAATAACTTGGCATAGGTGCTGGTTAAGTGATGTTCATCGCGCCACACAATCTGACCATCTCTAACTGCCGGACAAACTTTGCTGGTACAGAAGCTCTGCGTGAGGTCAATACCGAGGGAATCTGGTATTCCCTTAACGGCGTCCGAACTATAACGAGCCGCTGGCAAAAACGGAACTAGCGGCTGTGTGCAAGCGGAGACGGTTCGCGCTGACAAACAATCCAGGGCACTCAAGTCAAAATCTGGGCTATCACGAATTACAACGACGTTTATATCAGCCTGACTAAAGCGGTTAATCATTCGTTGAAAACCTGCAAGATACAGTTCTTTCCCTCTTGCATCAGTAGCAGCAACTGCACCCGTTTTTGGATCGATTATGGATGCTTTTGCTGTCGAAGCCACGAACAAAATATCAGGCTTTGTATTGATAATTTCAGTAATGGCATTTTCTCGCCAAGTGTTACAAACTGCCCAAGGTTTCTGCCCAAGTACAAACTCAACGTCGGCAACACTGCAAGCGCTTCGGGTTAACGAGAGAACTCTTGCATCGTTTTCCTGAGCCGATGCAAAAATTCCTTCAAAATACTGGTTCGCATGCGAGTTACCAAACAAGGTGACTAGGCGACCCGTTTTTGAAGTTCCGAAAACGCAGCCTTTGGGTAACTCGGGGTTTGCAGAACTGGTGTGGCAACCATTTTTGGAGGTGCGAGGGAAATCTGATCGAGCTGTCTTGATTTCACCGGCCGTCAGAACAACACCGCTTGTCGAAGTTGATTTCGGCGCACTGTCCGCTATCAGGCTACTTACCCAATCTGGGTTACTAATTTTTGCAGATTTTAAATTAGACAGATCGTTAATTGGTTTCGAAGATGTCCGATTATTCGGATTTGCATATGCAACTGTGGCGGCACCTGCAGCGAGAACTGAAAGACCAAGCCCCAAAGCAAGAGACTTGCGCGCACTAACTTTCAATGACGACGCATTTCGAAGTGGATTCTCAACCCAACGATAAGTTGCAGCTGCCAGAACAACAGAAAGAATAACCATCGGAACAGCGATAGTTAGTTTAAGTTCCTCTGGACTTTTCGCGGATGGTTGGAATGCTCGAACAGCTAAGAAAAGTAACGGCCAGTGCCATAAATAAATCGAGTAAGACCAGGTACCAAGCTTCTGCACGAAATTGAGTTCAAAAAGTTTTGGCCCCTGATTTGCAAGTGCAGCATCAGACCCGCCAACCCAAAGCAACAACATTGTCGATAGCACTGGGATAAATGTTTGTGGTCCAGGCCAAATGACCTTTGAACTAAATCCAACTGCGGAATAGAGCAGCCCCAACATTGCGACAAGGCGAGCAACCCGCACAAACTGCATGTTTCTTGGCTGTAGATTTCGACCAAGAATTGCAACGATGCCACCTAGAGCGAACTCCCAGGCCCGACTTAGTGGACTATAAAATCCGAATTGGTTGCCAACCGACATTTGAGTACTCATGAGTGAATATGAGCCAACAGAAATTAGGGCAAGGACACCAACCAATGTCCAAAGTTTTAAATTTCGGCGAATTAAAATCAGCAGCGCCATCAGAACAGGGAACATTATGTAGAACTGTTCTTCAACACCAAGAGACCAAAAATGAATCACTGGGCTCACAGATTGGGGCGCCCAATAATCCATCGAGATTGCGGCAAAGCGCAAGTTAGCGAAATAAAACGATGCTGCCCGAATATCAAGCGCTGCCCGTTGGCCTTCAAGACCAGGAACTAGAAACCAAGTTGCAATCAGAGTGAACAGAAGGACCACAGCTGCTGCAGGAATTAGGCGCCGGGCCCGTCGGGCAACAAAATTTAGTAAATGTAGGCCACCAGTTTTTACATACTCGGACACCATCATCCCAATAATTAGGTAGCCAGAAATCACGAAGAAAATATCTACCCCAATAAAACCCGAACGAAGTGGGCGATGATTAGCAATCAGAAAACCTGCATGATAGATAACCACGATGCCAACGGCGAAGGCGCGTAAGGCTTGAATATCCTTGCGAATCACTTGTCGCTCCTATCTCGAGCTAAAGAGTTACAAGCGGATAACGTTTGCGCCAGAAAGTTTGCCGCGAGTATCTAGGATTACTTTTGCGCCTGATTGAATCGCATCTAAATCGTAAGATTTGTGCGGCTGCAAGAGCACCACAATATCTGCCTTAGGTAATTCAGCACTTAAGTCTGATATGCCAGCAAGAATTCGATCCCCTTCATGTTCACCATGTTCGGAATCAATGTTCCACGAATTCACATATGGATCGTGATACACAACATCGGCGCCAAGACCGATCAACTCGCGTGCAATTGGGCGCACTGGACTTTCGCGCTGATCAGCAATGTCTGGCTTGTAGGTGACACCAAGTAGCAGTACGCGTGAACCTTTAACTGCCTTACCATCCTCGTTCAATGCATCTTGCACGCGTCGACGAACATATACCGGCATTCCGGCATTGATTTCTTGAGCAAGTTCGACGAACCTAAATGGGCGACCAAGAACGGTTTTGACATGGTGCGACAAGTAATTCGGATCAATCGGAATGCAGTGACCACCAACTCCTGGACCCGGATAAAAAGCTTGGTAGCCGAATGGCTTGGTTGACGCGCAGGCAATTGCATCCCACAGATCGATGTTAAGCAGGTTGCTGAACTCGACTAGTTCGTTCATGAGTGCGATGTTTACGTGACGGTAGGTGTTTTCCAGTAACTTAGCCATTTCGGCTTCGCGTGCTCCCTTTGCCGGGACTACTTGCTCAACAAATTTTGCATAAAATTCTGCTGCGCGCTTGGTTCCAGCTTCATTAACGCCACCAACTACTTTTGGGGTGTTTGTCATTCCGTAAACCGGATTACCTGGGTCAATACGCTCGGGGCTAAAGGCCAAGTCAAAGTCACCTAGTTTTAGGCCATGTGCTTCAAGCAATGGCAGGACAACCTCTTCGGTAGTGCCTGGGTAAGTTGTTGATTCCAATACAAATAGTGAGCCCGCAGTAAGGTGAGCTGCTACACCTTTTGTCGCTCCAATCACTGCGCCAAGATCTGGGCCGCCCTCTTCTGAAAGTGGTGTCGGAACACAAACCACGATGACATCGGCATTGGCCACGACGGAGGCATCATTGGTAGCCGAGAAGCCGCGGGCGAGCATCTTTTGCACATCTGCATCGCTCAGGTCGTCCACATGAGAACGTCCAGCGTTAAGACCATCAAGGACGCCCTGATTTAGATCAAGACCTTTTACAGACAGTCCAGCATCACTTGCGGCTTGGGCTAATGGAAGCCCTACGTATCCAAGACCAACTACTACTACATCAACTTTTTCAGACATGTTTTTAAGAATACCAGCACTAAGGCCGGACTATCGTTAGGCAGGGCTGGGATGGATACCAAACTGCTGGTAAACGCTAGCCACTTCGGCAGTGATTGATTGCCAGTTACGATTTTCGACAACCCAGTCGCGAGCATTTTTACCGATTTGTTCACGGGTTTGTGGCGAATCAATTAGCTCCGAAATCACCCGTGCCAAATCGTGCACGTTACCTTTTTCGAAAATAACGCCAATGTTTCGGTCACCAATAATTTCTGCCATGGCTGAAACGCTGGACATAACTAAACACCTGCCCATGGCCATACCTTCAAATGGCTTAAGCGGTGAAACCTCTTCGCATATCGGAAGTGGTAGGCGCGGCAACGGGCAAATGTCCATTATTGAGTAATAAGCATTCACTTCATCATGTCCGACGCGACCGACCATGGTTATGAAATCTCGGGCTGGTGACCTATCTATGTGCTTTTCCAATTCTGGGATGTGCGGGCCAGAGCCAACAATTACAACCTGGAAATCACTGCGATGATTTTGCAGGACTTCAGCTGCGTCAACCAATAGGTCTAAACCTTCGTAGTCCAGTACTGAGCCAACATATCCGACAATAGTCTTGCCTTCTAAACCAAGTTTTGCCTGAAGTTCATAATCTCTGGGCATCTCGGTGAAATTTTCAATGTTCACACCATTTGGCAACAAAGATGTAACTTCAGATTTTGCCCCACGTTTAATTGATCGCTTAATCAAAGCGCCAGTTATTGCAAACACCCAGTCCGCCTGAACTACTGCTTGTGTTTCAATCCCACGAACTAGCCGGTCTTGGTCAGTGCCTAGCCGATATGTCGTAAACGATTCGTCGCGAAGCTCATGCAAACCCCTGACTTCAAATACAGCTTTAAGGTTGAGCCGCTTAGCGACTTCCGCAGCAACTATTCCGTTGATGCCAAAGCTGGCCGCATGGATGACATCTGGTCGATACTCTAAACACCACTGCTCGAGTAGATCTGCCCATTCTCGGGCATATGTGAGGTAGGTATGCCTAGGGACACTTGTTGCTGGCAAGCGATGGTAGGTTATTGCATCTATCTTGACGGGTGCCGGAACTTCTGTACCAGCGCTCTCAAATCCTGCTAAGTCATTTGGAAAACCGGGGCGTGTGATTCCAAAAACTTCATAGCCGTGTGAAGCAATGCCTGACATTACGCCATGACTTCGGGTGGCATATCCACCGCTTTGAAACGGCAGTGAGTTATGTAATAGGTAAACGACTCGACCTGGCACTGCCTTGTATTCAGACACAACATTTTTTGGTTCGAACGTGATGCCAGATCTCAATACTTCGTCGGCATCTATCAGCCTGCGAATATGCGGACTCTTACTAATTCGATTGCGCTTGCTTTGGTTCAAACTACTTATTAGGCCAAGCGCTAGTTGCACATCCCCAAGCCGCCATAAACAAACCAGTAAAAATTCAATATCTTTCACCGAAGACTTGGCTGAATGCTTTTGTAAAAGTTCTTGCGCTACATCGTTAGCGGTCCGACCCATTTCGGGGTTAACTTCCGAAATGAGATTGCGCAGAGCAAATCTTTTTAGGCGCGCCCGTTCATTGCGATAAGTGCGAGTCCAAGGCAAGTGCTTAAGCAACGCGCGCTTCTTACGGCGAAAGAACAGAATTTGCTCGGCAAATCTGCCTTCAGGAATTGTTTCATCGGCGCGCAATGCGATGGCCGGTGAATCAAAATCTTCCACTAACTTCACCAATCTGTTCACTTAGATCGTGGCTTTGTCTAACCGTTAGCAAGCACCTAGGCAAATTTCCAATGTGCAGGCTCTAGACTTTTAAATACTATCCGACCCACCTCACGAAGGGCGTAATCCCATATGCCACATGCAGTAACTCATGTAACCGGCGCGCGACCAAACTTTCCAAAAGCAGCTCCCGTTATTTCAGCGCTTAACGCACTGGGCATAAGTCAGCGCCTCGTACATACAGGACAGCATTACGACGACAAAATGTCGGGCATATTCTTCGAAGAATTGGATTTGCCTCATCCTGACATCAACCTCGGCGTTGGCTCAGGCAGCCATGCTGCCCAAACTGCCCAGACCATGGTTTTGTTAGAACAAGAATTCTTAGCCAATCCTCCGCAATTGGTCGTGGTTTACGGCGACATAAACTCAACGGTGGCTGCGGCCCTTGTAGCAAGCAAGCTGCACATTCCGCTGGCTCACGTTGAAGCCGGATTGCGCAGTTTTGATATGCAAATGCCGGAAGAAGTGAACCGTATTGTCACAGATCAACTTTCAGAACGACTCTTTGTAACTAGCCCAGAAGCAATCGGCCATCTTGCCCGCGAAGGTGTTAGTCAAGAACGTATTGAATTTGTTGGCAACCCAATGATTGACACATTGCTCAAGAATTTAGACAAAACGAGCAAAGGCACTCGCCTAACAAATCTTGCGCTTCCTGATAAATATCTTGTCGCAACCTTGCACAGGCCATCAAATGTAGATCATCAAGAAGCCTCACTACGCATCATCAATGTATTGCACCAGTTGGCTGACATTCATCCGATTTACTTGCCGCTACATCCACGTGGACGAGCTAGTCTTTTGGAACTCGGGCTCGATAAACATGAAGATGTGCATATCATTGATCCACTTGGCTACTTAGATTTCGTATATATGATGCGCTACAGCTCTGGTGTAGTTACTGACTCCGGTGGTGTGCAAGAGGAAACCACAATCCTCAAAGTCCCTTGCTACACATTGCGGCCCAATACCGAGCGTCCAATCACCATAACGAGTGGAACTAACTTGCTGGTGACCACTGAAAATGTTGTTGAATTTGTCCGCGAACAAGCGGAAAATCCAAGAAGCTTCACAGCGACTCCGCCATTGTGGGATGGACATGCTGGCGAACGCATCGCTCAGGGCATCCAGGACTTTTTAGCTACCAAGTAGACTTTCAAGGAACTAATAACATGAGCTAAATTGGGGAAATTTGCATGTCTGATCGCGCCGGTCCTGGAGCCAAGCTAATTGGAAGCGCCCGCGAGAAAGTTATATCCGTTTTGGAATTAGGGCAGTCAGCTGGTTTGAGCCAGAGCAAACTGCTACCAACTCGGGCTAAGGGGTGGCTGCACCGCAAATACCGCAGGCTCGCTGGACTAACCGCGCCAAAGCGTAAGGGCTGGGAATTTGAAGTCTTTAACCTTTTTTGGAAAGGTAATTATCCAGAATTTCAGCGAGCTCTAGTTAAACGGTTGACCGAGTCAAAGCCACTCAAAATCTCACAACTTGATTCTGTCGTACGAATGGTTTGGCATGCAGCCTCAAATGGAACAATCGCAATCGATGAAGAACTGCATCAGGGTTTTGAAAACCAGCTGCGCCTATTAAGTAGTAAGACGTCTTCGCCAATTGTCTTCCTGCGTGGCCAGTGGCTAGCTGCACAACAATTGAGTAACCCAGGTGCAACTAGTGGGGATATAGAAGTTGACGACTTTGCAGCATTGAGCCGCAGCACGGATTTACAAATAAGTGACAACGCCACCACATCGATTGCCGCAATCAGATTCGCATTGCCTGAGCACTGGATCAGTGGTCACGAGATGCAGCCACGCGAGGTACTTCAGTCAGAGTTGCGGCTTTGGTTGTCGTGGCTGCATCTGAGTAGTGATTCCGATACTTTGCGCCATGCCCGCAAAAATATGTTGAAATCTAAGTCGTTAACCAGCGTTCTTGTTATCGACGAAGGATACCCGCATACATCTAACTTGCCGTTAGTTAAATGCGGCCTGAAACTTTCTCAGACAGAGCTTAAGGCATACTCGCCGGTAGACAATTCAGCGATGTACATGCTGCATAACTCGCTGCCATGGGATTCGCAAGGATACGCAACCCGCTCTCATGCAATTATTAAGTCGACAAACTCGCAGGGCTGGAAGGTTTCTGGAGTAACTCGACTTGGCTATCCATACGACCGTCACACCAATACCCGTGCGGAAGAGATCCCAGAAACATCTGTAATCGATGGTGTTACTTACTACCGATTAGGCAAAAAACTTGGTCCACTCTCTGGCGTTTCTAATTTTCTTAATGCCTACGCAGCCCGGGCCGCAACGCTAGTCGCTGAGCTAAAGCCTGCAATAATCCACGCAGCTTCCAGTAACTGGAATGGCATTGTGGGCAACCACCTGGCAAAAGAAGCTGGTGTGCCTTCCATTTATGAGGTGCGTGGGCTATGGGAAGTAACCGCTCGTTCACGTGAACCAGGTTACGAATTCACGCTTCGCCATCGTTTAAGTGTCGCGCTAGAGGCACAAGCCTGCATCGAAGCTTCACATGTATTTGCCCTCACTAGCGCGTTGAAGGAAGAACTTATTAGACGCGGTGTTGCTGGAGAGAAAATCACACTTCTGCCTAACTGTGTTGATGTCGATAGATTTTTACCTCGCATGCGAGACACCGAACTAGAAGAAAGACTTGGGCTTACTGGCAAAACCGTAATTGGTTACGTTGGCTCGCTGCTGGACTATGAAGGACTTAATCTTCTGATATCGGCCGCGAAACAGCTCTCTTCCAATCGATCTGACTTCCACATTCTCATTGTTGGGGGCGGCGCCGAGTTTGAAAATTTGGTGAAGCAAGTTTCAGATCTTGGTGTAGAAAAATGGGTAACTTTCACAGGTCGGGTACCACATTCAGATGTGGAACGTTACTACTCGCTAATAGACATTGCACCATTTCCGAGACTGGCACTGCCAGTATGCGAAATGGTTTCACCATTAAAACCATTTGAAGCAATGGCCATGGAGAAAGTTTGCGTCGTATCCAGCGTTGATGCCTTAACAGAAATCGTGCAAGATGGCGTGACCGGTCGGGTGTTTGAAAAAAATTCAGTGACAGATCTATCCAGAGTGCTCGCAGAACTCCTAGACAACCCCACCAAGATTCGGGAATACGGCGTCACCTCACGAAAATGGGTAGAAGAGAACCGAACCTGGGAACGAAACGCGAAAATCGTTCATGACACCTACGAACAGTTGCTATCACGCGGCTAAATGTGGCCTACGGTAGGCTATCTGCATGAGCTCAACCGCTGATCTTTCCGAATTCGAGATGATTGATGATGTCTCAGTTCACAAACCGTTTCGGGCTGGCTTACCGAATTTAAAGACTTACTTCAGCGACATGTGGCGTCGTCGAGAATTTGCTGTTGAGCTATCTCGAGCCACACTTCGTTCACAATCTGCGGCCACGTTCTTTGGCCGAGTTTGGCTAGTCCTGAATCCACTATTTCTTGCCATGGTTTATTACACACTGGCTTACATCGTCTCAAGCGGGCGCAACAAGGGTCCGGATTACTTATGCCACTTGCTAGCGGGCATATTTGTTTACCATTTCTTCTCGCAGTCCATGAACGGTGGAGCAAAAAGCGTAGTTAGCGTAGGAAAATTGGTTACCAGCCAATCATTTCCAAGGATGATTCTTCCGTTGTCCGCAGTGTTGGTCGCTTTCAGAAGATTCTTACCATCCTTGTTTGTTTACTTTATTTTTCACCTTGTCACACATCAGCCTTTGAGCTGGCGCCAACTGATGGCGATTCCAGCGTTAGCTATGATTTTCGTATTCTGCCTAGGTGTTGCCTCTTTGGTTGCGATGTTGCAGGTTTACTTCCGCGACTTACGTCAATTTCTTCCTTATCTAACCCGGATTCTGCTCTATATAACTCCAGTGCTTTATTACGCAGATGCCGTTAAAGGAAAGCTCAGTATTTTTCTCTACATAAATCCCCTCTTCGCTATGTTTGGCGCCTGGGGAGATGCCCTCGTTCGTGGAGAAATTGCCCCGCTTAACTACTGGCTTATTGGATTAACATGGACCATAGTCACACTTTGCGTTGGCGGATTGCTGTTTATGTCTAGGGAGCGTGAGTTCGCTGTCCGACTTTGATGTTGATACAGATATTGATCTAGATTCATCGGATGAATCTAGTGAAGCCGCTTTGTCGCGAAAACTTTTCAAAGAGAAGACTTCGTTTCCAGCTATTAAAGTCTCTGATCTGTGCCTAACTTATCGAACAACTTTTGAAAAAGCTCCGACGCTTCGATCAACAATTACTCGATTCGGTCGTGGCGAACGCGTTGTAAATACTGTGGAAGCACTGAAGAATGTTTCCTTTGAAATTCCGCATGGCACAGTTCTTGGTGTGGTTGGCCATAACGGCGCGGGCAAATCAACACTGCTGCGAGCAATTTCTGGAATCATGCCACCAACGTCTGGCCAGATATCTGTGCACGGAAAAGTCAGCACTCTACTTTCTCTTGGTGTCGGCTTCAACACCGAACTATCGGGTACCGAAAATATTTTGCTTGCGGGGTTGGCAATCGGCATGTCCCGTGCTGAAGTTGCCGAGAAACAAAAAGATATCGTTGAATTTGCGGAACTGGGTAAATTCATCGACATGCCTACCCGTACATACTCATCTGGCATGTCACAACGTCTTGCCTTTAGCGTGGCAGTTCACATGAACCCAGACATCCTCTTAATTGATGAGGCACTTTCTGCTGGTGATGCTCGATTTAAAGTTAAGGCTCAAGCCAAAATGAAAGAACTGATGGAGTCTGCTCGCACAATGGTTTTAGTATCACATGCGCTGAGTTCAATTAAGGATTTGTGTAACGATGCAATTTGGCTCGATCACGGGAATCTTATGATGCACGCAGATCCCAAGACGGTAACTGATGCCTATACGGATTACATGAAGGTAGGCAAGGACGCTTCTGTTGTTAAGGAAGATCTGTAGGGCCCCGTAGCTCAGGGGATAGAGCAGCGGTTTCCTAAACCGCGTGTCGGATGTTCGAATCATCTCGGGGCCACTAAATGACTTATTTCAACTCTCAAATTAAAAGTGCCGGCGTGAACATTCCTGTTCACGCCGGCACTTCCCTATTTTAAAGAGACACTAAAACTATCGTTTGAAGTTTGTCTTAGCCGTCTTTTTAGCCTTGAATGCCTTGGCTGCTTTCAACTTAGCTGCCTTTAATGCTTTGGCTGCCTTCAACTTAGCTGCTGCATCTGCTTGTGCTTTTTTGGCAGCGGCCAATTTCTTAGCCGCGTCAGCCTTATCGGCAGCGGCCTGAGTAGCTAACGCCTGGGCAGCAGCCTTATCAGCAGCAGCCTGTGTAGCTAACGCCTGTGCAGTCGCCTTATCAGCAGCAGCCTGTGTAGCTAACGCCTGGGCAGCAGCCTTATCAGCAGCAGCCTGTGTAGCTAACGCCTGGGCAGCAGCCTTATCAGCAGCAGCCTGACTAGATAACGCCTGGGCAACAGCCTTATCGCTTGAAGCCTGAGCTGCAAGCGTCTGAGCAGTTGCCTTATCAGCAGCAGAACCCGTAGCTAACGCCTGGGCAGCAGCCTTATCGGCAGCGGCCTGAGTAGCTAATGCTTGAGCAGTCGCCTTATCAGCAGCAGCCTGAGCAGCCAGCGCCTGAGCGGCAGCCTGTGCTGCGAGAACACTTGACAAAGTATCTGCAAGTGTTGTGTCAGCAGTATATGTCACGGATGTACTTGCAGACACATTTCCTGCTAGCGCACCTGCAAAAGGTGCATCTGCTAACTGTGCTGTTTCTGCGTAATTTGTTTGACATCCGTTGTTGAATGGGTTACCAATGTGTGCACTGACGCGAGCAGTTCCTGTGTCAAAAGGTGATGTTCGCAAATCAGTCCATGCTTGTCCGTTAGAGCTAGTGCTGACCGCAACTGCATAAGTGCTATCAGATGTGCCTGATACACCTGCACATGGGTCCACTGATCCTGAATTCAATAGCCCAACACCACTGGAAATGAAAGTGACGCGAACATTTGGAAGCAAGTTTCCAAATACGTCCTTTACTGTTGCGGTGAATCGTGAAGTCGCACCTGACTTCGCAGTTGCGACTGATGAACTGAGTGAGATTGTACGCGCTCCATCAGAGCTCGGATTTACCTGCACGGTCCAGACCTTGGTAGCACCTCCACTAGTCAATGAAACGCTGATAGTTCCTGCAACACCAGTTGGCAATACGCCAAATGTAACCTGGCCGGAGTTATCGCTCACAAGATCTAGCGTCGTACCACTTGGGGTGAAGTTGGCTGGTCCACTGATTGTTAAACGAGCCGGTACAGCATAGAGCTTGCGCTCTACCGTATCGGTTGTGTTCTTCAGTTCTGCAACAACATTAAATGTGGTCTGCTTTGCCGCACTGCCATACAACAAGTTGTAGCTGGTTGGTAGGCCAAGTTGGGTAGTGCTTCCAGCAGCCAAACTCGGATAATAATGAATAGTCACTGGATCTGAACTGATCAATGCACTATCTACAGTCAATGCTTCCGCAACAACTGCATCTGTTTCCAAATCTCCAGAACCTTTAGCATCCAAGAAGTTAACAACAGCATGCCCAGCAGCATCCGTAGTGATGGTGTTCGCATAACCAACCGAAAGGTTGCGTCCACTAGTCGACCGGAATCCAACAGTGCCAGCAAATGGCCCGCCAAATTGATCTTGCAACGCAACTTCGATGCGAGCCGTTCCAGCATTTGTCGTGCTGACCTCAGACTGCGAGATTAAGGCAATTTGTGATGCTGCGCGTGGCTGAATCTCAAAAGTCACCGAAATTGAAGCTGTTGGGTTGGAGTTTCGGATTGTACCTGTGACTTTGACCACCTGACGTGTTCTGACAGCGGCTGAACGAGAAGCTGTAACCACAACCTTGCCTAAACTATCGGTGACACCAGAAGCGCTCGAAAGGTTAATAGCATTTGGGGACGGTGATGGGACAGAGAAATCAACTTGCACATCCTTAACCGGACTTCCTGACGAGTCATTCACGGTCAGAGTCAAGGGTACATTTACAGAGTCTGTCGGCACTACCGAACTTCCAGCAGTAAAAATTGACGCACTAGTGTCCACCACCTGTGGAACAACTGTAATTGTTGCGATTGTAGAAATCTCGCCAACATCAATTCCGCCGGTCGCACCTTGTCCTGAACGATTCGCCCAGATGGAAATATCTTGAACGCCAAGAACATTTGTAGTTACTCTGTAACTGGTCTTTCCGGTCATATCAGTTGGTAACAAATCAGTGCCAGTTGTTGGAGATGGCGAGGGATTCACACTAAGTACAACACCCTGTAGTGGCTTGCCATACTTGTCGGTTACCGTCAGCGAGATAGATGTTGACGACAATCGTGGAGCAGTAGATGGAGCAATTACCGAAATTGATGACACTGCACTGTTTCCACCAGGATTCGTTGAAAGATTGAAGCTGGCAGAAGCGCTGGCGTCTGCAAGTGCATCAACGACCTTTGTAGTCACGCTACCTGCCCAATCAGGAGAGCCCTTTGACCCCTTGATAGCGAACTTTACAATACCTTGATTGTTGGTGTTGCCGGTCAAAATCAGTCCGTTAGCAAGCGATGTTGCTGCAGCTTGGTTCGCTACAGTCAGATCGGATGTGGAACATGCCTGTGGTTTTGCGCCAAGCACATCTCTTTCAAATGTAATCGAAAGTTGCTGATTTCTGATGGGAGTAGCGTTGATGTCTTTTACTGTTGCCTGGAAAACCTTGCAAGTACCTTCATTTACACTTACGTTTTCACCGAGAGCAATGCCGTCTGAATCGGCTAGTGATACCGAAGTTGGATTCCCAGCAAAATTGAATGTTCCTTCCGAAATAGGCTCATTTAGGAGGGCGCTATTGTCCCAAGTTCGATTGCGCAGTCCAGTCGATGTGTCTGGACGGTCGGCCCATAGCCGATAAGTCTGAGCACCAAAAATTGTAGTTACGAATGAAGCACTGGCAGTTGTTACGTCACCACTATTGTTGGCTGCTCCAGGAGTAACGATAATCCGACGCGCTACATTTCCTGAGTCGTTAGTTAGGCCTAGGTAAAGGACATCCTGATCTGTAACACCATCCAAGGTGCTGATTGCAACCGATACGGTAGTACCTGCATCGCTATCAATAAAAGCAGTTGCTGGTGTAGCCACAACTGTTGCGCCGAGTGAAATCTTAGGTGGTGCGACTACAGCTTGTGCCGGTGAAAGCTGTGCAAACCCGAGTGAGACTGCTACCGCTGTTGCGACCGATGCGCGCTTCAAGATTTTGCCAGAGCGGCTTGGAATTTCCGATGTGGCGCTAAATCCACGCTCGAAAAGATTCTGGAATTTCTCCATTGATTATTACTCCTTGAAATAGGGGTCCTTTAGGACTAATCAAAAGTTACCTTTATCAGGACCAGAACCTGATTAGACAGTCGTCCAAAATTTTTCATTTCAATAGACAGTTGTCTTACCGCAACGATATGCTTCAGCAGCGCCACTAGCATTGGCAAAGCGTTGTAAATCTAAAGTTCGCTAGACATGCGTCTTAGCGCAACGACATTGGAAGCAATGCCGACAATGTCAGGTCAAGCGCTGCTAATAAAACTGGTACGTAAGCGAGGTGGCTTCTGATGAAAATGCAAATCCAAGCACGCCTTGGAGATGATTTATCTAGTCTTGGTCTTCTGGATCGCACCTTGAGAGATTCTAACTTTGCACAAATCCAGTCTGCTATGGAGACGTTCGATAATCTGTGTTCAATTGCGCTGCTCGGTGACTTGAGGGGTAATCTAATCGGAGTGCAGGTGAGTAAGAATAGTCTTGACGAAGATTACAAGATATGCACTTTGTCGCCAGAAAATTTACCCCTGATATTTGTAAATACAACATTAAAAAAAATGGACCCTGGTTCAGTTTCCGGCCTCGTCTCGCTCTCCCCCATGCAAATTAGTGACTCCTTTGGCTCTAAAGTGTTCCTCGGTTTGGTTGCCGGATCAGAAAAGCTAAGAAGGCATCGTACCTGGGTGATTATGCGCTTCGCCCGTGCAATGCGCCTGGACTCGCAAAAATTAAGCCATTTAAAATCTCTTGCTGGCTCTGTGGGAGCTTCTTCTCATAGCCTACTAGAGAAAATATGCTGTTTGGAGCCCGATTGCAATCCATTCGGCTTAAAGTCATTCGCCGAACAAGATTTTTCAGGCACACAAGTCATCAGCAACATTGCATCAGAATCAGAATATGGCCTTGCAGAGGTATTCCAAAGACTCGATGAATTTGAACGCCTAATTGTGGAGTTGATGGCCGAAGGGAAATCTAATAGTGAAATTGCCAAGTCGCTATACGTTTCGACTTCATCAGTAAGAAATGCTAGCTCAAGAATTTATAATAAAATTGGAGCGCGAAATAGGCAGGATGCCGTCGTTCTCTTCACGAAACACCAGCATCTCACCTTGAGCCGAAACTCATAATTCGGAACAGATAACTGCAAAATTGCGCACTGTTCGAGTCTGATTGATTCTCTTGCCTAAACCGAGTGTCGGATGTTCGAATCATCTCGGGGCCACTGAAAATACGGAGGAAAAGTTCCAACTAGCCGAATTTAAATTCTGCAGGTAGGTTCAAATTATCAATTCCGGTTAACCCAAAGTGAGCGAGACCAAAATGTCTACTATCCCAGTTCCGCATCCATCTCGACTCTCACCACAGCGCGCAGATTACGACTCAATTATCAATGCGCATGAGAAAGCGGTTTTAGCTGGAGCAGAAGGTTATGTTGATCCAAGTAATGGCGCTTTTGTCTTTACGGTAACCAAACTTCAAGAGCGCACATTTTGCTGCGAAACAGGATGTCGACACTGCCCATTTATTACAGATTAGTAGCAATCTCTAGCGAACTAGGTAGATGCCACCTTTTTCTGCCGGGTAGTTAACTAACGCGTAACCCCCTGCTTCTTGCCACTGAGTAGCCAAGTCTCGCTCGGCCTCACGGATAACGTCATCAATCAGCACAACCGCATGTTCGCTCATTTTGCTTTCTAGCATCCAGAGTGCAGGTAAGCGAGCAAACTTATGCGTGGCTCCAGGTGGACCGTCGATCAAGGCAAGATCGATATTTTCTAAATCGGCGATAGCAGCTAAGTCATACCAAGGCACGCTCTCAAGTCCATTAACCACTTCATTTATGAGTGGCGCAACCCGCACTTCAACAATGTCGCTCAAGTCATGGCGATTCACATTCGACATAGTCACTTGAGCAAATTCTGGGTCGTGATCTAGGCTAATCAACTTGCCGGTTCCATTTTCGCGCAGAGTACGAGCGATCCATAGCGTGCTCAACCCTGATCCCAACTCGACAACGAGTTTGGGCTTATGCACTCTAATAAGTTCCACGAGTTTAAGCAGCATGTCTGGTGAACCTGCCCAGCTACGACTAATCGGCATTGGCTCACGAACTGGAGCGATTGTACTGAGTTGAATCAGGGCATCCACCTGAGAAGTTGCATTACGAATTTCTTTGCCCAACGAAGTAATCACTGCCTTGTGCTTTTTTTCCAGATCTCTGGATAGATTCTTTCGCAAACTAACTAAATCGGACTTAATTACCTTCTGCTGAGCCGCAAACTTATTCAAGCGCTGCTGTTGCCCCTTAATTATTTTTCGATTTGCTAACTGAAGCAGAAGTGTAAAGATCACAGCTGTAAATACCAAACTCGCCACTGCTGAAATAATCACCTCAGATGCTGGCCCCGATGGGTTATTAGCTACATACAAAAATACGATAAAACTGAGAATAGAAAGAGCCAGAAATTGCCATTTGATGCTAATTTGCTTCATGCTTTAATGCTATCCATCTGTTGATGAAATCACAGTAACTATAGGGGCCATGAGACCACATTATTCGAACTACCGCTAGTGCTTACAGAGTAGAAGTATGACTTGGTTATTAACTGGTTGCGCCGGATACATCGGGCTCATATTCCTCGCGCGGCTATTACTAGTGGACATGACGTAGTTGTTCTTGATGACATCAGCACTAACAACCTAGTCGGGCAAACCCACGACATTTGTGGGGCGATGGGCCTAACTTCGGTATTACCTGGATAGTAATTAAAGAACTAGCCTTGCCACCGCGGCCATCATCCAAGAAATATTTAATGGTAAAGGTACCAAAATATTTTTTTGTCGGCTGGTAAATGAGTTGATTTCCAACAAGCTGCAAACTTCCTGCTGCAGTTGGCGCCTTGCCGAGAGTTATCTCGAGTGAATCTAAATCGGGGTCGGAAATGTAGTCCGTAATTGATTTAGCAACTGCCGCTGAACCTGAAACTGTAGTGATGAGAATCTTTTCAGCTACTGGCGGATGATTGATACCGACAATTGCACTGCCGAAATTGTTTGCCAAATTGGGATCCCCGGATGCATTTGCCGTTTGCACCAAGCCAAGTACCCGATATTTTGACTTACCGGCTTTTGCCCGGAAAGTTATATCGAGTTGCACACTTGCAGTTGGTGCCAAATCTTCACCGCTGCCTAAGCCAAAGCTTCCCGCTGCGCAGGTAATGATTTTTGAAGTTTGCGAACACCCCGATGGCAGAGCTGAATTTGGAGTAAGGCCAGTTGGGATTGTTAATTTCAACTCAGGCGCAGTTTCATCACCGGGCCCATAGTTGGTTATCCGAGAGCGCAAGGTAACTAACTTCCCAGCCTGAACGTAAAGTTTTGTGAAACTCAATTCCAGAGCCAAGTCTGCAGATAGCTTGGCATATTCTGCGGTAACAACATTAGATACTGCAACTGATAGACCTTGATGACCACCATATTTAGCTGTGGCAAAATTACTAAAAGTTCCGGTTCCTGGTTTTACCTCGGCCGTAACTACAACAGTTATGGGATTGTCAGTTGGTTTGAGATTTCCCAAACTGGGGCAGGTCAAGGTGGAGCCACTGACAGCGCAATCAGGATTGGATGTTTGCACGTTTGTTAGATAAACACCGTCAAATTCATCTTGCAAACTCACATTAGTGGCAGTATTTACTCCGACATTATCGATAGCCAGTGTGTACTCCAAGGTGTCTCCAGCAGTAACTTCAGTGTTGCTTCCTGAACCACCTTGTGCGACTCCTGAAATAAATTTGGAAACTCGCAATTCAGATTTTCCCAACGGGGTAGCAAATGCAATTCCCGATACATAGAAAATATCCGAAGTTGTGTTGAATGTTATTCGCGCAGTATCCCCGCCGTGATCAATGGCATTAATTAATGTGAATAGATCAGCTTCCACGCCAAAGGTGTTCTTTGAACGACCAATACTAGATCCCGTCAAATAGGGACTTCTTGCTCCGTCCTGCGAAACTGAACTATTCATGACATTGTCACTTGGATTGACCGTGTTCGAAGTCAGTGTTGTTGATGAGGTGCCACGAACAGTCAGGGAATCGCCAACGGTGCCCGCATCACCATCAAGCCCAACAAACCCAACCGACGAGGAGATATCTCCCACCAATGGAGAGTCAAAATTAGTGAACTCAAAATTCTGTGCCGAGCGCGGCGCAACCAATGCCAACCCAGATTTAATCTCAATGTGTTGTAGGTCCTCGGCCGCATTTGCATAAACAACTAGCAAGGACCAACCGGCACTAGTTCCAATGCCCTGTGCCCCTTGGATATTGCCCACCGAATACAGCGCAGTCTTTGTGCCAGATTTGGCTTTCCATACCTTGGAAAATTGCGTCTTTAACTTTGCAGTTACATCGGCATGCGCGACATAATATCCGTTCTGTCCCGCGCCAAGGGATTCCGTGTAAACAGTGCCCTGTACTTCACAATCCGCAATTGCGCCGCCAGAACAATCCTGCGAAGGTCCGGCAAACAGTACTGTTCCACGCTTAGCTGCATCTAACGGAGCGATTCCAAATTCAGCAGAACTTGGAACTTCTAGCGTGCCAAACCAGAATAGAAATGCCTTACTAATCGTTGATCCACTTGGCACTGTGATTTCGCTAGTTGATGAATTGAAGGTATCGGACGGTGCCAAGTTTGCGATTGGGACTTCGGTATTTCGCATCACATGTGCGTCGTTATTAAGGTCACTATCAGACCCAATGAAATTACGTGCTGACGCACAACTGGCAGTGGCACCGCCCAAGTCTGTCGAACAACTTTGGTTGGTGTTCCCAGTTAGCGTAAATGCGCCATTTAAGTTGGCTGAATAAATAGATTTGAATTGTGTTAATTCTGCAGCCCCAGCCACTTTTGTAAATGTAGTGCCCGAAGCCATTACAACAAAGCAGATACTGCCAATGATTATCCGACGCATCAGTTCTCCTTGGACTGAATTCTGTTGCGAATAAGTCTTGCAGATTTCAAGGAGAATTTAGGGAATCTAAACCTGATAAATTCCGAAAATCAAGTGAGACGGGCTAGCCCTAACTATTTGGTTTTGTGCACCTTAGGTTTGTGCACCTTAGTGACTTGCTTCAAGGCAGCCTGTAACTTGCCAAGCTGTGCCTGCAACCCGGGTACCAAAGCTTTTGCTGGAATTCGGCCATACGCCATCTTGTGGTTTCTAATGCTAACTTTTTCTACACGAGCACCTGGATGTGGTGAATGCCAGATCAGACCATGCCCTGCATAAATCGCTGCGTGATATGCGTATTTGCCGCTCATGTAGAAAGCAAGATCGCCTGGGCGAGCTTCTTTAGCAGAAATACGAGTTGCCCAGTTCAACTGATCTTGGGCCACTCGTGGCAATGTGATGCCAATCTTGTTGAAAACGAACATCGTGTAGCCAGAACAATCGAACCCGCTCGGCGTCGTGCCGCCACGACGATATGGCACACCTTTATAACGAGCAGCAACCTTGAGCACTTTTACGCCATTTACCTGCGCGTTTGCAATTGCAGATTTTGTCCTAGAAATTGATTTTGTTAGCGAAACTATTCTGCGGGCGCGAGAAGCAGCTGCTTGATTTGCCCGAGTTTCCAAATAAGTTGAAACACTTGCTTGTTGTGTTGAAGAATGTGGTTTTGGAGTTGGCGACACAGCTGGATCAGCCTGTGCACCCGCGCCAGCCAATGAGACGGCCAGAACAGCCGTAGTGAGTGCCATTAACATTGCTCGCGCAAAACGAGCCAGCGGATTACCCGCTGCGGTTTGTCCGAAAGTGGACATATGGTTCTCCTAACGCCGATGAAGTGAGCTGTCGGATTCGGTTGGAGAAGCAACCGGTCAGTTTCCTGACTTCACCCCTAGGTCTATTACGACCACTTACTTGTGGGTCCCCCACTCTCACCAAGGTTTCGTTGACGCTGGCGGCTGGTGAGATTTGGCGCACCGCCTGCGATCGGCTTCGTGTGAAGCCTTGTTCCCCAATTTTAGCCCAGATGAGTGCCAGCGCTGACCGACCAACGCACCGGTTGGAATACTAAAACTGGCTTTTTTCAATAAAAACAGGCTTTTTTGCCAAATTTTTTTGTGGGAAATGCCCAAATTGCGACTTATGCCACATTTAAGAGCAATAACGCGCACTAGTTCCAACGCCATTGTGCGTGGCTAGGTAAATCCCAATACCGTAGGGATATGAGTCAGATTATGTGGTTTCGGCGAGATTTGCGCATTGCTGACAACCCAGCTTTATTGGCCGCGATTTCCCAGGCTAAGGAAGATGCAAATTCCCAGGTTTTGCCACTCTACGTGCTTGGCCGCAGAACCTGGGCGGCCATGAGCGCGGTACAGAAACATTATTTAGCTAGCTCGCTGGCAAGTTTGAACGATTCCCTTGGTGGAGCATTGGTTTTCAAGTTCGGTGATGCTCGCGAAATCATTGCTGCGCTGGCAGTTCAAATTGGCGCTACTAAAGTGCACGCCGCGCAGCTTCACACGCCAAACGCCATTGCTCGAGATGCTGAAGTCGAAGCTTCCCTAACCAAAGTTGGTTGTGAATTGGCTTTTACTGGGTCGGCATACGCGGTAGCACCTGGGCGAGTTACCAAAGATGATGGCACGTTCTACAAGGTATACACACCGTTTTATAAAAACTGGTTGAAACATGGCTGGCGACAACCTGCAGGGGCGCCTGAAATTAGTGAAAACTGGGTAACCGATATTGCAAGTGATCAGATTCCAGAATTGCCCGAACTAACTGGCATCACACTTCCCGCTGCTGGCGAAAGGGCAGCTCTTGCCCGTTGGGAACATTTCAAAGTCTTTGGGTTGGCAGACTATGCAGATAACCGAAATCGCCCTGACCTTGATGGCACGTCTACGTTAAGTACTGCACTACGATTTGGCGAGGTTCACCCGCGAACACTTTTGGCAGACTTAGATGATTCGCCTGGCCATGAAGTTTTTCGCAAAGAAATCGCTTGGCGAGAATTTTATGCTGACATTCTTTTTAATCGGCCCGACACCACAACTGGTTACTACAACGCTACTTACCAAGCTATGCATTACGACAATGGCGACTTAGCTCAGCAACGCTTTACTGCTTGGGCGAATGGAACCACAGGATACCCACTGGTTGATGCGGGCATGCGGCAATTGCGCACGACTGGGTGGATGCATAACCGGGTTCGTATGGTTGTAGCTTCATTCCTGATTAAAGACCTGCACCTGGAATGGACGTTAGGCGCCGAACATTTTGCCCAATGGCTTACTGATTTTGATGTCGCTTCCAACAGTCACGGGTGGCAATGGACTGCTGGCTGTGGCACCGATGCTTCCCCGTACTATCGCGTATTCAACCCAATTGGCCAAGCAATTAAATTTGATCCGACAGGCGACTATGTTCGCAAATACATACCAGAACTTCGCCACATTGAGGGCGCAGCAGTGCACGAACCTTGGCTAACCCACGATGGTTTGGCTAATGGATATCCTGAGCCCATAGTTAACCATGCAGCAGAGCGACTCGAAGCGCTTGCCCGCTTAGAAAAGCTGCCTAAAGGCAAAGTGCAGAGCGCCATAAATCCTGGGGCAAACGATCAGAGCAAACTAATTCAAAGTTTCGAGTAGTGCGCAGGCAGGTTTTGCAGGACACTTCTAGTATGGAGCCCATCGAACCAAATCTTGCTGACATGCGAATTTCTTATGAGAAGTTTGAACTAACCGAAGATTCACTTGAGCAAAACCCGTTAGCTCAATTTAATAAATGGCTAGCGGATGCAATCGAAGTCGGCTCGCAAGCTATTCCGGAACCAAACGCCATGGTGCTATCGACAGTGAATACATTCGGGGAAGTCCACTCGCGCACTGTACTGCTAAAAAGTTTAAGCGAAACTGGACTCGTTTTTTACACTAATTACCAATCGCAAAAAGCACGCGACCTAGAACAGAATCCAAATGTAAGTGTTGTCTTTCCCTGGTACGTGCTACATCGCCAAGTAATTGTCACTGGCTCCGTAACAAAAGTAAGTCGTAACGAGTCCGCGGAATATTTTGCAACCAGACCGCACAAATCTAAACTAGCGGCGCACATAAGTGAACAGTCTCAGCAGATTCCAAATCGGGCTGCGCTCGAACAGCAGATGGAACAACTTGGAACAAAGTTCCCAGAAGGCAGCGCCGTCACGCTACCCGATCACTGGGGCGGATATTTAATCTCGGTAAAAAGTCTCGAGTTTTGGCAAGGACGCAGATCCAGACTGCACGACAGATTGAGATTTGAGCGCACAAACGAAAACGGGTTACTTAACCAAGCTGCTGCCTGGCAAGTAACCCGCCTTTCGCCTTGATTACTAATGAGATTTTAATGTCGCTCGCGGTGGCACTGGTGCTGCCGGCTTTGCAACAGTAATTGCATAGCCATCGATTTGGACACCATTGCCTGCCTTCGGCACCGTAATCGTAATCTTGGAATTTGCCTTTACCTTAGTTACAAAGCAAATCGATTTGATTACTCCAGCCTTACCAGCGGTCTTCACTGGCTTGCCAAGCTTCTTTCCATTTATCGAGACTGTGAAGGCGCCAAACTTAGCTCCAGTGACATAGTAGATACACAAGCCATTACCGTTCGCACTCTTGGCAATGTTCAATACTGCTGACTTTGATTTCTTCTTTACAGATATTGCCTTGCCTAAGTACGCTTTCTTTACCACTACCTTCGACCAAAGTGCCGGTTTTACTGGCTTCAACGCTGTATCGTCCATAAGCATTGTGGTACAGCTAGGTGCGGTGAAACTAGAAGCATTACCAGACTTGTCCACCATCCGGACTGAAATACAGTACGTAGATCCCTGAGTTCCAGAAATGCTGTAGCTTGATCCTGCGATATCAATTGGATCAGACCAAGCACTCATGGCGCCACCGTAGGCTGCTGATGCGACAACCACTTCGGAACGAAGCGCTGATCCATCCACGCTGTCGGCACCTGACCATTGCCAGAATGGCATAACTGCCGTTGTAGCCGCTGGAGATGTCTTGAACTTAACTCCCGATGGGGCAACCTTATCTGGAGCGCCAAGTACCAACGTTAAATCCGTAATTGATTGGGTAATTTCGTTAGTCACCACAACGGCAGCTTCAGCTGGCTTATTAGTTGCACAAACTGTTAGTTTTTCTGGACTACAGTCCAAGCTGGCTAAATAAGCTGGTGTGAAATCAGAATCTAGGCCATCTGTGAAGAAGGCATAATTGCCAACTTCTAAACCGAATTCTGCGCCATCGAAGGTCCATTTACCTTCGTCATCTGTATAAACGCTGAATGAATCGTCAGTAAGAATATCTAGTTTTGCCCCCGACAGGTGGTAAACGTTGACCAATGCATTCGCTCGCGGATTCCCTTCAGAGTCCAGAACTACGCCACCAAATGTTGCCGAGAAATGCTGAATGAAATTAACTTCGTAGTTCGTTCCACTTCGGCCAGTGAAATCTGTATCGCCGTCAGCGACAAGGAATCCTGTATCTGAATCACTTACTACGGTGAAATGTACGCCTAACGGCAATCCGCTAAATGTGTATTCACCATTTTCATTTGTCAGGGTTGTGTCATATTCATCGCCTTCATCAGTTAGCAATGTTACGTCCTGATTCGGCACGGCATTGCCACTCACTGTCTTGATATAACCGCTGGCACTAGCCGGTACGCCAACCTTGCTGAACAACAAAGTATCTGAAGTTACTACCGTGCCTGAAGCGCTTCCCGTTGATTCCCAGAAAACTTCATCCGAATTACTGCTGGTACCAGTTACTCGAATTGGGAACATGCTGGTCGGCACATTGTTAAAGGTCACATACTGCGTTTCGCCAGCCTCAAGAGTGCCAATGTACTTTGAGTCCAACTCTGCAGAACCGGTTCCTTGCTTGACATCAAGGTGCACGCGCACGTTTTCTAACGGCTCAGCAAGTTCATTCTTCACTGGAACACTTACTTGCACAGCTGCCGAAAGGCGAACCTCAGGCAACGTGGCATCTTTAGATACTGGACCATTGAATGAAGTAGCGCCATCGATATTGGCAGCAGTCGGACTCCCGACCCACGTTGCAGCAATGTTTGGATTTTCGGGCACAACTTGGATGCGATAACTCGCAGTTGATAATGCTTCAAACTGCCAACTATGTTGTGCTTGGCCAGACAGACTAGGTTGCAAAATCCACTTATCGCCAACTTGCTGATACACATTTACCTGATTAAACGCTAGCGATGTCACGCCACAATTTAGCGCATTAGACAAATCGCAAATCTTGACGAAAATTCGCGGAGTTTGATAAACATCAATTTGTGCGTAGCTTATCTTTTGATTCTGAACCTTCACATACGACGTTTTAGGATCTTCGAGAACGCTAGTACCACCCAAGAAAAGTTCATTCGGGCTACCAGTTCTTTGGAAACTTACCCGATATTCTCCTACCGGCAAACCTTCAATGATGAATTGGCTAACATTGCCCCAAGAGTTGAATGTGCTTCTTTGGCTTGTATCTGAATAGGCGACTACCGCACCTGCTCGATTATATACTTTCACAACACCCTGACCAAAGAATATTGATCCCGCCGTTGCGGCAACTTGTAGCGTTCCACCGGATGTCGACAAATCAAGTGGGTTACTCATCAAGTCGACGCCATCATCGAACGTGGCTCGACCTTGGGCTACCCGAAGTATCGTAGTTTTACTCGATAGCGGCGCAAGAATTACGCCGTCATCCGTATTAGTTATGTAACCACTTGGATATCCGGCCACGTCGATACGGACACGGTAATCACCATCGGGTGCATAAACGCGGATGAACCCATCAGTGTCAGTTTCGCCAGCGATAGCGCCACCGTTATCGAGTGGAACAAGTGTCACAGTGGCTCCGCTCAGGGCATAATTGCCCGACTTTAACAAGCCAGTCAACGCTGTCCATGACTTCAGCACTGCAGGGTCGATATCCCTGGAGAGTTCGCCACGAACTGCAACTACTGTGGCAGCATCTGCGAACTTAGTGGCATTTGCTTCGCCACTTAAGTACCAAACCCGATCTGCTGGAATCACTGCGGTAGTACCATCAATCCTTATGCGGTAACTGCCTGGTGTGAGTCCAGCGAAATTGTAGTTACCGTTTTCATCAGTTACCTCAGTGCGAACTGGGGTTAACCCACTACCACTTGCAGCGTAAAGACCTACAGTTGCTCCAACTAATGGAACATCCGCAGGAGAACTATTGCCCACATTTAGCTGACCTCGGCCGAGAATTAACTCTGGGGTTTCTTGCCCAGTAGCAAGGACCCGACCAGAAATACCAGATGCTGATTCTAGAGTTGCATCCTGAGTTGTTATCTGGCCTGCAGAGAGGACTACCGAACGCACTTTCTTACCCGCGTAACCTTCGGTAGCAAACTTGATGCTGTAGGTTCCTGGGATTATCTGGTTGAAAGTGTAAGTACCATCTTCGATTGTTGTGGTTCGTGCAACCAGATCGCCATTGGTTGCTAACAAGTCAACGGAAACGCCAACCAACGGCGAGGAATCGCCACCTGTTATTAAACCAGTCACCGCAGCGGCTTCACCGTTTACAACACCAGAGACATCTGCGATAGCGCCCTTTTCAGGAATTAGGATTGATTTCGCTAACTCAACTGACTGCGCTGTAGCATTCCCGCCTAGCCAAACCGGTGCAAGCACTGGGTTAGCTGGAACTAACCGAATTCGATACTGACTCGAGTTGATTACCCCAAGTGCTACCGAACCCTCAGATGTCTCCTGGGTTAGAAGTTCATTTAGTTTCCACTCATCATCAGAAAGCGAATAAACCTCTACAACTACTGGCTGCTTGTAGGCCGTTGTGCCGGTGCTGTAAATGTTCACATTTAGCTTCGGCAGAGTTTTCACCTTGATTGCAGCGGCTTTATTGTCACCTGCATTTACATCGATTGTCTTCGCGCCGGCTAAGTCAGTCGAGTTTGTATCGCCAAAGTAAGTTTCGGCAAAAATACCAGCAAGCTGGAAGCTCACGCGGTACGAGCCACGAAGACCAGCAAGTGTGAACACTCCTGCCACACTTGCACCATCAGTTGCCACAATTTTGCCAGTCTTGTCGTACACGGTTACCACACCGTCGGTAACGCCTTCGCCAAGTTCGTCTTTGATGGTTACCGAAATCTTGCCACCGGTCACGCCAAGATCTAATGAAAGTGAAGTGCCCGCTAAGCCACTATCAAATGCCAAACTCCCGTCAGTTACCGAAAGTACTGCCGCAGTTGCTACTGAACTACCCAAGATTGCGGTTCCAGTATTTGCCGCAACATAACCGGTTGCATATCCCGGCGCAGCTACCTTAATTCGGTAAGAGCCATCCGGAGCGTAGATTGCGAAGTTACCGCGCTCATCTGTGAGCCCACTCAAAGTTGAACTGTCGGACAATGAAATCAAACTCACCGAAACTAGTTCCACAGAGCCACCGACAACAGCCCATTGGCCATCATGAATATTTCCAGTAAACAGCGTCCAAGGGGTTACAGGTTTTGGATCTATACCTGATGAATATGCTCCAAGTGATGCAGTAATCACACTGGCTTGTTTAAATGTGTCTACGTTTGCCACAGCGCCGTACCAGAACGAGTCAGCAGGCACTGTTGCGTTGCTGTTATCGAAGTAGACCTTGTAACTTCCTGGCAGCAATCCGATAAAGTTGTAGTTTCCGTCTGTATCAGTTTGCACAGTTTGGATCGCGTTTAGGCCAGAACCTCTCGATGAATAAACGGAGACACTGGCACCGACAATTGGCGCTGCCGGAGTTCCAGCTAGCATCACTCGACCAGAAATACCTGTTGCTGGAGTTAGCATCGCATCATAGGTTGCCGATTGACTGGCCAAAATTTGAATCTTCAAATATTTCAGCGAGTACCCATCGCCAACAAACTTGGCAGTGTAGGCACCTGGGAGAAGCTGCCCGAAATGGTAGCCACCATCAGCGCGGGTTGTGGTGCTACCTGCAACAGCACCTGAATTATCAATCAGTTCAACACTTGCTCCAGCAATGCCAGCCAGTTCTGAATTCGATACAACACCTTCAAGCACACCAGCTGGCGAGTTCATCACTACGTTACCGAGGGTAGGAGCCGCACCTGTTTCTGGAATCGAGATTGTGGAGGCAAGATCTACAGACTTTGCCAGACGTGCACCGCCAACCCAAACCGGCGTTAACAGTTCTGAGTTTGGTACTACCCGAATACGATACTTATCTCCATTTATTACACCGAACGAAACGGAACCTGAAGAAGTTTCCTGTGTCAGCCCAGCATTCAATACCCATTCGCCATCAACTTGGCTGTAAACCTGAACCGTTACTGGCTGCTTGAACGCAACTGCCGGCTTTGAATCATCAACTATGTTAACCGTGAGTTTTGGCAGGACTTTTACGTTGATTGTGACCGACGGCTTACTCGAAGAATTCACAACTTTGGTTAAGGTGTTGGGATCTGCGATGTCAGAAGTATCACCAAAGAACGTCCGTGCAAAAACTCCTTCTTGTGCATAACTGAATCGATAGGTTCCATTAAGTCCAGCAATTGTGAACACACCCGATTGGGCTTCACTTGCGAAACCAGCTATGTTGCCTGATGAATCGTAAGCCGTCACTTCGCCATCAGTGACAACCTTGCCGGCGCTGTCCTTAACAGTAATAGTTGCGGCGCCGCCCGAGCCAGAAAGATCTACCGTCAAATCTTGCGGATTCAGGCCGCCCTGAATATCCGCTGCATTGTCAGTAACCGTGACTTTTGCTGCTCCAACAGGTGAAGTGACAAGAATTGCGCTCTGGTTATCAGCGGCATCAATGTATCCGGAGGCAAAACCTGATGCTGAAACTTGAATCTGGTAAGAACCATCTGGGGCATAAAGTGCAAAGTTACCATTCTCATCGGTGACATCAGTTCTAACAACTTCCCCGGTCAGTGTTGCAAGTGAAACAGTGACTAGCGAAACTGCAGCTCCAGATACAGAGTTAGCACTGTCTACAATTGTGCCCTTAATCAGAGCCCAAGGTTTTGTTGGCCTCGGATTTATGTTCTTTACATACGATCCCAAAGTGGTTGTAACAAGGCTTGCGCCTTTGAACGTCTGCACGTTTGCACTGTCCGAGTACCAGAATGCTGATGTCGGAACATCTGCTGTGGCACCATCGAAGCGAATCTTGTACGAGCCGGCCGGCAAACCAATGAAGTTATAGGTGCCATCATCACTAGTAGTAACTTTCTGGATTGGTGTTACCCCAGAGCCTGATGCACCGAAAATAGAAACTGTTGCGCCAACAACTGGCTGATTATCCGTTGAAACAAAATCTCCGGTTACACCTGTAGCAGAATCCATGGTCATGTCTTTCACCGTGGTGACTTGGGCAGTGACTACAACATTGTTTGAATATTTAATTGCGTATCGCTCGGCCACGAAACTTAGTGAATACTTACCTGGTGTGACCCGATAAATGTTATAGACACCATCTTCACGCGAAGTCGCGCTGTTAATGATGTTGCCAGATGAATCAACTAGCTGCACCTGCACGTTAGGCAGGTCGTTATCAAAGCTGTCAGTGATCAGGCCTTTAACTGCACCTGTTGCGACATTGAGAACTACGTTATCCAAAGTTGGTGCTTTGCCCACAGCAGGAATCACAATCACCGAAGCATCTTCAACGGTGTTCGCTAGCGGAACTGCGCCTACCCAGACTGGTGCGAGCAAGTAAGAATCTGGTAAAACACGGATTCGGTATGAAGCTCCATTTATTACACCAATCGTGGCCGTGCCATTGTCCGTGGTAGCGGATAAGTCAGCGTTTAGTATCCACTTGCCGGCTTGCCTTGTGTAAACCTCAATAGTTGCATTCTCCGTGTAGAGGGCAGCATTTGCGCCACTTGCAACTGCAAGTTTCACGGTTAAGTTCGGCACCACTTGCGCTTTAAGCGAGTAGCTATTCGTTACCCCAGATTTAAAGTTTCCAATTTTGGTGCCTGCATCAGATAATTTCGTTGTGCCAGCAGATTTAGCGTTTCCTTCAACAAAACGTTTCGCATAAGTTCCTGCTGATTCATAACTGAAACTTAGATTTCCACGCAAACCAGAGATTACGAAAGTGCCGTTGTCATCACAACTATCCGCGAATGCAACTTGATTTCCTTGACGATCGTAGGCAACCACAACACCTTCGCTGACAGCAGAGTCAGTTTCATCAACAACTGTGACTTTTGCAATGCCACCAGTACCAGCTAGGTCGATTGACCATTTACTTAGGTCTCCCCACGTGCTAGGTAAATTTTCTTTCGGATCAAAATTCGCCACTCCTTGCGCGACATTTACCAGCACGGCATCGGCAAAACTAGCAACCAATGTAGGCTTGCCAGCAACGTTTCCTAAGTAACCAGTTGAGTAACCGACAGCGGCAATCTTTATGCCGTATTGCCCGTCAGGCACTGGAACAGCGAAAGTCCCGTCAGTATCAGTCGACCCTGTTTGCACTACAAGCCCATCAGTACTTATCACCGTCACAGTTGCATTTTCAACTGGGGTATTTTCTGAAGTCTCAGTTACCTTGCCAGTCACCTCAACCCAAGGAGTAACAGGAACTGGGTTGATGTTAGCCACGGTGAAGCCCGGTCGCGTTGTAATGTCCCCCGCTTGGCCAAAGGATCTTGCATTAGTAGCCGCCGAACTTGCTGGCTGCCAAAATACCCCAGCGGGGGTTGTTGAATCCGATGCATCAAATTTGATCCGGTAACTACCTGCAGGTAAGCCACTAATCTGGTACGAACCATCGGGCTGCGTGGTTTCGGTACTCACAGGAGACAGACCCGAACCCAAGGATGAGTAAACCGATACTCTTACGCCATCAATTCCTTGGCTCTTGATTGTTGATAAAACTTTGCCGCTGATTCCTGATCCCGAAAGTAAAGTTATGTTCTTGGCTGCAACTTTGTTTCCTTCTGCGGTGAACTCATCAGAGTAGGAGGTGCGGTAGCCATCGTTTGTGAACTTAACCGTGTAAATGCCGGGTTTAATTTGAGGTAACCGGTATTTGCCTTGGCTATCAGTCGCTACGTTTGTAACAGTATTTCCGTAAGCATCAATTAACTCAACTGAAGTTTTGGCAAGGGGTAAAGCGTCAGAATTAGTGACTGTACCGGCAACAACTGCAGCACTTGGTAACGATACTTGCTGATTTGAAACATTTCCATTGGTGGCTTTTACTGTGACGCCGAGCAACTGACCCGGCAATCTGAAATCTTGCAAGTCACTAGTTTCATCGTAAAAATATAGATTGTAGGTTCCTGCGGCTAAACCATTTGTTTTAAAGGTTCCGCCCTGGACAGTTTGGGCTGGTGAAACTGGAGATTCAGTCCCATCTTCAGCAACTGCTGCAACCTCAATCCGAGCCCCTGCCACTGGGCCATCTGACGATGACAGCGTGCCAGAGATCGTAAAACCATTAATCAGAGCCTGAGATACTGGAGTGGTTACACCAGCAACAACAGTCACATCTTTGGCATCTGAGTCCTTAAGTGGGCTTCCCATTGGCCCGCCGACCCACATGCTAAGGGTGCCGGGAGCTAAACCATAAAATGTAGCAACACCATTCGAATCAGCTACGGCAAAGGCAATCTCTTCATCTTCAGACAAAAGATGCACGACCGCGCCGGCAACTTTTGTTTGCTCAGTTGTAACAGTTACTGCCAGATTTCCACCGGCCTCCAGCGAATAAGATGATGTTGCACTCAGATTGGAAGAAAAAATCTTTTCAACACTCGAAGTTTGGTGCATGCCAGTGGGGTCAACGATTTTTAACGTGTAGGAGCCGGCGACTGGAATGGGGAAGGTTGCTGTTCCATCGGCATTTGGATCCGTTAATGACTCGAATGTTTCGTCCTGCCCATTAAAAGTGCCCGTAATTGAAAATTTGGCATTAACGATTGCGCTGCCACTTGCGATATCGAGTGCTTTAACCGAGAACTTGCCCATGGCATTTAATTTGAAATCTGGGATTGCCAGTTTAGTTACGCCACCAACAAAAATTTTTCCACCGGTTACCGCAAAGTTAACAGAATTGGATACTCCAAACTTTGAAGTTGGTACATCTGACTTTGTCAGCGGGAAATTAACTCTGTAAGTGCCATCTTCGACATTCTCAAATTTGTATGGCGCCGTTGATGAACTCGGAGCTGGTGACGGGGTTACAGTCGCGGTTGCAATGGGCGTATAAGTTTCGGCATCGTCATCATACTTTTCCAATTGCACAGTGGTACCGGTCAGGCTCAGACCGCTAGATGCAGTGACTTTTCCGCCGATAGTTGCACCGGAAGCGTTCGCAGCAGCTGGGGCAATAAATCCAGTCGTTACCATGGCTGTCGCTAAAAGGAACTTAATGGCTCGTGACATAATGCACCACTCCTGGATTTTGAAACTCGGATTAGTCTCATTAAAAGTCAATTTTTCACATTATCCCACATTGGTCTGGTTTACCAAACATAAGAAGTTGAAAATTGGCTCAAATTTGGCTATTTGTTAATTTGCCAAAAACCTGTTCGCCCGACCTGAAGATGCGGGATTAAAAACACCTTTTAGACTTACTGGTATGGCTGAAACTCTTGAAATCAAAATTCCTGCTGACTTATTACCTGTGGACGGACGATTTGGCGCTGGTCCATCTCGGGTTCGCGACGAGCAAATCGATGCGTTAGCCAAGGTAACAAAGACATATTTGGGCACTTCGCACCGCCAAAAGCCAGTGAAAAGCCAAGTTGCGCGCGTGCGCCAAGGTGTTGCTAAGTTGTTCAATCTCCCTGAGGGCTACGAAGTCATTATTGGCAACGGCGGATCCACAGCATTTTGGGAAATCGCTGTCTTTGGCCTAATCCGCGATCGCGCACAGTTCCTATCTTTTGGCGAATTCGGCTCAAAGTTTGCCGGCTCAGCCAAGAGCGCTCCATTTCTCGGTGAACCCACAGTATTAAAAGGTGAGCCTGGCGATGCACCAGCTTTTACGGCCGAAGCTGGCATTGATGCTTACTGCAGTCCGCATAACGAGACCTCGACTGGTGTGGCAATCACTCCGATACGCCCAGCGGGTGCTGACGACGACGCATTAGTCATCATTGACGCAACTTCAGGCGCTGGTGGCTTGGCTGTGGACTTGAATGAAGTAGACGTTTATTACTTTTCACCACAAAAATGCTTTGGATCAGATGGCGGACTTTTTATTGCGCTAATGTCGCCAAAGGCAATCGCGCGCGCTGAAGAAATCAAGGCAAGTGGTCGCTACATCCCCGCATTCCTTGATTTGGTGACAGCAATTGAGAACAGCCGCCTAGATCAGACCTACAACACTCCTGCATTAGCAACCATATTCATGATGGCTGAGCAGGTCGATTGGTTCAATGCAAACGGTGGTCTTGAGTGGTGCATCGCTCGTTCAACTGAATCATCAGATGCTATTTACAACTGGGCCTTAGAAAATGACAAGACCAGCCCATACGTAACTGATCCAGCCAAGCGCTCAAAAGTTGTTGCCACAATTGACTTCGCTGACGAAATTGATGCAACAGTAATTGCAAAGACTCTGCGGGCTAATGGCATTGTTGATGTTGAACCGTACCGCAAACTGGGCCGAAACCAACTTCGCATTTCGGTCTTCCCAGCAGTTGAACCAAGTGATGTTCGCCAGTTATTGAAGTGCATTGACTACGTAGTTGCTGCGCTAACTAACGCTTAATTACTTGCTGAAAATTGCAGATAGAACTGCGGCAGAAAACATGCCAACTAACACTGCGATTGTTACGATACGACGAACTTCTGGACTCATAACTTCAGACTACTGTGTCAACTGGCAAGTATGAATTGTGGCGACGGTACGCTCTAACTTGTGAATAGTGAACAGCAAAAGTCCAAGCCGGAACTCGAACCGCTTCCTGTTGATGGCGTGCAGGCCGTGAGAGTCGGTACTGTCATTTGGGCCATTGGATTTCTTGTTTGTTTGGTGACCCGCACCCAGTTGCAAAAGCATGGCATCAATGATGCACATTGGGTTTGCCTAGCTGGCGTCGTCTTGGGTTTGCTCGGGCAGATCTACACTCGCCGCCGAGTCAACCGTCTCAAGCTCGTCAGAGACATCATCCACAACTAGTTCGACAACTGGTACAGGTGAAGTTTCATCCACAACCACACTTGAGTGTGCGCCACAGCCATATGACATCGCCACTATGCGACCATCTGCCGCCCCAAACTCGTTACCGCATACGCCGAATGCTTGGCCTAATGAACCGCCGATAGGCAATAAGAACCCGCAGGTTGAACAATCAGCTGGCGCAGATTTTGCCATCGTGCTTCGGGGCCCAGTTTGTCCAGACATCCAACGCTTAACTGCCCCCGAAATTCCAACTTCACTTAAAATCTGTTCGCGCCCCAGCCCAAGATGCCACTGATTATTTTGTAGTTGTGCTAATTCAGGTGCCAAGTCATCAAGGCCAGTAAAGCCCGCTGTTAGGCGCGGATCGTTTGGTGATACTGGAAGTAAATCGCCAACACCTAGATCGCCCGCGATAATGCGGTCGGCCCATGGGCGCCAAACTGGTGGGACTAAAGCTTGGGCGCCTGGTAGCAAATTTATTTCACTGACAGTTCCGTAAGTCTGACCTTTGATGCCGACAACAGCAACCGACCAGTACCAACCGGGATACCCATCAGATGTGCACTCAAATGTGTGAATAGCAATTGCAACATTGGCATCATCAGAATCCTGAAGTACAACATCAATTGGCGCACCAACATCGCTAGCAGGAACTGATTCGCGCAATGCTGATAGCGCTAGCGCGCTTGCGTCGGTTACTAAATTAGCGATTTTCACATTAAGTCGATTCTGGGATTAAACATCAATTTGATCGGCAACCGCGCGCAACACTGCCGCAGCTTTTTGACTTTGCCGATCTTCTGGATACCGACCGCGGCGCAAACTATTCGCAAACGAATCCAAAAGTTTAATTACATCTTCCAAAACAATGGCCATGTCTTCGGCACCTTTTCGGCCAGACTTAGCGATACTTGGTGGTTCTTCCAGGATGCGAACTGAAAGTGCCTGCATGCCCTTTCGCCCCTCAGCCACGCCGAATTCAACGCGAGTTCCGTTCTTCAGCGAAAGTACTCCAGCAGGAAGCGCTGATGCATGAAGAAAAACTTCTTCACCTTCATCAGTTTGTAAAAAGCCAAAGCCTTTTTCGTTGTCGTAAAACTTCACTTTGCCTGTAGGCATTGCCGTGCTCCTTGCTGATAATCCTGTGCGCGGTTGCCCGTAACACTCACCTAAGCGTAAAGGACTTTACTGATCCACCAAAATACCCAGATCTTCTCTAACATAGGGGTTATGCGTGGTGAGCGATTAATGCGACTTGGGATCTTATTTCTCCTTCTGGGGATTGCCTGCACGGTAATTGCTATTTCCCCTTTATTTATTCACAATTTGGAACTTCCGGGGTATTGGTGGGGGCTTTCAATGCTCACCGGCGTAGGGCTTGCCCTAATTTTGCTAGGCCTGCGTAGATCCTCAAAGAGCCGCTCACTCCACGATTAGCGCAATGTGCCTAATGGCGCGTAGCGTTAGATAGATGGGCACTTTTAGCAAGGTAAAGCGACTACGTTCGCTTGCTGACGACCTACGTAATCGCACCGATGCCCAGTTACAATTCTTGTTTCAACAACGACCCGACCTCATGCACCCAGTCCCAAATGACGTGAGTCAATTAGCGACACGGGCGACAACTAACGCGAGTACCAGCTCAGCATTGGATTCGCTTAATCTTTTGGAACTAACACTGTGTGAAATCTTGGCCGCATTGCCAGATGGTATTTCACTAACAGAGACTTTGGTCGAAATTGAAATGATCGATGGTTTCAATGAGGTAGCCGTAACGGATGCGCTGAGCAACTTATGGTCTCTGGCACTTGTTTGGGGTGATGAAGCAAATCTGCACTTAATCCGAAGTGTTCGCGAAGAATTTGGCAAGTACCCCTGTGGGCTCGGACCAGCAATGTCAGCGATTCGCCGAGAAGTGGCGGAGTTTGTTACTGATCCTGATTCTCTAGTCGAACTGTTATCTGAAGCATCTGCTGAGGCCACAGAAATTTTGCTTGACATAGCGTGGGAGCAACCACAGCGGGCGTACAAAAATGCGGCGCGGGTTATCCGGCCAGAAAATGCTAAAACAACTGCCGAGTGGTTGTTGGCACACAGCCTGATAATTGCGGCAGAAGAAAATACTGTCGTGATGCCACGAGAAGTCGCAATGCACCTCCGGGGCAACAAATTGGTCAAGCAGCTTCCAACAAGCGGACCTGCGATACTGGGCGTTGAGTATCCAATTGATCGTATTGATAGCGCTGGTATCCATGGTGTTCTGACTGCGCTTAGTTCAGTTGAAGAAATAATTAGCGCCTTGGCCGCTGAACCAATTTCACCGTTGCGTAGCGGCGGGTTGGCGCAACGTGATTTTGTTTCGCTAGCCGAAACCTGCTCAATAAGTCTTGACGAACTTGCGCTCTTCCTCGAAGTTAGTTTTGCCGCAGGGTTAATTGCTTGTGATGAGACTTATGGCTGGATGCCAGCCAACGAATACGATCGATGGCTCACAAAGTCTGACGAAGCCCGATGGCAGTTGTTGGCTAACACGTGGGTCTACATGGACCGCGCGCCACACTTAATCAATTCAGAGTCGGCCGAAAAAGTTACCGCCCTATCCTCCTTAGTCGCTCGTACTAATTTTGGTACTTTGCGTGCAAATGTTCTTTCCTTACTTTTGTCATTGACCGATGGCCAAGCCGTTACAACGGGAGAAGTCGTTTCAACTTTGGCTTGGCGCGCTCCACGACGCTTTTCGAACGCGCACAATGAATCGGCAATCGCAATAATTAATGAAGCCGAGTTGCTTGGCATAACGGGAGCAAATGCCTTAACTTCATATGGCCGCTTGGTTGCACAGGGTGATGATGCCAGCGCAGTGATCGCTAAATGTCTGCCACCATTTGTTGACCACATCATTGTGCAAGCAGATCTGACAGCGCTTGCGCCAGGTCGCCTTCCGGTAGCACAACGCCGCACTATGGCATTAATCGCTGAAGTGGAGTCTTCAGGCGTGGCAACTACATATAGATTCACTCCAGCTTCAATATTGCGCGCTATTGATTCTGGGAAAAATGCTGGCGAGATTAAAGATTTTCTTATTAGTATTTCTCGCACAGAATTGCCACAACCCCTGCTTTATTCAATTGACGATGTGGCACGTAAACATGGACATTTGCGCATGGGTCATGCAACTGTTTATCTGCGCTGCGACGATAACAACATTCTCAGTGCCTTACTTTCGGATAAGCGCCTGAAACCATTGAAGCTTCGCCAACTAGCCGAGGGCATCATCATTACTGAACAATCCGATGACATCGTGCTGCGTAAACTTCGGGAAGCTGGTTACTCGCCAACACCAGAAAACGCTGATGGCACGATAGCCCTCACTGCGGCAAAAAGTAACCGCGGTATGGGACAACCAGCGATTAATGCATTGGTCCCTCGATCGAATCCAGAACGGTACATTGCCGCTGCAATTAAATCCATTCGCGCTGGTGAACGCGCCACACAAGTTAATGAAACTAACGAGCCTTCAGCTTTAAAAACCTCGACCAAGGAAACCATTGAGATTTTAAATCAGGCGCTATCCATGAGTTGCGAAATTTGGATTAGCTACTCGGACAAAGGTGGACTAACCACAGCCCGCATTATTGAACCCTTGACTATTTCCGGCGGATTCCTGACCGCCTTTGATACGCGGACAAGTGAAGTTAAAACTTTCACCATTTCACGTATATCCGGCGCACAGTTTTTAGACGACTCAAAAGAAGGTGAAGCATCATGACCGATGGCCCATTGATAGTCCAAAGTGACAAAACGTTGCTTCTGGAAATTGATCATGTACAAAGTGTTGAATGCCGGCAAGCTATCGCACCATTTGCCGAACTTGAACGAGCGCCAGAGCATATCCACACCTACCGAATTACTCCCCTGGGTCTTTGGAATGCAAGAGCTGCTGGCCACGATGCCGAGGCAGTTGTTGATACTTTGCTGCGTTATTCACGCTACCCAGTGCCGCATGCGCTACTCGTTGATGTCGCGGAAACGATGTCGAGATATGGCCGGATGCAATTACACATGCACCCATCGCATGGCTTAATCTTGCAGGCGACTGATGTAAATGTTTTGGAAGAAGTTCTGCGGTCGAAAAAAGTTATTCCGCTAGTTGGCAAACGTCTTGACGAGCAGACAGTTGTTGTTCATCCAAGTGAACGTGGGCACTTGAAGCAGGTTCTTCTTAAACTGGGCTGGCCCGCTGAAGATTTAGCAGGTTACGTTGATGGCGAAGCACATCCAATTGCTCTGAGCGATTCAGCCTGGACATTGCGCCCGTATCAACAAGAAGCCGTTGATGGTTTTTGGCATGGCGGAAGCGGTGTAGTTGTTTTGCCGTGTGGCGCTGGCAAAACCATTGTTGGCGCAGCTGCCATGGCAACTGCTGGGGCAACGACTTTAATCCTTGTTACTAATACGGTTTCAGCGAGGCAGTGGAAAGCTGAATTATTGAAGCGCACCACACTCACAGAAGATGAAATCGGTGAATATTCCGGAGCGCGCAAAGAGATACGCCCGGTAACAATTGCTACTTACCAAGTTATGACCACCAGGCGCCAAGGTGTTTACGCACACCTTGAATTATTTGATGCCCGCGATTGGGGCCTGATCATTTATGACGAAGTGCATTTGTTGCCGGCCCCAGTGTTTAGATTTACTGCCGACATTCAAGCCCGACGTCGCCTAGGGCTAACTGCAACACTTGTTCGTGAAGACGGCATGGAAGGCGAAGTATTTTCATTGATCGGGCCAAAGCGCTACGACGCGCCTTGGAAAGATATCGAGGCGCAGGGTTACATTGCCCCGGCAGAGTGTGTTGAAGTTCGGGTGTCATTGCCTGAGGGCGAGCGCCGAGCATACTCGATTGCTGAGGCCGAAGATCGATACCGAATGGCTGCCACAACACGGTCAAAGAATCGAATTGTTGAGCACTTAGTAAAAAAGCATCCTGAAGATCATGTACTCGTTATCGGGCAGTACTTAGATCAGTTGGATGAACTCGGTGAGCATCTCGGTGTGCCGATCATCACTGGCGCAACACCAGTAAAAGAACGTGAACGACTTTTCCAATCGTTCCGAGATGGCGAAACTCGAGTACTAGTTGTCAGTAAAGTTGCAAACTTTAGTGTTGATTTGCCGGAAGCCGGAGTTGCAATTCAAGTAAGTGGAACTTTTGGATCGCGCCAAGAAGAAGCTCAGCGTCTAGGTCGAGTGCTTCGACCAAAAGGTGACAAGCGCAAAGCACACTTCTACACAATCGTCACTCGCGATACTGTTGATGCGGATTACGCGGCGCATCGCCAACGTTTTCTAGCCGAGCAAGGCTACGCCTACAACATCATTGATGCCGACGATCTGTTATACGGATCTGATCAGTAGAAAATAGGGTTTTCCTAAAGTTTGTGGCTTGCTGCCAAAAGCTTCAGTTACCTTTACCAAACTTTCTGGCTAACGTTTAGTAATCCGAAGTTCGGACGTATCAAAAGTAATGGGTAAGTATCCGGTTTTCCGCAAAGTTACTCGCACTGAAATCTTCTTCTTAAAGTCAGCAGCAACTACTTTGTATGTTTTGCCTGTCTTACCCGCGATCGCTTTACCGTTACGCAACCATTGGCGGGAAACACTTGCAGGAACCGGAGTCGGTTTAAGATTTGCCAAGCTCAAAGTTTTTCCGACTTTGCCTGCACCTGAAATATTTGGATAGTTGGCCATTTGGAAAGTTTTGAAAGTTAGCGAAACTTGCGCTCTTGATGCATCTACATTCCACCAGTCTTTGGGCTCAAACTCCGCTTGGTAGTTATGAGTTCCATCAAGTTGTCCACTAGTGCCAAATTTTGCAATTCCCTGCTCGTCTACATCGACTGTACCTAGTGGTGTATCGCCATCAAAAAACACGACTTGCCCGGCCGCGGGGGCTCCTAGCGAGGCCGTGAATTCAACATCGGCTGAGCCAGCCGCAAGCGGTGATGCTTTAGCCGTTAAGTTCAAACTTGTTGCGGTGCTACTTGAACTATCAAGCACTACTGTTGCTGACATTTCTGTTGATTGGCTTTCATCGGCTGCAAATCTGACTGTGTTAGCGTCAACTTTTTCAGCGCCACCATCAAAAGTAGATACCAGCCCTGGGAAAGTGATAGTTGTTGTTGTGAAGAACAGTGAAATACCAGTTAAACCAATTGGGTTGCCTGAATCACCGGAGTCACCACTTGGCGCTTGGACTATGCGAACTGTCTTGCCCTCACGCGTGAACTTCATATTTGTTGATCCCGTCACTGACGTGGCTTGGCCCAGTACAGAAATATCTCCAGTGGCAGTACATGTGTAAGTCCATTGGGCCAGTTCCACATTTTCGCCTGCCTCACAGTTTGCACTTTCAGATGATGACGGAGATGGCGAAGCAGACGGCGATGGAAAATTATTACTTAAAAGTACCGCAGCCCACTGTTCGGCGGTTGAAACATTTCGCAAAGCTGATTTGGGCACGGCAAAAGTGGAAGTACCAGAAACTTTTCCATCGCTTGCAATCGTGTAAGTAGAGGAAAGTGCGCATCCGCTTAACAACAAGATTGCTGATGCGATTCCGAATAGTTTCTTCATGGATGTTCTCCGTAGTCTCTAGTTTGGGCTAGGCGTTGTTCGGGCTATGCGCTGGTAGCGCTTGATCCGACTAACTGGGTGTGTTCCCATTTCCATTTATAGATTCGTGGACCAACCCAAAATGAGTAAATCCCAACTGTGATAATGATAAGCACGAGCCACTTAATCCAAAGGCCAAATAACCCAAATCCAGATCCAGTAAATACCAGTTGCTGACCATCTATGAACGAGTGCTTGGCGCGCCAACGCTCGCGAAGAACCAAGGCAAATGGGTAGCAAATGCCGAGTGTGAAAATCGTTATTAAAAGCCCAAGTATTGCGGTGCCAAAATAGGTTCCAGCACCCCCATCAAAAGTAAACCGACCATCTCGTGCCATTAGTTCTCCTGAAATTTATTGCGACTAACTCCTGGTTACACCTTACAAACAAAACTAGCCAGTTCTGAGCACAAAGTGTTTAGAACTCGCTAGTTAAGTAATTGTTATAACGAAATTAACTCAGATTAGCGTTGATGAGCACTGTAGTTGCGATTGAGATAACAGCCAACACAAGAGCTGGTGCAAAAGCAGCAAACTTATCTTTAATTCGAAGGTGCGAAATTACAGCCCCTACGAAGTACAGCGAGAGTCCAGTGGTGGCAGCATATGCTGAAAAAGTTGGCCCCCACATCCGAAGATGCAGGGGCCAACTTAAGTTTGTGGACTTAGAAGTCCATTTCGCCGCCGCCAGGCATTGCCGGCGCAGACTTCTCTGGCTTATCGGCAATGACTGCTTCTGTGGTTAAGAATAGGGCTGCGATAGAGGCTGCATTCTGCAATGCGCTACGGGTTACCTTGGCTGGATCAATGATGCCTGCCTTGATTAGGTCAACGTATTCACCAGTAGCTGCGTTTAATCCGAAACCTGATTCCAAGTTACGAACCTTCTCAGCAACAACTCCGCCTTCAAGACCTGCATTCGTTGCAATCTGCTTCAACGGTGCTTCTACTGCAACCTTCACGATGTTGGCACCAACTGCTTCTTCGCCTTCAAGTACAAGTGTCTTGAATGCCTTTTCTGAAGCCTGAAGTAACGCAACGCCGCCACCAGCAACGATGCCTTCTTCTACAGCAGCTTTCGCATTGCGAACAGCATCTTCAATGCGGTGCTTACGTTCTTTAAGTTCAACTTCAGTTGCTGCGCCCGCTTTGATAACTGCCACGCCGCCAGCAAGTTTCGCTAGACGTTCCTGCAATTTCTCACGATCGTAATCGCTATCTGACTTTTCGATTTCGTTACGAATTTGGCTTACGCGACCAGCAATCTGATCGGCGTCACCTGAACCCTCAACGATTGTGGTTTCATCTTTTGTTACCACTACCTTGCGGGCTTTACCAAGAAGTTCGATGTCAGTGTTCTCAAGTTTCAAACCAACTTCTTCGCTGATTACCTGTGCGCCGGTCAAGATTGCGATGTCTTGCAACATGGCCTTGCGACGATCGCCAAAGCCTGGGGCTTTAACAGCAACTGAGCGGAAGTTTCCACGGATCTTGTTAACAACAAGAGTTGCAAGCGCTTCGCCTTCAACATCTTCAGCGATGATTGCAAGTGGCTTACCGCTTTGCATTACCTTTTCCAAAACAGGAACTAAGTCTTTAACTGATGAAATCTTTGAGTTAGCGATCAAGATGTATGGATCTTCAAGTACTGTTTCCATTCGCTCTGGGTCAGTTACGAAGTAAGGCGAGATGTAACCCTTGTCGAAACGCATACCTTCGGTTAACTCAAGTTCAAGTCCGAAAGTGTTGCTCTCCTCAACGGTGATAACGCCTTCTTTGCCAACTTTGTCCATAGCTTCAGCAATCATTTCGCCAATCTGTGGATCTGCAGCAGAGATTGAAGCAGTGGCAGCAATCTGCTCTTTTGAATCAACCTTCTGCGCCATCGCAAGAAGTTCTGCGCTGATAGCTTCGACAGCTTTTTCAATACCGCGCTTCAAAACCATTGGGTTCGCGCCAGCAGCAACATTGCGTAGGCCTTCGCGTACTAACGCTTGGGCTAGAACGGTTGCAGTTGTGGTGCCGTCACCTGCGACGTCATCAGTTTTCTTGGCAACTTCTTTAACAAGTTCTGCGCCAATTTTTTCGTATGGATCTTCTAGTTCGATTTCTTTAGCAATAGAAACGCCATCATTAGTGATGGTCGGAGCGCCCCATTTTTTCTCGAGCACAACGTTGCGACCCTTTGGACCGAGTGTGACGCGAACTGCATCAGCAAGTGTGTTCATTCCGCGCTCTAGTGCGCGACGGGCTTCCTCATCGAAAGCGATCATCTTTGACATGTGTGATTCCTTTTGTGCCAAACGGTTTGGAGCCAAGGCTCCCGGATTTGATTATCACTCGAACGGGCCGAGTGCTAATACTATTGTTGGCACTCTGACCCCTAGAGTGCAAATCGGGGCGTAAATTTGGGCATAAATAAAGGGCCTTAGGAAACCCTAAGACCCTTTATTTTGAATAATTAAGCTGAAGCTGGACGGACGTGTTCCGCCTGAGGGCCTTTTGGACCTTCGCCAATTTCGAACTCAACTCGCTGATCCTGCTCAAGAGTCTTGAATCCGTCAATCTCAATTGCTGAGTAATGAACGAAAACATCGCGCTCGGTGCCATCAACTTCTACGAAGCCATAGCCCTTTTCCTGATTGAACCACTTAACAGTGCCTAACATGGCATCTCTTTCTTTTGGGGGCGAACTAACGTTTGCTAGTTCGGGCCTTGCTCCCTGCCCACCAAGGTGAGAGTTCGCAGCTTGCTCGCGAATCTGTGTCTTCGAGTCTTACTCTCTAACTGACGTGCGCTTGCGGTCGACCAAGTATCACTCTATTGCACAAAATTGGAAACAAATCGCACAAATTGCGAAATTTGGACCTAATTATCCGCCAGCAACCGCAGGAACAATGGAAATTTGTGCGCCGTCATTGAGAACTGTGGCTAATCCGTCTAAAAACCGAACATCATCATCGTTGATATATAAATTGATAAAACGGCGTAATTTGCCTTCATCATCGATCAAACGAGCTTTAATTCCCGGCGCACTCGTCTCTAGGGAATCGATTGCATCTTGCAAAGTGGCGCCGGCTATTTCGATTTCTACGGTTGCAGATCCCCCGGTGTAGGTACGAAGGATGGTCGGGATTCGAACTGAAATACTCATGATGCACTCTCAATCACACTTGTTACGGAATCAACATTTGGCGAGATAGTTGCACTGAACCCCGTGCCGGTCGAGACAGCATCGAGAGTTTTCAATCCCTCGCCGGTATTTAAAATTACGGTTTCGGCAGTTGGGTCAAGTAAACCAGCCGCCAACAACTTGCGAGTAGTCGCCACAGCCACCCCGCCAGAGGTCTCACCGAAAATACCTTCACATTCGGCAAGCAGGCGAATACCTTCAACAATTTGCTCGTCAGTGACATCACCAACAGCTCCGTTGGTACGTCGCACGGCATCTAAAGCGTACGGACCATCGGCAGGATTACCGATGGCAAGTGACTTAGCAATTGTGTCTGGCTTAACAGGTCGAACAACTTGATGGCCGTCACGCCAAGCAGCAGAAACTGGATTGCAACCTGTTGCCTGTGCGCCAAATACTCGATAAGCGTGATCAGCCACTAAACCAAGTTCGATGAACTCTCGCCAACCTTTATCAACCTTGGTTAGTAATGCACCCGATGCAACTGGGATAACAACTTGATCTGGCAAACGCCAGCCAAGTTGTTCCGCTATTTCGTAACCAACGGTTTTTGAACCCTCTGCGTAGTACGGACGAAGATTCACATTTACAAATCCCCAGTCGGCGGAAACTTCTTCACCAATTAGTTCGCCACAAAGTCGATTCACATCGTCGTAGTTGCCATCAATTCCGATAACTAAACCGTTGTATGCCGCAGTTGCCTGAATTTTGTGTGGCTCGAGGTTGGATGGAACTAAAACCACAGAACGTTGACCTGCTCTCGCAGCGGCCGCGGCAACGGCATGTGCCAAGTTGCCCGTTGATGCACAAGCCAAAGTACTGAAACCTAATTGGATACCCGCACTTTGGGCCACTGCAACAACACGATCTTTAAATGAGTGCGTTGGATTACCGCTGTCGTCCTTGATCCAAAGTTTGCCAGTTATACCGAGTGCTTTGGCCAGGCGATCCGCGCGATGAAGGCGAGTTAAACCAGGCGCTAAGTTGCTGGACTCAGCAACATTAATTGGTACAGGTAATAACGGTGCATAACGCCACAACGAGAGCGGACCTGCTTGGATCTGCTCTCGGGTAATGTCGCCAAATTGATAAGCCACTTCAAGTGGCCCAAAACATTCCCAGCAGGAATAGTCGGCGCCAAGTTTTGCACTCGCGCCGCACGCACGACAGACAAGGTGCGTTGCTGAGCCGAACGAAGCATTCGACCCTAAGCCAGTATCAATAGTCATTGATGAGTACCTTTCGCCATCTTTCTCGTATTCAAATACGAGCCGGAGTTGGCACCTTACTTGCAAGCAAGTGGTTGCCGGGGCTTCAACGGGCCGGTCCCTCTGCCCCTCTGGATGAGGAGTGTTTGTTCTATCCGAACTAACAGTTCAACACTATCAGCAAGTTTTCTATCCTTAAAAAATAGGAAGCCAAAACTATTTCATGAGTACTAGGGTCAGCGAAGTTTGACTCATGCTGGCAAGAGCTGGCTTCGCTACTGCGCTGGTTTCACCAGCCAAGTCATTTGCCGCCTTTGCGAATCCAACTGGGTAAAAGATTGTGGACTCTTTGAGTGCTGGGCCAGACCAATTACCTACCTGAGAAATTTCCCACCCTCGGGTAACTAGCACCTCACTGACCTGGCGCGCTAACCCGGCCGTTGGCGTGGCGTTAAAAACATTCACTGCAGGTTGGGCGGTTGGCAGTGCAGAGGCATTTGGCTGATTGTCACTTGTATTTTTTGCCGGTGCAGAATTACGCAGCTTGGACAGAACTAATCCACCGCCAAATAAAAGCCCGACCGTTAACAACATCACAATTAGCGGACGTGTGACGCGCTGATTAAATGACTGCCCTACGGACAAGATGCACCTTAGGAAAGTTCAATGCCAAGGCGGCGAGCAGAGCGAGCGCGTTGACGTGAAGCACGCATGCGCACTAGGCGCTTAACCAACATTGGATCAAAACTCATAGCGGCTGGTTGATCGATTAGTGCGTTAAGTACTTGGTAGTAACGCGTAGCTGACATATCAAATTGTTCACGGATTGCTTGTTCTTTTGCGCCAGCGAATTTCCACCACTGGCGTTCGAATTCAAGAATGCGTTGGTCGCGCTCAGGCAAAACATTAGAGTCGTCTGCTGGTACTACGCGGGCTGGATCAATCACACTTCAATGTTATTGGTAGGCAAAGACGAACTTGCGGTTACCCCAAAGATTTTGTTTGGGTATGTCGCAGCGACATTAGATGTCAAACGGGCCAGCGAGGGGACTTGAACCCCTAACCCCCTGTTTACAAGACAGGTGCGCTACCAATTGCGCCACGCCGGCATCGGGTTACAAAAGCTATGCAATAATAACCACGCTCACACAGTCTAGAAAATTAGTGCCCAAATCCCAAAATCGGGGTCATAAATCGAGTTTGGCAATCCACTAGTCGAAATCTAAAGTTCGTGGCACAATTGGGGGGTTGCACTCTGCAACACCTGTGGTTAACCGCCGCAGGCCTTTACAACGGATCGTCCGACACGTCCCTGTCGGTGGAGGAGAAACATAATGGCGACTGTCCGCTTTGACCTAGCAACTCGCATTTACCCCGGTGGCACTGTTCCTGCAGTAGACCAACTCGAACTTGAAATCGCAGACGGAGAATTCCTAGTTCTCGTCGGCCCTTCAGGTTGCGGTAAGACCACGTCACTTCGCATGCTTGCCGGTCTTGAAGAAATCAACGAAGGCCGAGTCTGGATTGGTGACCGCGATGTCACCAACGTTGCGCCAAAAGATCGCGACATCGCGATGGTGTTCCAGAACTACGCGCTTTACCCACACATGACCGTTGCCGAAAACATGGGTTTTGGTTTGAAAATTGCTGGCGTGAACAAAACAGAAATTGCATCTCGCGTTGCTGAAGCAGCCAAGATTCTTGACCTAACCCCGTACCTAGAGCGCAAGCCAAAGGCGCTCTCGGGAGGTCAGCGTCAGCGTGTTGCCATGGGTCGTGCAATCGTGCGTAACCCACAGGTATTCCTAATGGACGAACCACTCTCAAACTTGGATGCGAAACTTCGCGTTCAAACTCGTACCCAGATTGCTTCATTGCAGCGTCGTCTCGGTGTCACCACTGTCTACGTGACCCACGATCAGACCGAAGCTATGACCATGGGTGACCGCGTGGCAGTTATGAAAGATGGCCTGTTGCAGCAAGTAGACACACCACAGAATCTTTACGACAAGCCCCGCAATGCATTCGTAGCTGGCTTCATTGGCTCACCTGCCATGAACCTTGTTGATGTTGCTATTGATGGAAGTGGCGTAACA
>Ga0214921_10000783_pt1 | contig 56691 bp, 47 predicted proteins | sample LL1505_MetaG_FD_177992 | JGI IMG/M metagenome (GOLD analysis project Ga0214921, IMG submission 177992) | Freshwater microbial communities from Lake Lanier, Atlanta, Georgia, United States - LL-1505 | ecosystem: Environmental > Aquatic > Freshwater > Lake | place: USA: Georgia | collected... | reverse complement strand
TTTTTGATCTGTTCCAGAACGTCAGACCACGGGGTCCCGGCCGGCGCGACGGTGGCCAGTTTCACCACGACTTTCGGCGCCGCGGAGGCCAGTGTCGACCGCGCGGCCGCGCCGCCGATCACGAGGCCCGTCAGGGCCATCACGGAAACACCAAGGCAAAACGCGTAGGACCGGAATTTCTTGTTCATCATCTCAGAAGTACTCCGCCATCTTGTCGAGCATCTTCTTCGCCTTGCGCTGTTCGACGATTTGCTCAGGAACGATGTCCGGGAGACTCTCCGGCTTGCCGTTGATGACAAACTCCAGATGCTTCTTGAACATGTCCTTGTCGCCCTTCTTCGGTGCCAGCGTATCTGCGATCAGGACATGGGTCCCGAAATAGTTGTTGGCCAGCTTGAGGGACTTTTGAAAGTTCTCCTCGCTCTTCGGCAGGCTGCCGCCGGCAAAGGATGGCGCGACCGCGTAATAGGCACCCCAGTAACGGGGAACCGCACCGTAGAAATAATCGGGCTTCAACTTCTCGACGCGCTCGATCATGAGGCGGATGCGGTTTTTGTTGCCGAGCATCGTCGGAAGGCCTGACAGTCGGGCCCACTTGCCCAGGTTCGAGGCGGTCCAGTAAATCGCGGGCGCCTCAGCGGCCGTCAGGGTATCGAGAGCCTCCTCGATCTTCTTGCCTTCGTCCTTCACTTTCTTGCGGAATGCCGCGTTGGTGGCGAGCGCGCGCTCACCCCATGCCGTACCGGTTTCCCAGGTGGATTTCTTTTTCTCGTTGTCCGTCAAATGCCCGTCGGCGAGGAAATAGTATCCGCGGCAGAGGTACGTCATGGTCTCAACGTCGGCCGGATCCTGATTGGCGACTTCCTCGAAGAGCTTCAAGGACTTCTCAAGTTCCGCCTGGTCGATGCGCTTTTTCCAGAGGGCCAGCGCCTCGGTTTTCTTTTTCTTCAAATCTGCCTTGGACACCGCGCCAACTTCGACTTTCTTTTCCCAACCGGCGGTGCGGGATGTCGCGCAACTCGTGACGTTCACGAACGAAGCCGCGACAAGGACTGCCATGGAAGCGCGTGCGAGACGGACAGACACTACGGTTTTCATGGACGATTCCCTCATTAAGATTCCCTCATGGAGATTCCCACATTTTGAAAACGATTCACTTGTTTAATGAGGCCTCATCCCGAAATGGTTTGTCAAGCCACGCGGGACAGGGCGGACAAGCCAAACCCAGATCATCGACAAAAGGGACCACACGATCATGGCACTGGCGAGAGTCGTTGGAACAGGGTCCGTCATGAACCACGAACCCGTCGCCATGACTCCAGCGCCTGTCACCAACCAGCGCAGAATCTCGTACCAGACACCATCGCGACGTGACTCCAGCACCACGCCAAGGGACGACAGTGACGCGACCAGCCAGCACGCGTAAACCGCCAACGGTCCCAGAGCGGCACCCTTCTGTACTTGCAGGAAATGGATCCCGGCGACCAGCAACACGGCAAACTGGAACACGCCGTACGTGAGCAGCGCGCGTGATGGAGCAGGAACAAATTTCGGGCGATGGATATCGAAGTCCGGTTTTGGCCAGGCCGTCCGCACATCAACTGGACGCCATCCAGTGCGACTGGCGAGCACGGCGACCTTGTCGCGCCACGTCCCGGTCCGGATGAAATCCTGCGCCATCGCCACGTAGACTTCGACGTTCGCCCAGAATGGATTCCAGGACTTCAGTTGGGACCTGGTCCCGTAAACAACAGGCTCACTGGCGTCTTCATCGACAAACGTGCCGAACATTCGGTCCCAGATGATCAGCATGCCGCCATAATTCTTGTCGAGGTACTTGTCATTCACGGCATGATGGACGCGGTGATTTGACGGGCTCGCGAAAACGCGATCAAACCAGCCCATGCGGTCAATCAACTGCGTGTGGATCCAGAACTGGTAAAGCAGGTCAACCAGCGCGACGACAGCGAACACGGCCGGTGGGACGCCTACAAGAACCAGCGGCACATAAAAGATCCAGCCGAACAACACGCCGGTGCTGGTCTGCCGCAGCGCGGTCGACAGGTTGTATTCCTCGCTCTGGTGGTGGACGACGTGAGCGGCCCAGAGGAAAGTCAATTCGTGGCCCAGGCGGTGCAGCCAGTAATAACAGAAATCATAGGCGACAAGGGCAAACACCCAGACCAATATGCTGTCAGCGGGCAGGGTCATGAAACTGAAGTTGTCATAAATGAACTTGTAAATGGCCACCGTCATCACGCGACCAAAAACCGCGGCGACCTGCGAAATGACGCCGAGACTCAGGCTGTTGATCGCGTCGTCGACCCGGTAGACGTCCCGTTTCAAGATGCGACTCGCGATGATCTCGAACGCGATCAGCACAAAAAAGACGGGCGTCGCGTAAGTGATGATTTTGGCTTCCATATTCATAGAAACGGAGACTTTCCGGTTGACTTGAGGCACCGTGGAAAGCGACTGGGGAAAATATTCAAGCAACTGATTTTATTGGATAAACCAATCTATACTTCTTCATGGAAGCCACTGCTCGACGGTGAAAACGGGGCTCGTCTCGACCACTTCGTCCATGATGACGGTGGGTTTGATGTAACGGGCGACGATGACTTTTCCGCCGGAGCCTCGCTCGATCATCTGGACGTATGTAAACGCGCGGTCCGCGGGATCGACATCCTCGTCCCCACCACGCGAATGCACCCACAAGTCCTTCCCCGGAAACGTTGTGGCAACAAGGCCGCAGCTGATTTCCTCTTCGCGCTGCCACGCGCCGGATCCAAGGTTTTTTGCCTTGGCGCCCGTCACGCGGCGGGCTGTGTTTTCGTTTTTGATTGGCTTTGTGAAAGTCATCGTGTCTGCCAATTTCAGGGTCCCGGATTTCGCGGTCAGGAGGCTGTCCATCCGGTATTCCAGCAACGTGCCGTGCTTTTGGATTTCCTTCACCAGGCCGACCTGGATTTTCCCTGATTTCGCGAACTCACGGATCAGGCGGCGCATGACTTTGCGGACCTTCGCATCATCGGCATAGACAAGATCGGTGATTTCCCGGCTGGATTCCATCCGGCCATCGCAATGGCGCGCGAAGTCCACGAAGCGGGACAAGGGATCAACGGTTGTCACGACCTCTTGCGGAATGGACTTCTCGTGGACACATCCAGGGAGCGAAGCGGCACCGGCAACGAGGATCGAGTAAAGAATCAGTGAATTTTTCATGGACGTTCCTCAAGAAGGTTATCCTTGGTAGTATCTTGCATAAGATTTCATTTCAACAAACCCCGATTGGGAGTCGCACCATGAGTGAAGTTCTGGTTGTCGCAAGTAAAGTCAAGAAGCTGATCAAGGACCGCTCGGGCATGAATACATCCGCCTCCGTGATGGAAGCCCTGACCAAAGTCATCGAACGCGAGTGTGCCCGCGCCATTGAACGCGCACAGGCCGACAAGCGCAAGACCGTCATGGACCGCGATTTCGAGGGTTGAAACCATGCGTATCTCAAGGATCAAGGCTATCGCGGCTATTATTATCGCCGGGATCGTGGCGATTGGCATTTCGTCCGCATGCAAGGCGCGTGGACGGGTTAAATCGAAGCTTCGTGCCGGCGATGCCGCAGAGGACCTGGCGTCGCAGTGCCGCCAGATCCTTGAGTCCAACCGGCCCGAAGATGGCTCCACATACTCGGAAGAGGATATCTACCGCGCCATCTTCATGACCCTTGAGAAGCAACCGGCACCCATCGACCCCGATGGCGAGGCACTGGCAGCGGCCCTCGTTGACCAGTTCCTCGTGATGGCCGACGCCCGGGCGTCTGAAGGGCGCCGTGGCGGTGGGGTCAAACTGGCGCCCGCGCGGAAATTGGCGTTCGCGAACTTGATCCGGTCGTACATCGCCCTCTTGGGCCCGGAAGTGTACGCCGGTTACGCGCAGCGCACCGCGGAGCAACAAAGCTATTTCGAACGCAATCCGGTCGGAAAATGGACCAACATACTCCGCGAGGGGTGGACGGCCGCCTATTACTCGGGCGTGCTGAACTACATGGGTGCCCTGCAGAAGAATCGCGGCGGAAGCATCACGGATCTCCTGATGCTTTATGCGCTGGATACCTATCCTGACGTCTTCCTGGTCGATGGCATGACGCGGTCGGCGGCGCAGGCAGGCCAGACCGGATTCAGCGCGCAGACCGCGGGCATCTTACTTCAAAACAAGACAACTCCGGCGCTGGCCTGCAACAACTACGCCGCGTCCGTCGTCGCCGAGAAAATTCCCTGGGACAAACTAGGCATGGAATCCTATGAGGGATGGGGATACGTGCCGTGGTTCCACGGGCCGATTGCCCAGTTCCGTTACGAATATCCCGTTGTATCCAGCATCATTCCTGTTCTGGGATCGTCATTCGCTGCCGCCGACAGCCTCATCACCCTGTCTGAAGGTCGCGACGCCAACGGCGACCCTGCCGGGCGCCTGCAAGCCAGCGCGCAATTCGCGTTCTTTTTCACGATGGCAGTTATCGACGTTTACTCGGTGAAGGCCGTGGCGCAGGAAACGAAGAATTTCCTTGGTCGCGTCTCCAACCGGATCCGCGGCATCGACAATTCCGTCGATGGCTTGAAAACCGTGCAGGCTGTGATCAAGGACGAGGCCATGCGCGCTGACTCCGCGGCGCGGCCCTTGATCGGCCGCAACCTGGAGCCCTGCCAGCTCATTTCGTCCATTGATTGGTTCAGCCTCGGTGGAACCGCCTACGCGGGGGGGGGCCTTCCATGCCTGCGGGCCATCCAGAATCCGGGGCCACTGCACCAGAATATCAGCAACGCCCAGAGGATTGATGTCATCCGCGACGTCAACATCGCGGACGTCATGTCGGCACCGGGGCACCAATATTTGCGCGACCCCAACAAAGTCCTCGAACTCGCGGACTACATCGCCAAGACCGGAGGCAAGGGATTCGAGACGGAACCCATCGTCATCAACGTCTTCACCAACTCGGCCCAGGACGGTTCCGTCGTCGTTCGTTCCGTCGAAGTCATGGATGGAAACCACCGTTTCGCCGCGGGACTTCTATCCGGCAAATGGCAGAAGATCAGCGACATCCCGCCCGAGTACCTGAAAGTCAAAGTCAATGGATGGTCTGCCGGCGGCGGTTTCAGTGAGCCACGCTGGATCCCGCTGGACGTCGCGCAAAAGTCCAGCATCCCGCGCCAGTCGTGGTTCCGCGTCCCTGATAGTTGGGAGGGTGTCAAGGGCCCGACGGCGCAGATCCCAGGTGACATCGCCAGCGTCGATTCCGTGATTTCAGCGGAATACCGCGGAGTCCAGATGGGCCAGGTTTTGAAAACGAGCCTTGAACGCGTCAACGCGCCAATTCCGGAGTGGTTGAAATGAAAAAATCCAGAGTGATCGGACTGATGATTGTTCTCGCGACGACCGCCGCGTCATCGTGCAAGACGACCGCCCAGAGGGGCAAGGTCGAAGGCTACGGCAGACGCGATCCGATCTGGGACGAGAACTCGCTGATCCCGATGGATGAATCGGGACTCCTCAAATATTTGTACGGCCCGGAAGGCACCAACCAGCTGACACCTGAGATTTTGAAGGATGTCCTCTACCCCACTCTGCCGATCGACCAGATCGTCAAGCCCGGTGACGAGCCAGTCGAGAACGACCTTTTTGTCACAGAGAAGAGCCTGGGCGGGAAGACGGGGAAATCATTCCGAGCGAAGGACCTCGGGGACGAGGATGTTGACCTGCGCAAATTCGACACGCCGATCCGCAACCAGGGCTCTACCGAATTATGCGCGTCCTTCGCGACGGTCGCGGCCCTCGAACACGTGGCGAAACGGAAAACCGGCATCGACTTCGACTTGTCGGAAAGATACCTCTACTCCCGTTACAGGAACCTCTACACCGACGATGCCGTCGCGTCCTCGGCCAACCACCTGATCCCGCCCGAATCCGTATGGCCTCTGAACAGCCAGAACCCCGTCGAGAATCTGACCGGGACAGGCATCGTCCATGCCTCCGATGTCGGGTACCGGTTGACGCGCATGTCGCAGATCATCAAGGAACTTCGCGCGGGCAATCCTCTTGTCATCGGCGCCACGGCGCTGACGCCGTTCCTGCTGCGTGGCGGGATCATGAACAAGGGCGGGAAAAATGACCTTCTCGGTCACGCGATGCTGGTGGTGGGCGTCTTTTTCAACGAAAAATTCGTGAACGAGGGCGGCGGCGTCCTGATCCTGAAAAATTCTTACGGGCCGAGGTCGGGCGACAAAGGTTACGCCTACATGCCGCTGGATTACTGCAACCTTCTGGAAGGACGCCGCTGCTGGGCGTGGGCCGTGCGCGATGTCACGATCCGTGAAGACGTGATCCAGCAAAACCAGAACAACAATCCGGCTTTGCCGGAGCAGCCGGGCAACCTCGGGCCTGAAACTCCCCCTTCGCCTGCCCAGCCTTCGGCTCCGGCCGTCGCGATCTCTGCCGGTGACTTCAGCCTGCGGGTCAACTACGTCGGCTGGTACGGAAGAACGCAGAGAGTGTTCCAGATCCAGTTGACTGGCGATGCGGAGAAGTTGGCCGCCGTCAAACGGGTGACATTCAAGGTTCATGATTCCTACGGACAGTACGCGACCTACACGACTGAAGGCGACAACGGGACCTTCAGCACGGATAACTACCGCACTTACGCGCGACGCTGGCGCACCAATGGCGCGACCATTGAAGGCAAAAACGGGGAAAGGTTCGACATCCCCGGCGTCATGTTGAACTGGTGAATGAAGACAGGATTCTTCGCCCTTCGCTGCGCTCAAGGCTCAGAACGACGGGGTTAGAGGCCCATCGAGACAAGAAAGGGATCAGACGACTTCTGGCGGGCGGAGAAATCCGCCTTGCTCTTGATGCCCTGCCACTGCGAGGCGACTAGGCACTGGCCGATCGCGCCGCCGAGGCTGTTGCCCGGACCCAGCAAGTATAATTTATCGGGAGCGAACTCCTTCAAGGCGATGGTGATCGCCTTGGTGAAGTCGTAGTTCTGGACCACCTGATGATCCAGCGTATAGCGATAAAGTTCTTCCGTATCGGTGCTCCACGGTTGCCAGATCTGGCCGCGGCCGTCGACCATCGGGATCCTGGGCTTGTGGAAAATACCGGGAGGGATCACCTCGAAAGCACGCGCGGACGTTTGCTTCAGAAGTGGTGTATGGAACGCCGCGTGATTGATGAGTTGAAACGGGTAGTGCTCGATCTTCGGCAGGTTCTTCATCAGGTACGCGAGTCCGGCCGCGTCACCGCCTATGACCTCATACCCACCAAGGTGAATCGATGGATGGACGTCGCCGCCGGCCGCGCGCGCCGCCGCGATCGTCTTGTTGATGGTGTCGACCATTTCCTGGCTGCGCCGCCAGTCGCCGTCCATCGCCGGATAGATCAACTGCCCACCGATGATCTTGCCCTTCATCATCGATCCCATGGTGTTGATCACTTCGAAACTTCCGGCCCAGTCGAGGCTGCCGGCAAAACCAAGCGTCAAGTACCAGCCCATGGAGTTGCCGGTGACGGCGACAATCTCGTTTTTCTCCAGGTCGATGGAGCTGAAATCAGCGAACGAGCACGCGTAAATCAGCGTCGACGCGTTCTCGCCCTTTGTGTGAAGGCTGGGACTGAACGTCGCCGCGTTATCCAAGTCCGAAATGGTCGGTTCGCCGAGTGCCGCCCGCCGCGCGTCGATGTCGGCGATGAAATCCGCGACAACTTTCCGCGCGCGATATTTTTTCAGGTAACCGAGGGTCTCGCTGGTGTAGGAACCGCGACCCGGGCAAACGACAACGATGCGGTTTTTCCGGCTCATACTTTTTCCACCTGCTTTTTGGCGGACGCGCGCGATGGCGCTTCCCCGCCCAGAAGTGCCAGGGCGCCCGCGAGGATCTCTTCCTTTTTCGGAAGTCCCGCCGCCGCCGCCTTGCCCAACGGAATGAAGCAATCATCCGCCGCGACAACCTTGATCTTCGGCAGCGTGTCCATCTTCTCGACCAGCGCGCTGACGAGATACTCGCTCAGCGACCCCGTCTTGCGGCATTCTTCGACCACCAGGACTTTCCTCGCGGCGCCGATTTCCTTGACGATCTTGTCCATGTCGATCGGGGCGATCCAGCGCAAGTCGATCACCTTGACCTTCTTGCCATGTTCGCCCGCGAGAACATCCGTCGCCTGGCGCGAGTAGAAGTAACCGTTGCCGTAAGTCAGGATCACGAGGTCGGCTGTTTCCTTGCCCTTCTCACTGCCCTTCTCATTACGCTTCCCATTACTTGTCCATGACTCGTAAACGCCGAATTCCCCGACGGCGATTTCCTCGTCCGGCGCCGGGTATTCCGACGACCAGAGCTTGTCACCTTCGACGTTCAGGTCACGCGTCATGTATAGCGCGATCGGCTCAACAAACATCACGACGCGCCCGTTTTCATACGCCTCGCGCACGCACGCGCGCATCATCTTCACGGCATCCGCTCCGTTTGACGGAACCGCGATGATGATCCCCGGGATGTCACGCAGGACGGCCAGGGAGTTGTCGTTGTGAAAATGCCCGCCGAAACCTTTTTGATAGGCCAGCCCCGCGATGCGCAGCACCATCGGATTGGTGAACTGCCCCTGCGAGAAAAACGGCAGCGTTGCCGCCTCGCCACGGATCTGGTCCTCGGCATTGTGGAAATAGGCCAGGAACTGGATCTCGGGAATCGGCACAAAACCGTTATGCGCCATGCCAATGCCGGTGCCGATGATCGACTGTTCATCAAGCAGCGAATTGAACACGCGCCTCGCGCCGAATTTCTTGAACAGGCCGTCTGTCACGTTGTAGACGCCACCTTTTTGCGCCACGTCCTCGCCAAAAATGACCGTGTTCTTGTAACGCAGCAAAATGTCGTGCAATCCGAGATTGATCAGCTTTGCCATGTGCAGCGGCGTCTTTGTCTTCGCCCAGTCGGAACTGCCAAAGGCCTTTTCGCGTTCAGCGGCCGACGGCACGGGCGGAGCCTTTTTCTTGTGCGCGCATGCCGTGATCGTCGACCGCACTTCCGCCGGATCAGACAACTGCGGACGCGCCATCGCCGCCGCGGACACGTAGCGCACGCGATCCCGCACTCGCTCGTACATATTTACGATCTCTTCCGCCGATGCGAGTCCGTTTTCCAGGACGATACGGGCCGAGTGCAGCAGCGGGTCGTTGAACTCCACCTCCTCGATCTGCTGGAACGACCGGTAGGAGGTTTCCATGTCAGACCCGGCGTGACCCATCAGGCGGACTGTGTTCACGTGCAGGAAGACCGGCCTGCGCCGTTCGCGGCAATACTGTTCCGCTATCAAGCCCTTCTGGAACGTGTCCAGCAGGCTCAGGCCGTCGGCGTGGATGTACTTGATCGCCGGGCGGTGGCCGAAGTTGGCCTGGACCCAGTGCCCCGGGGTCTGGACGGAAATCCCTATCCCATTGTCTTCACAGGTGAAAACGATCGGTACGGCAATATTCTGGTAGGCCACCCACGACGCCATGTTGATGGCCCCGATGGCGGTCGAATGGTTGGACGACGCGTCGCCGAACGAACAGTTCACGATCGCGTCAGCCGGCATCATGGAGTCGATGCCCATCGCGTGGGCACGGTGGATCGAGAGGGCCGCGCCGACGGCCTTGGGCAAATGTGAGGCAATGGTGCTTGTCTGCGGCGGGACGAGAAGTGGCAGGCTGCCAAAGACTTTGTGCCGGCCGCCGGCGATCGGTTCCTCGGTGGAGGCGAAAAACGACAGCATAGTGTCATAAACCGGAGTTGTTCCGGGGACTTGCTTCGCCCGTTGCAACATGAAACCGCCGCTGCGGTAGTGCAGGAAAGCCATGTCCGTCAGGCGGAAGACCTTGCCGAGGGCGGCGTTGCCCTCGTGTCCGGAGCTCCCGATCGTGTAGTAGCACAGGTTCTCGTTCTTCAGGACGCGCGCGATCAGGTCCAGATGACGGCTGATCATCTGGGTCTCAAACAGGTCCATCAACTCGGCAGGTCGCAAACCCGACTGCGCGAGGGTTGTGGACGAATGCGCGCGCGGCAGGCGCTGTTCCCGCACGAATCGAGAAAAGTTTTGATCAATGACTTCGGCTCGGTTAAACATGACTCGACCTTATGGTTCCCGGTCCGTTTAGATGACGAACGGCAGACTACTCCGAGCCTTCCCGGACGGGCAAGACAAAGCACGAAAAAGGAGCCCCCAAATGGCCGCCTACGAATCCTTGAACTACATGAATATCGACAGCCTCCTGACCGAGGAAGAACTCCTCGTCCGCCAGTCGGTCCGTAATTTCGTGACCGAGCGCGTCGAACCCCTCCTGATGCAGGCCAACCGCGAAGAGAAGTTCCCGATGGAACTGATCCCGGCCTTCGGCGAACTCGGACTTCTCGGATCGACCATCAAAGGTTACGGCTGCCCGGGCCTGGGCCATGTCGCCTACGGCCTCGTGATGCAGGAACTTGAGCGCGGCGACTCGGGCATCCGGTCGTTCTGCTCCGTGCAGGGCTCGCTGGTCATGTACCCGATCTATACGTACGGATCCGAGAAGCAGAAGGAAAAGTACCTGCCGAAACTGGCGACGGGGCACCTCATCGGCTGCTTCGGCCTGACGGAGCCCGACGCAGGATCGAACCCGGGTTCCATGAAAACCAAGGCCGAGAAAGTCCCTGGCGGTTACAAACTGAACGGCAACAAGATGTGGATCACCAACGGATGTGTCGCCGACATCGCTGTGGTATGGGCAAAACTCGACGGCAAGGTCCGCGGATTCATCGTCGAGAAAGGCACCCCGGGCTTCACGACCACCACGATGAAGGGCAAGTTCTCGCTGCGCGTCAGCACGACGTCGGAACTGCACTTTCAAGACTGCGTCGTTCCGGAAGAGAACATCCTGCCGGGCGTCGAGAGCCTGCGCGGACCGCTCAGCTGCCTGACCCAGGCGCGTTACGGCATCGCATGGGGTGTGATCGGCGCGGCGAACGCGTGTTACCACACGGCCCTGAACTACGCCAAATCGCGGACGATCTTTGAAGGCCGGCCGCTGGCGGCCAACCAACTCGCGCAAGCCAAACTCGTGAAGATGGTCCAGGAAATCACGAAGGCACAGCTGCTCGTCCTCCAGATGGGCCGCATCAAGGAAACAGGCACGCTGCACCCGCACCAGGTATCGCTGGGCAAGATGAACAACTGCCGCATGGCTCTCGACGTGGCGCGCGAGGCCCGCGACATGCTGGGCGGCAACGGCATCATCGACGAGTATCCGGTGATCCGCCACATGATGAACCTCGAGACGGTCAACACCTACGAAGGCACGGAAGACATCCACCGCCTCGTGATCGGCGAGAACATCACGGGCATCGCGGCGTTCCGTTAAGTCGCGCCCGGACTGGCAAAGGCAGGTTTAAATGACCATCGAGACCTGGGAGCTCCTCAGTTACATCGTCACGGTTGTCGGCTTGCCTTTCGCCATCATCGTTTTCATGGTGGAGCAGCGCAAAGAGCGACAAAATGAAGAAGAAGAGACTTATCAGCAACTGTCTGAACAGTACTCCGATTTCTGCAAGCTGCTGATCGCCAACGCCGACCTTGGTCTCCTTGGCCACATCGATCACGCGACAAACCTGACGCCAGAACAGCAAGAGCGAAAATACGTGATGTTCGAGATCCTGGTGTCGTTGTTTGAGCGCGCCTACATTCTCGTCTTCGAAGAGAGCATGAACCGCCAGACCCAGCGCATGTGGGCAAGCTGGGAGGACTACATACGCACCTGGTGCCGGCGCGAGGATTTCCGGGTGGCCTTGCCCCGCTTGTTGCAGGGCGAAGACCCGGATTTTTGCGCGTACATTTCAAATCTGGCGTCCGCTGAAGCACACTCGCCAATGCCCTGATTCCCGGGCCTTATCAGGGCCTGTCAGGACATCCCTCGATCTCTCAGGCCCACCGGAACGCCGCCGCAATAGGTTGGTCGCCGGGAATCTGTCCAACTGGCAACACTGTGACCTCTCCCCCCTTGAGCAAGACAATTTCCGCAATGTCGTCCAACAAGTCGTCGCCTAGCCGCGCCTCATTGCGGGCCACGAGTTGAACGTGTCCAGTCGCACGGTTCAGATCCCCCCAAACATTGCGATCCTCCGCAATGATCAGCCTCTGTACCTGGCCAAAACAGGCAGCCTCAGCTATCCGGTGAATGTCATTGCTGGCAAGACCAGCCGCCTCGGCGCGATGAAAAGATCCGATAGCTTCCTGATCCTGCCGTGCAAAATGTTGATCGACAATCTCCTGCGCCAATTCCGAGATCTGTTCAGTAGATAGCTCATGCACGCTCTGATCGATCCCCCGGCCCAAAAGATTGCGGTAACGGCACGCCTCCTTGAACATTGCCTGCACGTTTGGCGGCCCCGCCAATATCAGCGGGGCGCGAACACCCTCGAGACGGGAGTCCACCTGACGGCTGATCCCCTCGAGTACCTCCAGTAAAAATTTCTGTCGTCGCACACGCACTGTCTGCCGGTTTGCCTCAGCGTTACTTTCGAAATCCGCCAATTTACTTTCCAGCTCGTGCCTGAAGTCGAAACGCGCGATGGACGTCAGGGATTCGGTGGAAACATCGATCAAGTCAGCATGGTGACGACGGAAGGCCAGGATGAAGTAGCGCCGCCGCATCTGCGCGCATTGTAAAACCGGCTTCAAGTGAAAACTGTCCGCCGCGACCGCAAGGTCCCTGACGGGAGTCGGTATCCGGACCACGCCGGTAAAATCTGCACTGTGATAAATCGCGACACCGCCCTTGCCTCGCCGCAGGTGGATGAGACTCAGCGCCATGCGCAGAGGCGACAAGATCCGCTCCCGCGTGCGCCTGTCATAGGCTTTCGCAAGCATGGCTTCTGCAGACCGATACAACCTCCGCAAATTTGCCCGTATGCCGTCACCAGAGTCGTTGTCCACGCGATCTGTCGCGACGAACAATGAAATCGCCGGGATGTCCCTCTGCTGGTGTTTAATCAGCCTGAGCGCCTCGTTTACCGTGATCTCTTTAGCTCTCATGGTTACCTCCGTCTCCATTAACCGTTTACCTGGTTGACTTCGCGGAGAGCGGTGACTGCCCCAACGACATTCCGACCGCCTCTCCCGTAAAAAAGAGTCGGTCAAGAAAATGTATTTTTAAAATAGATAATTTGGTTTCCTTGCATTGTTTCAACAAATTAATATGAACTGCTCTACTTGACTGCGCCTGATTTCCAAGTACCGGAAACAATACAAATTTTTGCGAAATGATGACCGTTAGGCGCGAGTCGGGGCAAAACATTTCAGGGATTTACGGAGTCCCCCCTCCTGAGCGTGGGGATTCAAGGGACTCCCCTCCAGCCTTCCCCGGTCAGGCGCAGTCAAGTAGAGCAGTTGAGATGTGTTAGACTGGGGCAACCAAAGCGTTTTGACCCCATACATCACTGCGTTGAAAGGGAACCCAGATGAGTCTCCACAGGATCCGTTTCCGTTCCATCGTTTTGGCTGCCTTGCCCCTCGTGATGGCGTCGGCGTGCACCAGCGACAAGGGAACTAAAGGTGTTGGCGAGCCTGTCGCGGCAAATGGCGGCGAGAAGGCATTTGAGGAGTCAAAGGTCATCGAGCGCGTCGGTGGACTCAAGGAAACTCCCAAGTGGGCCAACGGAATGGAACCCATCATGGAAGAGAAGGGCAATGTTGTTTATGTCCAGACGTTGACCATGGAAGGAAACTCCCGCCCTGAGGCCTGTCTGAAGGCCGCGAGCGACATGGGCCGCGCGGAGTTTGTGCGTCAGATCAAGGACGGCATCACGGCGGCGGGCCAGGTGACGGAAAGCTCCGCGTCCGGTGACGTCGCCATCGAGAGCAATATCGCGTACCTCAGCAACTTGAAGCTCAGCGGCGCGAAGACCACGGAGCGCTACTGGGAGAAGGTCGAGGAGAGCGACGCCAACCGGAATCGTGTGCTGAAAGTGCGTTGCGCGACCAAGGTGGCCATCCCGAAAAACCTCCTCGATCAGCAAATCCGCAAGGCAACAGAGACCAACGCGACGAATCCAGAGATCCGCAAGAAGTTGCTGGAAGGCCAGAAGGCATTTCTGGACCAGATCGCGAAAGAAGGCGCGACTCCAGCCGAAGGCGAGTCCCAGCAGTGAAACCATCACGCTGGCTCATGGCGGTCGTTTCGGCGGCGGGGGTCGCGGCAGCTTGTTCTGCCAAGGCCCCCGTGCCTCTTTCCGCCAGTGCGGCGGCCGTCAGCGAGCCAGTGTCGACAACCAGTCAGGGCGCGCCCCAGGCATCTGCCCCGGACTGCCTCCAATTTCTGGAACAAGCGCGCGCCGGGCAGGAAAACGGCGCGTTTTTCGGTTTTGGCGAGGGCGCGACTTCCGGGGACGCGGTGAACATCTCCTCCGCGGATCTCGTGCGCCAGATCCAGACGCGGGTTTCTTCGTCCGGAGTGACCCGCGAGTCAAACCGCGAGGTTGAGTTTTCGACCCTCACGCAGTCCACGGTGGATGCCATGCTGACCGGCATGGACGTGGCCCGGCGTTGCCGCGATGGATTCCGGTGGCAGGCGGTCACCCGCCTTGAGAAAGCCGTTTTTTTCCGGAATATACAATTGCGCGCCCGACCGCTGATCCGTGATGCCACCGTTTTGGGTGAGGTCCTCGCGTCACGGTCCGTGCCAGCAAGTGAACTCATCGGGGCGGCGACCAGGGCCCGCGCCATGATCCGTGGGGATTTCGTTCAGGCACGGGACATGATCGCGGTGTGCCGCACTCTCGGATCTTGCGCGACGATTGACGATTCCGCGTTTTCAAGGCTCGAGGCAGCCGCGGCGGCAGTCTTTGGCCGGTTCGCCTTTGTCCTGCGTCCAGTGGATGACGAGGCGGCGGCCGTCGCCGGTGTGGTTTCAAGATTGCTGGCCGAGGAAGGCTTTGCGATCACCAACGGCGAGGGCGCGGCAAACCAGGCCAGACTGTCTTGCCAGCGCAAGGATTATCCACCGATGGCCCGGACCGGTTACATGGTCACCGAAGTGATTTGCGGGGCCACATTCATCGTGGGCTCTGGTGATCCCGTCGCTGGACTGACCAGGACGTATTTTGGAAATGGCCTTGGCGAAAGCCGTCAGGAGGCCATTTCTGAAGCCAGACGGAAACTGACGCGCAAGGGACAAGAGACGTGATGGACAGGATCCATGCAACAGCGGCGCTGGTCATCGTGGCGGCATTAACAGCCAGTCGGGCCATGGCAGGTGTCGTGACGACAGACATCGGCACGGAATGCGGCGCTGGACTTCGCAACGACAGCATCTGCGGCGACATCAGGATCCACCCGTGGTCAGGAAAAGTAGAAGTGGCGCTCGGGTTGGACGGCGCGTTGGCCTTGCGATCCGCTGACACCCATACATTCTCGACCCGCATCAACAGCAGCGACACTGGCGCGACCACATTCAAGAATGAGGGTACCCAGAGCATGCGGTTTGGCGCGACGGCGCGCCTTGAAATCCTTGAACGAATCGGCGCGGGGGTTACCGCCGGGGTGGCCGACACATCGACGGATGCGACACCGGAGACGGCCGTTTATTACAGTTCATCCGGATCGTACCCGTTCAAGCTCGAATACACCGGGCCATACGTCGAGACCGGGATCTATTTTCCGGTGCAACGACTGAATACCTGGGGCTTGTTCGGAGGCGTGCGGCGTTATCTTTCGACAACCGCGTCGGCCACCAACGAAAACTACGGCGGCTCGGTCAAACTTGATTACACGGCGGAAACAACGCCACAGGATTTTTTTGTCGGTGCTTTCATCGGCCCGGTTTATTTCAACCTGGTCAGCGCGAAGGAAATCTGGCGTCGCGACCAGGACAACTCGCTGCTCGACAATTCCGGCAGTGGTTTTGAGATCGGTGTGTCAGGCCCTTTGACCGTGCTGTTTCCGCGTTGAACTTCCGGTTCATTTTGTCAAAAGGTCATCGACAGGGCGGGCGTACGCGCAAAACAGGCTCATGTCGAATCGCAGGTTGAACTGGACCACGTCGGGATCCTGCGTCTGCGCCTCGTCGACGACAATCGCCTTGCTGAAATAGGCGTTCCAGATCTTCTGGCGATCCTTGACCGCCTGACTGAGATCAAAGGTCCCGTCGTCGCGCACGAAAAACGGGGAACCGGGAACGGCGGCGCCAAAGTAGCGCGCCTGGACAGCCGGCGGAATCAACATGGTGAACTGCATCGGCAGCAAAGCGGCCTCAAGGACTGCGGCCGGATGCACCGGCCAGATGAAGTCGCCGGTGCTGCTCTTGAACCGGCGCGCGGGCCATATGACACCCATGAGTCCATCAGATCTTGATGCGGGGATGGGGGCGGCTTTGAGGCGCCATTTATCCTCGACCTCGGATCCACCGCGCTCAATATTGTAATGCGGATAGTCGATCGCCCCGAGCAAGAGACCACTCTCACCCTGAAACGCCAACAACAACGTGGTCACCGATGGGCTCAACCGGGTCTCACGGAAAGACTTCTCGGCTGCCGCGCGGTCTGGCGCTGGCAGGGCCACCACGTCTCTGACCGGGGAAATCACGGGCCCGGTCAATCCAGGCGCCGGCTCGTCCAGAAAAATCCCGGGTCCTAAAACCGCCTTGAATGCCTGATAAACCCGACCTTTTATCGCCGATGCCTCGTCAATCGGGATACCGGCTGGCGGGCGTGGAACAATCGCGCGCACCGGAAGGCTCCAGTCGCGCCGTGGACGGCCACTCGCGCAATAGGCTTTCATGGCTTCTTTTGGCGAGGACAAGACGCGCTGAAACTGTTCGCGGGTCTTGAATTCATCGTTGAGCGGCGTCACCCAGGAGACCTTGAACCGCGTGCCGGTGATTTCAGCCTGGCGGTAAGTTCCACCGGAGGTGGACAGGCACGATGTGACCAGCAACGCCAACGCGCCGGGCGCGACATGCCGGAAAAAACCGCGAGATGGTGCATTTCTAGTTTGCTGGATCAAGGATCACCTGAACCGTTTCATGCCTCTGGGGGCCGGGCGTAATTTTCACGGATTTGCTGAGGAATCCCGTGGCGCGCACGATGATTTCCACGTCACCGGGATCCACGGTCACGCTGGTGACACCCTCTCCCGAACACTTGAGGGGACGCGGTTTCCGGCCCCTGACAACCAATGACTCGCATGGCGGGATGCTGACAATGTCGAGAACCGCGCTCGCGCTTCTGGATGGACCCATCGACGGATTGTCGTCAAACCGGAGCTCACGTTGTCGAACAAGGTCTTGGCGGCCAGACTGGCTGAACGGCGCGGATCCGGCGACCGGAGACTCATCGCCTGCGTCGTCGTCAGCCGGCGTGTCTGATTTCTGCACCTTTGTCATGTCAAACTCACACTTCAGCCAAACCTCGAACAATCCGCCCTCTATCGGGCGAACCTCGTCCTGCAACGGTTTGCATGCCAAACCAGTGTACCACGCGTTCTCGCGGATCTCCTGGTGAACCGCGACGCCGGTCTCCGACTCAACGGTGACACCGCGGACTGAAACGTCGCTGCGCAGGAAATCCACCGCTGAAGACTTGCAACTGCGAAGCGCGTACTTCCTCGCCTGATCAATGGATGGTCCTTGCCCGGTGCAGAGTACTTTGAGCGCGTTCCCCGACCTGGTCGCCGTGTTGCCTTGCGCCCAATCCGGAATCGTCGACTGGATCCTGGCATTCATTTCCTTGTGGACCGCGCACGCGACGCACACGACGCACACCCCGAAGGCAGGAACGGCAAGAAACCGCGGGATTGATTTGCCAAATTTGCTTCTCATGATCTGGGATTTCGTCAGAATCTGGCGAAGTTATAGCCCGAGAGCGGGAATTGCCCCGGGGGGACCTGCCCGCGGACGCCGCAACCGCCCGATCCATTGGCGGGATCTTCCGTTTATTGCCGATCTGTTGATCGATCTGGAACTACGCCTGCCCGCAACCTGCGACGCGATCAGACCACGCCAGCAGATTGGGCGCGAGGGCCTTGAGATCGACCCCGGCCTCGCTGCTGAGGGTCACAAACGGGTAGAGCGCAACGTCGGCCAGCGTCGGATTGGCGCCGGCAAGAAAGGGCGATTCCGCGAGCCGCGTGTCGAGAAACGGCAGCTCGCGTTTCAATCGTTTCAGGGCCATGTCCACGGCACCAGAGTTTGTGCGGCCGCCAAACCGCGCGGCCATGGAACGTTCCCACGCGAGGTCCAGAAAGGGCCGGCAGGCATGTTGGCTGACATACTCAAGCCACTGGTCGGCGACCGCGCGCTCGCGGAGTCCCTGTGGATACCATTGATGTACTTTGCGGCTCTCGACAAGATACCTCAGGATGGCCAACGACTCCGACAACGCGAAGTCACCATCAAGGATCGCGGGCACCCTGCCCCAGGGGTTCACTTTCAAGTATTCGGCCTCGCGATGCTCGCGCTGCTCCAGCGAGACTGGAATCCGGTCCGCCTCAATGTTGTTCCAGTCAAGAAAACAAAGAATCCGTCGGGCATATGGCGATTCAGGATGAAACCAGACTTTCAAAACAAAAACCTCCCGTGCGACGCAGTTCAAGGTCACGAGTCACGCCGTGACCTGATTCGCCGGGCCTTTGGCATTGACCACAGAACTATACCAGCCAAATACAGCCAGAACGGCGGTCCCGTATGCCATGGCAATCAGTCCCACGCCAATATCGAACGGTTTCTCAGCAGAAAGGGACATCCGCAGCAGGATTGTCGAGATGATGAATCCGGCATTCCTGAACACGTGCTCATACCGGTCATAATACGCCAGGGACAAAATGAGGATGAATACGTCGCTAAAAATCATGAACTCAAAAAAGAGAGGAAAAAAGAACACGTCAGCATTTTTCAACAACTCCGGAAGCCCAAGTACCGCGCCTGGTACCAGTCCCACCCAAACCGAGAGGTTCACCATGGCCAGACCAGAAAGCACTACCAGCAGGGCGACCGCGCTGGCCTTCTTGAATTCAATGAATCCGTTAAGATCCCGTTGAATGGGAACTTTCGGCACGATTCGATGAAGCCAGACAAAGACGGTAACAAGGATGAACATGAGAACTGCGCCACCCATGTCCACAAGAACCGCTCTCACCGCCTCGGTTTCCGCAAACCAGTGATCGAAGCTCTCAAAATTCCCGATATCCTTGAAAACCCGCCGGACAACGATCAGCGACACAACCTGGTACTGCTTGGCCACTTCGACGGTATGGGACTCTGCCAATGAGAACACCAGAAGAAGGACTTCGTAGAACAAAATAATGCTGAAAGGCGTATAAACCGCATGGAGGAAACTTCGATCAAGGCCTTGAAAAAGCGTCTGCTGAATCCCCGGGAAAACTCGAATCACCCCGACCAGCAGGAGGTGTCCGAGGAACCCGACGGCCGCAATCGCCGCGACGATTCTTTCAGCCGAATCCTTCTTCGCGATTTCAAGCAGCCCGTCGTAGGCACCGGCCAGGGCCCTGCGCATGGCGAGGAACATGAGTTGCCTTTCCCGGGTTCGTCATGATCCCGTTACATGCAACCATCATGTTACCGCAACTGGCCGCGTGATTCGACATGCAACGACGGATTCAGCGAGGTCGCCCTGAACTAGAGGCGCAAGCGGCGGATACGTTCCTCAAGGGACGGATGGCTTGCGAACAGGCGGAACAGGCCGCCGTTGCGACCCGAGATCCGCAGGGCCGCGACGGCTTCCGGAGCCTCCGGCACTTCGAACCGTGCCGCGTGGCGACGCAGGGCCTCGAGGGCCGCAATCATCGGCTCACGCCCGGCGATCGCCGCGGCTCCCGCATCGGCGCGGAACTCGCGGTAACGTGAAAACGCCGCGACGACGACCGATCCCAGGATCGAGAACATCAAGTCAAACGCGATCGTAAGACCCATGTTCACCATACCGCGCATCTCCTCGCGGACATTCTGGGAAATCACCCAGGCCGCGATCCGCGCGAAGAACATCACAAATGAGTTGATGACGCCCTGCACGAGGGTCATCGTCACCATGTCGCCGTTGGCGATGTGAGCGACTTCATGCGCGATCACCCCGTCAACTTCCTCGTCGCTCATCGTGTCGATAAGTCCCGTCGATACCGCGACGAGGGCGCGCGATTTCGTGGGCCCCGTCGCGAACGCGTTTGGTTCCGGACTCTCGTAAACTCCCACTTCAGGCGTCACGGGCAGGCCTGCGACACGGGCAAAGTGCTCAACGCGGTTCTGCAACCGCATGTAGGCCGCGCACCCGGGGCGCTGCGGATCGAGAACCTTGACCCCCATCATCCACTTGGCCATCACGCGCGACAGTGCCAGCGAAATGAAAGACCCAGCGAAACCCCAGATCGCGCAGAAGACCAGAAGGGCCTCGTAGTCGATCCCCTTGGCCGTCAGGTAAGGCGCGACCCCCAGAAGGTTCAGCGTCAGCGACACCGTGACGATGACCAACAGGTTCACCGCGAGAAACAGGGTGATTCTTTTCATCAGTGCCATGGCGTTTGTCATGATACGTTCCCTCCATCGTGTGGGTAACCTGTACCCACACCTGTCTCAACGGCACTCAAATAAATACCCTTAATAGATAAATGGTCTTAATTTAATATTTTTAAACAATATGTGTGAGCCATAACCTCACTCCACGACCTCGTAAATTCCACCTGGCCGGCGCACCGATACCGAGCCGTCGTCACGGTTGATCTGTAGCAGATACAACCATTCGTTGTCGACCAGGTCGCGAACGACTTGATGCTTCGCGATGATGGATTCCAGCGCTTCGCGAGGCGCCTCGATGAATACGCTCAGGCGCAGCGGCTCGTGGACAAAGCGCGCTCCGTCATGAACGGACTGGATCGGAAGGCCGACGCGCAAGTCGCCGCCGTTACCCTCGACGACACCTGATTCGTTGACGACGTTGTGCAGGATCTTGTTGCCAGCACCGTAAACATCCGGAGCGACCGTTGACGCGAAGTACTGCAGGTTGATCCAGTTGGTGACGACCATGGGTGCCGTCATGATCAGTTCCAGGGTCGCAAATCCCTCGTCTTGCTTGTAGTCGTAGTCGTGCAAAAATGACCGGCTCGACAGATTGACGTCTTTTGTGCGTGAGCGCGGTGCCACGACAAAACAAGCGTTGCCGGCAAGGGCCCACTCTGGACGGACCTCGGACCAGTTGACGGCGCGCGTCGCAGCCTCATCCGCGTGGAAACGCGACCTCGATGTCTGACGTTCCACGCGCGCGCTGAGCGCCGCCGCACGCAGGGTCTGCTGCAGGCGCATCGCGGCATCGCGGTGGCGGGCCGGGATTGTTTCCTCGTCAAGCAAGTAAACCTCGTCCGTCACGGTCTCGTGCACGGCCGCGACAAAGTGCGTCTCGTCGGGGACGTCGATGCCATGATTGCGCATACCGGCGCGGACTTCCTTGTCGTTGAGCAAGTCAACAAGGACACGGGCATTCACGTCGCCGGCATGGCCACCGCACGCGCCGCAGTCAAGGGCCGAACCGAAGGCGTTGTTGGTGGTATGGCTGCCGTGACCGGCAACGACCACAAGAGGAGCGAAACCGGATCGCAGACCCATGTGCTTCAGGATGCCTGCCGCGCGGGCTCCACGGTCCTCACCGGCGAAGGCCCCGCCACCCGAGGTTGTACAGCCGCCGACATCAGGCATGTAGGTCCTGGAGGCAAAGCGACCCGGGACACCGTCTGACCTGCTGCGCTGGCGGAACGCCTTCCACGTTCTCGACAGCATCGGGCGGAGCGCCAGAATGCCCAGCATCTCGACATAAGCGAACGACGACAGAGGCACTTTGCGCAGGGCCTTGAAGTAGGACAGGGTCAACTTGCGCGTCACTTTGCGTTCGATGGCTGCCGCGGTCTTACCTTTGGCCGTTTCCGCGACGCTCAGCGCCGGCGTCAGGAGGACCGGACAGCGGTGGCCAGCCTCCTTCTCGTCGATTTTCTGGTAGTCGATGGCGACCCCGAAGAACCCGGCGAAACCAATCGTCGCCAGGCGCGCGTCGGCTGCCTCAATGTGACGGCGGATCATTTCCGAGCGGACATCGATACAGAACGCGATCTGGGCGTCCACCGCGGCGCTGCCTTCGCGGCCGGGAAAGTCAGTAAAGGCATTGATGTTGAGGTTGCGCGCCACGCGACGCTGGTAACTGTCTTCATAGGCAGTCTGCCAGACAATCTCGACTGGAAGGGACTTCCTGCCCTCTCCCGATTGCGCGTCGAACTCAACGGCCAGGGCGCGCCACTGGTCAATCGCAGCATCATGACGACCCCTGACGGATTCGAGCGCCACGAGTTCGTAGATCAAGCGCACGGCCAGCAAGTCCGCTGCCTGTGCGCGCGACTCCACCGGGTAACCGAGGCCTTTTTGCCATTCGACATAGCGGAACTGGCTCATCCACCCAAGAACGCTGAACGTCATGCGTTCGAGGACGAGGCGCTGTGTCGCGGGATCCGAGATTTCCATGAGGTCGAAAATTTCGGTGATGACGCCTTCCGCGTTACGGGACTTGATCCGCGCCGCGACGGCGCGGAGTGATCCGGTGCCAGCAGCATCGAGGCTGCGATCGAACTCGCTGGCCGCAAACCAGGCCGTCAGGAAATCCTTGTCTTGCCACGGGAAGCTCGCCAGGGCCTGGCGACTGTCAAGATAAGCCGCGGCGTACCGGGTCACCTCGCCTGCCATGGTCTTGCCGAGGTTCAGGCCGAAGTTGGCGTCGAGGAAATCGCTGATCGACTGGAACTTGCGGCGCGCACCTCCCGAGCCCTTGCTGACGCGCAGGAACTCATCGACCTGCGCAGGCAGGCCAGGAAGGGCGGCGCGCAAGCGCTCCAGGGCGGCCGAAAGCGAAGCATCCGGAATGTCGCCCTTGCTGTAGTGATCAAGGTAGTGATCGACCGGCATGTAGAGCCCGCGATGAATGACTGGATAAAGCCCGCTGATCACGTCCTCGAACTTCTCCGCGCGGCGGAACCAGAACGGATTCACCGCGACTGTGTTCTGCAGGGGCCACGACGGCGTTGAGACACTGAGCGCCTCATCCATCACCACCTTCATCGGGCGCCATGCGGTATTTTTGACGGACTTCGTCTTGCTTTCGGCTTGTGCTGTTTTCACGTCGAACATGGGATGTTCCTCCGTTTGAATCTTGTGATCGTTGTTTGTCATGCTGGCCAGATCGCCGTCAGCAGGCGTGTGGACATCTGGCTGAAGTAATCGCCATTCCACAGTCGCATGTACAGGCGACGCGACCACTCACGGTCCGCGTTATAGATCTGGCCTGCCAGATAGAAACCCGTTCCAAAGATGACCAGGGCCGCGGCAAAGGCAATGAACGTCGGAGACGTCCAAGTCGTCGCGTCCATCGAGTCGGCGACGATGCTGGCCATGCGGGACCCGACATAAGTTTCGATTACCGCATAAATCGCCGTGGCGAGAACCAACAGGCCGGCGATGGAACCATAGAACCGCAAGCGTGAGAAGTTCTCGGCCGGCAGGGTCACGACGCACTGCATCAAGGCGATCAAAAGCAGCCCCGCATACGTGAAATAAGCGACATGCGTTCCACCCTGGTATTTTACACCAGCAGTCAGGACGCCGATGGCCAGCACCGTTACAAGCAGGCTGTAACCAAGACCGAACGACGCAGGGCGCAGGGCGGATTTTTTGGATTCGATGATCAGGTCGCCGGTCGAAAGGAACGCGTAGGCCTTGTAGAAACTATGCGCGATGATGTGGAATAGCGCGATCGAGTATGCTCCGAGACCACAGGCAAAAATCATCAGGCCCATCTGGCTGATGGTGGAGTATGCGAGTTTCTTCTTGATGTCGTTCTGGGTGATCATCACTAGAGCGCCATAAACGGCCGTCACGGCACCCGCGATCGTGAGCAGGATGTGTGGCAGCTCCGCGTGGGTCAGAACCGGACTCATGCGGATCATCAGGAAACCACCGGCATTGATGATACCCGCGTGCATCAGCGCGGATACCGGAGTTGGAGTCTCCATGGTCTCAGGCAACCAGAAGTGTAACGGGAACTGGGCAGACTTGGCGACCGCGCCCAGGACCAGGAACACGCCCGTCACGGAGATCAGTGTTGAATTCGCAGTTCCGAAGGTTTGATCCGCGGCAAGGGCAAATATCCGGTCGAAATCGAATGAACCGAAAACGTTGTAGGTCACGATGAAACCTGCCAGCAGAAACAAGTCGCCAAGGCGGCTGATCAGCATTTTCTTGCGCGCGGCCAGCACCGCCGCCGGGCGTTCGCGGTAAAAGAGCAGGAGGTTGTGCAGGCCAGCGCTGCTCAGGCACCAGGCGATGAAAAACATCACGAGGTTGCTGGACAACACGAGCAGCGAAACCGAGAGAACCGTGAAGAGCAGGTTCTTGTAGAAGTATCCCTGACGGGGCTCGCCGTCCAGATAGCGCAGTGAGTACTGGCTGATGACCGCGCCAAGGACAGAGATCATGGCGAACAACACCGTCGACAGCGCGTCAACACGAAGAGCAAACTTCAAATCGAGTCCGCCAATGATGCCTTGCAGCAACGTGAACGTTGCCGGGCCATTGATGACCTCCCACGCGACCAGCGCCAGGGCGATCAACGCCTGACTGAGCAAACCCCAGTGAATCACCTTTATTCCCAAACCCTGCCTGTTCATGACTGTATCTCCCGGTTTCGTTTTTCTGACCGATGCTTCATTCATAACAGCGAACTTGGATATACGCAATGCTTCTCGTATATTTTTATTCGTCAGTTATGATTCAATACTTAGTGTTCTTGACTAAAATCGCATAAGAGGCTAATTTTTCGAAAGAAAGGGGGTGACATGGCAATAAAAAAAGGGGATGAAGATGTCCGCGACTGGACGTTCATGACGAATCATCTTCATGTACTGCTTGTGATTTCATCACGGGACGATCTCGTTTTGCGGGAGGTCGCGAATCTCGTTGGCATCACGGAACGCGCAGTCCAGAAGATCGTCATGGAACTCGAGGAGGCCGGGTATCTCGTCCGGGAACGAGTCGGTCGGGTCAACCGCTACACGGTCAACCTCAACAAACCCCTGCGCCATCCGCTGGAAAAGCACCAGACGGTGGGCGCACTGATCAGAATGCTCCAGAAAAAATGAAAGCCTGGCTGAATTACCACCATCTTTTTTATTTTCGCGCGATCGCGACTGAGGGCAGCGTCATCAAGGCGGCACGCAAGTTGCGCCTCGGGCAGCCGACGCTCAGCACGCAGCTGAAACAGTTCGAGGACAACCTCGGGCAACAGTTGTTCGAACGCAAAGGACGGACCCTGCAGCTGACCGAAGCTGGCCAGATGGTCCTGGAATATGCCAATGAGATTTTCGCCCTCGGCGATGAGATGGTCGAGGCGATCAACGACCGCCTGCACTCTGGCCGGGTCGATGTCACGATCGGGGCCCTGGACAGCGTGCCAAAACATGTCTTGATGGATCTTGCGAAAGCCGCGCAAAAGTCGGCAAACTGCCGCGTCGCGGTTCTCGAGGGGAAATTCGAGGATCTTTTGCGCGAGGTGAAGGCGCACCGGATTGACCTGGTTGCCACCAATCACGGGCCAACGCCGGGCGAGACGGTCGGTGTCCGGTGGCGGCGCGTCGCCCGCATGCCGGTTGTCGTCTGCGCCGACAAGAAATTCGCGCACTTGCGCAAGTCATTCCCCGAATCCCTGACAGGACAACCAATGATCCTGCCGACCGCGCACAGTAAACTGCGGCTCGACATCGATCACTGGTTCAAGACCCGGAAGATCGCCGCGGACGTCGCGTTTGAGACCCAGGACACCAGCCTCCAGAAACTTCTGGTCATCCACCAGATGGGCCTGGCCCCGCTGCCCGAAGCGGCCGCGGCCGAACTGGTCCAAAACCGGGAAATGATTGTTCTGGGGCAGCTCGACGACGTGCACGAAGAACTCTGGTTGCTCACGGGCGAGCGCAAGTTCCAAAACCCGGTATCCGCACAGATTTTCAAGGCTTTCAATCTGGACGCCCAGATCAATTAATTGCTAAAAGCAATTTCAAGAATTTCTATTATCGATTTTTATTAACATTTGAATTGCCGTCATACTCTGTGGGCGAGGAAACACCCCGTTGGCCCGACGGAGGAGGCGGACACATTGGATGCATCTTCAACAGCGACAAACCTGATCACCATGTCGGGCTACTGGTGGGCATACGGGTTCTTGCTTCTGATCATCGGAGCGATGCTCGTCCTTGACCTGGGGGTATTTCACCGGCGTCCCCACGAAGTGAAGTTCAAGGAAGCCGCCATCTGGAGCGTCATCTGGGTAGCGCTCGCAGGCTTGTTCAATATCGGGCTTTATTACTGGGCAAGCCATCAGTTCGCAGGGCAGCCTGGAGTCGCATCGCGACTTGCGGGCGAATTCCTGGCCGGATACCTCGTCGAGAAGTCCCTTGCAATTGACAACATCTTCGTTATCGCAGTCGTCTTCACTTATTTCGCGGTTCCACCTGCCATGCAGCACCGTGTCCTGTTTTACGGGATTCTCGGTGCGATCATCTTCCGCGCGATCTTTATCGCGGCCGGCAGCTGGCTGATGCAATACCACTGGGTCATGTATGTTTTCGGTGCCTTCCTGATCGTGACCGGCATCAAGTTGTTCTTTCAGCCGGAAGGGGCCGCCTCGCCAGGCGACAACCCGGTGGTGAAGTGGCTGACCAAACGCGTACCAGTCACCCCTGAACTTCACGGCAAATCCTTCATGGTCAAGGCTGACAACGGCAAGTGGATGTTCACCCCGCTGTTTCTTGCCCTGATCGTGGTCGAGTTCACCGACATCGTCTTCGCGATCGATTCCGTGCCGGCGATCTTTGCCATCAGCTCCGAGCCGTTCATTGTCTTCTCGTCCAACATGTTTGCAATTCTTGGCCTGCGATCGATGTATTTCCTGCTTGGCGGCCTGCTGCCGATGTTCCGTTACCTGAAATACGGCCTCGGCCTGATCTTGATTTTCGTGGGCCTCAAGATGGCATGGCTGAACACATTGTTCGGCGGCAAGTTCCCGATCTCGTGGTCGCTTGGCATCATCTGCGCGATCCTCGCGGGGTCCATTCTTCTGTCGCTCCTGAAGAAAGATCCCGGGACAAACGCCAAGGTCGAGGTCAAACTGACGTGACGCCTTCCATAAGTAAAATCTTTCCCGCAGGACTCACCTCGATAGGGCTCATCTCCAACTCGATCAGCGCCCTTGTCGTGTTCCTTGTTGCGCTGCCACTATGTATCGGCATCGCGGCTGCCTGCGGGCTTACTCCTGACAAGGGGCTGATCGCCGGCGCCATCGGTGGAATCGTCGTCGGTTTGACTGGCGGGGCACCGCTGCAGGTCTCCGGACCCGCCAACGGGTTGATCCCCGTCGTCGCCGAACTGGTCTCGGAGCATGGGATCGCGATCCTCGGCGCGGCTGTCATGGTGGCAGGATTGCTGCAGGCCCTTGCCGGATTTCTGCGACTCGGAGTTTTTTTCCGGTCGTTCTGCCCGAGTGTGGTTTACGGGCTGATGGCAGGATTTGGCCTGGTCATCTTCAGCAGCCAGTTTATCATCGCGTTGAACGGATCACCTGAAGCGACTTTCCTCGCGAATCTGCAGGAGGTACCGTATCAACTCGCTGAGATGTTTATCTCTCCCGCCGTCCAGCACGCCGCCCTGACGGCGTTGGTGACCTTCAGCACGATCTTTTTGTGGAACCGTTACAACCGGACAAGGATCCCCGCCTATCTTGTCGCAATTGTCACCGGCACCCTCGTTCATGCGGGCTTGGGACTCCTGTCAAAGACAGTTGAGATCCCGGAATCGCTGAAGCAAGACCTCCTGGAGGGGACGAACAGCTTCTCGTTCTTGATGGCAGAGGACGCCGTCTCCCTCAGCGTGATTCTCGAGTTCGCCGTCACGATCGCGATCCTGGCCAGCATTGAGACGATGGTCTCGACGGCCTCCCTGGACAAGATGACCAGGACAAAGCCATCAAATTACGACCGGGAGCTGATCGCGCAAGGTATCGGTAATTTCATCTGCGGACTTTTTTCCGCACCGCCAATCACAGGAGTCATCATCCGCAGTTCAGCCAACGTCACCGCGGGCGCGACCAGCCGGCTGTCAACCATCCTGCACGGGGCGCTGCTGCTGGCCACAATCATCGCTTTCGGCAGCGCGCTGAGTTACCTTCCTTCTGCCGCGCTGGCGGCGATCTTGATGCATGCGGCGCTGCGGCTGATCAATCTCGAGGCGATCAGAAAGTTGGTTGCGGAGGAAAGACGCCACCTGTGGACCTTTGGTGCGACAACGATCGCCGTGGTGACGACGGGCGTCCTCTGGGGTGTCGCCTTGGGGCTGGCTATCAGCGCCTGGTCGCTGCTGCGAAAATTCGCGCGACTTGAGATCAAGCAAGGCGAGGAGAAGATCGAATTGTCCGGAGTAGCGACTTTCATGGACTTACCGAAGTTGCTGCGGATTCTGGACAGGGTCCCGTCCCATCAGCCAGTGGTCCTGTGCACGAGTGGCGTCCTCTACATGGACCCGTCGGCGCGCGAAACGATCGAGTCCTGGACGAAAGGCAGGACAACCCTGTCTGCGACCAGGACAGCCTCGGAAAACCGGTCCGTACCGCTGGAGCTGACGGCGATCAGGTCGCCATCTTGATTGAACCATCCGCCACCGGAATCGCCTGGGCCCAGCAGCACAGACCCCTGGGTCAAGCGGTTCGAGTGATTCGCGACGATAACGCGGGATCCGGTGAACTGGGCGATCGAGTTGGTGCCCACAGATTTCGCAAATGATGGAAACAGACTGGGTCGGGACGTCGCCCCGAATCCGACCATGCTGACCACGTCATAAATCCGCGGCGGACGCCTCGCGATCCTGGCCGCAAGGCGTCCCTGTTTGGCTGTCACGGTCAGTACGGCGACATCGAAATCCGGCTCGAACCGGGGACCCTTGCCGTATGCGGGATGGATTGCCATCGAGACGGGCGTTTCACCATCAGTCCCGACATGAATGTCATCCAGCGCCGCATCGACGCCGGCATCACTACGAACGCAATGTGCCGCGGTCAGGAAATGGGAAGGGCTTATGAAGGTCCCGGAGCACAATTGCCAGCCGACCCGCAGGATCTGGACGGAGGGAAATGATTCCCCCGCCGGACCTCCTCCCACGACCTTGAGACCTGATGACGGCGCAGACCCCGCGGTACGGCAGGCAGAGATCGCGATCGCGATCGCGAGAATGAGTGTCATGACGTGGAACATGACCCGATTGTATCACAGGCACTGCTGGATCTCGCGACCGGCAAGCCGGTTGAGGATCACAACATCGAGCAACGCCTTGCGCGCCACGACACGTTGCCGCATGACCTCAAGTTGCGCCTCGGCAGCCCGCAAGGCTACCTGCGACGTGTCGTATTCCTCGCGGCTCGTGGCACCTTGCGTCAAAAGTCTCGCCGCGGTGTCAAACTTGACCTTGGCCAGCTGGACCGCCGCCTCATGGGAAACGACCTCTGCGTGGGCTTCGTCGAGTTTCGCCTGAAAGAGAACGACAAAGGGGTCCTTGCTGATGTCCTCATCGCCGTCGAAGGCAAGCGAGGTCGATCCCCAGGCAAACGCCACCATCCATAACACCATCCATGACACCAGAAAAATCCATTTACGTGACCCGGTAACGGACATCATCACCCTGCTCCTTGAACCGAGAAGCTCCCCTGCCCCGTTCACTAGAGGGGCAGAGAGAGCCGGAACATCAAATCAGTTTTGTAGACGCTTCAATGTTTGCGCGAAGATCACGTCGTGAGCCTTGTGCACCCACCGGCCCTGGACAGTTTCTTGCGCACCTGTTCCCGCGGCGTCACCTGACTGGGACTTGTACTCCACGATCCCGTAGTTGGACTCAGGCGAGAGTGCCATGACCAGTTGCTTGCCACTGCGAAGGGCGACACCTTGAACCGTCTGGCCCTCGATGTCAAACTTCAGGTCAATGGTATGCTGCCTTTCAGTCAACTCAACGGTACCTTGCAGCGTTCCGAGTGACTGGGATTCCACGGTGAACGCGTGAGTACCCTGAAGGTTGCGCATCGTCAGGCCCGGAATCTGGAATGCACCTTGTTCTGTCGCGCCAGCGCCCATCATGAATTGACCTGAGACCCCACTTTCGGATCCAGACGAGACTTCCTGCCCAACTGCGAGCAGCACATCTTGATTTTTCTTCGACCAGGCGCCAAGCAACTTGCCGTCAACGACAAGCGCAGGACCCGCAACCTGCAGGTTGCCAAGATTCGCGGAAATCTTGAAATTACCGGCATAGGGCACAATTGACATCTTGCCCGCGAAGTTATCGTAGCCTTCGAAGGTCGACTGCCATTCGCCTGCGTATTGCGACGGGACAAGCCATTCCATCCAGACCGGAGCAAGCTGCTTGCTGACTTCGACGTTCCTTCCCTGGGAGAAGAAGAAATGCATTTGCTGGCGACCGTCTTGCATTTGCACCATGGCCGCGGCTACTGCCTTCTGACCTTGCTGCACCTCAATATCGTCAAAATAGAGGACAGGACGGGTCATTTCCTGATTCACGACCTGGGCCGGATAGCGCCAGGAATTCTCGAGGCGAAGTTTCTTCAAACCTTGCACACCGGGCAATGCCCTCTGGGCGTCCGGACTCATGCTGAGGCTCGTCGCCGCGCCGGTTGCCTGTTGAAAGGGAGCGACTCCGATATCCTGCGATGGATAGGAATACAACGCGACGCGTTTGACATGGTTCTGAGCCTCGTACTTCTCGAGCTGAGACCACTGCTCCTGCGTCAGTCCGGATCCCCACTGTCCTTGACGGTTCTCAAAGAGGACCTTGTCATTGGTCAGCACGATGCCGGAATATCGCGGCGCGCCAGAATCGTTTTGCAATAGCATTTGCTGGTTTTCAGGAATTTCCCCCTGTCGCGTGGCCACGAACTGGTCGTATGCGATGCCCTGACGCTCAAGTGTCTGGGTTGCCAGTTCGATGCCCTGGTCAACGGTCCGGTCATCCGTGGCGGAAATAACCAGGACCCGTTTGCCAACGTCTCCTTCAAAAGCATACAGCCCGGCACGATTGCCATCGTCCCTGCCACATGCAGACAGCGCGGCAAGCACCCCTGCGGCGACCAGGACAAAACGTGAAACAGAATTCATTACTACCATCGGTCAGCTCCTTCCGTGATTTACCGAAAAACGGAGCATTTCTGTTGCACGAGTCGTGCCCCATTTTTGCTTTTTTGAGGCAACACTGTGGCGTTCCATTTGCATGGGTCCGCCGCCGGACAAAAACGGACACGACAGGAGATCCAATGAGGAATATCGAAACCGTCGGAGCATCGAGCCCTGCCGATGTCGTCATCTACGCGGAGGGCACATATCCGTTCCGGGTCGGAGGCGTATCTTCGGTCATCCACGGAATCATCCAATCCCTTCCCGGTATTCGATTCGGAGTCATCCACCTGCACTGGGGGGACTGCCTGGCGAGGCCATGGTTCGACAGACTTCCGAACCTCGAATGGATATTTCCAGTGCAGGTCGACGATTTCATTACCGCAAGCCGCGACTTGCGCGAGATGGATTTTCCGCGGGCCGCAGTGCACCATGCGCATACGTGTGGTCTCGCTGGCCTCGCCGCTGCCGTGGCCAGGCGGCGAAAACCTGGCAGCCGCATGATCCTGAGCGAGCACAGCCTTTACGTGAGGGATGTGCTGGCGCAACTGGAAGGTCGCGACAACGGTTGGACCCCGATGCCCGGCAGCAACGAAATGCCTCCGATGCCCCTTTGCCGCCCCCCCGCTGACTGTTCCCCGGCCAATCGTTTCACGGAGCTGCGCAGTGTCATTACCACCACCGCCCGGGAAGTGTATGATTGCGCGGACACTGTGACTTATCTCGATCGGGATTTATTAGAAGAAGCCATCGCGTTCGGACTGGATCCGGCGCGGGCCACCATCGTGCCCAATGCGATCGATGTCGATAGCTTCCGGACGGTAAAAAGAAAAATGAATCCGGAGCACGCGTGGCATATTGCCATCATCGGAAGGATCGTCCCGGTGAAAGGGATCATGGAGGGCATCGAGTGCGCGGGCTTGCTCCGCCATCTGGGTCTTGATTACAGAATGTCCATCATCGGCCCGGATGATGAGGTGCCCTGCTACGCGGCAGCCTGCCGCAGGAAAGTCTCAGACCTTGGACTCGAGGATGTTGTGCATTTCACGCGCACGATCCGCGCGCCAGAAGCCCTGCGCGACGTCGATCTACTATTGCTCCCGAGCCACAAGGAGGCCATGCCCATGGTTGTGCTTGAGGCCATGGCGGCCGGTGTGCCAGTCGTTGCCACTGACACCGGCAATGTGGCCCGGATTCTCGGGAACGATGGGAAAGACGAGACCGGTGTGGTCACTGACCTCGCAACCATGGCACCCAGCCTCATGAACCTGCTGGCTGACGAAAGACGATACCAATCCATGCGGGAAAACGGCCCACGCAGGGCCGCACGGGACTTTGAGCTCAAGACCCGCGCGAACGACTGGCGACAAATCTACTCGACCTGATCGTCTGATGACTTGACGAAGGTTGTCTCAATCGGCGCCCGCTTGCCACCGATGACAAACTGGCCGCGAATCAAGCCGCGTTCCAGATGGCCTCGCACCTGAAAGAAAACCGTCCTCTGACGACTCGTCAAATAAAGAACCTGGCGATCCGCGTCCAGATGGACCGCATCCAGCGTGATGAGGTTGTTGTGAGTCTCTGGACTGATGACCATGCTGGCTACATGATTAGAGCCATTGGTCGTGAGTTTGAGTATTGCCTTGTACCCGAGGAAATCTCCCTCATAGCTACCCATGAACTCCTCCTGAGGGATGGCATCACGTGCTTTTGTATCAAGGTAATTCCGCAGGAGACTGATCCGTCGTCCAGTGAATCGTTGTTCCTTGTGCCCGATGCGCAGGATGCCTGAGACTCGCGGCCGCGAATCCTGGGACACTGTGGATTCCTCGACACCAGGTAATGTTATCCGGAATCGCGCATATTGCAGGGGAATATCCGGCTGGCCGGTCGACGAGTCCACCGGGGCCTGGACATCCTTCACACTGCTCGCTTGAAAAAGGTCCTCTGGACGGTCGTAACTTCCATATGCCATCGATGCCGTTATGTGGGAATACCCGACGGACACCACAACTCCGAGATTGTCGGTTCGCGCGAAGGTAAAGACCCCCGGGCGCCCTTCGATCTCGATCTCATAAACCCCTTCAAAATCTCCTTCGAGGAGTTTCACCCCGAGATCGAAACGCGCCGCGAGATCCCGCATAAGCCTTTCATGAGTGGGCAAGTTGAAAGATCTGTACGCGTCCGCGATCAACCGGGAAAGTCGCGTCAACATCTGAAACTGTTCAGGCCTCACCCGTTCCGTGTCGACGCTGCGCAGCCCCAGGCCAAGGGCATCGAGCTGCGCGGGATACATCACGCCCAGCGCGTCCGACACCACCTCATCACCAAGAACTCCGCCCGACTCGATGGCCTTGATGATTACCGAACCGACGATGACTCCGGGGCGGGTCATGACATCCTCGGGAACAAACTCAGTCAACTGGGCGAGCCGGCCGCGCGCCAGAGTCATCATGTGCAGGACCCGCGACAAAAGCGCGTCATCAGAGGACTCGTAAGCGACCTCGACGAACGTGTCGAAGCCGCCTTGGATCGCGGCGACCCGCTTCACGCCCTGCAGGAACCTCGCGTAATCGGCAGGTGTCAACGCGACGAGGTGTTCGGACACGAGCCTCTCATGCAGGCGCGCCTGCAATCTTGAAAAATCGTCCGCTGAGTGGCTGAATCGCTTGATAACGGAATCGCCGTTCTCAACCACAGATATCAATGTCGCGATACGGTCAAGAACGCGGAATATCTCGCCGATACCGGAGACTCCGGCGACGATCCCCTCCTGATCCTGACAGAACTGCGTAATCCGAGAATCATCGGACCACATGACAAAGTCACGCAAGAGAGGCTCCGGATCAGCCGTTATATCCATCTGCGGAGCGATATAAACGGTCATCTTGTCCGCGAGTTCGAGAATCATGTCGACATCCATCGCCGCGAAATCAAGCTCGACCTGTATCATCCGCATCTCTTTCAAGATACGCAGATAGGGCGCCATTTTCTCCTTGGTGGCAAGGTCAGGCAACGCCGCCTGCAACTCAAAGACGAGATCACTGAATTCGCTGCGACTGGCGCGCGCGCGCTCGAGAACCTCTTCCGGCGAAGGCAGGGACTGCGCATGGGCCGTGGCCGGCAAGGGCAGGCATGTCATGGTCAGCAAGACGTGCACAAGAGGCACGAGACTTCGAAGGCAATTGAGACCGGACATGGCGTCCTCCAAAAAGCGAGCCCGGTTCGACTAGCAATAACCGGTCCCTCGTGGACCGGGACAACGTGGTTCAGAATTTGCTGCTCTCGTGAAGATATCGCGGGCTGGGCAGGAGATCCCGACATGAAGCACGCAGACGGAACAGGTTATGGTCGAACGGTCCGATCCCGCTGGATTCTGACGATTGGCGGAATTCTGACTGGTGTGCTCATCCCGCTGGCCGCGACGGCGGACGACCTCGGGGACAACCGGGGCCCGTGTGGAATCGACACCGTTCCACCAGCCCCTGAGATTCATGAGGACGCCGGCTGGCACGGTGGAGCCATTCCAATCGCTGATCTTGCGGGTGCCATGAGTGTGAGGTCACATGCCCTGACTGCTGAACCCGGTGACAGCCCGCAGACTCCGGCTTCATATGACCTTGACATGAAATTGCTGATCCTGTCCGCGACCAGGAGCTACCTCGCGGAACCAGCCCTGCGACTCATCAAGGAAAACCTGGATGGGATCGGCATCCCCTGGGAGCACAAGCACATGAGCAGCGACGGCAACAGGATTTCTGACGACCCACTGGAACTCGAGTACCCCGGCCCGATTGAAAGGCGTCGAGGCAGGTACATGGGAATTGTCCTGACCAGTGACCTGCTGGCTTATCAAGACGCGACAGGAACCTGGTACAGTTCCCTGTCACCCGCCCAGTGGAAACAGTTGGCATCTTATCAAGCCACATTCCACGTCAGACGCGTCGCTGTCTCCGCCTATCCACGTATTACTTACGGCGTCGAACCCGCGGGCGAACCACTGACCACGCCCAATCAAGTCCGGATGCTGGCGACAGCAAAACCATTCTCGTCCGGCCTCAAGCACGAGGCGCTCCTTCCACTCTCAGGGTCCTACCAGAACCCGGCTAAAATTGTTGATCCGGCCTTGGCAACACCGGTCGCGCTATTCGAAAACGACGCCAGCAACGGAGATAAGAGCCCGGTCGCGGCAACTATCACCAATTTCCCTGATGGACGCGAGCAACTGAATTTCTATTTCGCGCAGAGCGCCTACTTGTCCGCGAGCTACTACACCACAGCGCTCTGGGTGAACTGGATCACCCGGGGCGTCCACCCCGGAAAACGCCGCGTTTACCTGAACCTGCAGGTCGACGACCTGTTCATGCCCAACGGCATGTGGAACATGGCGACACGATTGCCCGCCAACGACGGGTTCCGTGCGTGGCGAGCCAACCCCGATGATCTGCTGGAACTCGTCACCTGGCAGAAAGGCCGGAGAAGACGCCTCCCAGAGGGGAGCACATTCCGGATCGAGATCGCGCCAAACGGCCGCGGGGTCTGGGAGGCAGGAGGCTACGCCAATGATGCCCTGTTCAGGACCGCGCAAAAGATCATCCCGGAATTCCACTGGGTGAGCCATACGTTCAGTCATCCCGACCTCGACCGGATTTCGCTGAAGCGCCTCTCGGATGAGGTAAGGACCAACAAGCAGTTCCTGGCGGACCTCATTGGGGACAAACAGGAGTTTTTCTCCCATGAATCGATCGTCACACCACATATCAGCGGCCTGTTCAACAAGGAGGCTTTGCGAGCCCTGTATGAAAACGGCATCCGGAATGTGGTCGGAGACAACTCCAGGCGGGAATTGTGGCCTGTCCACAAGTATCACGGCTTTTATACGTCAGCCCGCAACAACGGATTCGAGGGTATCTTCGTCATCCCCCGGCAAGCCACCGTCGCGCCCGTCAGCGCCGGTCCCGTCCAGTATCTCCGGTCGTTCTATAACACACTCTATACGGGATTCTGGGGTCGCGAGCTGAGCTCCTCCGAGATCATGAAGCTCGAGGCGGAACGCGTCGCGAAACTGCTCATGGCGTGGCATCACGACCCGTATATGTTCCACCAGGGAAACCTGTGGTTTTTTGACTGGGCCGGGAATCCTGGCGATGACGGGCGAAAACGCCAGAGCCTGCTCAGCCTCTGGTCCGAATTCGTCATCGATGAGGTCTCACGGTACATGACGTTGCCGGTCATGAGCGCGAAAATGGACGACATGGCCAAAATGCTGCAGTCACGAATGGAACTGGACCGGTGTGGGGCAAACTCCTGGCTGACCTTCCAGAAGGCCCGTCCGGTGACCTTCCACCTGTCAACGGCATCTCACTGCACCGTCCCGGTCTCGGGCATACGGATCACAAGCCCCGAACCGGAAATGGAGGGAGCCATCACCATGGAAAAATACGGTCCAGACACGACAAGCGAGGTGAAAATGGACGGCGCTCGAACGGTCCACCTCAACGTCGAGACAACAATCCAGCCATGAATCCATTTATCGTTTCTTCGACCACGCTGTTCACTGTCCTGCTGACGGGGATGACTTGCCGGGCCGTCGCAGGATGCGAGGAATATTGCCGTCTGGCCGGGGAGGATGCCGGGACAAGACACATCATGAACCTGATCGAGAGAAATCTCGCGGGAAACAACTGCGAGAGCACGGCGCGCAAATTATCAACGGCGACCGAACTGCACTTGCCATCCAAGGAAATAACGTCGATCGCACCGCTGGCTTGCGCAATCAACCTGGAAGTTCTCGCGCTGGATGAGAACGAGATCTCCGACCTGAGCCCGCTGCGCAACCTGACAAAGATGCGAGGCCTGTCCCTGGCGGGAAACAAGATCTCAACCATCGAGCATCTCGGCGGCATGACGAGGCTGGAGTGGCTGTTCCTGCAAGACAACCGGTCGCCGGACTTGGATATCACTCCGTTGCGCGAGATGAAGAGGCTCATGGTCGTCGACCTCTCGCGAAACAGGGTTCGTGACCTGCAAGCCTTGGAAGGCAAAATATCAATACGGCGACTTACTGCGGATGAGGCAGGGATCGAGGATGTATCGCCGCTCTCAGGGTTGGTTGAACTGGACAGCCTCTCTCTCGGACAAAACAACATCGAATACCTGTCGCCACTGGCAGACCTTTCCAGCCTCGAGCGCCTTCACATCCCCGCAAACAGGATCCGGGACATTGCGCCCCTGGCACAACTCCATGTGCTCAGGGAACTGGACATCTCTGGCAACAGGATCCAGGATCTCCAACCGTTGGGCTCACTCAGCCGCCTCGCGACCCTTCACGTCGCGGACAACCAGATTGATAATCTGCGAGCGATCGACGGACTCGCCAACCTGCAATGGCTCCGAGCATCGAACAACCTGATATCAGACCTGACACCACTGCGACAATCTGGCGGTCAAATCACAGTGCTCGAGATTTCCGGAAACCAGATCGCGGACCTTGAACCCATCGAGGGCATGCGAGATCTGGAATGGATTGATTTTTCAAAAAACCTGCTGAAAAATGCGGACAGCATCGGGAAGGTCCCGTTTTTGAAAAGGATAAACATCGCCGGCAACCGGATCACGGACATCAGCCCTCTCGCAAAACACGCGACCCTCATGGTCCTTGATATCTCCCGCAACACGATTGAGGACATCTCACCGCTTGCCGGCAAGCCGCTGCTGAAAACCGTGATCGCCCATTCCAACCGGATTCATGATCCCTCTCCCGCTGCCACCCTTCGCGCGCTGAAACATCTCGATCTCAGCCACAATCTGATCGAGGACCTGTCCTCATTACTGAAAATCGAGAATCAAGGCATGAAGGTATTCCTTGCGGAAGGAAACCCGATCACCAAGGATCCGGAACATTGCCCGACCGAGGGAGGATCGTATCTCATGCGCCTTTTTTGCAGGGACTATCTCGGACGAGAATCCGGCATGGAGCCAGGACTGGTGAAGCCATTAGTACGGAGATTCCCATGAGCGCAGCACAAAACGACAGTCATGTTGACTTGCGGAAACTCCTCAATCGTCCGTTGAAGTCGGTTGACGAATCGCTGGTCCGGAGCGAATTCGAAGGAAAAACCGTGCTGGTGTCCGGCGCTGGAGGCAGCATTGGTTCAGAGATCTGCCGGCAGCTCGTGAAATTCGGGACGAGAACCATCGTCATGCTGGAGGCCTCGGAGTTCAACCTTTATCAGATTGACCTGACCCTGCGAGAGACCGCGGAATACCGGAATGGCGCAACGAGGATCCACAGCTATCTCCAGTCAGCAACCGACCGGACGTCCGTCCGCAGGATATTCAGGGAGCACCGCCCGGACACCGTGTTGCACGCGGCGGCATTCAAGCATGTTCCCCTGGTTGAGGCCAATCCCGTTCCCGGAATCCGGAACAACATCAACAGCACTCTGGTCCTGGCCGAGGCAGCCGTGGATTTTGGCACGTCGACATTCCTGCTCGTGAGTTCGGACAAGGCCGTCAATCCGGCCAACGTCATGGGCATGAGCAAGCGGTGCTGCGAGATGATCATACAGTCCATCGAGCAAACGTGCCCCGGTCGAGTCCGTTTCATGGCAGTGCGCTTCGGCAACGTGCTCGCGAGTTCCGGAAGTGTTATCCCGAGATTCCTGGATCAGATCCGTCTTGGTGGACCGGTGACCGTCACCCATCGGGACGTCACGCGCTACTTCATGATGGTGGAAGAGGCCGTCGGACTGGTTCTGCAAGCCAGCGCGATGGCGTCGGGGGGTGAAATTTTTGTCCTCGACATGGGACAGCCAGTCAAGATCATGGATCTCGCGGAACGGCTGATCCGCGTCAACGGACTTGAACCTTACCGGGATATTCCAATTGAGTTCACCGGGCTGCGCCCGGGAGAAAAACTTTATGAGGAACTCATCCTGGAGGGCGACGAAGTCGCCACGCCACATGGGGATATATTCATCGCCATCCCCGAGCCAATAGACGCGATTTCCATCCTGTCATCCATGCGCAAGCTCATCGACATGACAGAACTCGAGGACAGCACCCCATGTGTAACGGCTATCCGGCAGATTGTCTTCGGGACGAATCGCCAAAACCTGACCCGGGCAATCCATAGCGACCGGCCAGCCATGCGGGCAAGCTGACGAAATCATCACCGGCTATATCGCGGATCAGCGATATGTCCGCGCAACTGAAAGCCGCGCCGGGCTGCGTATTGGCGTGAAATATCTGAACGGAAGGCGCGACCTGACGGACAAAATCGACGATGTCTGCGATCCTTGTGGCGCAACCGGTGCCTACGTCGATCTCACCCGGAAACCGGCCCGAATTCACTACCGCGACGATAATGCGGGCGGCGTCGTCCACGTGAATGAAATCCCGCCAATCGTTACCCCCGTTATTCAGGACAAATGGCTCCTTGCCCCCAACGGCGCGGTCCAGACGATGAATCACGGAAAACCGGTCGTCTCCGCCAAAAAGGTTGAACAACCTGAAAGTCGTGAACGAAATGCCGGCATCTTCACAAAAACTCCTGACAAGCCGTTCATTAAGCAATTTGATGAGCCCATAGAGAGTCGCCGGGGCAATCACCCGCCTGGCCTCCGGCGACCGCTCATGCCCGTATACCGCGGCACTGCTCACATAAAAGAAACGGGATATGCCATGATCTCTCGCCGCCGACAGGAGCCTTGCCGTCGCGAGTACGTTCGACTCAACGAATGACATAGGATCCCTCCCAAAGGCACCCTGGACATCAAATGCCGCGTGGATGATCGCGTCAACCATGGCGCCGTCCCTCAGACCTCCGCTGGCGCCACTGCAAAGGCCATCCAGGTCAGACCAGTCTTCGCGATTGAGAGGAACAACCTGCCAGTCCGCCTTGGTGATGATCGCACGCGCCAGATTACCGCGGGATCCTGTGAGAACAACTTTCAATCAGTGCCCCTCTCCCTCTTGGCCATCGTTGAGCTTCCTTGCAGGGAAAAGCAAGAACAGTTCCATCATGGGCGGAACGGTTGAATCTGGTACGCATCCTGCAACTTCATTTGAACTGATTTGATTTGCACTGATTTGATTTGTACGGACCGGACTGGAAACAACCCATGAGACATTCAGGCAGCCGCGTCGACGTCGTGATTGTCACTGAGTGCAGCTTCCCCTATGTCAAAGGCGGCGTCGGGGGTGTCATCAACCAGATGATCACGGGACTTCCAGACACCAAATTTGGCCTGATCCACCTCGCGTGGGACGAGACCGCGACACGTGACCGGAAATATCAAATCCCGGCCAATCTGAGCTGGATCAAGAACATCTACCTCGAGCCCCGCAGAAGGAATGCAAGTTGGCGAGGCGAACCCTTCGCCGGATGGATCCACCGGGCCCTCAGAGGATCCCGCAGTCCGGCAGACTTGAGAACGGTCATGGATGCCATCGACGCGGCCACCCAAGGCAACTACGACGGCGTCAGGCGGATGTATCGAGATTACCTGAATCCCCGGACAAGGATAGACGACCTGAGGCGCATACTCCGTTCGCGACAAGCCATGCTGGCATTTGAGGCGCGATACGGTTCCCTGGGAATTTCCCTCACCCGGACCTTCTGGCTATTTGACAACTTCATGTCAATCCTGACCATGCTGGCAACGGAGGACTATCCTGATGGAACGATCTACCATGCGCAGACGCAACTTTACGCTGGACTGGTTGCCGCCATGGCAGCGACGCAAAATAGACGACCCATGGTTCTGACCGAGCACGGGCTGAACATCCGGGACAGCCTCGCTTTCATCACCGAAAGCAACCTTCATCCGATTGAGAAGGACACATGGAAAGCATGGTTCCGGCATATCGGGCGCATCGTTTATGAAGAGTCAGCATTCGCGACTTATCAATTTGAGCGTAACGCCCGGGATTCCACGAGTCATGGACTAGACCCTCGAACGGTACGGATGATTTCAAACGGGATAAATCTTGATGAATTCGCCCAAGCCCGACAACAGAATACGACCAAACGGTTATTTCCTGAAAGGGTCTGGACGATCGCGTACGCAGGGCGGATTGTAGAAGCAAAGGGAATCCTGGACTTGATTGAGGCAATCGAAATCCTCAAGAAAAAAACCAACATTAAATTCAGGGTGCAAATCATCGGGCCTTCAGATGGATCAGAGGCATTTCTCAGCCGATGCCAGAAAATCACGAAAGAGAGAGAATTGACCGGCATCATCACGTTCACTGGTCCGCGAAACCTCAGTGAAGCCCTCGGGGGCGTCGATATCCTCGTGCTGCCAACGCATACCGACGCGCTTCCTATTGTGTTGCTTGAGGCTATGGCATCATCAGTGCCGGTTGTGGCCACGGATGTCGGCGCGATCATGGAGGTGATCACAAATCCGGTGGTGAATTCGGCAGATCCGTCGCATCCCGTCGGACCAGCCGGAATCGTCATCCCACCAAGAATACCGACCTTGTTGGCAAAAGCGATCAAAGACCTTGTGACCGACACGCGACTTTACGATGCCTGCCGCCAGAACGGACCGGAGCGGATTGAAATCAACCACCGGGCGGACAAGATCATGGCGCAATACCAGGAACTCTACCAGGAGGCCACACGACGCCAGAATACCGGATATTGCGGCAACGATCCGACCCGTCTAGCGAAAGATGCCAGCAACGGTGCGACAATGCCCGCTGACACGAGCAAAATCAAATTGAATGATTCAAAAGTGATCTCGATGTGATGACGGCGCGCAAACCATATCCCCGCCGCGACACTTCCCGCAAGAATAGTGATCGCGGACACAACCGGATGCCAGGATTTCATCGCCATCAACCACACACCAAGCACAAATGACACCGCGCAGAATCCAGACGCGTGGATCATGGCTTGATATTGTTGGAGATCACCCGGATACGCGACCATGAAAAAACCGATCCCGGCCAGCCAACCAAATTGCAACACCAGTACCAGCTCCCAAATCACCAGATTCAGCAGAGGGACCATCAACATTCTGGATGCGTTGAAGACAGGGATGCTGCCCTCGCACATCACTTCCGCCGTCACATTCCACAGGCGCGAGAGCGACGGCCCGAGCCGACCGAAATACCATGCGCAAACGACGGCTACCGGAATCGCCGCTCCGATGAACACAGCCCCTCCGGGTCCAGCAGGTCCCTGTTCCGCAAACAGGTGTGTCATCGCGACCTTGTCGCCCCAGAAAAGTATTCCGGTGACAGTGGCACTGAGTAACGGCCCAACGCAGAAAATTTGAAATCCGTTGCCACGCCGAGGATGCTCTATGGCAGTATGGCCGCCGGCCTGCCGCCCGACCATCCCCCGAGCAATTCTTGCTACCGGCAACAACGCGGCCATCAGCGGCGGCAATAGCCACAAGTCTGGCGCCACAGCAAGCGACAGACCGTAAACACTCCACGCGAATACGAGCGACAGATTTCCCCGGTTACCCCTGTTGGCCGCAATTGCCGCACTGTGGACCAGCACAAGACCGAGGAACAGGTGCAAACTCGCAAGGACTGAGAAATCCAGACTCGAATCCACCGGATGGAGACCCATGGAAACAACCGTGGCGAGCATGGCTCCCAGGAGGATCGCCCCCGGGATCCGCATGACAAGCCGCCTTGTGGCCAACAAAGGACCGCCCGAATAAAGGTCATCTCCAAAAGCCAGGGAGACTGGCGTCACCACAAGCCAGGAAAGAAAGGGAAACAACGCGCCAAGAAGTATCCACAGTGTCGAAAGTGGAACACCACTGCCCGTCGCGCACTGTGCGTCCCCACATTGAACGGCGGCGATGTTGTACGCCATGCAAACCAATGCCAAATTGGCCACCTGACCTGCAATGGCGTGACCCCAGCCCGGGAACAAACCGTTTACCCGCGCTCCCTCGGGCGCGCCGAATGCTTCAAGAACAAACGCATCGGAGGCCGTATCACGATTGAGCCGTTCGCAAATATCGAGTGCGTCATCACGGATGAGGGGTTTTGGCAGGAGAAAGGAGAAGACACGCGTTCCATCCGCCTTCACAAGACTGACCCAGGATCCGCAAATCTCCTGCGGATTTAAATACATGATGCGCCGGGTCTGGACGATGCCGCCTGGCAGGCATTCAAACCATGCGTCACGAAACTTGAACAACCATCGCTTGGTCTCCCGTCCGGGATCTCGCTGGATCTCTGCCAAAACAGCAGAAGTCACGCGATTCGCAACGAAACAGGCGACGTGTTCCGGACTCAAAGAAGCGTCCCGCACCGTCAGGTGAAAACGGAGAGGCGCCCGGCTGCCATCGTCTGACGCGTCACGAAAATGACTTCCCGGGCGTTGCGAATGCATGAGTCCGGCACGCAAATCGTGAAACTTCAGAAGCAGACGCGGCCTTATGCGGCTCCAGTACATCAACAGCGATAAAGCGAACGCCACCATGTGCGCGTAATAGATCGACAATCGACCCCCGTTTGCCACCACGAAAATTCATCGGCAACCTGATGCAAAATTCGATTCAACGGCAAATATCTTGCAAACGAATTCTTCCTAAAGTTTCGCGGGAGGAATTTCGATGCCCCGCTGCGCCCGGAGCGAACCTCATAATGACGAACGCCACCCGGGAGAAATTCCTTGGAAGGAGAAACCAATGCTAAAAGACTCAAAATGGACGTCACCATACGCGGTCGCCGTGATGGCACTCGCAGCAGCGCTGATCGCGCATGGCTGTGGCATGGAGGAAACTTCACAGCGATCGTCCGCGACCAGCCAGCTGTCGGCCGATGGCGGCGGCGCGGGAACAGAGCTCGACCTGACCCAGACTGCGGTCACAGTGATTCCACCTTCAAGCCTCTCTGTCAAAAAAGGCTACGTGAGCAACCAGCCGATCTCGGTCCTCGGTAAACTCGAGCAATCCGGAACGACAGATGACTGGAACACTTATCTGGAATTCACTCCGGCAAGCACCGGTTCGACGACGGCATTCACGTTCACGGTTCCCTCAACCATCAAATTATCCGCCATCAATTCACTCAGCCTCACGGCAAACTACAAAGGTCAGGCGAAGTCCGCCCAGACGTGGTCCTTCCTGATCTATGACAATTCAGCCGCCAAGTGGGTCCCGATCGGCGACAACAGCAACGCGGCGAGCTGGAGCTGGTCGAAGATGACGTACAACGCATCCGGAACACTCTCGCGTTTCGTCAACCTGGCTCGCATTATCAACGTCCGCTATCAGACGACGAGCGCGGTTGACGCGAGTGATCTTGACTACCTTGTGATCAGTGTTGGCACAGGAACGACCCCGACGCCAACGCCAACTCCTACCGCCTCACCAACCCCGACGGCGTCACCAACTCCGACAGCCTCGCCAACGCCCACTCCGACACCGCCACCCGGCAGCACATGGTGGAAACCGGTCCCGGGAACCAGCTGGCAAATCCAGTACAGTGGAACGATTGACACGTCGCTCAATGTCCAGATGTACATGCTCGACATGTTCGGCACCGACCCGTCGGTCATCTCAGCCCTGCACGCACGCGGCATCAAAGTCATCTGCTACATCGATGGTGGAAGCTGGGAAAGCTACACGCCCGACGCGGCGTCATTCCCGGCCTCCATTCTCGGAAAGGTTGTCGGAGGCTGGCCCCAGGAACGTTTCCTTGACATTCGCAGTACAACACTTCTGTGGCCGCTGATGCGCGCACGACTCGACCTCGCGAAGCAGAAGGGTTGTGATGGCATCTATCACGACTGGGCTGACAGCTACCAGAACGACACTGGATTCCCACTCACCGCACAGGACCAGCTGACGTACAACCGCTTCTGGGTCGCTGAAGCCCACACGAGAAACCTCAGCGTCGGCCTGATCAACGATCTGCTGCAGATCAAGGATCTCGTTGGAGAGTATGACTGGGCCATCAACGAATCCTGCTCCGTATACAGCGAATGCGCTTACATGGACCCGTTCATCGCTTCAGGCAAGCCCGTATTCAGCCTGAACTACCAGGGCGATACAGCGACGGTTTGCAGCCAGCTCAACGCGCGGAATTTTGACGCGATATTCAAGCAAGTCGACCTGGGGGCTTACCGGTTACCGTGCAGATAAAGCATCTACGAACTCTCTTTTATGTATTTGCCTTGACGACAGGGCTTCGTCCGGCCACCGCGCCGGGCGAGGCCATCCCGAACCCGGTCGCGTATGAAATGAACGGCCAGGTCGTAATGACATCAGAGTCGTCCAGTGGCGCCCGCGTCGGCGCCACCGCATCCGGATCGACCTGGGGTATCTGGGGATTCGCAGAGCGCATCCACAAGCAAACGGACCAGATGAACGAGACAACAGACGGCAGATACGGAGAAATATCCACGGTCCACAGCATCGGACCGTGGTCGTTTACGGCTGGCGGCGGAGGCGGGGATGATCCCGCCCTGCGCCCGTCTTTCATGATCCTTGGCGATATGACACGCCGTTTTCCCGGTTTTCGGACAGCCATCTACGCCGGGCACACCAGGACAGGATACAACGGGACCAGCAAGAGCTTTTACCGATTCTACCGTCTCGGCAGCCTCGTTGATGTCCTTCCCAACTTGAACTTGAACATCAATTTCCAACTCATCGACCGTACCATTGATGGAGACCTTGCGGTGCGCCGTGGATCCAGCGGAGGGATTTCGGTCACCCGCTCCGCGGGCGAACACCAGATTGGCGCCAGCGCGTCCTTATCCTGTCTCGGCAATCAACTTTGGTGCAAAGGCGGCCCCCTTGAGCGTTACGCCGAATTCTTCATCAATGGCAGGATCGCCATGGCACCAACCTACGGCCTGATCGGCAAGGTTGGCTATACGACGCAGTCTTCCGGGATCACACCGGCGGAAGACACCCCGGGCAACCAGGCAACGCCTGCCGCGACGCAAATCTGGTTCGGAGGCTATCAGAAACTTTGAAACATTTTGAAGGTCCGGTCGAACTCATGCCCGTCCCCAAAATCAAGTGGACCGGTCAACGGCAAGACCACCATGTGACGGCCATCCTCAAAAACCGCCCTCGCTTCCAGCGCGAAACGCCAGCCCTTCCCATGAAATGAACCATCTTGCTCCTTGCGCAAACGCACTGAGACGTTTTTCATCTGGTCGTAAGTGACCCCGGGAGGCAATGCAAAGACGCGTTCGCGGCTCGTATGATCCTGCCAAGTATCGCCCTTCGCGTAATGCTCGTGGAAGAGTTCCCGGTTACCAAGATACGCCCACGTGTCCAGCGCCTCTTCCGGATCCTTGTCGTCGTCCAACGTATGAAATGTAACCAGGATCTGCTTCACCGCCATCGGCGTCACCCTGCGGTCGTCATACTCCGTCGTCAGTGACAATTTCGCGACATCGTTGTCCTTCAAATAACGTAACTGATAGCTGATCGGCACGCCGGGCGAGGCCGGCGCGTAATTGGCGCCTTCCCTCAGGAACTTCTCGATCCCCGCGATCTTGTCACCGGTCAACAACTGAACCGCGCTGTCTCCGGAACCACCGAGGGCAAGAGCCCGTATGTTACTCTCCTGGATGATCCTCTCATGTTCATCTTTCGCGCTGGCATGGACGTTGGCCACGCCAGCCTTGAAGGACGACTCGATCGCAGCCTTCAACTTTGAGCTTTCCTCATTTGACGAGATGAAGAAATACAGGCTGCGCCCATAGGTAACCGTCGAGACGTAAACCGGGGGATTTGGACGACCGTTCTCTGATTTGACCTCCATGTACAACCCGGCGTCCTCCGGAGTCACATCATCCTGGAAAAACGATTCCGGCGACGACGGTGGGCTGAACGAGGCGCTGTAGTATGCCTGGGTCAGCCGCACGATCATGTTGGTCCTCCTGGCGGATTGCTCCGCCTCAAGATTCGCCTTCACGCTGGTCGTCAACCATTTGGCTGACACACCCATCTGCAGCAACGCGTGCTCAATGCTGGAATACGAAGCGCCCTCATAAGAAAGCAATGCCGCCGAATGAAGTGGAAGGTTCTGCGTCACGATGTCCATGACGGCTTTTTGCAGCGTCGCGTTCGACGGATTACTGATCTGGCGGCTGTATTCCGCTTCCCGGCCCTCGATGGTCAGGTTTTTCACCGTCACGGTGCCCGGCTTGCGCCCCAAGGCAATCGGAGCGAGGATCCCTGACTCAATCGACTTTCCCTGGACCACGGATCCAGGCCAGAGAACATCGGCATTCGGATCGAACACCGCCACAGACTCAAAAGATCTTGTGATCGACTTTTTCTGGGAGACAATCCGGCTGGGAACGCCATTCACGTCACCCGCGCCAGATACTTCCTCGCCGATGGCAGGGTTATTATCCTCAGGAATCTCAACTTTCGCGATCCCGCGAATGAATTGCCGCAAATTGATTCGTTCCTTGCGGACGTAAGGATCACCCGGCGCGCCCGCCAGCGGAACCACCTGGCTGCCGGCCATTCCGCACGCGTGAGCCACCGGTAATACACAAAAGGCCGCGCCAACCAGTAACTTTCTCATGAACACTCCTTTGGTGGTTGCCCCACTTTATTTGAGGAGCAAGCCAGCGGCCAGAGCAACACGCATGCCGCGACCTTCAAGACTCGAAATTGTCGTGATTACGGGAAAATGCGTGATAGGCGCACTTGAACCGGGGGAGCTCGCAGGCAAGGAATGCCAGCCAGCGGCCCGAAAATCGAGCCATCAGGTACCGTGGCCTGTCAGGGTAAGCCAACGTCAGCGGGCGAGGGATTCCGCTACGAATCCGCGCATCTTCTCGAGGCCCTTGAAACCGGTGAAGTTGCCTTTTTGCTGGCGGTCCTTGAATACGAAAAAAGAAGGCAGCGCCTCTGATCCCGAGACCTCAAGCATCTCCGGGTGATCGTCCGTGCAAATTTGCCCGAAAATCATCTGGCCCGCGTACTCAGCCTCGATGCGCTCAATCGCGGGGATCGAGAGCTTGCACGCTCCGCATCCTTTTTTCCACAGTTTCAAAAAAACCGTCTGCCCAGCATCGAGGTGACCTTGAAGGTCAATCGGGTTCCAATCAATCATCATTCACTCCGCACGCAAAGGGCCTTGGCAACGGCAGGGCTGGTCGTCTTCAACAGAGAGGCCGTCGCCCCGGTAGCCAGGTTCACCGTCCAGCCATTGAGTGGATTCGTGCTGTCTGTCGTGCTGGACCACCACCCACGATTGTAGTCCTGCACCGTCCCCGTGCTAACCGTATTGCGGATGGTATTCGCGTACGCCACCATGAGTTCCTTTTGCGTTGGCAAACGCCACGACTTGCCACTCAAGGTCAACGAGTTACAGTAATACACCGACTCATACCAGTTCTTGACTGCCCCGTCCCCTTTGAACCAGGTAAGCCCGGTCAACAGGTCCTTGATCCCGCAGTTACCGGGATTGCTGGCGCACGTATCCGCCTGGCCTGAGTTGTTGAGGGTATTGTCCTTCCACGAAACGATCGAACCGCTTGGCGCGCTCGTACCATCCATGAAACCGCACAAATTCCCGAGGAACGGTTCGTCCGGACCACTGTAAGGCGGGCTGAAGGCACGAACTCCCGACGGGTCATCCCCGTTCAGGTCATCGATGGTGTCCCACGGATCGGGAATATTGTCCCATGCGACGATGTCGAAACAGTCCGGACCAACCCCGTCAACGCAATTCGCGCCGCTTGCCGCCACCGTCGTCGCGGACGTTACGGACCGGATCGCGATCTCATCGAGATTGTTGTCGGGAATGTAAGTCACGGAATAACCACGATCGACGTCCGTGCTGTCATCCATGACCGTGGGGTTGCTGACATACAGATTCGCCACCTCCGCGACACTGCCGGGCGGCAAGGGGTGAGAGGTCCCGACCGGCTTGATGCCGATTCTGCCCAGGACCAGCAAATCCCGGTTGCCCACAATCCCGGACAACTTGAAGATCCGGCCGCCAGCGCGGATATTCGTAACCCGGGCAAAAGCGAAGCTACTTCCTCCGCGCATCTCAAAAATATTTTTGTTAACCCGGTTCTGGCATCCTGTAATCAACTTGCCGGCGACACCGGAAACGGTCACGCCTTTCCGGACATTGTAAGCGTCGGGGGTCGGAACTGGCTCTGTCGAACCGCCTCCACCAGCGCTGCAATCTCGGGATCCCGTATCTTGATCCCCCGACGCGTTGATGTAGGTCACATCGCTGCACACTTGCGAGCGGTCGGAGATGATGATTGGCAGTGAATTCGTCGCGGACGTCGCGACGATGGCAAGTTTTCCGGCTTCGGTCCCGCCTGCGCTGGCCGTCGCCTGCTTCAAACCAAGGCCGAGACCGTCTGGCACGACAAATTTCGCTGTGGTTGTCGATGTAACCGTTATGGGTGCCGATACCTCACCGAAATTCAGGGATGACTCTACCGAGCCACTCAGGTTCTTGCCCGTGATCTCCAATTCGTCGCCGGGCTTTCCGGCTATGGGACGGACACCGGTGAACTCCATGCCCGCCGGAACTTCAGCGGACCCTCGATCTCCAGACGAAGACGACTTGCTGCACGCCACGGTCATCGCCATCAGCGACGCAGCAATCGATGCGCGAAAATAAACTGTCCGGATTGGACGCACGTCCCTCTCCCTTATCTCACGGAAAAGATCGGAGTTTTCCGGGAACACTGAAGCTGAGTTTGGAGCCATGCGTCCGACGATCGCCAAATACCCGAAATTATTGCGAATTTACGTTTTCGAAACTCGCGATTAGCGCATCAGTTCGAAAGAGCACTTGTACTCAGGGCGAGCCAGCAGGGTCATCTGGCAGGAGATCTCGCCAATCGCGTACTGGTTTGCGCCGACCAGACGCGGGCCAACCTGGGCGCCGTGCTTTTCGAGCAGAGCTACGAGAGCTTCTAAAAGGCTTGAATCAATTTCACCAAGGCGCTCACCGCGCTTGCTGATTTCACACGACTTGGTGAAGTTTGCGTCGAACGACATGCTGCAGTTCAATTCGTCAGCCTTCAGCGTGACGGCTCCGTACACCGGCTGGCCATCGATCGTCTCGGGTCTGACATTCGCCGACTCAAGCGACTTGTAAAGGGTCTCAGCCTGATCGCCGGAAATCTTTTTTGAAATCGAAGCATTTTCGTCGCTGTTATGCAGGCTCACGTTGAAATCACATTTTGCTGTGCCATAGGGACCAACGGCCTTGGAACACTCGATATCGGTAGCCTCATAGTGGGTCACGCCGATGACGGCGAGTGGAACACGGGCATCAGCTGCATCAAGGGCGTTGGCGGCAGCCTTCGCGATCCCGGCGCTGGCGACATCAAGCTTCTGCGAATCTTTTTCAGCCGTACAGGAAGCGTCCTGGGTCGCGTTCATGATGACGCGGCAGTGCAGGGTCGACGCGGACAAGTTCACAGCGCCGATGATCACGCGGCCGTCAACCGTATCTGCTTTGACACCGGCGTCTTCAAGGGCAGCGAAAAGGGCGTTGGCGTCCTCGCCACCGACACTGCGGTGAACCGGGAACTGGGCGGTTGACTTGACATTGCTGTTGTTGACGCCACACGCGGTGGCCAGGCCTGCGAATACGACGAGTGCATACTTCTTCATGGGAACTCCTTTGTTTCGATACCGGCGTATGAGCAACCCCCGTGCCACGGCCGCGGTCGTCTCGGAACAAACCATAAGTGCCGGTAATGACTGGAAAGGGACTCCCTTGAAAACGCAAGAAAAGTTCATTCAGTGGGATTCCACCATGTCCAAATTAAAAACAATGGCTACTCCATCGCCAAAAAAAGGTTCACGCCTTGCAGCGCTCTGACACCCAGGGAGGATCAATCATGAGCAAGTTCAAACAAGGCCATCTGATATCTGCAGTGTTGTCGGGCTTTCTTTGTTGCCTGCCCGCGCCCGCAATGGCAGCCAGGGCATCCGACACCGTCTTCGCCGATCCCGCGTTCAGGCTTGTGCGTTCACAGACGGTGGACACAAAACTCGCCGTTGGACGGACGCAGGCGCAATTGAAGGGGCAACTGCAGTTGATCATCCGTGGCACCAAACGCGGCCTGGAGCAGGGCACCGTCGAAGTCGAGGAATTGACCTTCGCCGCATTCGACGTCAACCAGCGCCTCCTTACGAACCGGGTTCCCCGCAACAAGGCCAACAGCGTTGTGTCCTTCCGCATGCAAGGCAAAGGAACCAAGTTCCGGTATGACGCGAACACGCGCTCCATCGGAGGTTCGATCAACGGTCTCGTGCACTATGCGCAACTGACGGAACTTTTTCCGCCCCAAATGCCGCGCGGAAATGATGACTTCGACCTGAAGAGCCAGCCAGCGACGATGAACCTGAACTTGAAACTCGACACTCCGTTGACAGGGGATCAATCCAACAGGGTTGAGGACATTCCGGCAAGTGTCTCGATGACGATGCGCGCCGCCGGGATGCGCGAACAGGAGATCAATGACTTCAATCTTTCCGTGACGGGCAAGTTCGCGGTACAGAAATACTGGATCGTCGCGAACTTCGAGATTGTTCGCCGCCTGTGCGTGCAGCCTGTCCGGATCCGCGCCTCCGCGGGCGAGGCCTCGCCGACCGGGGCTGGCCTTGAATTCGGCCTGCCGGGGGCGACGAGCGAGTGGCGCAAGGGCGACGTCATCTTCGATGTCCGTCCCTTCAAGGAAATTGTCAGCCCCACCCTGAAAATACTGTCGGAATCCGAGGCGGGGGCACTGCTGAGCACCGTCAATGACGATGACTGCATCGAGATCTTCTTCGTACAGAGCCTTGAACCTGAGTCGCTCTGGGGCGGCGGCGCGACCTTCGGCACTGGTCACGCGACCGCGCAGATCATCACCAGCGACGGTATGGTTCCGGCGGGCATCGACTTGCGCCACCTGGCGCACGAACTCGGCCATGTCATGAACCTGAAGCACCCGGGATACGGAACCGCGACAAGTCCAGAGGGATCAACCGGAACAATCATGTGCCCCAGCGGGTGGTTGCACGACAACCCGGACGCGAACAGCACGGACAACCGCAACAACATCGGAAATCCGCTGTTCCGTTTATCCATCACGACCCGCGGGTCGGCGACGGACTGCCAGAACAGCGCCGATTGCGGGCCGTGTTAAGGAGGCCATGCCATGAATTGTTTTCCGCTTCGCCAAGTCACGCTCGGCGCGTTGTTGGCGTTGGCTACCACCGGCCCGGCGTTCGCTGACGCCCTGACGATATTCGCGATCCCGACACCGCGCGGAAATGACTATTCCTCGCCGCGCCGGCTCGCCATGTCCACCAATCGCAACTTCAACACTGGCAATATTTATCCATTGGGACACGCCGCTTTTCATCTCAGATGTGACGCGGCCGAGGGGGAAGAGGCCGGGATCGACATCTTCGACGGCATCAATGGCCTGCGGTTGAGCGATGGCGAGTACCTGACGCGGCGACGCGGATACGGCCTTGGTGTGATGTTCACCATCCTGACCGGCCACTTCGAGGGACGCGCGACCACCATCGAGCGGGTGCAGGCAAACATGGATTCCGGATCCGCCGTGTTCATCCATTTTGACGTCTCGACACGGGCCTGCCGCCGCATGGCAGCCTTCATCGAGGAATACGGGGCTCTCGGAATTCCCGACAACTACGGGTTGTCGCTGCGACCGCGCTACAAGGAAGGCGCGAATTGCGCGACATTCGTCGCGGCGCTGCTGGAGGTCGGCGGACTTGCCGACCAGGGCCTCATGGATTCGTGGCGGGTATCGTTGCGGGTGCCGGAGCACCTGGTTGGCGGTCCGCTGACGGGACGGTTTGTGCCTTCGATCTTCTTTTTCGTGAGGCCTTTGTGGGCCAGGAAATGGGCGGGGGCGTCTGAGCCGCACTTTTACATTGAGTTCTACGATCCCGAGCTGCTCCATCACCACATAAGGAACCGCTGGCAACGGACGCAATCTCCCGTCGACAACGGGGATATGCCAGCCCAGATCACTCAAAATGGAATCACCAGGGGATTTATCGTGGACGCGACATCAGCGCCGGTGCCGGAGGAGCCATTTTGGAGGAGCCACTGAGGCTGGCTCCTCCCTCGCTTGATTTCATGTCGCTAGTGGCGATGCCATGCGCCGAGATGGCGCGGATAATAATAGTAGCCAAATCCAGGACGGTACCAACCGGGATATGTCGCGCCGTATCCTGTCGGATGGCCATACCAGCCACCGTAACCACCGGCGTAACCGAACCCCGGACCGTAACCCCATCCGTACCCCGGTCCGTAACCAAAACTGTACCCGCCGCGTCCCGCATTCCATCCAAAATAGAATCCGGGAAGGCCATAACCCCAGCGATAACCACCGTTGTAATACGCCGGAGGAAATCCCCGGTTCCAGGTGTAATAACCGGGAGGCTGGACCGTTTCGGCGACATTCTCCACTTTCGCTTGACGCTGCTGTTGCTGCACCATGCGTGGTGGCGCCTTGGCCTGTTTCCAGGCCTGCTCTGCCGTCTTGAAGTCCTGGATGACGAATTCACTGCTGGACTGGCCAAGGACTCGCATCTCGGCCTGTTCTGCCTGGGCCTGACCTCGCTCATCAAACGGCACGCGGACGATCACCGTTTCCCTCAGGTCGAGTTCCTTCGGGACCGCGACGTCAACTTCCCTGCCAGCCAATTCCCCAGGGTCGAGTTCCTTCAGCGCGGCAGATTCCGTCACCCCGACACGCGATGAATCCACTCCGCACCCGGAAGACAGCAATCCGACCGCGCCAGTTGCCACAAGCGTTCGTAGATAGCTCATGCTTTCTCCTCCTGTGTGCTGCCTCTATTGAACGTGAAAACACCAAAGACACCAGCAGGGCAAGCCAGCAAAAAACATGCGCATTTACGGCAACTTGCGACCAGAGCCTTTTCAGCCTTCCCGGATCGCACAGGAGCAGCCACCAATTCAACCCGCCGTCACGGGTGAGGAAAATGCCACACCATTCCGTCCGGACATTGCCGCGGGTATCATGTCACCAGAGGAGTGACACATGTCAGATCTGCTGAAAAAACTCGTCGAGATCCTGGACGTCGAGGAAATCGAGGCCAACACGTTCCGGGGTCTCAGCCAGGATCTCGGGTTCCGCCAGTTGTTCGGCGGACATGTCCTGGCGCAGTCACTGATGGCAGCTTACAAAACAGTTGAGTCGGGACGTTTCTGCCACTCACTCCACGGCTACTTCATGCGACTCGGGAAGACCGACCAGCCGATTTTTTATGAAGTCGACCCGATCCGCAGCGGCCACAGTTTCACAACCCGGCGCGTGGTCGCCAAGCAAGGCGGCGTGGCGATCTTCACGATGATCGCCTCGTTCCAGCGGGATGAAACCGGCTACTCGCACCAGGTCAAGATGCCTGATGTCCCGGGACCGGAGGCACTCAAGAGCGAACTGGAGAGGATCCGCGAGATCCAGGCGAAGATTCCGCCCGCGATGCGCGAAAACTTGACGGCCGAGCGTCCGATCGAGATCCGCGTCGTGGATCCGGTCGATTACCTGCAGCCGGATCCAAAACCCGCCATCAAATACAGCTGGTTCCGGACCAAAGGCAAAATCGCCGGGGATGATCCGGCAATTCAACAGTCCGTGCTGGCCTATGCCTCGGACTTTGGCCTCGCCTCCACCGCGGGACTCCCGCACGGCGTCACCTTTTTCAAGCCCGGGATTCAAGTGGCGAGCCTCGATCATTCCATATGGTTCCACCGGCCCGTACGCCTTGATGGCTGGATGCTTTACGCGAAGGACAGCCCCTCGGCTGCCGGCGCCCGGGGATTCAACCGCGGGCAGGTCTTCACGCGGGGTGGCATCCTCGTCGCGACGGTCGCCCAGGAGAGCCTGATCCGCCAAGCCCAGCGTTGACTTGACGATGCGTTGAAGGAAACAATCTTAGATCTGATTTGACTGTCAAGGAGCCCAGCGGACATGCCCCGTGCAAATAACTCCAAGCTTTCCGTAATACTTCTTGCTAGCTGCATGATCTTCTGGAGCTGCGCCCAGACCGGAAATGGAAAAAGGTCCTTTGGCCGCCGCAGCCAGGATGGAAATGCGTCACAGTCGCCTGTCGGCGAGACCGTAACCCCTCCGGCGACACGAAAGATTTTCGTCGCGCTGATGGGCGGCAGGGGAACTTGCGACCGGTTTCCGACGATGACGGCCTTGCGCGCGCGGACGTTGACTCCGGACTACGCTGAATTCGGGAAACTATTGAAGGATCTCGATGCCAGAATGCCGGTCAAGCCGACTTATTTTGTTTCCTGCTTGCCCAACGGCACCCCTCTCCGTGATGATTTCCAGTACTTCACCAGCGCCGATGAATCCAAGGCTGGAAATGTCCCGGCCAACAGGGGAAAACTCGAGGCCATCGAGACGCTTCTCGCGTCAATGGCGCGAGAGGCCACTGAGGTTTATCTGACCGGCCATTCCTATGGTGGATGGTCTGCCATGAAAGTCGCGCCGGCTGTCGGGGCCGCACGGCGCATCAACGTGTTGATGACCCTCGACCCGATCAGCGCCGTGACTTGCACGCCGGCCACGGGAGTCCTGCAATTCTTCAGCACCGCAGGCAACAGTTGCAATGAGTCCCCGAGAGACTTCGGCACCAGCGGGCTGCGCGCCATCCGCGCAGCCACCGACAAATGGATCAATTTTTACCAGACCGCGAACCGGTCACTGCACTCTTCCGCGATTCCTGAAGTGGCAGACAACGAAAAGCTGGAGTTTCCTGCCGTTGGCCCCATCAACGGACTCATTGACTACCGCAATCCGCACTTTTACGTCGGCACAGGCTCGCAGGCGTGGCTCCGCCTGGCCGCGCTGATCAACGAGTGAACCAGGGCACGCTGTTACAAACACCCGGCATTCCCTTCCTGACAGCCACCGCCCGGCCGATATCGCGGGGCCAGGACAATATCATACCAAATTCCTCGAGGAATTTGGCATGATATGAACTGAATTCCTTCCACGGCAATGCGATGATTCACAGCATGATGAAGTTGAGTCGCTATTCGTTCACGATAGTAAACTCCGTCCCGGTATATTGATACTGGTTCGATGTTTCGCTCAGATTGTTCAGGACATTTTTCGCATCAGCGCTTGGATTATTATACTCGTATTGACATTCGCGATAGCAGTCGATGGAGGTCATGGTAGCAGGAGTGACTCCAGGTCCCGAAATCGTCTGGACATGATAGCCGTGCGCAATAATCCACTCCACGGTTGGAGTAGCCCCCGTCAAACCGGACAGTCTAGCCAGCGGTTATTGAGCTGATGTATTCCCTTGGCGACTTCATGCCAAGTCCTTTGTGCGGGGCTCGTTCGTTGTAATCTTCAAACCACCCCGCCAG
>Ga0214921_10000782_pt1 | contig 56696 bp, 60 predicted proteins | sample LL1505_MetaG_FD_177992 | JGI IMG/M metagenome (GOLD analysis project Ga0214921, IMG submission 177992) | Freshwater microbial communities from Lake Lanier, Atlanta, Georgia, United States - LL-1505 | ecosystem: Environmental > Aquatic > Freshwater > Lake | place: USA: Georgia | collected... | reverse complement strand
TTACATATATAGATTATATTATTTTAATAAAAACTAAACATATTATTAAATACTTATGTTTAATATAAATTTATGAATTAAATAATTAATTTATAAATTATAATTTTTTATTTTTCTATGACTTAATCGTTTTATTATAAATAAAAATACTCTTTATAAAATTTCTGTATGCATAGATTTACATGTAAATAGAATATAGATAACAGAAATATACGTTCTTATCATATGTATGTTTTTGAATATTATAAAAGGTGTGCTTTTAATGTAAAAGACATGAGTATTATTGAATAATTATGTTAGGTTATGTTATATATATGCATTTGGAAAAATGACCTTCAATGAGTATTAAAATTATTAAGAATGTAATATTTCAAAAATATAATCGAATTCTAGATCAAGTTTCACCTCAACTAAATTATATCTTACTATAATATCAAGTATAGGATTATCCATAAAGCCACTGTCACCCAACCATTCTAGACGCTTACATTGACTAAAGTTGATCGTCTCTTGAAAATTAATCTTTCTAGTATCTATTTGTGATGCGAATTCAGCATCTTCTACAGTAGTATTATGATAACTATAATGAAGTGGCTCAATAAAATAGATACCAGAAGTTTCTTCATACGAAGAATAATAATGTAAAATTATCTTGATTTCTTCCTTCGTCTGTAATAAGAAAAAACTATAAATAGAACTATTCTCTTTAAAAATCTGATCTATACAATTCTTTCCGTATTTGGCTTCTACATCATCCATCGTTTGGAAGTGAGTTTTTTCAAGAATTGCCGTGAGGACTCTGTCTCTGTCGTATTGTTCATTAGAAGGTACAAGTTTTCTCAAATATGATAATAACATAAAGATGAATCGGCGCTTGTAGCAGGTTGACATTTTGAGGAGTAAAGTAAAAATAAATTCTTAAGTAAAGTAAAAGTTCAAATGCTTGAAACGTTTTATGTTCACGTTTGAAAAGAATATTAATATTCTACTTCTTGATATAAATTTATAAGAAAAATGATGTTGTATATTTTGGCTGTCAGTTTTTTATAAATCTCTTACATGAAATTTTTGTAAAGTTTTTTATTTTAAGCTTTATGAAACACTAATAATTGTATATTAAATACCTTAATTCTCATCTAATCTAAAGAAGCCATTTTCTATAACTATACAGAAATTAGCAAGTCTGCAAATTTTGTCTCTTATATCTGGATAAAACACCAATTTAACATCATTGACTCGAATGTAAACATTCATGCCGTCTGGCATGAGTTTAAGTGGATTCTCCGTATTTTCAATGGTATACCATTGATTTTCACCAAAACAAAACAAGAAACATAAGCGACTTCCGACATATGTAATCCCGATATAAAAGCTTTCATTTCCAGCAATGCTTTCCATTGAAACAGCCTTAGCAGAATCAAACGTTGTAATCTTATTCATATCTAATGATTTTAGATATCCTCCTGACAGAAGGATTTTATGTAAATATTTCTGGAAACTATGCTTATGTTCGTATGAAACACGTTTTTTTTTGATATTTTCATCAACTGAATCATTAACTGAATCATTGTTGATGTTTTCATCAACTGAATCATTTCTAATACAGTGGTTACTTTTCGTGTGGTTAGTTCGTCGAGACATTTTCGGAAAAGATTTGAAGCAGTTAGCTTTTTATCATATTATTTATAAAAACGGATTTTACACAAATTTAACCATCAATTTTTATAAAATTGTAATTTAAGGAAATGTTGGATAAAATATATTTATATTAATTATTATTTTATAAATTTGAATTTAATAAATAGAACACAAATAGAAAAAATTAGAAACAATTTATTATATTGTTGTGTGTCTAAAATTAATTTTTAAATGGAAGCCGAAAGGAAGTCTTAAGAATCATGCAGTCTTTTTCTTTTGGTATTTCAGATGCTGAATAACAGTTTTCTATTATCAGTTTAAAAGGACAATCCATAAAAATACCATTCGGCATATTAATTCCTTTAAAAAAAACATTATGACGAAAGAGTCCATCATTCTTTACACGAGAGAGATCAAAATAATCTTCATCAGGACCTAAGAATTCCACATCTTCATCAAATGAACCAGCACTACGTTTCACTACTCTAAATACGCGCCGTTCGGAATCTATACCAATAGAAATATATAAATCTCCAGAAGAATACGTTGTACATAGTCCATATGGAAGGAAAAAAGCAAACAATTGTTTGGAAGTTTGTGGATTTATTGTATGTATACCAAGTGGATACCATGCTTCTGGAACAAGATAGACGTCTTCGTCTGCATTTTTTTCAGAAAGGCGATTAATAATGTCATTTGCATAGTCAAATATACAGTTACTGCATAAATCACGGTCTGACATTACTCGTCTATCGCATCTTAGAAAATTTCTACAAGGAAATGTCTTGTCCTGCCGAACGGACCTTTCATACCAAGGTGTATGTTCATCAGAACCATAACCAGAATCTTGTTCATCGTTAAGTTGATCACCAAGAATAAAAGACATTTTATATGTTCGTAAATTTATTTATCAAATTTTACTTTAATAATCATATAATAAATTATTATATGTTTACATAATTTATGCATCAATTTTTATTTATTGCACTAATTTACATCATTTATTAAACCTTTTTACCTAAATATTTTATATAATATTACTTATACATTATAATATAAACAATTCGTGTAAAATATGATTATAAAAGTAATTATTAATCTACGACAGACTATGGCTACAGACTATGGCTACAGACGATAGCTACAGACTATGGCTACAGTTCCTGACTAAACATCTACTACCAAATATCCTGCTAAAGGATCTAATATGTAATAATTTTTTTCTTTAAAAACATATGTGCCTTGTTCATTTTGTGTAAATAAAGTAACTAAAATAGTCCAATATAATAAATCTTTATTTTCGTCAAATTCTAAAATTGAATTATGCGATGGATTAATATTTGATAGGGTATTACCATATTTAGTAAGATTATTAAATAAAACCAAATAATTTGGAACAGAACTTTCAAAAGTTGTAATAAATTGTTGTAATCCTTCTCTAAATAATTTAGATGTTGTAAATGAAAAATAACTTAAACAATGATATCTATTTACAACACCTTCTTTAGCACTTTCTGTAAATTCTGGTATATCAGAAAAAGAAATATCATAACTGGGCGTTGGTAATTTATAAACATTGTTAAAGATATTATAAAAATTATCATTCTGCAATAAAGTAAATAAATATGAAATAGTTACATCATTTGTTCCAACGTTTTTATAATATAACTGTATATTTTGTAATGTTAAATTTGATGAATCAGTTTCAACCGCAAAAGGTATAACTTTATTTGGATATAATTTATTTAGAGTATCTAATAAAGATAGACTTGCAACCTCGCCTGCAGAATATACATAATATATACTATTTGATGACGATAATATAGATGATAGAGCAATAATAATGGTTGAATCAGGATTTTGTAATCTATATACTGACTTAGGTATTTCTAAAGTCGTCGATGAACTTGCAAATGAAATACCGACTGTATCTGGTCTATCATTAAACCATTGTAGTATATTTTTTAAAACAGTTGAACGATTAAATCCACTAAATATTCTATATCCTTGATTATAGTAATAATTCATAATATCAATATTGTTCTGTATAATTTCTACATTTGTTGTCAATTTTTGTTTACTATAAAATCCCACTGTTGTATCAATTATTTCAGTTCTTGGATATAAAGTAGGATATTTGTTCCAATAATAATTTAATATTTGATTAATAGAAATATCTGCAAAATCAAATTCTCCTGATAATTCTAATAATATAATTCCTTTTGGAGTATCTGTAGAAGAACTTATACATGATAATGCTATACATCCACCTATACTTTTCTTGTCTAAACCCAATCTCATTACTGACTTCTCTTCTGTATTGGTATAAAAGTTATTTATATACAAATTATTATTTACTTCATAACCAAAACCAGCATCATTATTAATTGCTTGTTGAAAGGACGACTGTGTGTTTTGATTTGGATAAATTGTATCATTTAAAAAATTTTCGTATGTATTGTTTGTACTTAATGATGAGTACCATACTTTACCATTAGATAAAGATGCGGTAACAGATGATTTATTATAAGATGGAACAATTACTGATTGACAATCGTTATTAAATAAAATTAATGAAACTACCGCATTATACCATAATGTATTAGAATTAGAACCATATGGATTATTAATAAATTGTGTTATATTATTAAGTCTATCCTGTCTAAGAGAAATACCGCATATAAGTTGAGAGTTTAACGTGTTCTGTTTTGAAACGAATGACATATATTATACTATAGTATAATATATAAATTGAATAAAAATATTAAATAAAAAAATTATTTTATAATTATAATTTGAAACAAACGCATTAAATTTCATAAAATGTAACCTTTCCTTCTTTAATAGTTATTGTAAAATCTTGTTGTAGACTGTACGGATTCAAGTAATCAATATATGAATTTGTTAATGGATGCCCTCTATTTATTGAGATAATAAACTTTGAATTATCTCGTGTATTTAGAGAAGATGTCGGCGTTTGTTGATCACATATTTCAATTAGATAAACTCCATATAGAATAGTGTTTAATAATAATCTCAATTTATTATCTAAAAAAATTATGTAAACAAACGATCTTGAACTTATTCGAACTAATTCTTTTACACGAATATTATTCTGAATATTTAATTCTGTTTTTTTATATTCTCTGTTGTAATGTTCTTGAACGAGTCCTTCTTCAAGATGAACTAATGATCCACCTTTTACTTGTAAATAAATAAGATATATTTGAAACTCAGAATAAATAGAAGTATCAAGGAAAAAGTTCATTTTTTAATAAAAGTGTAATATAATGCATATAATTAGTTATGACTAAAATAAGTTTATAATAATTTATCTATCATTTTTTATAATTATCATTTTTTATAATTATCATTTTTTATGATTATCATTTTTTTTATAATTATCATTTTTTATGATTATACAATTTATTTTTATACCTTTACATAAATATTTTATAATACTAGTTAAAGAATCGTACACAATACACACGATTTTAAATATTATTCAGGTAAAGGATTAAAAAATAATTTAATATATGAATAATAAAAATAATATAGTATAATTTTAAAAATAATTTTATTTGATTTAAAATATATTATAAATGATTGTAAATATCCAAGTTGTTACAAATGACTGGATTGACATAATATATTTAAATAAAAATAATAATCTTGCAAAACGAAAATCAACAAACGACAAAGGACAATTTAAAGTAGAAGATAATATTTTAAATATACATTGGGAAAAATGGGGCTTAGAAGAATTTAAATTAATAAATGGAATTTATTATAATTTACCTAATGAAATTTTCGAAATAAATTTGGAAAATAATTATTGGAATGACATATGTTATTTTAATATTAATACAAATGGTGTATGTAAAAAAAGTAATAATAATATTGGAATATTTAGTTTTGAAAATAATGATTTAATCGTAAATTGGGAAAACTGGGGTTCAGAGCGTTTTTATCAATTATGTAATGGAAAAGTTTATTCAAATACATATTTTGCGCATATTATAAAAGAACATCCTAAAAAAGAAATTAAAATATTAGCCATTGTTTTTCCACAATTTCATAATGTTAAGGAAAATAATGAATTTTGGGGCGAAGGCTTTACAGAATGGACACTTTTAAGTAAAATGCCTCATACTGTAAATGGTGAAATCATTAAACAACCACATAGTGATATAGGATATTTTGATTTAACTGATTATAAACACAGGAAATATATGCGCGAATTAGCAAATAAATTTAATATATTTGGATTTTGTTATTATCATTACTGGTTTAAAAATAAAAAAGTTATGTATGAGCCTACGGAATTAATGTTAAAAGATGGTGAACCAGATAAACCATTTTTATTTTGTTGGGCAAATGAACAATGGACTCGGCGATGGGACGGCGGAAATAATGAAATATTATTACAACAAGATTATACTGACTTAAATGGTAATATTGAACATTTTTATTATTTATTACCATTTTTCAAACATCATAATTATATAAAAAAATACAATAAGCCTATATTTACATTTTATAGAATTGAAGAAGAACATATTGAAGACATTAAATCCATTATACGATTATGGAATGATTTGGCAATACAAAATGGATTTAATGGAATATATTTTATGAAATTTCTTGGTCCATTTAATAATAGTATATTTATGGAGGAAATAAATGGATACATCGAGTTTGAACCGGGCTATTGTACTCAAAATAATTATAATGATATTTGTATTCCATCAGAACCAAGTATATTCGATGATTTTAATGGCGAATATAATGAAAACGCTTATTTAAAAAAGAATCAAGATGTACTAAATTTAGTACAACAAGGTATAATAAATTCGGGTTATGAAAATTATGTTCATTTAGACGATTATCAAAAAAGAGTTAAAACATCACAATTTTTTGCATATGATGGTAATAAATTATATGAAAATATATTAAAACTACCGCGTGTTCATCATGAGCAACATAAAGGTATATCTTTAAATTGGAATAATGCACCAAGAAGAAATTTCACTAATAAAGAGTATAATAAATATCCGCATTATTATAAAAATATTACACCATATACTTTTGGTAATACTTTTAAACAATTATTAAATAAAGTTACGAATGATCCAAATGAAAGTTCCGAATTTGTATTTGTTTCAGCATGGAATGAATGGAATGAACAAGCCGTATTGGAACCAAATAATGAAGACGGTTACGATTATTTAATGACATTATCAAAAACTTATTTAGAATATTATAATAATCCTAAAAAGAAATGTATATTAAATATATGCCATAAAGGAGGTGGAACTGAAAAATATATGAATGATTTAAAAAATATATTTCCTGAATATCATTTTATAAATTTTATTAATTTTGAATATAATATTGATTATGATATATTATATAATAATATTAATCTTATTCATATCAATAGTATTTTATTTAATAATTTAAAAACAAATTATTATTACTTTTTTGATAAATTTTTTAAAAATATTGAAAAATACATTACAATTCATGACTATCAATGGTTATTTCCAGATGAACCTAATATTTTAAAAGACTATTTTGAAACAAAAGGAGTTAATGCAGAAAATACTTACTTTTTTGAATATATATTGTCATTATGTAGTAAAATAATATTTCCAAGTATTAATATATATAATAATTATGCAAAATATATAAACTTGAATAATTATGGTAATAAAATACATATTATTCCGCACAATGATAAATTAATTAATCATAATTTTCTTTATATACCAGATATTCATAATATGGAAATAAATGTTGCCTTTGTTGGTAACTTTGTTTCTTATAAAGGTTCTTCTTTATTTAAAAATATCGTTGACAAATATCAATTTTATAATAATTATCATATTAAGTATCATATATATGGTCATATTGATTTTCAAGAATATCAAAATATTAATTCTAATATTATAATACATAATGTATATAAAGATGAGAATATTGTAAAAAGTCTCCATAATGATTCAATACACGGTATTATGCATTTATCTCTTTTTGAAGAGAGTTATTGTTATGCTTTAACAAATTCTATTAATTCTGGAATACCAATAATATATGTAGATAGAGGGTCTTTTAGAGAACGTCTTGGTGAAAAAGTAAAATATTTTGGTAGTGAAGTGGATGATTTCGAAAATACATTAATAAAGGCATTTGAATATATAATATTACATAAAGGAAGTAATTTTTATTATGATACAAATAAAAATATCCAGCCCAAAAGATGGTATTTAGAAAACTATTAGTTATTTATAAAAATTGATTTTTATTTTTACATATATTTAATAGATATAATATAAAAAAAGCAACTGATATAATACGTGACATACACAGACGATTAAATAGTTTATTAAAATGTCGATTTTCAATAATGATTACGATAAGCTTGAAACGAAAGTAAGCTTGATTTTAACTAATCATCCAGATACAATTTTAACACATCGTTTTATTTTCAATGAACTTTCAACAAAACTTGAAATTAAAGACCCCGTCGTTCTTAATAAACTAAAGGATGATTTAGCAATTGTAATGAGGTTTTTAAAAAAATATAAAAACTTTGATGTTTTTGAAGAGAATGGTATTTTAAAAGCGGTTTTTATTTTAAATACAGTTGATAAAGAGCCTTTTAAGGAAACCGTTGATGAAACTCAAAATCAGGGTGATACTCAAAATATTCCAACTGACATTGCCGTTATTGAATTCATTGTTGACAATGATTTACATAACTATATTACACAGATTGATTTCAAAGGAAATCTTCCTCTTCATTATTTAATGATTAAAGGCGATATAATGCGTATCCAAAAAATCATTGATATTGATGATAAACAATTATTGGTTGAAAATAATAATGCTGAAACACCGATTGATGTCGTAAAAGACATACGTGTGACTAATTTTTTAATTAAACGTTTAATAAAAGACAAAATTGAAATGAAAAAAAAAGTTTCGAATTTAACGGATAATTTAAATTCTTTAAATATACAGATGTCACAATTAAAAACATGCTTTGAAAAACTATTTTTTAATATACAATTTTTTGCTATATTATATTTTATGTATTTGATTGTGATATATTATCAATTTAAAATTTGAATTAAATTTTACATTGATTTCTAAATATATATTAAATTATTCATAGAAATATCAAGTAATTAATTAAAGATTAAAAATAAAATTATTACATAAAAACTAGAACAAAAATGTAATTGTAATTATAATTGTAATTCTAATCGTAATTATATTTTTATTATAATAAATATAATGAATTTTATAATACTACTTAAAGAATAGTCTACTATACACATGATTTTAAACATTATTCAGATAAATTATTAAAAAATATTTGTAAAATATTTACGAATCTACATTTATTTTTATAATAATTTATAATAATTTATAATAATTTATAATAAATATTTAATATTTAATAAATATAAACTTTTTCAATAATATAACTTATTTAGGTATTAAATATTTTTTAAATTTAACCATTTGACAATACGTATTACTAACAGTAACTTCAGACGTTTTACACTGATCCGCTATCTCTTTTTTAGTAATTTTTAAATCATATGTTGCCGATAATAAATATAAAACACCAACAGCGATAGATTTAGGATTATTTTCTTGACATATTCCCAGCTTATCGACTAATACGGCTATTCTTACACCGATTTCAATATAATCTGGATCAATATCAAGTAACGTACCAAATCGTTCAATTAAATCTTTTGATTCAATAGGTTTCATGTTTTTAACATATTCTCTATTTTTAATAAACATCAATTCAGTAAATTCATTACAACCTTTTGATAATTTTTTAGATTTTATATCAAACAATTTGGCCACTTCATCAGTACTACGTATCATACCTTGGTCACGCAATGCATTAAAAAAACATGCTGCAATTAAACTCTCTCTTGAAGAACCCCTCTTAATATAATTTTGACTAATCATTTTATACATATTCATTGTTGCATCAATGATTGATTGAGGAACATTATCTATATTCGCCTTTAATGCAATTTTGTTTAAAATACCGATTAAACTACGCTGTTTATATGTCAAACCATTCCAACTATTTAATTTACGGTATACCTCGAATCCTTTCCCTAATATTACAGTGCTTAATGATGTATCTTGAATATGTTGATTTGACGGCATTCCACACCTTGTTGGATCACTGCTTTTTTTGTTATCATCATTACCATAAAATCTCCATTCCGCACCCATATCAATAATTGAATCATTTTCACATCCACAAAATGTACATACAATATTTTCAGAGTCACATACTAAAAATCCTTCTTGATTACAATTAATACATTTGTCTTTTATTTTACTTGAACGTATCGTATTATTTTTTTTAGGATCTTTTACACACTCTATTTCAATGTCGTTTTCAATCTCTAATTCATTAATAATTTCAATATCTTTTACACTTTTATCTTTTAAATCCAATGTTTTAAAAGATGAATCTAAATTTTCTATATTAGAAAATGATTCATTTATTTCATTAAATAAATTCCATATTTCAGAATTCATTTTTTAATATTTATTAAAATATGTTTGTTTATTATATTATTTTAAGTAGTATTATTTTAAATCAAATTATTTATTAAAAATAAATCATTTTTTATTAATTTTTTAATAATTTTAATCTTTTACATAAACATTTTATAATTATATTTTATAGTAATATTATAACTTTTATTTAGTGAATAAAATCAAGATTAAGTATATTTAAAACATCTATTATAAACTTATCATATGGATGTAGTTGTTCTTTTAAAGGAATCCTATAATCGTATTGTGGACTAATTGTAAAAGATTTATAATTTCGTAAAATGTTAATATATATTACTTTTGTACAAACTTTTCCAAAATTTGTAGTATAATATCCTTTCAAAAAATAATTTTTAATATAGTTATTATAAGGTCTTTTATAACCAAAATTATATTTAAAATCTTTATTTATTTTATTAACTTTAACATGAAATCTATTTGATAATTTGTCTCCATTTTTATAACTACCATGAAATGTAAAAACTATAATATAATCATCGAAAAAAAAAGTTAAATAATATCCATTACTCGTTCTCGAAAATTTTAAACATAAATTATACATAATATATGACGGATCAATTGTAGTTGTATCATTACGTGGTTGTTCTTGATTTAATAATAAGTGAATGGAATAAGGACCTATAATATTATGAATAGGACTCATATCATATTTATATTTTAAATAATTTATAAAATTTGTTACATTATTATTAGGAACTGATGGATGTCTTAAACTCAATATAGGTTGTTCTTTTTCAGAGAGTTGTTTTAATTGTAAATGGAGATTTAATGGTCGCAGTTTTTGTAAATTTGGATTTAGTGATTTTTTACCAATTTTATGTGGTAATGAAGGTGGTTCTTGTTGGGTGTTATTTATTTCGTTGTTTATTTCCCCCCTAACTTCTCTTTCCAACTCCTCCTTTTTTTATATAAATTATTTTATTAATATTTCGTTTTACTTTATCTTTATCAGCTTTAATAATTTTAGTTTTTACTTTATCCATAAAATAATATATATAATTATAAAATATATAATTATAAATATAATTATAACTAAAAATAATGTTTACATATAATAAGGATATATATACTTATGTCAAAATATAAATTAAATGGCGGAGATAATAAAAATATTTTAAACGACCAAATTGTAACAAATATTGGTTTAAATAAACAAGCCGAAATTTTTTTATCAATTATAATTTTAGGATATTTTGGAATAAAAATTGTATATGGCGTTTTTTTTGGATTCTATCCAAATAAGTTTTATTATAGAAATATTGAAATAACAAGTAATGAACAATTATCTGCAACAACGCCACGAGGTGTTCAATTAAATAAAAATGATTCTGTTACTTCAAAAGTTACTTTAAATGCATATGTTCCAGGTATATGGAATAACGAAATAACAGATTTTGTAACACTCATGGTATTATGTTATATAATATTTATTTATACAAATGTAACTACAAAAAGTTTTATTACAGGTGATGGTACTGTTAATATGCCTTTTTTATTTGGATATATTTTAGGATTAGGTTACCCTGCTATATATACAAATTATATTGAATTATACAGACAACAAATAGAAGAATCAACAATGATTCAAGTTATTTATTTAATTGTTCTTATCGCGTTTATTATTTTTATTATTGTATTAAATTTTAGAGCTATTAATAAAAACGTAAATGTTCATCAAACAAATTATGTAATATATTGTACTGTTATTATACTATTATTTTTTGGTCTAATATTCGGTAGAAAAATGACTAAATTTTATAATTCAGTAAGATATTTTTATAATAATGGACAAAATTGTACATTTAATAAATATGGTGTTATTCAATCAAGCGGTGAAAATATTAATATTACATTCCCATTTTTAGTATTTATTATGTTATTACTTTTTTCATATGAACCTAATGAAATATCATTGCAATATTTATACGTATTTGTATTCGGGCTTTTATTAGGAATATTAGTTAGTAGTATATCATATTATGGCATTGAATACTTTTTAGTGAAAAATCCTCAAAAAGAATGTAATGATACAAGTGAATGTATTTTAAAAGATATGCCTGTACCAAAATATGAACCAAAGTATCCATCACAAGAAGAACAAGCAGCAATTGATTTAAACAAACAGAATGAAGTAATGGACGAAAATATAGAAGAAGAAAACAATAGTACTATTAAAAAGAGTAAATTTAGTTTATTAAAAATAATTATGTTAATAGTTATATTAATAATAGTTATATATTTATTATATTTTTATGTAATAAAACCGCGTTTAAGTAGTACATAATAATAAAAATATTTTTAATATTTTGAAATTAAATATATTGAAATTAAATATAAATATAAAAATAAGATTCATTATAATTATAGAGACAAATATAGAAACAAATGTTTTCACAAATTAATATATTCATTTCAAATAAAATAACATATTTATTAGATATATTTTATTATAATAATTTAAAAAAAATATATAACAAAGAACTAAATAAAATATTTAATTACTGTTCTTTCCCCGTTATAAAACCCGAATATTTGATATATAGCCAGTATTATTTTATTTATATATTTATCTATTATTTGAATAAAAATAAGCTTCTTTATACTGTAACATTACATTTAATTTATATTTTAGACATTGTATTTCAAAATATATGTTCTAAATATAATTATAATCCAATTTATAATATACATTTTTTAAAAAACATTTCTCATATGTTAATGATGTATCTTCTTCATTTAAAAATATGTTTACATAATATTTCTACTTTTAAAAAATCATTTTTAATATTATCATCTTTATCATTTTATTTATTATATAGAATAAATAATACATACACGAAAAGATTAGAATCGATTGAAAATAAAAATACATTTAATGATGAGTTTAAAATATTAATAATTTCGCCTGATATAAATTTTATAAAAAAAATTATTAATTTAACGCAGTTATTTACATATAATAACTATTTATTTTTTATTAATATTTTATTATTTACTCTATATTAGATTAAAATTAAATTACATTTACTTCTTCAATCGGATATATTAATGACTCGTTTATTTGAACATCTTTATGTAATCCACATTTACCGCCATATTTAAGCAATCCTTTTGATTTACATAATTTTCCAAATTTCGTTTTTAATGGTGTATTACATAAATTTATTGTTACAATGGTTGAACTTATATCACTTGACGTTTGAGAACTATTTGATGTATCATTTATTTGATTCGTATTTTCTTCTTGTAAAATACTATTTTGTAAAATACTATTTTGTAAAATACTATTTTGTAAAATACTATTTTGTAAAATACTATTTTGTAAAATACTATTTTCCATATTTTTATGAATACCGCATTTTCCTCCAAATTTAGATAAACCTCTTGAACAACACGTTTTATATGGATTACTTTTTAAAGGAGTCCCACATAAAATACCATTATATTTATTTTTTTTAATATAGTGTAAATTATTAATGGGCGTAACATCATTACAAACTGGCAATTTCCCTCCGTTTTTTCTACATATTGGGCACATCGTTAATATACTATAGTTTCCATAATTAGAATGTTTCTTTTTTAATATAATATACCAATCTAAAATACATGTATAACAAAAAATGTGTTTATTTGGGTCGCAATTTAATCCAATAATTGTATCATCTATTATAGTGTCTGAACATATATTACATATATATTCTTTATCATTGTCATTTTTATCAATTATATGAGCGTTATGATTCATATTTAAAATATTTATTATTATATTATTATGTTAATTATTTTTTAAATATTATTTTATTCAATTTTTTATATATCTATTATATAAACTATTATAAATGAAAAAAACAAACAACACCTTAGTTATAAATAATGCCAATATTCAATTATCATCTAAAAAACCATCATCTAAAAAAAATGTTAAGAAATCAAAAACTGTATCAGTTGTAGATTTAAAAAAACAAGTAAAAACATTGTCTAAAATGTTTTCAACCAAATTAAATAAACAATCCGATTCTAATATAAAATTAAAATCTATACCATTAAGTAATAAAAAAGAAACATCATTAAAAAAAGTTATAAAAAAATCATCCACGCCAATATATAATTTGAAAGATGTTTCATTAAAAAATTATATAAATTCTTATAAAAAAATATTAAAAAATAGTAAATCATCTAGTAAAAAATATATTCTTAAGGGAGGCGGAAACGTTATAACTGAATCATTGGGTATGATTAAAACAATGAAAGCACTAGGTAATAGTATTTTTAAAGAAATACACGACATAACCAGAATTGGTCATGATATTAATAATGTAGCGTCATCTGACCCATTACCAAATGAAAATACTAAAACGACGAATGTTCAAACACCAGATTTATAATATTTATTATGAATAATTATTTATTACATATTTATTACATATTATATTAGACTATTTAGGTAATGTATTCCGTCTTATCTATTTTTTCTTCAAATGAAAAATCTCTTTTAAATAATTTTACTGCTTCATCTATTTTAGGATCTACTTTTATTTCAGGTGTTATATCAGAATTCAATAGAGCATATATTCCGAGAACATAGTAATAATGACAAATATTATACATTTTATCGATTATCATTTTTGTTTTAGAACTGATTATATTTAAGTTCTTATTACTTATTATGGTAGATTCTTGTATTTTATTTAAAATTTGAATTAGTTCATTTAATCCGTTAAAATAATGTTCTCTAATCTTATCGCGTGATTCTAAAAATAATTTATTAAAACGAATATTAGGATGTTCCTTTTCATTATCATGTTTTGCTCTACTATATAACAATCTCTTATCATTATCAGATAAAGTATAAAATATACCTTTATTATCTTCACATTTATTTTTTTCTAAAAAATCTGCGGTTTTATGTATATTTTTTAATGATTTCATAATTTCTGTATCTTTTTTAAATATTAGTGATTGTGGTACACATACTTCACACTTATGTAATTGTAAAAATTTTTGATAACATATACCACCATCATATATATTTTTCTCCTTGTTTACTTCATATGGTATTGTTGATAATATCGCTGCAATAATATTATTTCTAACAATAAAATTTTCTGTTATTGCTTGACATAACTGAGTTTTAGTCAATGAACATTTTTCGCCATTTTTACAAAAATTTGATGGTTTACTATATGTATTTGGAACTTTATATTTTAAAATACTGTTTGCAACCTGTTCTTCTCTTTCTTCTTCTTCTTTTTTAACATTCATTTTTATTGGCGCTTGTATAATCATTTGATTAACAGTTTTGTTTAGTTCTTTTATTGTAGGTTCTACCGTTCGAGGTTTTAATGCTTCATTTACTGCTTCATTTAAATGTTGATTTTTAACGTTAGTTATATTATTTACACGTTTTTTACTATTGTTTGTAATTTTATTTGTACCTTTATTTGTAGCTTTATTTGTAGCTTGATTTGTAGCCTGATTTGTAGCTTGATTTGTACCTTTATTTGTAGCTTGATTTGTTACAATTGGTACAATTCTTGTATTTTGCGTATTAGGCACAGTTTTTGTATTTTGCGTATTAGGTATAATTTGTTTATTTCTTCCATTATTAGATGGTTTAATAGATTTTTGTTCAATAACCGTAACATTATTAATTATTGGATTAAGCGGAGGACTTTGTTTAGTATTTGCTTTAGAATTATTATTATTATTCATAAATTCTAATAATTGATTTCCTTTTTTTAAAATTGGCGTATTAAATTTAAAATTTTCATTATTGAATCCTATAACAACCTTTTCATTCGTAGGTTTATTCCCTTGTTTTTTTGATTTATTTTTTTTAACATTTCTATTATTATTTACATTATATTCATTTTCTTCTTCAATTTCACCATTTTCACCATTTTCTTCATTTTCTTCATTTTCTTCATTTTCTTCATTTTCTTCAATTTCTTCATTTTCTTCATTTTCTTCATTATTTTCATTTTTTTCTTCATTTTCATCTTCATTTTCATTTTCTTCTTTTTTATCAGAATTATTATTGTTATTGTTTTTTTTTTTAATTATTGGTTTAAACGGTTTTTTAAATTTACCTTTACGACGACCACCTTCTTGTACTTCGTGCGCTACTTCTTCAATATCTGTTTTTTCAACAACATTTGATTCTTCAGTCGGAATATATATCATTTCAGATAATATATTATTTACATGACGTGTATTAATATAGTATGGTTTATATTTTCTTTCATTTGAATTATTAAATTTTCCATCATCTATATATTTCAAAGTATTATCATATTTATAAAATTCTCCATAAAATGGATCATCTAATTTATCTTCAAATAGTCCACTTTTAAAAGTATCATCATTTGATGGATTAAATTGTAAAGTCATTGTTAAAGCATCATCATCCGTAGATGTAACTTGATTATGTATATCCCTTAAAATATCAATGTTTATTTTAGATAATTTGTTTTTATAAATTATTGCAATCTTATTACAAAAATTAGGTTTTAAGTATAAATTACCATATTCCATTATTAAATTATTTGAAAGTTGTGATATTTTATCAAACAGCATAGAATCTTCATTTTTATAGGCTGGATCTAATTTTGAATAATCTATATCATTTTTAAAAATTTCTTTAGGTGTTTCTATTTTTTGAGCTGGAACTTGGACAGGTTCAGTTTGAACCGAAGTAGTATTTCCCATATCTTAATTATTAATAAGAAAATATTCTTATATTTTATTTATTCAAATTATTATAAAATTTATTTAATGCAAAATAAAATAAACATTTTGGTGAAAATATGTCTGCTTTTTTTGTTTTTAAAAATAATATTGCATCATGTATTGTGATTTTCCCGTATCTTAATAAATATGCTACAATAATTGTATCTATATCTTGTTTATTATAATATCCTATTAATAAAACTTTTTCATTATTTATTATTTTATCGTGTATATATTCAGTTATATCAGACAATTGCTGAAACATCAAATTGTTCATATGTTCGTATGAATCATTATCAATATAATCAATCACTATTCTTATCTCCTCCGTATCATCTTTTTTAGTAAATGGTTCTTTTTTTGATAAATGTATAATATTTTTTATCTTTTTTTTCTTAATAAAATAAATATCGGTTCCATAATGTGTTATCCAAAAATGTGGTAAAATTTCCATATTTATTAATAAATATTATTAAATTCAAAAATTATACTATATTTACAAAAAAAAATGATGGGTATATTTTTCTAAATAACTCTAATGAAAATATTGTTTAGTTAATATTTTTTAATTTTCTTTTTTGAAAAAATGTCGCATTCTCATACTTTTAACTGCTCATATGAAGATATTGAGCAGTTTATGTGTTCAATGCTATGTATTAGTGATGATCCTATTCCACAATATAAAAAAACAAATGAGTTACATCCACGTTCTGGATCACTATATGAATTAGTGCTCGAATCATACATAGACCCTCGTGTATCACTTTACGAGTCTCTACATGTTCCACCGCCATGTCCTGCACCACTGTGTGAGCCACTACTTGAGCCACATCCACGTCCTACATCACAAATCGATGATGAAGCCTTTGAAAGGGCATATAATGGATATCTATCAGCCAATAAAAGAATGGATGATGCTCGAATGGAAAGATTTAGAAAACCAATGAATCGAGTCTTAAAATATATTCAAGACATGTCTTTTCGAAATGTTAAAGACAAAATTTCAAAGGGATGGAAAAACATTTCAATTTATGAATGTCAATTCCTATTAATGCATAATGATTATCGTAAGTATGATGATTATGGAACTCTAATGCGTTTTAATGGCCATCGAATTGACCATATCATTTTTAATACAAGACCAGATGTCTTCCAGATTCTTATTGATTTTTTTCAAAATAAATTTAAAAAATATAACTTTAAAGTGCGAAGTTATTCTATACTCGAAAATGGACATCGAGTTTTTAGAGTCGTCCTTCAACCAAGACTTAGATAAAAATATTTAAGATAAATGTAAATATTTATCCTCTTATAAAATTAATTTATATATAATCAAATATAAAAAATGAATTATTTTTTTTAAATTATATACTTATAAAAAGATATGATTAAAATGAAATATACTTTCAACAAAAATGAGTAAAAATAATGTTCAAGACGATGAAATGCCAAATGGCGATATTACTGAAAAAACAAACACTGATACTTCAGTAGAAACTTCAGTTGATGCTTCTTTAGAAACATCTACCTCTACAAATGACGTGAATGACCAAAACCATAAAAAATTTGATGATAAAATATTCGTACAAAAATGTGAATTCTATAATAAAATTAATATGGCGCGAAAAGAAGCTATTAAGGTCATTACAAATAATGCAATTTTTAAAATGGTGCGTTCTGTAAAAAATGGCTATAATAGAACGATATTATACCGTTATCAATGGTCACCTAACCCCGACGATGTTTATGATCCATCGGGTAATAGAATAATTTTTGGAGATGGTATTCGACTGAGTGACCTTATTAGAAAAAATCCTAAATATTTTTTTAATGGACTTGATGATTTTTTTAATAAAAATGGAGAAAAAAAATATTTTACAGGAATTTATCCTAAAAAAATTAATGATGTTACGATTTGGAATATTTACGTGTCATGGAATGATGAAGAAAATTATGTTAAATGATTATACTTATTTTTACTCTTTTATTGTTATATAAATTTTTATATAATAATATTATTAAATTATTACTATATGTTTATTTTATTTATATAAATTGTATTATAAAAACGATATAAAGAATAAAATTATTTTATTATATATAAAATATATTTAAACTAAAAAATTAATATGTTAAATACTTTAATTTTATTTATATATACATTTATTTATTTTGAAATAGAAACTATTATAAAACCTTTTTTAAATACTGATTTTTTAATATTTGATAAAGAACCTTTTATCTTTTATCCAATTATAAAAACTGCTAATATTTTTATATTAATAATATTTTTAACATTAAATGCGCGTTTAATTACTTTTCCTAAACATACAAATTATACAATATTTTCTTTATTATTAATTTATAAAAAGTATTTAATAGACTTAATTATAAATCATAATCAGATATCTTTATTTGAAAATAATTTAAAAAGAGCTATAATGTGGTGTTTTACAACACCTTTAATACTTAAATTATATGCTAATGTAAATAATGTATCTCTTAAAGATATTAATGCATATTATCATATTGGATCGAATATAATATATATTATTATATATCCATTTAATAAAATAATATATACACAATATATTATAATACTACTTTCTTTAACAGAAGGATATTTTATATATAACTTATTTTTCCTTAAAAAATATAAATTTACTCAATTTGTTGTGTATATTTGGTTTTTATTTACATGTTTACATATAATTGATTCATTTAATATATTCAATCAACATGATATTCATATTTGTTATTTATTAAGTGATATGATAGCAAAATTGACAACAATATTATTTATGCATGATAATGAAGAATATATTTATAACACAAGAATAAATATTGATTTACAAACAATATCATTATTATCAAATATCAAGAAATGTGTTAAAAACTTTGAATCATCAAATACTATTACACAAAAATGTAATTACTTAATAAATGATATAAATCAAAATTTAGCTAATTATATACCACTTGATAAAACAACATTAAAACTTGAATTATTGAAAAAAATATTACCATTTGAATTTGAAGAACAATATTTAACACAATCTAATAATTGTAAAGAATATAAATCTATATGTGTATTATTTACAGATATTGTTTCTTATACTGAACTTTCTAAAAAATATGATAGTGCAATTATTTATAAATTATTGAATGAAATATATACACGTTTTGATAATATTGTTAATCGTTATTCAAATTTGCAGAAAATAGAAACAATAGGTGATGCTTATATGGTAGTGGGTAATATATATGAAAATACTGAATTATATAGTATAAATACTAATTATGAAATACAAAATAGAGAAAATAATATTAAATGTATGGTTTTATTAGCAATCGATTTTTTGAAAGAGATTAAATTAATAAAAACGCCTGATAATAAACCTTTACAATTAAGAATTGGTATAAATATTGGGAAAGTTGTTATTGGAATATTAGGAAGCGAAATACCGCGATTATGTGTTATTGGAAATACTGTTAATGTAGCTGCACGATTACAAAGCACCGCAGATCCAGATTCTATTCAATTGAGTATGCATATGTATGAAATATCAAAAGATATTGATTTTGGATTTGATATAAATTATGAAATTAAAGAAAATGTATTTCTAAAAAATATTGGTTCTATAACAACATATAATATAAATTTATAATGAATAAAATTGAGAAATTTAGAACTACATATAAAAACTATTTAGATTAGCCCACATTTAATTCGATTCTAATGATTCGAATCGATAGAATAAATATATTATGTACAATACGTCTGATAATGCCATAAGAGGAAATGAACATATTATCCACAATGTGGCAAGAAACAAACGAAAAGGAAAGCTTGTTTTAAGAAATTCACAATATTGTCTCGATATTCTTCTGTTTAAAAAGTTGTTAATCCACTCGATTAATCCATCGTATGTGGTCTTGTTTGCTGTATATTTTGTTGTATATTTTATTGTATTGTTCATTTTTACTTTTAATTAAGTCGTAAAATATATTTAGATTCTTAAATATATTAATAAAAAAAAATTTAATGTATTTGCCATCAATTTTTTATTTTATTAAAAAATGAAAATTTTTTATTTAAAAGCATTTAACATATAATATATTATAATATAACCTAAAATGGCTGACGTCAAAAGATTAACAAAAGAATTAAATGACATGAAAAAGAATGATACGCCGAATTTATCCGCGGCACCTATCGACCCAAATAATTTATTTGAATGGAATGCTGTCATATTAGGACCAATCGGAACACCGTATGAAGGCGGTATTTTTAATTTAAACATTTCCATACCCCGTAATTATCCATTTAAACCCCCTATATTCATTTTTAAAACGAAAATATACCACCCTAATATTAACAGTACAGGTAGTATATGTTTAGATATTTTAAAAACACAATGGAGTCCCGCATTAACGATTTCAAAGGTTTTATTATCAATATGTTCATTACTATCGGACCCCAATCCAAATGACCCTTTAGTGCCTGATATTGCAAATACATTGAAAGAAAATCCGGAATTATATAATAAAACTGCTAAAGAGTGGACTATTATATATGCATCTGGTTGTTGATTTATTAAAAATAAATATATCTATTTCGAATTTCTTCAATATCGTTCAAATAATTTGATATTAAAGAATTATAAAATAATAAGTTATAATATATTGATTTAAAACAAATGTCAGATGAAATAAACAATACAAATGATACAAGTGGTACAAATGATACAATTGGTACAAATAGTACAAACTCTACAAATCATACAAATAATAATTATATAAATCAATTTGTAATTGAAGAAATCGATTTGAGTAATATTAATTTTAACAATAACCAGAGTATAATTAATACAATACATAATGTTTTAGAGAATATTAGAAATAATTCAACTATTATAAATTCTTTATCAAATAATAATAACAATAATTATTCAACAACAATAGTATATCCCAATATTGATTATGATGATTATGATTATGATTTTGTTCATGAAAATGATAATGAAAATTACAGTGATAATGAAGGTAATTATTTAAATAATAGTTATATTGAATTAGACATAATGATATATAATGATGAAATTGTAAAATATTTTAAATCATGTAACCATATTAATGATGTTTTAGGTAAAGCTACTATTATTAAAAATACGGATGCAATATTAGATGATTATTGTATGATTTGTATGGATAAATACAAAGCACGTGAATATAAAAGAATTATTCCTAAATGTAATCATTTTTTTCATAAAAAATGTATTGATAAATGGCTTAAAAAAAAGGCGACATGTCCAGTATGTAGATGTGATTTATTAGAAACAAATGAATCTATTTTAGATTCATCTTATTCTATTGACGTACCTTTAACTTATAATTTATCAGGGTCATCCATTAATGCATCATCTGAAACGTCAGTTGAAACGTCAGTTGAAACATCAGTAGATGCATCTTTAGATAATTCAGTTGGAACGCCTAATGGTTCACCCGATAATGCATAATCCATCACTTGTTTTGAAGCCGTTTCGGTGCCATCATTCATTATATCAATCATCTCGTTCACTCTTTCAAAGCCATTATCGATATCAGTTGAAAAATATGAACATGGGGGTTTATTTTCAAATGCGGCGTCTATTATAGGTCTCAAATAAGAATCACCCTCTTTTAGCTCTTGTGGCGATAATTGTTTAAACCAATCGGGGTAACCAGGTGCAGTATTATACAGAGGAAAGAAAACACGTTTTCCTTCACAATCTTTCCAATTAAAATCTATCATTATATTATCCAAAACATTCCCCGTTGAATCGTATTCTTGACACCTTGATGGAATATGACCATAATCCCATTCATCATCATCATTACTTAATTCTCTATAACAATGTTCTAAAACATCTTTACCTATTTCGTGATATTCTAATTGTCTATTATTTTTAAGTGAATCTAAAATTCGTTCTTCCGTTGTTGTTTTTACACATGTTATAAATTTAGTATGTGGACGTGACATCATAAACCAATTCAAAGGTTTAGTATATCCATGTAGTGTTCTTTGACATATATCGTATTCATGACCACATCCGAATCCTACATAATCATGTTTTTTTAATTTATTATAAAATGGACATATACATTTTAAAACTAATATATCGGCGTCTATCCAAACTCCTCCATATTTTTCTAAAAGCGAATATCTATAATAATCGACTCTTTGAGGTAATTCTAAGAAACTTAAATCCAAATCTTTTAATTCTGGTAGATAATCTAATATATTATGATTATCTAAAACGATTACTTCAAAACATTTTCCACAATTGAATTTTACAGATTCCATGCATAAGTCGATGTATCCCGGTTTTATTTTACCAGGTAATGTTTCCCAATACATCCATATAACTTTTTCACCCATTGGATTATCATTATGTGAATTATTAATTTCATTGGTTATAGTCATATCATCATCCAATATATTTATATAATCCGTTCCATTAATATTATCACTCTCATCATTTTTATTAGAAAAACTTTCATTATTTATTTTATTAAAATAAACATTTAAAAAGTAAAATAATGTAAATATTATTAAAATAAATATTAATACATATATCATTTAATGTTATTTATATTATTATATAACATTTATTTTAAAAAATATTATTTTTCAAATATTATTTTTATATTTTATTATAATTTATATTTTGATTATATTTTTATTATAATTATACTTAAATAAAATGTATTTATTCAATTTTTTCAATAAAATGTATTTTTTCATTAAATATAATATTATATTTAATAAAATAAAGTAATATATTACATTTCATTTGTATTCATTTTTTCAATTAAATTCTTCATCTGTTTCTTTATATTCTTCTTTTGTTTCGCATCTTTTGTCATTTTAGATGCATACGTTTCAATTATATTCTTTACATCTTCTTCATTCATATTTCCACTTTGTTGAAATAACGGATTTTGTTTTAGTTCATTTATTTGATTCTTCTCTCTCGCCTCTTTTGATGTTCTGTTACCTTTTAAGCTATTTGTCTTTGCACGAAGTCGTCTTCTTAATTCGTCTCTTCTTTCTTGACTAATACTACCTTTTTCACTTGGTTCTTCAATACTACTTGTTGATTCAGAAGTATTTCCATTAATTAATTCACTTATTTTATTCATATCCAAATTCTTACCAATATATTTTTTTAATTCATCATTGTTTATCAATTCACTTAAATTAAATGATTTATTTTCTTCATTGTTTATAGTGGGTATAATATCTGGTATTATATCAGTCATTATACAATATATCTAAATAATAGAAAATAATATATTATTATAACCGAAAAACTTTAAAAAAAATTTTTAAATATATGAGGCATTCCCCTACTAAATGCACTACTTGGAATATTTTGAAAAAATCCATCTTCATCATCCTCATCATTTTTTGTCTTTTTTGCAGTTTTACTCTTTTGAATACTATTTATATTAAATCCATCTTGTAATGATGCATTTTTAAAAGTTTCACTTATATCTAAATCATCCTCATATGGTAAAATCTTTTTTAATTGTTCTTTTTCAGTCTGTGTAAAAGTTTTTGTAGGATATCTAATATTATATACTACATATAAATCGCCATATTTTCCATCACTATTTTTTATTGGCATACCTTTATTCTTAATAACTGTATATGAATTATCTTTTATAACACTATTTATTTTATATGATATATTTTTACCATTAATATCTTCAAATGATATACTTGTACCAATAATTGCATTACATATCATTACGCCATGATTATATATTAAATGATTCCCAATTCTTTTAAATTTTTTACATTCTTCCTCTTTTAAAATAAATATAACATCACCAGCTATTGAATTTAAAGATTGATCTCCCATATTCTCAAATATTTTTTTATCATTGTCTTCTGTGCCAGAATCAATTACTAATAAAAACTGCTTTTCAACAATTTTTGTTCCTGTACTTGAACATCCTCTGCATGGATTTTTTGCAACTTTTTTATTACCAGAACATGTATTACATACTCCTTGACTCCTCTGTATCATTCCGGGGCCAATCATTCGGTCTATTATTTTTATACCAATTCCATTACAGTCACTGCATTGTAATAAATTTTGACCACCGTATCCATTACATTCTTCACATAATTGTTTTATTTTTAATGTTATTTTCTTTTTAGAACCATTATAACAATCTTTAATTGTTATTGGTATATTTACTGTTTTTGCTTCATTCTTAGAAATATTATTTCTACTATGAATCCCTCCACCCATACTTCCAAATGGAGATTGATCTCCAAAAAACATTTTAAAAATATCTTCTGGATTTGATGTGTGAAAAGGTGAACCTTCTCCCATTCCATTATCCCTTAATCCATCTATTCCATATTTATCATATAAACTCTTCTTTTGAGGATCTGATAAGACTTCATATGCTTCATTTATCTCTTTAAATTTAGCTTCGGCTTCATCTTTATTATCAGGATTTTTATCAGGGTGCCATTTGACAGCCATTTTTCTATAACCTTTTTTTATTTCGGATTCATCTGCGTTTTTTTCAACGCCTAATATTTCATAATAATTTTTGGAACTCATTAAAAAAATATATTAATATTTTTTTAAATTAAAAATTCTTTATTTATTTATTAATATTTTTATATAATATAATATATATATTATAATGCCAAATAATACTGTAAAATCAAAAAAAACTCAAAGAGAACAAAATATCAATAATTATTCAAATTTATTTATTAATACTAATAATAAAAAGAAATTTAGTAATGCAATACATCAATATAATAATAGACAAAAAATATTTAGTTTTGGACGAATAATTAAAGGTGTAACTGGAATAAAGAAAACATTTAGTCAATATAATAATGTGAATATAAAACAAATTTTAATCAATCATCTTGATAAATTTCAAGAACTAATAAAAAATGGTAAAATACAACAATTAAAAAAAATTCTTAATAAGCTTATTGAATTAAAAATTATTCAGAAAAGTAATGATAGATATAGAATAGTAGTTAGTATTGATAAAAATGATGAGGGTAAAAATGTCGTTACTACATTAGATTTTGATTTTGATAGAATACATTTTTTTAATCTATTAATATCGAAAGATTATTTTATAAATAAATATTTAGAAATATTTGATAAATTAACTAAATCTAATAATTATAGAAGAGAAATACTTATATTCATACTAAAAAATTCATTATTAAACAATAATAATGAAGACCATACAAAATTAGGTATTACTATTTTTTTAAATTCTTTTTATAACTTATATAAAGTACATGAAGAAATAAAAAAGTATGAAGGTACTTTTAAAGAATATAAAGGACGTAAATTAGAGTTATATCAATTTTTGGAGTCTGTAAATACAAAATATCCTAGCATATTTATTGATATAGATAAAATGATTAAGAAACTAAAACCACTACCTAATGCTAAAACCAATAATCATATCAAACAGAGTATAAACAATAAAAAAGAATTTTCTTTGGAAAATTATACAAAATCGTTGCAAAAAATTCCTAATAAATAAATAAAAACATAATTAAAATATATTACAACAAAATATCCAAATTTTAAAAATATTTTATAAAAATATATTTTTTAATTAGTCCAATATTCATCAACCAGTCCATACTTAATACACTTTTCCGCATCCATCCAAATATCATGCTTTAAAAGTTCATTTAATTCCTTCTTAGGAATACTCGCATTATCCATATATATTTTCTTTATCTTCTTCATTAATTCTTCCAAATGTTTATATTCATCCTCTATTTCACTCATTTTACCCCAACATCCCGCCGAAAGTTGATGAATTAACATATGTGCATTAGGACGAATATAACGTTTATTACAAACAACACTTATTAAAGTTCCTGCGGATGCCGTCGCTCCCTCAATAATACTATATATGGGAACTTTTGAAGCCATAATTACATCAACCGCCATAAATCCTGCATATACAGACCCTCCATAAGAATTAATATGTAAGTAAATCGGAACTGGATCAATATTTAACTTATGTGATGTAATTATATTTTCCTCTTCCGCCTCTTTAAGTAAATTACATAATTCAAATACAGTCTCTCGACTCACTTCACTGTGAAAATAAACATGATTGTAGTCACGTTGAATCTTTTCACTACTGTTTTTACTTCCAAGTCCTAAACTGGACTTTCCCGCTTCACTTACAGAATCATTATCACTTCCTGAATCACTGTCCTTTTTTTTATCTTCTTCTTTCGCCTTTTTATTAGGTTTGACGCCAAAATATACGTCGTTTATCATTCTCTTATTTGAATTTCTGGTATTCATTATTTTTAATTTATTTATACATTATATTATATTTAATTTCTTTATATCACTATTTGTATGACTATTTATATCACCTATTTAATGATTTAGAATTATAATTTATTAAAAAATGTTTTTTTAATAAAAATTGATTTTATAATAAAAATTGAATATATAATATAAATTGAATTTTTAATAAAAATTGAATTAAATACTGATTTAAATACAAATTATATATTATTTATTAAAACTGAAAAATGTCACGTCGATTAAAACGAATTATCCGCGAATACGACGAATTAAATAAATCAGTCGATATTTTAAAACAGAGTGGAATATATTTCCATATAAATGATGAAAATATTGATATAATTTATGCAATGTTAGTAGGACCGAAAGATACGCCATACGAAGGGGGTTTTTATTTTTTTAAATTTGAATATCCCAATGATTATCCTATGTCACCACCTGTAGCAACTTTTTGTACAAGAGGATTAATTAAAAATGGTTCTGTAAGTATAAAAGTGCGTTTTAATCCAAACCTTTATACATGTGGTAAAGTATGTCTTTCCATGTTAAATACGTGGAATGGCCCTGGATGGGTTCCAACTAATACTATATCCAATGTATTAGTCGCTATTCAAGCTCTTGTTTTAAATGAAACACCTTTGATAAATGAACCCGGTTTTGAAAATTCGCATTTTTCAATATTAGATAAATACAACAAGATAATTGAATATGCTAATATCAAAAGTGCTGTTTTCGAAACTATTCTTGATACTCCTACAGAATTTATTTTCTTTAAACCGATTATCTATAAAATTTACAAAGAAAATGTTGAATCATATCGCGATTACATTCTTAAACGAAATGCAGATTTTAATAATTTTGAAATTGAAAGTCCTGCATATGGTATGAAAACTATACTTGATTACAGTATGATGGTTTATCAAGTTGATGAAATATTTCATAAAATATGTCAATTTGAAATAGAAGAGTTGGCTAAAAGCATGGACGGTACAACTATTTAAAAAATGAATAACTATGAATATGATAATAATTATACCAATAATTCAATAATTTATATATTACAATATACCATCTAAATAATTTTTATTTTTTTCAGTATCATTATAACCTTTTTTATATAATTGTATAAAATCACATGAACTTGTAAAAAAGAATTTTATAAAATCATTTATAATTTTAAATAATGAACCTTTATCTTTTTTATTAGAATCAATGTTTTCCCATATATCAGATGTTATATGTAAAGTTGGTTCAAATAGATGTAAAAAAGGATATTTGCTAAATCCTCCATCAAATGAATATAAATTATTGTATTTATGTATAATATTACCTGTAATAAATGGAATATTTGAACTTGCTATACATGCATCTATTGCATCTTCTAAATTTTCAAAGTGATGATATATATTTGTTTTTGTATGAAAGTTTTTAATTGTAGTAACTCCTATATATAATTTATCTAATTCAAAATCGTTCGTTGAAAAATTGTTTAATAAAGCCTTTTTAATATTTTGTTGTAATTTACTTATTGAAAAACTACATTTATCATATGAAAATATATTTTCAATATCTAATATATTAACAATATTGTTCGGGTCATATTTATAAGTTGCAAATAATGCATTAAATGCTCCTGCAGACGCACCCGTAAATATATAATTTGATGTGTCATAATTATTTTTTATATATGATAATATACCTAATAGATAAAAGCCTCTTAATCCTGCAGGTGATATTGCTATTAATTTTTTATTTTTTATATCATTATGGTTTTCTATATATAGTTCGGCATCAATATTACAAATTTCATTATTTAATTTTTTATCTATTAAACATTGGTCTTTTATATTATTATACTTACTTGAAATACGTTTTGTTTCAACTAACTTGTTATTAGAAGATAAATGATATTTTGAGTTTGAGTTTGAAAATGCATTTGAAATATTTATTAAAACAAGTGTTATTTTTATTATACTGAGAATATTAAATATTTTTACCATTTATTGAAAATTATAACTTAAATATATATAATATTTAGAAATATCGTTTTTTGTAAAATATACGATTTTATATTTTATATTTCATTGTAAAATATACGATTTTATATTTTATATTTCATTGTAAAATATACGATTTTATATTTTATATTTCGTATTCGTTTATAATAAAAATTGATATTTTATAAATTATATACTCTATAAATATATATAAATATATAATAATAATAATTTATATATAATATGATTTCAATGAATCAGGAAGAATTACGGAAAAACATTAAAAACATACAAAATGATTCAACGCTAACTTTAGAAGAAAAGAAGACTAAAATAAAAGAATTAATGTCGTCGCCTACAAAAATATCACACGACAATAATAATAGCGGCATCAAAGATTTTTCTGATAAATTATGTATTCACTATAATAAAAAATGCCATAAATTTTATTTTTCGTGTTGTAATTCTTACAATAATTGTATTCGCTGTCATAATGAAAATATTAGGGATAAAGATATGCATGAACCGCAATTAGAAACAATTGAATGTAATGAGTGTAATAGTCGCCAAGAGCCAAATAAAAGTTGTAATAATTGCGGTTTATTATTTAGTCGTAATTATTGCGAAACATGTAATATATGGACTTCTAAAAATATTACTCATTGTGATTTATGTGGCCTATGTCGCGTTGGATTAAAGGAAAACCTTTATCATTGTAATAAATGTGATACATGTTTTTTAATAAATGAATTAAAACATCAATGTGTTAAAGTTTCATTTAAAAATCAAATATGTATTTTTTGTTTAGAAAATGTACATTCTTCATCTAAAAAATGTATTGCAACTCGCTGTGGGCATATTGTTCATAAAGATTGTTTTGAAGACGGAATTAAAAATAATATATTCAAATGCTCATTGTGTCGAAAATCTTTATTTGGTATGAACTTTTATTGGAAACAGATTCGTAATGAAATTAAAAATCAACCTATGCCACCCGATTTTTTTAAATTCAGTGAAGGCGATATTATACTTACAAAATATGGTAAATGTCTTGTTATTTTAATCGAAAATAATAAAGTCTATGGCGAATTAGTTGATTGGAAATTGAAAAACCGAAAATCGGTAAAAATAGTTTTAGACGCTGATAGTGTAGAACACCTTGTTCAAATATATTGTAATGATTGTGAAACAACGTCTAATGCAAAATTTCATTTTATTGGAATGGAATGTTTACATTGTCATGGATATAATACAACTAAAAATGACATTTAATTTACTTTATACTCATTCTAATATAAAGATATTATAATAAATATAGATTAAAAATGGATAATTATTATGAAATTATACCAAGACTATATCTTGGATCAGTTGAGACATCAAATGATTTTGAAGAGATAAAGAGGCGAAATATATCTGTAATAATAAATTGCACAAAAGATATTGATAATAAATTTGAATTACGTTTATTAAAACCCATTGAAGAGGCACCCGAAGATGTTCGTTTTTGGTTAATTCAAAATAGTTATTATATAAAATATTTTAGAATACCAGTTGATGATAATGGTGATGAAAAGGAGGTTGATAATTTTTATAAATATGTTATGGAAATTTTACCTGAAATATATCGTCTTTATAAATATGGTAAAACAATATTGGTACATTGTTTGGCGGGTAATCAACGTTCAGTGGCTTTTGTATGTGCTTTTTTAATGTATTATGATAAGTTAGTATTTGAGGAAGCGGTTGGTCTTTTACTTCATAAAAAGCCGAATGTTTTTTATTTTGGGGAAAGAATTAATTTTAAAGATGCATTATTACGTATAGAGGGTGAAATATTGGACGGAAAAATAAATTGTCCTAAATTAAATTTATTTATAAGAAACAAAAATTATAATATGTGTAGTAGTATTTTTTCAAAATCATTATAAAAATGATTTTTAATAAAAATTACACCAATCAAAAAGATAAACGATACAAACTTTTTATAAAAATATAAAATATAGATTGATATAAGGCAGGATTGTGATAAAAATTGATGGCTATTTTTATTTATTATAATTAGTTATTACATAAAATAATTAGTCATAACATAATTAGTCATTAAAATTCGTAACTTTTAAGAATATCGGAACTTGCATATAAGATGTGTAGTGAAATGGAAAAATTCTTGCTTGATTATATAAATGAATCTGAAGAGATGAATAGTAAAATGAAAAAATTCTTGCTTGATTCTAGAAATGAATCTGAAAAGGTGTGTAGTAAAATGAAAAAATTCTTGCTTGATTATATAAATAAATCTGAAGAGATGTGGAGTGAAATAAAAAAATCCTTGCTTGAAGAGACGTTTAGTAAAATGAAAAAATTCTTGCTTCGTTCTATAAATGAATCTGATGAGATGAAGCCTTTTTTAGGAAAGGGACATGTAATTATTGATAATGGTTATGAAAAAAATTCATTCACGGTCACTATTACAAATGATATTCTCGAGGCTGTTGTCATAACAATTGCATTTGTCACGGATAATTGGCGTAACATAGAGGGAATTACATATAATGATAATTATGATTACGCATGTAATCCAAAAGTTGTTGAATTCTTTTTTACGGCTGAACCACGAAAACTGAAAGAATCTTTAGAATTTCTTCCTAATGGTGAAATGGCCCCAAACACTTTTTTTAGAGATGAGCTTCCTGAATACTCTGTTTCTAATACTGGATTTTCTGATGTCATCGTCGAAATTATTAGAATAATTAAAATTATTCGTCTTTCTAAGAAATAATACAGCATGATACAGCATAATACATCATGATACAGCATGATACAGCATGATACAGCATAATACACCTACAGTTAAAACATTATATCAAAAATGAAAGTTTAAATACTTATTATGATATTTATAAGTTAATTTATAATATTTTAGAAAAAAAATAACAAGGAATATTTATGAGAAGAAACTTTAGTGAGTGGAAAATATATTAATATTAATCAATATATTATCAATGATAAAATTATATTATAATTAAAATAAATATTTAGAGCGGTGCGTATTTAAAATATAGTTATAAAATATATAAATTATAAATATATTTTGTCTAATTTTTCTTTTTTGTAAGTGTAATAATATTTGAACTTGTAAAAATGTATTATTTAATCAATTGACCAATTTATATTTAATGGTTCTAATAATTCATCTACTTTTTTAAATATATTTGAACCAAAGAATCCACGATGTGCTGATAAGGGTGATGGATGAACACCACATATGATTTTACTTTTATTTTCAATAAATTTATCTTTGTTTTTTGCAAAATTACCTAATAATAAAAATATGCAATTTTTATTACTGTCTGATATAAATTTTATTACATCATCCGTAAAAGGCGTCCATTCTTTCATAAATGAACCCGCTTTTCCATCTATTACTGATAAAGATGCATTTAATAAAAATATTTTTTCGCGATGGAACCAATTTTCTAAATTTCCGTGTGTAAAACTATAATTCTTTTCGGGATATTCATTGTTTAATTCTTTATATATATTTGTTAATGACGGCGGTATAGGTATGTCTTTATTAACACTAAATGCTAAACCATGCGCTTGGCCTTTACCATGATAAGGGTCTTGTCCTAATAATACAATTCTTATTTCATTAACGTCCATTGAAAAAACGCGGAACCAGTCTTCACGGGGTGGATGAATAAGTGGATAATCATCTACTTTTTTTTCCATCTTACATATAAGTTCTTGGTGTTTATCAAATATTGGCTTCCATGATTCATGAATTATTGAGTCAGTCATTTTTTATATATCTTTTTAATCTCTTATTTTTATATATTTAATATTATAATAATCAATTTTTATACATTTTTTATACATTTTTTATAAAATTTTTAGAAAAAAGTTGAAAAAACAGGTGACGTATACGGAAATCGCAACGGTAATACTTTTATCGTTAAACCGTATATTTTTATACTCATTTTTAACGGTAAACTGAAATTTATAAAAAAACTTGAAAAATGAGATTTAGATAATTTTTTATAAAATTTTAGAAAAATATTTAGAAAAAAGTTGAAAAAACAGGTGACGTATAAGGAAATCGCAACGGTAATACTTTTATCGTTAAATGAGATTTTTTAATACTTGATTTTTTAACGGTAATTTTTTTAACATTTAATTTATGATTTTAAACATTTTACGATTTTTGAATTTTTTTGTGCTTTTATTTACGATTGTCTATAAAAATATAATAAATATTATAAACATTCACAATATACTTAAATATATTATTGTATATTATACATTAAAATAATATATATATATTAAATAAATGATATTTTATATAATTATTATGTGCTTTATTATGTGCTTTTTTCTTGTGCTAAAAAAAAATCATGTTTTTTAAAAAGTTTTTTTAAAAATCCGATTTTAAAATTTTTAAATTTCATTTTTAAAAAAAACTTTTTAAAAAACATGATTTTTTTTTAGCACAAGAAAAAAGCACATAATAAAGCACATAATTTTAATAAAATTATTTGAATATTTATTTTATACTGTATTTATACATTATTTTATACACATTTTTTTAAATTATTGGATTTATTGTATATATTATATATTTTATATATTTTTCAATATAAAAATTATATTATTTTTTAGATAATTTAAAAATATATTTATAAATATATTTAAAAAAATTATAATTATATATAATAAATATGAATTCATATTCATGTAAAATATGTAATGAATATAATACAAATAGAGTATTTGAATTAAATAGACATATTTTAAAAAAGAAATCTTGTATGAGAAGTATTAAATCTTATGATTATAGTTTTGATCAGTTATTAGTTTTAACATTGATTCCTAATTCAGAATTTAATAATATAAAAAATAAAATTGAACATCTTAATAAATCAAGTGTTATTTTTAAAAATAAGGCAGACCTTTTATCTCGAATAGCTTTAATTGATAAACAAAAATTAAAAAAATGTACTATATGTAATAATGAATTTTATAAAATAACTGACTTAAAAGAACATTTAATATTAAAATGTTTTCATAATAAACTTAAAGAAAATGATTTAAATGTTATTATTAATAATAATAATACTAATACTAATGATGGAGATAGTAATTCTAATAATGGAGATAGCAATACAAACACATCAAACAGTAATCATAACAATATTCACAGTAATAACACCGTAAATAATGTTACAAATATTTATTTAGAAGTAAAAGCACCATTACCATTTGATGAAAACTGGGACACATCAAAAATTGAAAATATTGTAAAAGAAAATATAATATTCTCAAAATTTATGTATAGTAACCTTTTAACTGAAATACTTAAAAATGAAATAAATCTCAATGTCATTATTGAAGAAGATAATGATTCAGGAATCGTATATAAAAATGATATTGATAAATACATAAAAATGAAATCTGAAGATATAGTTGATAAAACTATTCAAAAATTAAAGGAACAATTATTAACAATAAATACTGAATCTGCAAATGATTATTTAGAAGAATGTATAAAAAGTAGTAAAACAATTATTAATAAAAAATATAACAACTATGTTGAAAAAAATGACACAAAAAGCGTTGTTTCAAATTTAATTAAAAATATATATAATCTCAAAAAAGACTCTGCATTAGAAATTTGTAAAAAAACAGAAGAGAATAATAGTAATTATAAAAGTAATGATAACGATGATGTTGTCGACAATAATTTAATTGGCTATTGACCTATTTATAAAAAAATGATTAATAATATTCCTTATATAAATATATTTATTATTCTATATTATAAATATATAAAACTATGAAAAATGAATGAAAACACCGATAATGAATGTTTTATATGTTTTGAAAAAAATAATATTACATTAGAACAAAGACTCGTAACAGGTTTATTTGGCATAGATTGTATAAACTATCCAATTATTCCTTTATCACATGCTTATGGATGTTCATGTAAAACAATTTTTTCACATAATAAATGTTTAAAGAATATTACAAAATGCCCGAGTTGTCGCAAAATTGTTAATATTCCCAACCTGCATATTCAATTACATTTTGAAAAATATTTAATTATTTTTCAAAACAATATTTTAAATATACTTGAATATAGTGTATTTTTTCTATCAGTTATATGTACATTTTTAATATATTTAATTGAACAATTTATTGGAATTATAGATAATACTTATATAAATTTTATATATATCGCAATTTATATATATGGTATTTATATCATATGTTATTCAAAAAAAATAAAAAATTATTGGTTATATGATGAAAATTTAAATTATTTTTATTAATGATATATAATAAATTCACCGTTTTATAAAAATAATTTTTTCAATGATTCCGCAATATTTTCAAATAATAAATATGGTTTATCACCTTCATCGGCATCTATATGTATTTTTGTATCAACCATGTCATTTATTTCTATAATATGACCATTATTTTCATTATAAGGTATTGTTATATTAGGTGACATATAATCAATTCCAGAGCATTCTAAACCTATTAATTGATGTGCTTTTACAAACATATCTAAATTAATTTGTGGTACATCATCTAATGGAATACGTACTGGATTGGCGCCATTATGGAAATTAATAGTGTTTGTAATAAATACTATCATATCTAATGGTAATATATCGATTTTATTATATCCCTGTTCTAATATATAAGCCCAATCTAAATTTGTTGTTGGAAATAAGTTTTTTTCTTTTTGAAGCATATTTTTTTGTTCAATCAGGTCTGAAATAGATGTTTTACTGTCACCTATAATAAATGGTTGTTCGCGTTTAATAATATCCATAACCTGATTATTAAATACAAATACTCTATAATTATCCCCATAAACTTGATTTTCCAACATAACTTGGTCATATTTTTTTAATAAATTATTTAATATTTTATTGAATTGTTGAGGTGTTTTTATAAATGTATTAACGTCTTTTCCTTGCATACCATCAACTGGTTTTAATACACGAGGATATGGAAGGTCGAAATCTATAAAATCGTCTTTATTTTTTTTATTAATAATCCAATGTCGTGGAACTGGTATATTATTATCCATAAAAATCTTGTTTGAAAGGTTCTTATTTTTTGCCAAATAATGTGATTCAGTATTATTAAAATTTCGAGAACCATATACTATTTTTTTACATTCTTCTTTTTCATCATCTCTATCACATTTTTCAATGGTATATGTATCTACATCTATTTTAAATCCATTTTTATTAAGAACCTCTTGTAAAAAAGAATTTTTCATCGTCATATGTTCTTTTTGAGTTTTTTTAAAGAAATTATTAATAATAAAAAATAAAATAATAATTAACATGATAATTAATAAAACGTTTGAAATAGACAAATCTTTTAATTTTGAATAATTTGATAATATATCAAGATACATGAATGTATATTCTTTATATATAATTAAGAATAAAAATAATTTAGAATAAAAATTGATTTTATAAATATCAAATAACAACTTAAAAATATAATATATTAAATATATAATATACTATTATATTAAAATGCAATTTTGTAAAGAATGTGAAAACAAGTTATTTCCATTTGAGGAAGATAATCAATTATGGAATAAATGTTTTGAATGCGGATTTAAAGAAGAATATTTAGAAACAGTAATTGATAAGAAACTATATAAAAACAAGGATAATAATGTTAATGATAATAATAGATATTTGATTTATGACCCATCCCTTCCCAGAACTATACATAAACAATGTCCTAATAAAGAATGTCCATCTGTAAAAGACCCTTCTTTACAAGAAGCCATTTTTATACAAGACCCCGTTACAATTAAATTAACGTATATATGTGTAAATTGTAATACAGAATGGAAGTATTCATAATAATATTTTTAATAATTTGATAATATAATAATTTGATATAATTGTTATATAAATTTATAAAATATTTTAATAAAATATATAAAAATTGAAAACTATTATTTAAAAATATAAATTATAATTATTATATATTATAATAAATATGGCAGACGACGATTTTGACAACGATTTTTCAAATACAAATGATATAACAGAAGATAATGATGATATTATTGAATTAAACGTCGATGAAGAAGATATTGAAGAAGATGATAAGTTTAAACTTGTAACATATAAAAATATATTAGAAGGAATTGAAAAAAAAATTAAAAAAACATATCCTATTTTAACTAAATTTGAAAAGGCGCGCATTATAGGAGTTAGACTTCAACAATTGGCAAATGGCGCAAGACCTCTTGTAGATACATCAAACTTAAAAACAATTAATGAGATTGTACATCTCGAATTAGAAAAAAGAATGATTCCATTTATTATACGTCGATTATTACCTAATGGGCATTATGAAGACTGGAAATTAGAAGAATTTATTAGTATTAATTAAAATAAAAAATGATAAAATAAATTTATAATAATATTTTTATATAAAAATTTATTTATATAAAACTATTATATAATGAAGTACATTTTATTTGTTCTAATAAGCCTAAAATCAATTTTTCAAAGAAATATGAACAAATGTAGTAATTTTGCCGATTGCATGGATAATGCTATATCTTTAATAAATAAACCAATGTATAATAATAGTGAAAATTGTTTGGAAAAACGCAAATCAAGTATTAAAAAGTTATTTAATTTTACTGAATTCGATCCAGAACATTTGAAAAGAATGATTTTATTATTTTAATATTATGATAAATATAAAAATATTATTAGAGAAACATATAAACGACCAATAGTATTTATAAGGAAACCATCAAACATAACAAGAAAATTAAAAAATTATAAAATAACACTTAAAAAGTCGGCGTTTTAATCTGAAAAGGTGTAAATAAAAATTAAATTACGGTATAAACTATATAAATAAGTTTCTATATAAACTATATAATAAATGGTATATGATAAAACAGAAAAATCCTCCCTACTTATAAATATTAATGATATGGAACTTGATAAAAAAATACTGACAAATGAAACAATTGTTCGTGAAGATGGAACATATATAGGTGAAATAAAAGATGGTAAACGCCATGGTAAAGGTGTAATGACTTATAATAAAAATGCTGTTAATAAAAATGCAATATATGAAGGTGAATGGAAAGATGATAAACGCCAAGGTATTGGTAAAATAACTTATGAAGATGGGAAAATATATGAAGGTGATTGGAAAGATGATAAATGCCATGGTGATGGCACAATGACTTATTGTGATAGTAGTCCATATTTAGGCATAAAATCTACCTTTGGCATATGGAAAAATGACAAATTTTATGAAAGAAAAAAAACTTTGTTATTAACGGGTAAAATACATGAAGGTAAATTTAATATAGTAAAGATAAATGGTGAGTATAAATTAATGGAAAATAAATAAATATACTTAAAGATATTTATTATATAATAAATGTCAGAAATTTATAAGTTATCTCATAAATATAATTTAGATAAATTCTCAATAGAAAATATACAAAATATTTCTATTTTTACAATAGCAGTTTCCTCTTAAAGAATCGTACACCATACGCACGATTTCAAATATTATTTATGTAAAGAGTTAATTAACCCTTTACATGAATAAAAGTCAAAATCAACCGCCATGCGGGTGATTCTTTAAGTAGTATTAAAAAATGTTTATGTAAAGGGTTAAAATTTTAATTAAAAATAAATAATTAAATAAAATAATTAAAAAATAAATTATTAAAAAATAAATTTATAAATTATATTAATTTATTAAAAATAGGTGACGCTTAGATGTTTTATCAACAAATAAATTATTATTTTTATTTAATTTGTGTGAAAACATAAAACTACTTAAAGACAACGTAATATTAGATATTAACAATGCAATCCCAAACCGAAACCAAGACTCAAACAAAGAAAACCGTTGTCAAGAAGACAACTGCAACAACCGCATCAACTGCTTCTAAGAAACCTGTTGCACAAGAAGAAACTGCAACATCCGCTGTTTCACAGCCAGTTGTTGAACAACAAACCGTGTCAGTCGCACCTGAAACTGTCCCACAAGTTAGTGTGGAGGAGAAGACAACTCTATCCGTTGATTTACAATCTGTCCTTGATTACATCAATACTGCAAGTGATAGATTTACCGAATTCGCCAAGGCTTTTAAGGACTTTTCACTTAACAAGGAAGACCGTGGAAAGGTCGAAGTTACTCTAAAGAAGTTTACTAAGGCATCTGGACTTGTTCAGTCTGCTTATGTTGATCTTCTAACAAAGCAAGTATCTCAATTGGAAAAGAATGTCAGTACTAAGTCAACTGAAACAAAGAAGGTTGTTGACAAGGAGAAGGCTGCCATCCACAAGAAGCTACACGCGCAACCATTTCTTCTTCAATTTATGAAGATTGAACCCAATACCCTTGTTAGTCGTTCTGAGGCACTAACTGCTATCACTGGATATGTAAAGGAAGAAAAGCTTAAGAACCCTGATATTATGGTTGAGGGTGATAAGAAGTCTTTCAAGCTTATTGGTGATTTGAAGACTCTTTTTGATGGTATTAAGGGTGTAATGTTAAACAAGAATCTTGTTACGACTGATAAGCCATTCCCTGAGCATATTAAGTACACACAAATTATGGAGTACATGACCCACTGCTTTGTTAAGGATGAACCTCAGGTAGTTTAAATTAAAAATAATATGATATAATTAATAATAAAAATTAAAAAAGTAATAAAAATTAAAAAAGTAATAAAAATTAAAAAAGTAATAAAATATATAAAACTCCATAAAAATCAACAATAATTTATAAAAATATAAGTTTCATTATATCTTTATATAATAATAAAATTAAAAATAATTATAAATAAATATCTTTCTAACTATCAATCCATTCAGGAGTAACTACTTTTTCAACACTTTCTAAAGCACCTTCTGTCCATCCTTGTTTTCTACTTATCATTTCACCTACAACTAATATATTTTTATCGGGATGTTGCGCTATATCAATAAAATTATTTCGTGTTTTGTAATTTGGATTTAAGGGTTTATAATAATGCGTCCCTATATTCCAATAAAATCCCTTAATAGATTGTAATTTTAATGGAAATTTTAATCCAAGTGCCTTTTGAATTTGGTTTACCCAAAATAAACGATTCTTTTTATTATTTGTTAGATATGGTTTATAATGGATTGCATTTTTATTATCACAATATGATATCATATATACACCTTTTTCAGCATTTATAGGAATTATTTTTTGAATCCGCGTTTTTACAATTATTGATACAGGTGCATATTTTTTCATAATATCAATACTTTCACCACTAAATTTACCATACATTCTTAAAAATACTTGTCCTCTAATATCATTATATATAGGATTTTTGTTAAATAAGTTTTTTACTGTATCGATTGTTGATCCTACAATTATTTTTTTACAAAGATACTTTTTCCCACTTTTAGTTTTTATTATGTATTTTGTGTCGTTTGTGTTATCTGTATCATTAGTGTATTTTGCATATTTTGATTTTTTTTCATTTAATGTAGGAAATGAATTAATTGATATTACATTCTGATTAAACTTAATTTTATTAAACCCAATTTTGTATGATAATTTTTTAATAAGTTCTGACCAAGGAATGGATAGTCCTATCCATCCTTTATCGGTGTCATCAAACCCATATTTATATAATGTTTCATATACATCGGTTTTTTCAAAATCTCTGTATCCAGTCGATATTAAAAATCTTTTATAATTATCGTGACCTAGTACTTTCATACCAAATTTTTTAAATGTCATAAAATTATATGAATTTAATGATTTTTTTTTATTCTGATTATAAATATTACGTAACTTTTTTACAGTGTCACTTATACTAAGTACATCATTTTTATTCATAATTTGCGAATATTGTTTTTTTACTTGAAATTCTCGAGTTTCAATCTTTAATTTTTTTAATAATTTCTGTAAAAGTATATCTTTATTTTTCCTACCTATTCCCGCGCCTTTTACAATATTTGTTCCATAAAAGTTATAATTACCTAATCTACCTCCAAATTTAGATTTTATATTTTTTTCAAGAATCAATATTGATATATCAGGTTTATGTTCTAATATTTTTAAAGCAGAATAAAGTCCTGATATTCCACCGCCAATTATAATAACATCATATTCGTGCATTCTATTTATATCATCTATTTTATTTTTAGATATAATTTGTATATTTCAACTAACAAATAAAAAATTGAAATAAATAATATAATAAATATGTTTTATAATTTTATTTTGTAAATTTTCCATGTCTATTAATAGTAATAAAAATAATACGAATAATGAGTATCGAAGTAAAGATGACATAAATTTTATACAAGAAATAGATAAAAAAAATATTGATTATTGGGAAGAACTGTTTGATTTAGATGATTTAATTAATGATCCACTTTTTAATATAATAAAAGACCCTAATGTAATTGAAAATTTAGATAATAAGATTAAAAAAGCTATAAGTATTTTTAAAGAACGTGAATCAAATATTCAAGAAAGACTGAATAAAGCTATTTTAAATATTTCAACAATTTTAAAATATTCTAGGGAAAAATATATTTCAAAATATAAATTAAATAATATAATGGAGGAACGGATTAAGTATAAAAATACTTTAAAGAGTAAATGTGATTCTTCAACTAAAACAAAATGTGAAATTTCAAATATTGATATTGATTTACAAATAAAATTACAATCTAATAATAATATTGAAATTAATAATAACAAAGGTGATTCATCTAATAAAAAATTAAAAAGAAAATATAATAAGTGTAGTAAGAGTAAAGATACTGTGAACTATACAGTGAACGATGCGGTAAACGATACTGTGAACGATACTGTGAACGATACTGTGAACGACGATGTGAACGATACTGTGAACGATACGGTAAACGATACTGTGAAAAATTCGTCGAATAATACATGTAATGATAAAGACTATTCAACTATAAGAAATTCTAATTTTTATCAAATTGTAAAACAAAAATTTTATACACCAGATGGTTATATATCAGACTTATTTAAAGATTTTTTTAAAGGATCAAATAATACGGATGAATTTATTCAAAATATCTTTCCAGGTATGAGTATTGATGAAGTACTTTCTTTAAAAATAAAAACATTTCTAAATAAAATAAATGAAAAAAATATGACACGAATGTTTTTATCACATTGGTTCAGAGATTTTGTTAAATATTTTAGTTCTCTATCTAATATTAAATTGGACGATCATACAGATTGTCATTTAGATTCAAAAATGGATTCAAATCCATAATTTGTAAAAATATTATATAATTATTCATATAACTCAAACTATAATTTTGATATAATAACAAACTTATTATTATTATCATAAATTCTTTTGGAGTAAATCCTTCATTGTAGACTCTTTTTATAAAAAATATTAATTTATTACGAATATTTGTGAATGATAATGTATTTTCATTATTTATATCTAAAGAATCATTGTCTTCATCATCAGCTTCTAATAAAACATGGCGACATAATGGACATGTATATAATGTTTGTAATGATTGTAAAATGCAATTGAAACAAAATTTATGATTACAAGGTGTTATTGAAAAGTTATGTGTTTCATTAAATTCATTAAGACATATTGGACATGTTTCATCATTATTACTCATTTTATAACTTAAAATTTATTATAATAAATATATAAAAATTATTTTTATAATTATATCTTAATTAAATAATATTATTAATATTTTTGAAATAATGTATGAATATTATTATATAAATCAATATCACCTTCTATATATTTCATTTCAACATATTTAGATTCTTCTAATGAAAAAAGTTGTATCTTAAATCGAAGAACTATATCAATATCTTCTATGCAATATAGATATATTGATTCATCTGTATTATCTTTACATATCATAAGAGGTAGTTGTGATATTTCATTTGTTAAAGACTCAAAAAAAGGTGAATATTTGTCGTATAAAGAATTCATTTTATATAAAAAAATTTATATTTGAATAAATATAATATTATTCAAATTTAGAAATAATAAATAATCAATTTTTATAAAAGTTATGTATAATCAATAAATAATGTAATATTTATGTTATATTTAAGTAGTCGTATCTGCATTTTGAACATAACCAGGTGCACTAAAACTGTTAGGATATCCAGTTGTCATCCAGTAATTAGCCGATAATTGAGCAGATGGGTCAGTAACACCTTGTGTAATATCTGTATCGAATTCTGTTGATGGTCCCATTTGGAATAATTGGTCAACCATAAATGGTTGAATAGCATAATTAAAATAACGGAGACGACATAAATATCCTTGGAATCCACCCCAATTAGTAGTATAAAAATCACCATAATTTATTTTAGGAACGCCTGATAGTTTTGTTCTTTTTTTAAGATTACCATTAACATATACATCTACGCTACTTCCAATTAAAACAATAATAATATGTACCCACATATTTAATGGTATATTACCAACATCAGATGTTTCAACAACGTTTTCATAAGTATTAAAACGAATATTCAATTTGTTTGTATTGGGATATAACCATACACCAGGCATTTGTAATAAAGGATAATAAACATGGGGGTCTTGTTCATTAGTACTACTACCATCTGGAATATAATCATAACTTCCCTTATGAAAAACGTGTAACATAGGTAATTCTGATATATCACATGAATTATTGTTTGATGAAAAATTAATATCTTTTACAAATATCCAAAAACTATAGGTAAATTCTGTTCCCCATTGACTGTCAGATGCATGTTTTAATTTTTTTGCTTCAAATGTTTGTGCGATAGTTGCATCACTAATACCAGTTATTAAATAAGGAGAATATTTTTGATGATCTTTATAACCTTTATAGATAGTATAAATTAAAAACATTACTATAAGAACTATAAATCCAATCATTGCCATTCCAAATAATTTTTTATTAGCGCCATTTGCTTTTCCAACATTCGTTCCAACATTCGTTTTAATATTTGAATTATTAGTAGACATATATTATAACAAAAGATATTTTTATAAAAAATAAAAATATGTCATTTAAAAAAAATATTTATTATATTAAAAACTTAATTTTATAAAAACTTAATTTTAATTAAGAGTCAGTAAAACTATTTGAATTCTTAAAGTTAATAAATTTACCATCTGTAAAGAATTGTACTTGGTATTGGCTTGTTCCCAGTGGTCCTTGTTGATAAGCATTTGCGACTTCATTCGGTAATAATGCCTTAGTAAAATATTGCGTTTTACCAATTTTTCCGTAATATCCTGCCTGTGGCTTTCCACTTGTAATATATACAGGATCATTTGTAATAGTTGGAATTCCTCTTAGAGCACAACTTCTTTCTAATTTACCATTTATATAAATATCAACAGCACGATTATTTAATACATAAACAATATGCACCCATGTCATTAAAGGTATGTTTTGGATATCACATGACTCTACTTGTTCAGGCGCAGATGTTGATGTAACAACTTTTAAAGAATTTGTTAATGGATATAACCATATACTTGGACAGTGTATATTACCTACATTTGGAGTATCTGCATGTGTAGATGAGCTTGGCGGATTTCCTTTCCATAAAATATTTTTATATTGTCCAAATTTATAATTCCAATCTTTTACATATATCCATGTACTAAATGTATGATTCATTCCTTCTGTTACTTGTGGAAGACTAAAAGCGGGTCTTGAAACATATGCATCAATTACGTCATTTACTATAACAGGGGAATTCTCTGATGCCTCTTTAGAAGCCTTAACTGCAATATATATAATATAAATTAAAAATCCTATAAATAATACTGCAACTATTAAAAATATCACTTTTCCCATAGGATTAGGGCCTTTTTTTGCATTATTTACAGTTTGTTTAGTTAAATTTTGTGCACCATTAGAGTTTTTTGAATTATTCATATATACTATTTCTTTAGAAAAATAATTATATTATAATTTAATTATTATAAATTTATTTATTAAAAATAAATTTATAAATTATGCAAATAAATGAATTATTGCAAATAAATGAATTACTACAAATAAATGAATTACTACAAATAAATGAATTATATTTAATTACGATTTCGTCTATTTTTAATCTTGTCCTTTATATTATTATTACTTAAATAATCACTATTTGTTATTAAATCAGGTATTTTATATTCATCTTTATTATCTCTATAATATTTCTTTTGATAATTATCAATTATTTTTTTATACAAGTTATATGAATTATAAATATCAACTGGTGATAATGCATAACCATAAAAAATAAGTTCTGCTAATCGTCCTGCAAATCCACTCTGTTTATATTGACTTGCCAAAACATCACCTGTTAAATATAAATTATATCCATTCATTATCATAATATTTTGAGTTAAATTTAATGTTCTATCTAATTTACCATTTATATAAATTGATACAGATTTTGATTCAACAACAATTGTTATATTTGTCCATGAATTAAATGGTATACCATTTATTTCTAATCTTTCAACATATGTTGAATTTTGAAATACAATAACCATATTATTTAAAACGGGTGTTAACCACACACCTGGATATTGTACTAATCCTGATAAATCGGCATCTGGTCTCATAGGTGTACCTCTATAAAATACATTTTTCCATTCTTTATATCTATATGAATACCAATTATCATTGTCGTTCAAAGCATTATTATTACCATTTATATATATCCAAAAATTATATGTAAAATAACCACCTATTAAATCTTGTTGTAATTTATCTTTTGTTACAACTAATTGGTTTGCTAAACAATCATATGGTGCATCACTATTTGAAACTATATCAGTTTCATATACAGGTTCTCCTATAGTATTTTTAATTTCAACACTTTTATTGTATACAACAACAATATATAAAATTAAAAATATCATACCAATCATCTTACTTAATAACAATGATATTGTTAAAAATGTTATAATTGCAAATATTATAGAAAGTGGTAAATTAAAATATATAAGTGTAAATATGTATGTTAATGAAAAAAATATAATAATTGTTGCAATCTTCATTTGAAGAGGCGCTTTTGAAGCCGTTTCTTCTAAAATCTTTACTCCTTCCATACCTTTTTTTGTTAAATTTTCGGCTGACATTGCATTTGAAGATGTCATTGCATTTGAATTAGGTGCATTATTCATATTTCCATCACCACCTTTTATATTAGACCTTAATTTATTCATCTATTATACTTATCTAAAATAAATATATATATTTTTTATGAATAATTTATAATATTACTTTATATAATTTATTTATAAGGTTTATAATATTATTTACACGGTTTATAATATTAATTTTAATCCTTTACATAAACATTTTCTAATATGAATTTTATCGACATATATGTTATATTTCTATAAAATTTAGGCTTATATAGTTTTTGTTTTATATTTCTCTAATAAATATTCTTTTATTGTTTCAGTCGATTCATTATCACGTAACATTTCAAATATATGCGGAAAAAGGACTGCAATCACACCTACTATTAAAAATCCTATTTTAAATACCATATGTATTGGGAAATATTGAAGAAATGTTTCATAATATAAATAGCCAAATATAATAATACCAAATAGTATAATAAAAAATATAACTGACTTATAACTCATAATATATTATTGATAAATTAGATTAAATATTTTTAAAATATATTTAATAATTTATTAAAAATATGCAATTTTATTTTTTATACACATTTTTTTATTGGATTTTCATTAAAAATATGTTTTACGTCACCTTTTAATCACAAAAAATCACTAAAAACAGGTGACGCAAAGCTATGACATTTTGGACCTTCTTTTTTCAAAAAAAATAAATTACATTCCATTTATGTCACCTGTTTTTTCAAAAAGCGGAAAAATATGTGCACGCAGAGGCAAAAAAGTGAAAAAAATTTTAAAAAGTCTTATGTAAATTTTTTTATTACATTTTCATTAAAAATATGCTTTACGTCACCTTTTAGTTGCAAAAAATCACTAAAAACAGGTGACGTAAAGCTATGACATTTTGGACCTTCTTTTTTCAAAAAAAATAAATCACAATCCGTTTATGTCACCTGTTTTTTCAAAAAGCGGAAAAATATGTGCACGCAGAGGCAAAAAAGTGAAAAAATTTTAAAAAAAATGCAAGTTCGGCTACATCACGTGTTTTTTGAAAATATGTATACGCAAATGAAATAAAAAGTCCAAAAAGCTATGCAATTTTGACATGATTTTTTATAAAAATCTCTCCGCTAATTTAAGAATCGTCGCCTGTTATTAAAAAATTAAGCAAAATATGCACACGCAAGTAAAATAAAAAGTCCAAAAAGCTATGCGATTTTGTCATATTTTTTTATAAAAATAACTTCAATAATTTAAGAATCGTCACCTGTTATTAAAAAATTAAGCAAAATATGCACACGCAAGTAAAATAAAAAGTCCAAAAAGCTATGCAATTTAGGGTGATTTTTTTTCAAAAAAAAATGTTAAAAGTGCCTTTACGTCAACTTTTGAAACAAAAAACTGACAAATATGCACACGCAGAGGCAAAAAAGTGAAAAAAAAGCTATGAAGATTTGGTGACTTTTTAGGCTTTAAAAAATGTGTAAAATGCTTTTACGTCACCTGAAATTTCTAAAAACGCAAAAATCTGTATACGCAAATGGCAAAAAAAGCACTGTTTTTTCTAAAAAATCGAAAAGCGTCAGATTTGCCTTTCCGTCACCTTTTTTTCAGAAAAAAAATTTTAAGAAGGTGACGCAAAATATTATTTTTTTTAACGGTAAAAAAAGTTTTAATATTAATATTTTTAAAAATACAATTAATTTATTATTAAATTTTAAAATTATTTTTATTGATATGAGATTTTTAAAAAAACATGTAAAACGTTGTATTTAGAACAGTAAAAAAAATTACTTGAAGTACAACATAATTTTTTTCGGTTTTGCGCCGTAAGCCACCATTTTTTACTTGAAATAATGACATTTTTAAGCAAATTTTAAAATTTTGGTACAATAAAAAAATACTACTTTTAAAAAACTTAAAATATACAATAATTACACAATACTTCCAAAAAGTCAATTCTACAATGATTTTCCAAAATGTCATTATTTCAAGTCATTATTTCAAGTAAAAAAAAAAAGTGTGTTTTTGAGAAAGTTTTTTCCGAAACGCCGTTTTGAAATTTTTTTTTTTTCAAAATTGGAAAAACTTTTTTTAAAAATTGATTTTTTTTTTACTTGAAATAATGACTTGAAATAATGACATTTTGGAAAATCATTGTAGAATTGACTTTTTGAACACACTGTAGAATTATTGTATATTTTAAGTTTTTTAAAAGTAGTATTTTTTTATTGTACCAAAATTTTAAAATTTGCTTAAAAATGTCATTATTTCAAGTAAAAAATGGTGGCTTACGGCGCAAAATCGACAAAAATTATATATTTTTTTGATTCATTTTTTATAAAAGTACATATAAAATAATTTTAATAAAATATAATATTAAAATTATCAATATATATTGTACGTATTTATTATGTAAATTATTTTTCATTAAAACTATTGTTAAATTATTTAGAATTATACATATTTTTATAAATAATAAATAAAAAATAACAAATAATAAATAACAAATAATAAATAATAAATAACAAATAATAAATAATAAATAATAAATAATAATTTATTATAAAGAAATTTAAAATTATGTATATATAAGGATGAATAAGTCATATTTTGAATGTAAAAGGTGTTTTATAAAATTTTATCAAAAAATTGATATAACGCGACATTTAGATAAAAAACACTTATGTACAAGAGTTGTTGAGTCTTATAAATATAATAATGATGAAATTAGAGAATTATCATTTAATAGAATATATATAACAGATGTAAATAATCCAAACGTTAATAAATGTAATAATTGCGGAAAAATATTTTCAAATATAAGAACTTTAAAACAACATATTAAAGTATATTGTAAGAAAGTAAATAACGATAGAATTATTAATAAAAATAATGAAAGTATAGATATAAATAGTGATACTAATATAAGAGGTAATGAAAATATATTTATAAATGGAAATAACAATATTATAAATAATATACAAAACATTCAAAACATTCAAAATATTCAAAATATTCAAACCATCAATAATAATATAAATATAAATATAAATATTACACGGCCATTTGATGATATATGGGACACTTCAATGATTGATAATAATAGAAAAATAGTATTATTATTAAATAGTTCAAAATTTACTCAAACCCTTGAACAAATATTAGAAAATGAAGTAAATTTAAATGTTTTAATTGATAAAACAACTGGTAAAGGAATGATTTATAATAATCATAAATTTACAGATATGTCCGTTAAAGATATAGTAAAAAGAACAATGAATAAATTATATAAACAATTGTGTGAATTTCATAATGATATATCAAATGATATCCTTGATTTAGATAAAAGTATATTAAATAATGAAATTAAATCAGTTGAACAGAAATATAATGATTTTATATCAAATATTAAAATTGAAAATATGGTTAATGAATATATATCTGATATATATGCAAAAAAGAATAATAAGACTTACATAGAATATAATTCAAAAACTAATATAAAACAACCAGATAATGCCGAGTATTCTATAATAGATAATAAAGATGGATATTAAATAGGTAGTAAATATAAAATATTATATAATGTATTCTGTATGATTTCCATATTCATACTTATCTGGTCCACATGTATAATATTTTTCTAAATCGAGTGGTTCTGTTGCAGTTCCTTCTACACATTTTCCTTTACCATCATTATTCTTACATATCCCACAATTTACATCTTTTAAACATTCCGTTTTTATCTTTGAGTCGGACCATTCAGGATTATTATATTTCTCACATGGATTTAATGATGCACTACATTCTTGATATGATGCATATGGTAATAAAAGTTGATTATTTAAAACATCTGTTCCACAATTATTGGTTGATATATGAGAATTTAAAATAGTTCCATTAAATTTATTACAATTTCCACCTATATTACAATAATAATTTGTTTCAGTTGATATTAAATTATTATCCTTTTGGTCTTCGGTGGAGATTTCTTTAATATTATTTTGATTTAAAAACATTGATGACGATTCTTTTGAAGAAGATGTATATGAGGACGAAACATTTTTACATCCGCCGTTACAACAAAAATCTGGAGAATAAAACGCTATTTTAACATTATCTTTTTGATATTTACACATATTTTTGTTACTATTAATATCGAATTGACAAAATGCATTTTTATAAAAATTTGAACACAATGAATTTTCGTTATTTCCTTCTTCTCGAATTAATTCTTCATCTACTATTGTAAAAGATTCAATATTTTTAATAAAATAAAGACTATTCTTTTTTATAAAAAGTAATAATAAAATAATTATTAATATAATTATAAATAGAATAAATACATACATTTATAATTATAATATAAATTTTTTTTATCTATATAAATATTATAATAAATGTTAGAATTATTTACTGTATTCAAAGCAATTGAAAAATATTCAAATATTAATGAAGGATTGGAAACAGACTCGTTTCAAACTAAAATACCTACAAGTTGGATAATATTTGCTGTATTAATTTCATTGGCAACTGCTTATATTGCATATTCATGTAATGAATATGAAACTCCTGCAACGAGAGCTTTAGTTACATTAATTGCATTTTTTTTTAATGGTTTTTATTTACTTTATTATTTTATAGTTCATGTTTTATTTGACAGACCATGCTCATCAAGAAGTATTTCAAATATTGTTAAAAATTTTTCAAAAAATAAATAAAAATATATACATCAAAAAAATAATTTATCATATAATCATTAAAAAAATTATTTATATAATATTGTTTATAATATAATTTTTAAGTTCAGTCTTATGTTTTTTAATAAAATCCATAATCTTTTTTTCAGTTTTTTTTTGATATCTACATTTAAGATACAATATATTTATTAATATATGAGAATACATATTTAAAATATCAAATTGTTTAGATGTTTTAGGATTAAAAAAATCAATAAATAACTTTCTTAAATAAAAATGCGAATTTATTTCATTATCTCTTTTAATAATTTTATATGTAAATGTTTTACTTTTACCCATAAATATAACTATGAAAAAAATATGATAATGAAAGATTATTTTTATTTAATTTAATTCATTCAAAAAATAGTTATTAAGAAAATTCCTAAAACTACTTGGTTGATTAAAAGGTATTTTCTCTTCATGAATTCTATTATTATGGTCTAATACAGATTTAACAATATATCCTCTATATTGAGTATACCATACTTTAGGTTTAAATTCATTCTTATATTGGAAATCATTCATTTGTTTAATATTATTTTTTATATTAGAATCATTGTTTATATTTTTGTCAATACTACTATTCATAATAATGATATAAAAGATAAAAATAAAAAATACTATGTGTAAAAATTATAATATATAAAAATTATAATAAATTATTCAATTTTAAGTATTCTATCAAAAATTAAATAATATGATGAAATACTAATAATAATAAATATTAAAATAATCATAAAATCATCATTTAATAAAGAACCTGTTAAAGCATTATTGATTATATTTTTTTGAGTTGATAAAGAAACCATTATTTGAAATACTATAAGTATAACTAAAACTTTATAAACATCTTTTATTAAATTTATATATTCATATTCTAAATCTAAATATATATTTAATATTGCCATTTATCTTAATTATATATAATATAATTTTATAACATATTTATTCCAATTTTTCAAAAAAATAATTACAAATACTTCGATTTGCGTATTATTTAAAATAATAACTTATTATTTTATTATAAATATGTTTTCATTTAATTCGTCCGATTTATTAAATAATTATATAACGCCGCAAGAAATATCACCTGAATTAAAAAAAGAAGATGAATTAACAAATAATGACCGTATGTATTTAGTAAATAAAAAATTAGATGATAATTTTTTAAATGAAATATATACAAGTATAATTGATAAAAATAAATATATTATAGATAATAATTTAGCAAATGTAAATGAATATGTATATAATGATGTTGAATTTCTTTCAGACCATTATATGAATGAAGATAAAAGTATTTTTAATAAATTAAATAAAACACATACTAAAATAGGTGGATTATTATTAAAAAAGATTTTATTAAATCCAACTCACGATGCAGTAATATTAAAAAATCGCCAAGAACTAATTAAAAAAGTATCGGCATTTAAAGGTCAATTACTTCCATTATTAGAAAAAATACAAAATATAGAGCATGATGTAATGTGGTTTTATAACGATAAAAACTTGAAACATATTGAATATATGAATGATTTAATATATTTCAATTATGATTTTATTCCATTTTTTAATTTAAATGACATTCTAAATAATAATGAAAGAGCATTATTGGTAACAAATATTTATAAAATAATAATAGCTCCAACATTAACAATATTAACACCAATAATTTCATTATTAATACCATTAATTTTATTATTTTATTTTCAAAGAAAGACGGGGATGAATATATCTTTTACCTCTGTTTTTTCACAATATATAAAAACCCTTTTTAGTTCAGATTCAATGCGAATGATTTTTAAAAATCCCACTAAAGCAATGTTGGCATCATTTGTAACAAAAGGGCTTTATATATTTATGTATTTTCAAAATATATATTATTCATTAAACAGTGCATCAAATACTAATAAGGTGATAAACATAATACATGATAAATTAAATAAGGTTTCGCAGTATATTAGTTTATGTAATAAAATAACAGAAATATGTAAAGAGAATAATGTAAATGATGTTTTATCATATATTCATTATAGTACTATATCAGAAGACTTAGACATTTATATAAAACATTTTGATTTTCCCGTTTTTAATAAAGACCCTTCATTATTTTCAAATAAAGGTAAAATTTTATATACATTTAAAAAAATAAAAGAATCAAAAAATAAATTATCTCAAATATTTCATTATACAGGTATAATTGATACAATATTATCTATAGAAAACTTATTGTCTAATTCAAATGATAATAATCCATATTGTTTAACACAATATTCATCAAATAGTAAAATGCCTATAATAGATGTAAATGGTATATGGCATCCATATTTAGATAATAGTAGTATTGTTAAAAATAATTTAAATATGAAGTCTAATATATTAATAACTGGGCCTAATGCCGCTGGTAAATCGACTTTTATAAAATCGATTATTTTGAATATATTGATGTCACAAACAATCGGTATATCAAGTGCAAAGAAATTTACAATGACACCTTTTCATATGATAGAATCTTATTTGCATATATCAGATAGTAAAGGTTCATCATCACTTTTTGAAGCTGAAATGTTTAGAAGTCGTGATTACATTGAAAAAATAAAAAATATGGATTCCGATAAATTCTCTTTTATTGTTTTGGATGAAATATTTTCTTCAACTAATTATGTGGAGGGATTTTCTGGGGCATATTCAATATTAAAAAAAATATCTTCCTTTGATAATACATTATCAATAACAACGACACATTATACTGATTTAGAAAGACTTGAAAAAGATACAAAGGGTAAAATTACAAATTATAAATTTGATGTTGAATATAATGATAGTGGAGAAATTATATTTAATTATTTATTGAAAAAAGGTATTTCAAGGCAATATATCGCATTAGAATTATTGAAAAAGAATGGATTTGATGATGATGTTATAAATGATGCAATGAATATTTGTAAAAAGTTAAAAAATAAAAAACTTTTATTTTCAAAAAAATATAAGAGTAAAAAAGTTAAAGAGTAATTAGAAAAGGATAATTAAAAAGTAAATTCCATCTTTCCATATTTATTGAACCAAGCAGTTTTGTATTTAAATGATCTCAAGTATTTTTGTAATGTTAATATAGGACCACGATTATTATTATGATCAATCATATTTCTGATTGGTCCTTTAATAAATCTATCAATAATACCATTTCTATCATTAATATCAAAAAAATATTTTTTTTTTAGATTATTATATATTTCTTGGATTGTAGAAAGATCCGATTCTTTAATGTATAACTCTCCATCGTATAAAGGAAATCTATCTTTTAAACGTATTATTTTTGTTAAAGTTAGAAATTTAGGTTTAGTTATATATATATCAATTTTTTCAGTAAAATCTTTATTAAATAATTTAAATAGGTGTATATAATATTTTTGGAGTAAATAAGATGGCATTTGGTTATACCCAAGCAACTCAGGAGGGGTTCTTAAAAACGTATATAAAGTACTCATTATAAAATTGGCTTGTCGTATAAATTCTTTTGAATATTCCTCAGGTACTACTTCTTTTTCCACCATATCTCTATATATCTGTATAAGAATTTGAATATATATTTTTTCTTTTATTAATAATTTTACAATATATGATAATTTTGATTCTCTATAATTTTTTATAAAACTATTTAATTGAAACTTATTTTCTTCGCGCAATTTTCTAAATTGAAGGGATTGAACTACATAATTCAAATTTGATTTAAATTTTTCATCTATTTCAGTATTAAAATTTTTTTTATTATTATTGGTTGATTCTTTGGAACGCTCCTTTTCACGCTTACGTCGTCTATTATTTGCAGTTTCAATTCCAAACCATTTCGGGTCAAGTAATGACATTTCTTATATATAATTAATATTAATATTAAAATTAAAATTAATATTAAAATTAATATTAAAATTTTTTGAAAAAATATCTTATATAATTATTTTCAATAAAAATATCAAGATTTATACTTTTTTGTAGACACCTACCTATTAAATATTTATGTAACCTAATTATATTTATTATTACGCATGAGATTCTAAATATTATTCAAACCAATCGACTATTAAGTCCCTCAATATGAAATGGTTTATCAACATTGAATCCTTTATAGTCGGTTAAACTCATTATATATCTTATTGGATTATATTTATTTTCATACGCGAACTTCATATATTCATTGAAATACTCCATATCATCATCTTTTAAAATATATTTTTCCCTTAAATTTAAATATATAGATTCAATCTTTTTCAAATCATCGTTTGATTTACAACATGCTTTTCCATCAAATAAAATAAAATATTTTTCTAATTCTATTTTTTCTTTAATAATTGTTGTCCATGGACAATTAATTATTAATTTTTTTTCTGTTATTGTATTTATAAATTCTTTATTAAACTTTTTTATTTTTTTAATATAGAACCAAAGAATTAAATTACAATAAATATAATAAATCTTTCCTGTTGCAGTTATATAGGTAAATATTAGTTTTAAACCATACTCAATATCATTAAATTGTATTTTAGATTCTTCAGAATTTTGTTTAGATTTCAATGATTTATATATCTTTATAATAATTTTAAGAATTTGAAAAATTCCTAAAAACGAATGTCTTTTATTGAGGTTTTTTCTAAAAAACACTATTATAGTTTTTATACCATTACCAGGTTTATACGGGTTAATTACAAATTTAGGATTAATTTTGTATGCTTTTGTACTAAAATTTGGATAAAAATCATTATATAATTTACTTATTTCCTTAATATTATTATTTTCTAAACTATTAATATCTTCTTTTTTAACATTACCTTCTTTTTCGACTATTTTTAATCCGAATGTTGTATTATAACGTTTCTTGGAATTTTCTTCTTCTTTTAATTCTTTTTGTTTTATAAATTCTATTTCTTCCTTTGTAAGAGGTTTGTTACTATGGCCTGATTTAGAATGACTAGAACCAATCCTATGCGCTAATATTGACATACCTGGCATTTATATTATATAATATACTTATATAAATAAATAATATATAAGTAATAGAAAAATAAAAATTATAATTTATGAATTAAATAATTAATTTATAAATTATAATTTTTTATTTTTCTATGACTTAAGTATATTTTCATGTTCTAAAAGTTTAATAATAATATAAAAAACATTTTGAAATAAATTATTATTATTCCACTTTATAAATTTTTTATGATACGTTGTATAATGTAGAGGAGTATTAATATTTTTCCATTGAGTTCCAGTTCTTAAAACTTTATAAATAATTTCTATATAATGTTCAATATCTTTTTCATTGTGTCTACCTTTAGTGCTTTTATTTGGTATTTTATTAACATAAAATTTAATTAATTCT